>WNFF01000661.1_pt1 | contig 50969 bp, 39 predicted proteins | sample 5400441 | NCBI WGS metagenome assembly WNFF01 (sample SAMN13153345, study PRJNA577476) | soil metagenome | isolation source: 120 cm saprolite under Douglas fir tree site 2 hole 3 replicate 1 | place: USA:California | collected 2015-04-18 | reverse complement strand
GCCTGCTCGTCCAGGCGACGGTGTTGATGGCGCTGACCGGAGTCGGTTTCGCATTCGTTCACCAGTTCTGGCCCTTGATCGCGATTGCCTTCATTGGAACCTTGAACCCATCCCCCGGCGACGTGAGCGTCATTCTCCCGCTGGAGCAGGCGTTGCTCCCTCAAACTGTTCCGGACAAGCAGCGGACAAGCTTGTTCGCGAGGTACAGCTTCGTTGCCTCCCTGGCGGGAGCCGTTGGAGCGCTCTGCTCCGGAGTCCCTGCCTGGGTATCGGCGCACCACCTGGCCACCGATCTAAAAGCGATGGAGGCGATGTTTCTCCTTTACGCCGCGATCGGCGTGGTCGCCTGTTTTCTCTACCGTTCGCTCTCTTCCGCAGTCGAGCTCCCCTCCGGCAGCGAAAAGCCTTCGTCGTCGCTCGGTGAGTCAAGGCGTCGGGTCTACGCGCTTTCCGCCCTCTTCAGCCTGGACGCCTTCGGCGGGGGATTCATCGTGCAATCGCTGCTGGCCTTGTGGTTGTTCAATCGGTTTCATCTCTCCGTTGAAGCGACCGGAAGCATTTTCTTCTGGACCGGAATTCTCGCGGGCCTCTCGTATCTGGCCGCCGCTTCGATTGCTCGGCGCTACGGCCTGATCCGGACAATGGCCTTGGCGCTCGGGTTGCTGCTGGCTCGCAGCGCACTCTCGCAGATGGACGTGCCCACCCGCACTTCCTACGTGATGGCCGTGGTCACGCCCGCGGAGCGCGCGGCGGCCGCGAGCGTCACCGCCGTTCCGCGCAGCCTCGCCGCGTCCGCCAGTCCGCTCTTGGCCGGCTACCTTCTGGGCCTGACGACATTTGGATGGCCACTGCTTCTGGCTGGGGTTCTCAAAGGCACCTACGATCTCCTGCTCCTTGCGATGTTCGCGAAGGTTCGGCCTCCGGAAGAGACAAGCAAGAGTTGACGAGGCCTAACGTTCGAGCCAGGCATAGCCCTGGACGTGCTATACGACACACAGTGGTCGAGACCGCCGGGCACTGAACGAGCATGAAGCAGGTCCTCATTACAGGTGCGACTCGGGGCATTGGGGCGGCGACTGCTGTGTTGATGGGCTCAGCCGGATCCCGGGTGTGGCTGCACTACCGAGACCGGGAGGAAGCCGCCCGTGCAGTCGCGCAGACCATCACCGCGAACGGCGGTCCCGAGCCTGCGCTTATCTCTTTCGATCTCACCCAGCGCCAGGAGGTAAACGCGGCGATCCGGTCGGTGCTCGACCAGGTGGGCGCGCCCGATGCCCTCGTGCTCAACGCCGGGATCACCCGGTCGGGACTCTTCGCCTTCACCGACGACGCCGAATGGGACGAGGTGATGAACACCAATGTCGGGGGTTTCCTGGGCGTCGCCCGCCCCATTGTCAAAGCCATGATCGGGGAGGGCCGTGGACGCATCGTGCTCTTGTCCTCCGTCGCGGCTCAACGAGGAAACCCCGGCCAGGTGCTCTACGCCGCAAGCAAGGGGGCATTGACCGCCGCAGCGCGCTCCCTGGCATTGGAGCTCGCGCCCCGGGGCATCACGGTGAACGTGGTGGCGCCTGGCCTGATCGAGACTGAGATGCTCGACGGGACCCCGATCAATGAGCTCCTTCCCAAGATTCCGCTCGGGCGATTGGGCAAGCCGATCGAGGTTGCCCACGTCATCCAGTACTTGTGCTCGGAAGAGGCTGCCTACGTCACCGGTCAGGTGATCGGTGTCAACGGCGGACTGTGGATGTAGCCGCGGAGCCATGCCTACGCCTCTGCCCCCTTCGACCGATTTGCCCCCGGTTCGCTCGGTTCTGCCCCACCGCGAGCCATTCCTCTTCATCGACCGCGTCTTGCAACTCGGGGAAAGCAGCGTCGTCGCAGTGCGAACTTTTCGCGAAGACGAGCCATTCTTCGCCGGCCATTTCCCAGGCCAGCCGATTGTTCCAGGCGTGCTGCTCGTCGAAGGCATGGCGCAAGCGATGGCCTACTACGCGCTGGTGAATCGCCCCGCGACACGGGTCTACCTGGTTGGAATCGACCGCGCGCGTTTCCGGTCGGCTGTCTTGCCCGGAAGCGAGGTCACGTTCCGGGTGCGAATCGGAAACGAGAGATTTGGAATCACAACGGGCCAGGGGCAGGTCAGCGTCGGAGAACGGCGAGTCGCGGAGGCGACTCTCAAGGGGTACTCGGGAGACCCAGATCAACCGCCCGGTGACTAGAGTCCGCAGATATCTGACGTCGTAGTGGGAGGGTTTTCGATGCCTCGGCTTTGCGTTGCTTTCCTTTCGCTGCTCTTTTTCGCCTGCGCTGGACCTAGCAAGGGCGAAATAACATTCCCCGCGGCCTACTTCCGCTCCGGGGAGGGCGTGCCGCCCGCCGTGCCTTCCTGCACCGCGCCGATTCAAGTTGTAACGACCGATGCGCGACCGACATCCTCCGTCGTGGGGCGCAGGTTTGAAGAGGAGAGGCCGACGGTCGAATATCCTATCAAGATGGATGGAGACGCTGCTGCCTACGTCCGGAACGGAGTGGAAAAAGCATTGCAAGCGGCGGGCGGATCGCCAGCCGGAAAGGCGCCGGCAAATTTGGCGATCACCATCACGCAGATCGCTGTGGAGGAGAAAACGTTTTACAACGCGGAGTTCACTGGGCGGATAAGTCTCGACGTGGTTTTGACCCGCCCAATTTCGCCCGAACCCTGCTGGTCGGGTCGAGTGAGTGGCTCGGGCCGAAACTACGGAAAGGCCGGGAACCCGACGAACTACCAGGAGACGCTCAACCGGGCGCTGGACGACGCTACTGCCCAGCTCCTCAGGGCACCGGGCTTCGCGGACGCACTGTGCGGGAAGTGCTCGCCCTGAGCAATCGCCGATAGTCTCTGACGGCGCGCTTAGTCGCCGCGGCTGTCCTTTGCGTTGGGCAAGCGTCCCATCACAAGTTTGATCTGCCCGTTGTGATTGGCTTCGTGTTCGCACACGTGGAACCACTTGCAGTAGTTGTTCGTCGGTCCCCACGGAAAGCTCTTATCGACGGCGAAAAGCCACTTGTCGTCACGCTTCTTGAATTCGGTCAGCGTTTTTTCTCGCGTCTCCTTGAGCGTACTCAAGTAGTACTCGAGCTCCTTCCCCTTGATGTTCTTGCGACCGGCGTCGCCGAGTTTGCTGGCCGCGTCCCATTTCTGTTTCACGGCGTCGGGCCAAGTGCCCCATGCCAGCCCCTCGAACGTGTTCAGCTGGTAGTAGGTTTCAGTCGCGGCGAGGTGCAGAAGCATCGCGCCGATAGTGTTGGCCTTGGCGTCCAAAAGGAAGTCGAGGTCTGCGATCTTCATGTCCTTCACTGATCGAACGACCTGCGCACGCATGAACCCCATCATCGATGACAGCGTGCCGACCTCGGGCGCGTAACCCGGCTTGGGTCCGACAAGGGTGAGGTCGTCTGGGCTCGACCACGCCTCGTGTTCGCCAATGGGTGAGAGCGCGAAGCCGGCGCCCGCGGCGACGCAGGTAGCGGTCTTGAGAAAGTCTCTCCGATTAGTATCGCCGCAAGATCGCATTGTCGCTCCTCCTGCTCGAGCGACTTCTACAGTCGGCGATTCTTAGGCATGGCGATAATAAACTAGCAAGCCTGCGAGTGAAGTGTGTGCTTTTGGCTGGCTGCTTGACGGGTTTCATCGGTATGTCCATCGAGAGCTGATCGATCCAAAGTCTGCCAACTTGACCGACTTGCTCAAGCACGCTTCCTAGATTTGTAAAAAAGCTACCGTTTTACGTAACTTCCTTCACTGGCAATGGAACACGTTAGACGTGCAGCTTGTCGTCGGGCACGGGAAATCGAGGGTCGTACTCGCTGACCTCCAGCTCCAGCGAATAGCCATCACCGCTCACGAGCCGGACGTGGCGAGCAATCCAATGAGCCTCCCTGCGCTCGAGCTTGTCGTACGTGATGTCGACAACCACCCTGCTCTCCTTGAAAAAACGCTTCCGCACTACGGCTAGCGTCTGGCCATCGCGCTTCACCTCGATCGCGTCGAGCTCTTGATCCGACGGAACAGCCGAGCGCGCTACCCAATATTCCCCGTCCCGCTTCAACGGCCCCGAGGCATCCAGAAAGTAAATGCGCTCTACGGCCAGGCCGACGTGCTTGGGATCCAGGCGCTCCGCCACCGGGCGCAAATGAACCTTGGCTTCCCATTTCCCGTCCACCTTGGCGACGTCGAAGATCCTGGGCCCCACGGCGGCCGCCGCCGAGACGCGAAACGAGCCATCCTTTCGGCCGAGCAGATAGCCGCTCATCAAATAGGTCTGATCCTGGTATCGCGCCGCAACTTGATGGACCATCTTGAAGCTCTCCGGCTCATTGGTTCGAAGCAGGGCCAGCGCTGCTTCGGCCGCCTCTGCCGTCTGCGGCGCCGCCGCCGAGCGGTCGGGAATCACCGCGGCGGGGCGCGAGCAACCCAATGCAAGAACCGCCAGCGCCATGCTCGATCTCGCAACGGAGCTCCCGGCTCGACTCCCGTGCTTGGCGATCCCTGCCCTGCTCGATCTCGCGCCGAAGCTCACGGCTCGACCCCCGCGTTTGCCGATCCCTTGCGGGGCCGCAAGCCCTGGTAGAGCCCGGGCAGGAGAAACACCGCGGCCGCGGCGCTCGCCGCCACTCCGATGCCGACGGCGGCGCCCACCGATTGGAGCGCCCGGTGAGACGCGAGGACGAGGGTCCCGAACCCCGCGAGCGTGCTGAACGCCGCGAGCAACACCCCGGTCGATCCCACGGCGGAGCTCGGACTTGGCCCGTCGACTTCCTGAAGCACGAAGATTCCGTAGTCCACGCCGCATCCCAAGATGAGCACCAGCGCGCTCGCCGACACGAGGTTCAGCGGTACGCGCGCCGCCGCCAGTATCCCCAGCGTTCCCAGGAGACCCAGGCAGCAGGGAAGACAAGCGACGATGGCGAGCCGCAGCGATCGGTACGCCGCGGCGAGAATGACGATGTTCACCAAAAGGCCGACTCCGCTGAGGATCGCGATCTGCCGCGGAAGCTGGGCGACCGTTTCCGCGGCCATCGCTCCCGCATCCAGTAGACTGGCGCCCGCCGGAAGCAGGCTTGAAATCTGCTGCGCGGCCTCGCTTCCGCGGGGCACGAACGACGTCACTGCGATGCACTCTTCCGCGGAGCAACGCAGCAGTTTGGTGAGCAGCGGCTGGAGGGAGGTCTTCTCGAAGTCCGCCGCCTTCAGCGGCGCGATTTTTCTGTCTCTAGCTGACTCCACTTCGTCCCAGAGCTCGGCAAAGGCTCCGGGGGAAAAGCCTGCCTGCGCCGCGATCGGCCCGAACAGCTCGCCGCGAGCCTGTGCAAGATCCAGCGCTTTGAGGCTTTGGGCGCGGCGCTGCTGCGTGCCGATGGCCGGCAAAAAAGTCCCGATGCTCCGAATGCCGGAGGCGAGACCCTTGTCCTGCATCGTCGTCAGGACTTCGCTGACCTGGTCGTTGATCGCCAGGGCTTCTTCCTGGGAATGGGCCCGCGCAACCACCAATGAGTCAGAGGTGCTGAGCCCGAACCGTTCCATCACTCCTTGGTATTCCGCCATTACGTCTGGGCGATCGGCGTCCAGGTTACGCAGATCTCCATCGAAGCGCAGCGAGGGAATCAGAGCGGCAGCGCCCAGGAGGATGGCGAGAGCCACGCCCCACGCAACGCCGGGCGCGAGCATCCGCGACTTGAGCCTCGGCATCCACGAGGGAATCTCCCGCCACCGCTGCGGTCCCCACCTCGCGCTCAAGGGAACGAGCAGGATGAGCGTGGCGGCAAATGACGTGGCAATTCCCGCTGCCGCGAACAGGCCCAGCTCGCGAAGTCCCGGAAATTGGGAGAGAAGCAGGACGCAGAACCCGAGCGCGGTCGTGGTAAAGCCCAGCCACAGCGATCGCCACGTCTGATTGAGCCCGCGACCCATTCGCTCGAGTCCATCGCCACCTTGCATGGACGCGCTGTTGAGAAGGTAGATCGGATAGTCGATCCCGACCCCGATCAACACCGCGCCGAAAGCGAAGCTGAGGGCGTGAATGTGACCCTGGATCAGCACCACCGCGACCAGGCCACCCACCAAGCCAAAGACCAGGGGAACCGACGCCAGCGCTAGCAGTCGCAGACTTCGAAAGCGCGCGTAGAAAACCGCCAGCAGCGCCACCGCCGACGTCAACAAGGTGATCACCACGTCCCGGCGGATTCCACCGGCGCTCTCGCTCGCAAAGCGAGGCCCACCGACGGCGCGCAGCACCGCGCTGCCCTCCGGTCCCGGAGCAATCTCGGCGGCCCTTCGCCGGATGCGCTCGAGCATCGCCGCGGAAAATTGCGTGTCCAGTGCGGGGCGGACCGGGGTGGTTATCAGGAGCAGGTGCCGCCCGTCCTTGGACAGAAGCTGTCCGCGGTAGGGTCGGATCTCCCCCGCCATTGCAGCGAAGCGGGCGAAGAGATCCGGGTTGAGATTGAGCGGGTCGCGCAGCATCTCACGCTTCATCGCGAACGCCTGCGGAGAGGATAGCGATTTTTTAAGGTCAGCGAGGCTCGCCATCAGTCGGGCGGGCACCAGCCTTCGCCGGATTTCCGCTGCCGGATCGGCGAATAGATAGAGACGGCGCGGAAGGATCACCTCCCCGAGGACGAGAAAGTCATGCGTCGATGGACCGGCCTGTACCGCGGCAAAATCTCCGGATCCGCGCAGCTGCTCCGCCAGTCGCGCTCCCGCGTCGACGAGCCGGTCCTGGGTGGCCCCGGGAACTTCCAGGTCCAACAAGAGCGTGTTCAGCACGCCGAATTCACCCAAGAGCCGCACTGCCTCCCGCGGCGAACCCGGCCCGCCGGGCAACAAAGCGCCGATGTCCTGCTCGGTCGCCCCGCGCCGATAGAGGCTGCCTCCGGCACCCAACACGAGGGCAGAAACCGCCAGCGTCGTCCAGAGGTGCGCGGCGATCCATCGATGCCATCGGCTCACTGCGCGGATCTGCCCTTCCCTGGATGAAGTGTGTGACATTTTGAGTCCCCGCGGCACCAAAATGTCACTCACTTCAATGCTGTCGTCTCGATGACGTGGCCGTGAAACGCGATCTCCGTCCAGTCCCCGCTCGGCTCGTCCAATCGCACCAATGTTACGTGGAGCGCCTTGTCGAGCTCCATGTGGATCTTCTTCACCGTACGGGAGACCTCGGGCGATCGCGGCGTCAGCGTCAGACTCAGAGGCACCTTGCGATCGACCCGCAGCGCGAACAGGGGCTGAAGGGACTCCAGATCGGCTTCCATCACCGCGCGAATGGTCTGGAAGACTTTGCCCAGGCCGGGCTCGGCCGAAAAATCAAGGGTCTGAGTCGTTCCGAGGGCAGGATAATGAATCGTCGCCCGCTGATCGTCTACGATGATCTCGCTTTCCGCGGGAGGATCCATGCGCCAGACCAGCTTCCCTCCTTTCTCGTATCGGATGGTTCCCTGGGTGACGAGGGAATCCCGAAGTACCGCCCAATGTCGGGTCTGCTTGAAGCGCGCCGACATCCGGCGGGTTTTCTGGAGCGATTCGCGCAACGGGTTCAGCTCGCGAGGCAGCGGCTCGGCAGCGTTGGCGGGCACGCTGCAGAGGACGAACAGTGCGCAAAGACGCGAGAGTGAAGGGACGATGGCGATCACGATATCACGCGATCAAAGTCTCAATTGACAATGGCCGTGGCAATCACCTCCATCGGCGCAGTCACCGGACACGGCCTGGGGTGCGGGCGATTGCTCGAAGCAGTCCTCGCAGGGCGCACTGCGATCCAAGAAGTATCGCGCTTCTCTTGCGAGGGTCTTTGCAGCTCGTTGGCCGCGGAGGCTCCCAGGGATGCAGAGCTCATCGAAGCTGCCGCCGGCCTGGGTCAGGAGCCCGCCGCGGATCGCTCTTCGCGTCTCTTGCTGGCCGCGGCATCCGAGGCTCTTCGGGGGAAAAGTTGCCCGCCCAGCAAGCGAAGGGCCGTGCTGGTGGGGACGACGAAAGGGGCGCTCGAGCTCGCGTTGGAGCGCTGGGCCTCGGGCGAGGTGCCCGGGGACGACATTCTCGGCGCACCGGCGCGCGCGCTCGCGCTGGCGACTGGCTCACGGGGCCCTGTCCTCACCCTGAGCGCAGCATGCGCCTCCAGCGCCGTCGCCATCGGCGAAGCTCTCGCACTGATCGAGGATGGCACGTGCGATGAGGCGATCGTTGGGGGGACCGAGGCGCTCCACGCGTTCGTCTATCGGGGCTTTCACGCGCTGAAAGCAATCTCCCCGACTCCGGCGGCGCCCTTCGACGCCGGCCGGTCTGGGCTGTCGCTGGGCGAAGGGGCTGCCGTCCTGGTCCTGGAATCGTTGGAAAATGCCGACCGCGAAGGGCGCGCGCCGATCGCGATCGTCGAGGGCTTTGGAAGCAGCACCGATGGCTTCGATCAGCTCGCTCCCGAGCCGACTGGGGCGGGACTGGTTCGGGCGTGCCGCCGCGCGATGGAGCAGGCGGGCATCAATGCCAAAGCGGTCGACCGGTACCACGCGCATGGCACGGCAACGGTTCACAATGACCGGATGGAGGCGATGGCCCACGCCGCTCTGTTCTCCGGCCGATCCGTTCCAGTGTGCGCCGCCAAGGGAAGCATCGGTCATACGCTCGGCGCGGCGGGGGCGTTGGACGTCGCAATCTGCGCGCTGACTCTGCGCCAGCGTGTCCTTCCTCCGGTGGCAAACCTGAGAGAGCTCGATGCCCTCGCGCACGTCCCCGCGGTGATCGGCACGGCCCGCCCGGACGGTGGAACGTCGGCGCTGGTGGCCAGCGCGGGGTTCGGCGGCATCAATGCGGCGCTGCTGTTGCGCCTTCCCGGGGCAGCCCAATGACCATCGAACCTGTGATCAGCTCGTTTGCGCTCTGGACACCCGCCGGCGTGTGGACGAACGCCGCCCCAACCATGCAGGGCAGCGGCGCCGATCTGGCGCCCTGGCCGAAGGCCCCTTCCTTGTCCGCGATTCATCCGCGCGCGCGCCGGCCGCACCCCCTGGCGGTGGCGGTGGTTCAACTCGCACACACACTCCTGTCCGCCCGCGACACGGCACGGGGTGCGCCCATTCTCCCTCGGCACGAGGTCGACCTCCTCCTGGGAACGCTGACGGGTTCCGCGTCGGCGGACTTTGAATTCTGGAGCGGCACCCAGAGCCGCGGCCCCGCTTTCGGCTCGCCCTCCACGTTCGTCTACACGTTGCCGACCGCACCACCCGCCGAGGCTGCTCTTGCCCTTGGGCTGCGAAGCTCGCTGGCGACCCTCACCGCGGGAAGCATCAGCGGCATCGCCTCGATCGTCCGGTCGGCGTCGCGGATCGCGGCCGGCCGCGCGCGGGCCTGTCTCTGCGGCGGCGTCGAGTTTGCTCGCACCGGCAACCGCAGGGCCAGCGGCTCGTTTGCGCAGGACGCGATCGCGCTCTTCCTGCTCGAGGCGGCTCCGGCATCGATGCGCTGGCCTGTGCTCCGCGACTGGGAGGCGGGCTTCGCCTCCGAAGAGCAGCCATCCGATCGCGTCTCCAGCCTCTCACCGCTCTCGAGCCTCACCGCGCTGGCTTCCGCGGCCGTCAAGCTGGGCGCTTCTTCCGGCACCGAGGAGATTTTTGGCTCTTCTTCGGATGGGCATTGGGCCAGGATCGCGCTCGCCTCATCGCAGCGCCTCGACGAGCAGGTGAAGACCCATTCCATGTGACCCATGTCCGCTTCCGCCCGCAACGCACTCGTCACCGGTGGAACCAAGGGAATTGGCAAAGCCGTCGTCCGCCGGCTCATCTCGGAAGGGCATCGCGTGACGGCGGTGTACCTCCAGGACGAGAGCGGCCGGCAACAGGCCGCTCAGGAGCTCGCGACCGCGGGGCTGGAGGCGACCTTCGAGCGCGTGGACGTCACCGACCCCACCGCGGTGTCGACGCTCTTCGCCCAATTGACGAAATCCGGCCGCGACCCGGACTTTCTCATCAATGCCGCGGGTATGACCCGTGATGCACCGATCGCCTTTCTCGGAGTCGCCGATTTCGACCAGGTGCTCGCCGCGAATCTCCGATCCACTTTTCTGACCTGCCAGCAGGCGATCAAGGGCATGGTCCGGCGCCGCTTTGGGCGCATCGTCAATTTCGCCTCTCCCGCCGCCCTCCTCGGCAATGAAGGACAAGTAGCTTACGCCGCCGCGAAAGCGGGAGTACTCGGCCTGACGCGATCGTTGGCGCGCGAGGTGGGACGCTTCGGCATCACCGTCAATGCGGTCTCACCGGGGCTTGTGCTTACCGGAATGACGTCGCAGCTTTCGGAGAAGCGGCGCGGCGAGCTGCTCAAGCGCGTCCCGTTGCAACGCGTGGGGACCGCCGAAGAGATTGCCGGAATGGTTTGGATGTTGTGCCACGAAAACGCCGCCTACATCACCGGCCAGTGCCTATCGATTGACGGCGGCCTCACCTGATGCTCTCCTCAGCACACGAGCTGGGCAGCCGAGGCCGGGGCCGATCCCAAGGAAGACGAGATGCAGCATTCCGAGCAAAAGCTCAGAGCCGAGCTAGACCAGATGCAGCATTCCGAGCAAAAGCTCAGAGCCGAGCTGAAGCACCTTCTCGTCACGGCCCTTCGACTCGAACAAGTCAAGCCCGAGAGCATCGGTGACGAGGATCCGCTCTTTTCGCCCGACAACTCATTCAACCTCGATTCGCTGAGCGCGCTGGAGCTACTGTCCGCAATCGAATACCGGTACGACGTCCGCTTCGGCTCGGATGGGTCGGCGAAAGAGCACTTTCGGTCCATCGCCACCCTCGCCGCGTTCGTGAGGTCCGCCAGGGGGTGAGCAGTGCGTGGAGTGGCCATCACTGGCTTGGGCATCGTCTCAGGCCTGGGGTTTGGCCCGCGGCGCCACCTCGAATCGCTTCGCGAAGGCCGGTGCGGCCTCAGGCCTCTCTCTTTGTTCGGCCTGACAGGACTGCGCCCCTCTCCGGTCGGCGAAGTGGACGGTGAACCGGGGTTGAAGGAAACGCAGGGCCACCGCAGCATTTCCCTCGCTGTGAACGCCGCGCGCCAGGCGATCGGCGCGATAACGCTCGATGGCCCAGGCGTGCTCGCGCTCGGCACCACCACCGGTGGCATCTTCGAATCCGAGCAGCACTACCTCAGGTACCGCGGACAGGAGGGCTCGTCGGATCGAGCGCTGCTCAAGCAACATTCCGCCGGCACCATCGCCGATGCGATGGCGGCCGCGCTCAACCTCACCGCCGAGCGATACACCTTTTCAACCGCTTGCTCGTCCAGCGCGAATGCGGTGGGGTTTGGCGCTTCCCTCGTCGAGCAGGGAGCACCTTGGGCGCTGGTGGGCGGAGTCGATTCGCTCTGTCGGCTGACCTACTGCGGCTTTCATGCGCTGAAGCTCCTCTCCCCTTCTCCTTGCCGGCCCTTCGACAAAGATCGCCAGGGGCTTTCGCTCGGAGAAGGCGCCGCCTTTCTATTGTTGGAGGCGGAAGAGCGAGCGAAAGATCGCGGTGCTTTTGTTTGGGGCTACCTCGGTGGTTGGGGCTGCTCGTCCGACGCGTACCATGTCACTGCGCCGGATCCCGAAGGCCATGGCGCGGTGGCGGCGATGCGGGCCGCGCTCGCCGACGCGGGCGTCAGTCCTTCGGACGTGGACTACGTCAATGCCCATGGCACCGCCACCGCGGCCAACGATCGATCCGAAGCAATCGCGCTCGAGGCCGTTTTCCAGAGTCCGGGACCACTCACCAGCTCGACCAAAGGCGCCACCGGCCACACACTGGGCGCTGCCGGAGCCATGGAGGCGGTGATCGGCGCGTTGTCGCTTTCGAGTGGCTTCGTCCCAGCGACGGTGGGACTGAAACACCCCGATCCTCAACTTCGCATCCGCCACGTTCCCGCCGGTGGAGTCCCTGCGTCCCCCGCTGTCGTGCTGTCCAATTCGTTCGGGTTTGGCGGGAACAACGCGGTTCTCGTGCTCACGAGATCGTCCCAATGAAAGCAACCGTTCTGGGATTGGGAGTGGTAGCGCCCGGAGCACAGGACCCGATCGCGCTGCGCCGCGCCCTCGCCGGGCCAACCCCCGCCGCGCTCCGGATTTCGACAATCCCGGAGGCCGACCCCAAGGAGCGCCGCTTGCCACGGCTCGAGCGCATGGCGCTGGCTGCCGCCCGCCAGGCGCTCCCCCCGGACTGCGACCGGAGATCCCTCGCGGTCGTCTACGCCACCGGCTTTGGCGGGCTCACCTCGACGGTGGACTTTCTCGAGGGCATCGCCAGCCGTGGTCCGGAATTTGGAAGCCCGACCGCTTTCCACCAATCCGTACACCACTCTCCCGCCGGGCAACTCTCCATCGCTCTGGGGCTTCGCGGGACCTCGCTGACCGTGAGCGCTCGAGAGCTGTCGGGCGAGACAGCGCTGCGCACCGGTCTTGCGCTCTTGAAGACCGGGCGCGCGGACAAGGTGCTGCTCGTGGCCGCGGACGAGCGCTCGCCGGCGCTCGACAACGGCTATCGCGCATTCGGCGTGCTCTCGGCCGAGGGAACAGCCGATCCTGACGGTGGGCTCAAGCCTGGAGAGGGCGCGGGCGCCCTCCTTCTTGGCAAGGAACCCGGTCCGCTGCAGATCGACGAGTGCACTCTGACCGCGCACTCCTGCCCCGTGCTCCAGTTCGCGCGACTGGAGCAATTTGCGCCGCTGATCCGGAAAATGATCGCCGGCGAGACCGAGCCGCTCTCGTTTTCCCTCGCCGCCCCGAACGCGCAAATCTCCGACGCGGAAACCTCCATCCTGGGCGATGTTCCTCGCGTAGAGCGATGGTCCGACGGCCGCCATTTTGGATTCCACGGGTCGGCGGGACTCTTGCGTCTGATCGCGGCCGCCGTTCGCCTGCGCGATCGACCGGCCGGAGCGGCTTCGGTCGTTCACGGTCTGGCGTTGGGGGGCGGACAGGCGGTGACGGTGATGCGCCATGTCGCCGGTTGATCCAGAGAGCCTCCGTGCAGCCGCGATCGCCGCCGCAGCGACCGCTGGCGCCGGCGTGCTCACTGCCGCCATCGGCGTTTTTCATCCGCGCGCGATGCTGTTTGGGCCAGGAGTCTGGCGCGGTCCGACGCAGGGCTCCTCGGTGGCGCTCACCTTCGACGACGGTCCCCACCCGCTTTACACCGCGCGGATCGCCGAGATCCTCGCCTCGCACGGCGCGCGAGGCACGTTCTTCTGCATCGGACGGGAGTTGGACCGCTTTGCCGCGGTCGGTCGCGCGCTGCACCTCGCCGGCCACGAGTTGGCCAACCACAGCCATCGGCACGGCACCGGCGCCGACCTCTTCGTGAGCTCGCGGTTGGTCGCCGATCTGGCGCGTTGCCAGGAGGCCCTCCTCCAGATTACCGGCTCGCGCCCCCGGTACTACCGGCCGGCGGTCGGTATCCGAAACCCCGTGGTTCACGACGCCGCGCGGCGACTCGGCCTGACGATCGTCACCTGGACGCACTCCGCTCGAGATGGCGTTTTCGCGATGACCGCGAAGCGCGCGAAACGCTTGGCCAGCCGGGTGCGACCAGGCAGCATCGTGGCGCTCCACGACGGCGCCTCGCTGCCGCGCTCCGGATTAAGGGAACAAACCGTCCAGAATCTCCCATTGCTCCTCGAACAGCTGAGCGCGCGCGGCCTTCGCCTGGGGACGCTGAGCGAGCTTCTGGGCGGCGGCGCGGACCTCAGGCAAGCTTGAGTAGAGCGGAGAGCGCCCCTTCCGGATCGCGCACGAAGGGATTCTCGGGATCGAGCACGTAGCCCCCGAGGATGGCGGTGATCGCGCGCTTGAGGCTGTTCGTCTTGTTCTTGAGCATCAGCAGCCGGGGCAAATCGCCTGCGTACCAGGAACGGACGAAGACCCGGAAGACGCCGACCGCTTTGCCAACCACCGCTGCGTACTCGGTTTCCCAGTCGACCCGTTCGCCGTTGAGGGACCGATGAATGAGCTTTGCCGCGCAGCTTGCCGATTCCAGGGCCAGGGTCACTCCGGAGGAGAAGACCGGATCCAGGAATTCGGCGGCATTGCCGGTCACGGCCCAGCCGGGCCCGTAGAGCCGATCGACGGCGGCGGACCAGCCTTCCAGCTTCACCGTCTTGAGGACGGGCGACGCGCCCTTCAATCGCCGCCGCGCGTTGTCATCTTCCCGAAGGAGGCTGAAGAGCCGATCGCGATCGCACCCCGAGGCGCCGTCGTATACCGATCGCTGCATCACCAGACCGACCGAAGTGCGGCCATTGGAGAACGGGATGATCCAGGCCCAGGGGCCGCGCGGGTGAATGCAGATCCAGATATCTCCCTCCGCATCGCCAGGAGGTCGCTCGTCCGCCTCGACCCAGGTGAAGAGCGCGAGGCGCGGAGCGAGCACCGAAGGCCGCTCCAACTTCAAGAGTCGCGGCAGGACGCGGCCATAACCGCTGCAGTCGAGCACGAAACGAGCGCGCAGCCGTACCGACATCTGGCTCTCCAGATCGGTGGCGGTCACCTGCACCTCATCCGGGAGGAATTGAATCGCGTCCACGCGGTGGTTGAAGCGAACATCAACGCCATGAGCCCTCGCCGCGGTGGCGAGCGTCTGATCGAAATCAGATCGCGGCACCTGAAATGTCTGGGTGCGCTGACCGGGAAAAACTTCGCCAAAGCAGAAGCGCTCCCCCTGCGCGCCCTGCAGAAACAGCGCGGCATTCTTGACCTGGTATCCCCGGGCGACCACCGCCGGCAAAAGACCTGCTTCGTCGAGAATATCGTTGCAGCGGGGCAGCAGCGATTCGCCGATTTGAAATCGAGGGAAGGTCGCCGCTTCTAGAGCAATCACCCGGCGCCCGCTTCGAGCAAGCAGCGAGCCGGCGACGCTCCCGCCGGGCCCAGCACCGATCACCAAGACGTCAGCGTCCATCCGTTCGTGCGCCGGGTTTAAGAGCGATTCCCCGCGCGCATCCGCACTACCGCCGCGAAGCGAAAAGCTGTCAAGTGACCGGCTTGCTCGAAAGCTTGGCTCTGCGGCGCCGGACCACACATGAAGTAAAACCACCGAAGACCAGAGCAAGGACACCGCCCACCACCAAGCCACCGACGAGCAGCTCCAGAAAGAGATCCAGGACAAACTTCATGTTGGGCACGGTGCGTACGGCTTTGAAGGAAATCGGAAGCCAGCGGCGGTGGAGCAAGATGGCGCCAACCTGAGCGTTGGCAAAAAGCAGCAACGGCGTGATCGGAGGCGTTGAGACTTGCGCTCCGAGCAGCGCGGCGATCCGGTTCAGCCTGAACAGCGTTGCGATCGCAATCACGATCAGCACCTGAAATCCGAGGAAGGGAGTGCACCCGACCAACACGCCCATGGCGACCGCGACCCCCAGCCGGCCGGCGCCGGCGTGCTCGCCGAGCATGAGCTCGAATCGATCTCGCAGCCGACCAACGATGGCGGGGATCCGCGCTTGCTTCCCGGAATCTCTCCGCTCAGGCGGCGGGACGTTCTCTGGAACACCGGAGTCCATGTAGGCGAGCCTGGTCGCTCGGCCGCATCGAGGCAAGCAACTGGCCATTTACAGGCTAGCCTGAGAAAACTACCGAAGATGGTTCCAGCCGAAACCGAGCTCCAGTGCGATCAGGCCGAGCTCCCTTGCGATCAGGCCGGCGCCTGCGTGGTCATCCCCGTCTTCAACAATGCCCGCACCGTCGGCGGTGTCGTCCGGGGCGCGCTCGAACACGCCTCGATGGTGCTCGTCTGCGACGATGGCTCGACGGACGGCTCGGGCGAAGAGGCGCGCAAGGCTGGAGGCGTCGTCCTCCATCACCCCACCAATCGGGGAAAAGGGGCCGCGCTGCGAACCCTCCTTGGAGAGGCGAACCGCCGGGGATTTCGCTACGCCATCTCGATCGACGCGGACGGGCAGCACCTTCCGGCGGATCTGCCCGTCCTCGCCAAGCGGGTGGGCGAAGAACCCGGCGCCCTGGTGATCGGGTCGAGAAATCTCCGTGCCGCGGGAGCGCCGCCGTCCAGCGAATTTGGCCGCAAGTTCTCGAACTTCTGGGTGTGGTTGGAGTCGGGCTGGCGAGTCGATGACACCCAGTGCGGCTTTCGCGCGTACCCCTTGCCCGAAACCGTTCAACTGACCACGAAAGGGCGCCGCTACGAATTCGAAGCGGCTGTTCTCCTGAAAGCGGCATGGGCCGGCCTCGCCCTGCTGTCCGTCCCGGTGCGCGTCGTCTACCCACCGGATCGGGTGACGCACTTTCGGCTATTCCTGGACAACGTCCGGATTGTCCTCATCAACACCCTCGCCTGCCTTCGGCTTCTCTCGCCCGTGCCGCTGCCGCTGTCAAAGCGTTTGCGGCGCATTCCCCACCGGCCCGGGCTGTCGCTCTTCGCGTTGCGGCGGTGGGCCTGGTTGGGAGCGGAAGGCCCGTTCTGCAGGCTGCTCGCGGCGGGCGCGGGGATTCTCGCGAGCACGAGCGAAATTCCCGGGGGGCTTGTCCTCGTCTCCCTGGCTTGTGCGCTCACCGGGCTTGGCGCCTTTCCGGCGCTGGTGGCGAGCTACGGGTTCAAAACCCTCACCCGTTCGGGGCTGGCCGCCCTCCCTTCGGCGGCGATCGTCGCGGGCGCGATGCTCGCCCTGGGCCTTTTCGAACGCCGGCGACAACGCCTTCCAGAGGCGCCCAGGCGATGGACCGGACGGAGCCGGGGTGGCATTTTCGGCCACTGGTTCTTTTTCCAGCTCACCCGCTTCTTCGGGGTCAGGCCGGCGTATCTCGTCATCTATCCGGTGAGCCTCTACTTCCTCTTCGCAGCCGGCGCGGCACGGCATGCGTCCCGACAATTCCTCGACCGCGCGATGGGAAAGACGCATTGGCTTGGCGGACTGATCCGCAGCTACCGCCACTTCCTGAGCTTCGCCCGAACGATGGTCGATCGCGCGCTGCTCGCGACCCGTGGCAAGACCGTCTTTCGCTGCGAGGAGATTGGACTGGACCACATCCGGGAGAGCGCCGCCGAGGGACGGGGGGCGATCCTCTTGACCGCTCACCTCGGCAATTGGGACCTGGCCGCCGGATTGCTCGAAGGGAAAGTCGCGGAGAAGCTCGCGATCGTGGCGTTCCGGGGCGATCACGAGCGATTGGCGAAGTTCCTCGAGAAAAACTACCAGCAGAGCCCGCAGATCATCGAAGTGGGGAGCGGGCCTTTGGCTTCATTGGAGATGGTTCGCGCTTTGCGCGACGGCGGCGTGCTCGCCGTTCAGGGAGATCGACCGATCGACAAGAACATCATCAAGATTCCGTTTCTCGGCCGGGACGCGCCATTCCCGGTGGGGCCCTTCATGCTCGCCGCGGTGACAGGCGCCCCGGTGATCGCCACGTTCTCGATCCAAGTGGGGCCAGCGAGTTATCGGTTTGTTGCCCAGCCGCCGATGCGAGTGGCCTTCACCAACGGCCAGGACCGCGAGGGTCAGCTTCGCACCTGGGCACAATCCTACGTTGGTCAACTTGAACGGCTCGTGCGCGAGCACCCGTATCAGTGGTTCAACTTTTATGATTTCTGGGATTCACAACCGGGCGGGCCTTTGAAGTGATGACCACTGAGAGCTGATCAGCCATTCCCTAAGATCCGCGTTCGACATCGGCCGTGCAAAAAAATATCCCTGCGCCGCGTCGCAACCCAGAGCAGTCAGCCGGTCCAACGTGCCCCGATTCTCAACGCCCTCGGCCACGACGTTCAAGCCAAGATTGTGACCCAGGTCGATTGCTGCCTTGACGATGGCCGAATCGTCCTCCGCTTCCAGGCCAGGGCTGACGAAGGACTTGTCGATCTTCAAAGTATCCACCGAAAGCTTTCGCAAGTAGTCAAGCGAGCTGTAACCGGTCCCGAAGTCATCGATCGACGTTTTGACCCCCATTGCCTTGAGGGCGAGCAGATTCAACCTCGCTCGGGCGGGGTCTTGCATGATCTGGCTTTCGGTGAGCTCGAACTCCAATCGGTTCGATGGTGCATGACGCTCCGCCAGCAGGGCAGCCACGCGGTCGGGCAAATGGGCGTCGTGAACATTTCGGCCGGACAAATTGACCGCTACGGAGAGGTCAAAACCACTCGAAGTCCACTGCTCCAGATGAAGAAGCGCGGAGTTGAGGACCCGCAGGGTGAGAGCGCCGATCAGGCCGGTGCGCTCGGCCACTGGGATGAACTCGTCAGGAGGAATCATGCCGAGCGTTGGATGGCGCCAGCGGACAAGAGCCTCGACCCCAACCGCGCGCAGGCTTTTGAGATCTACCTTCGGCTGAAATACAATGAAGAGCTGGTTCGCCTCGATTGCCTTTCGCAACTCATTGCTCAGCAGCAGACGCCGCTGGCTATACGGATCGTCGCCCGCGTCATAGATCCTCGGGTCGTCGTGACCCCGAGCAGCGACCACCGCCACGTCCGCCCGGCGAATCAGGTCCGCGACGCTCAGACCGGGCTCGTGCGCCAGGGCGATTCCAATCCCGGCATCGACGTCCAGGTTGAAACCATCCACCGGGATGCCCTGCACCATCGCATCACGCAAGCGGCATCCCAGAGCGACCGCCTTGGCGCGGCTCGCCGAGGGAAGGAGCACCGCGAACCTCTCCCCGTCCAGCCGCGCAGCCAGACTTGCTTCCAGGTTGTTGCCGAGCATTTTCGCGACCTGTTCCAACAGTTGATCTCCGATGCCGTGCCCAAGCGTGTTGACGATCTCGCGAAAGCGGTTGAGCTCGAGAAACAGCAACGCAAAAGGCTTGCCGCCGGCGATCTCGATGGTGATCAGCTCCTCCAAGCGGTTGCGATTCGGCAGGCCGGTCAATGGATCGTGATACGCGAGGTAGGCGATGCGCTCCTCCGCTCGCCGTCGGATTCGGCGGCTTTCCGCCTCGCGAAGCTCGCGCTCGATCGCCGGAACCAATCGGGTGAGCTTGTCCTTCATGATGTAGTCGTGAGCGCCGGTCTTCATTGCCGCTGCCGCGGTGTCCTCCCCAATGCCGCCGGAGACGAGGATGAATGGAAGGTCCAACTTGCGCTCGCGCAGCATCGCCAGCGCGGCCGGGATGCTGAAACGCGGCATGTTGTAATCAGCCACGACAACGTCCCACGCCTGGCTGTCCAGGGCAGCGGTCATCGCCGAAGCGCTGTCCACCCGCTCGCCGTGCAAGTCGAATCCGGCAGCGCGGAGGTGCCGGATCAGAAGGGCCGCGTCTTCCTCCCGGTCTTCGACGATGAGAACGCGGAGCGGAGAATTCATCGACACCGATTACAACCCATCTACTCGATCGGCGCCAAACGGGACCTTCATTCTGATGGTATGATTCGTATGCCGATGTCGTGTGGAAAGAGCTCGGACACCAGGTTCATCAACTCGAAAAGCTCGCGCGCGAGCACCCGTATCAGTGGTCGATGAATGCAGTCTAGAAGCCCTGATCGCATTGGCGGCAGATGATCCGGCGGCGGCAAGGCAGAAGGATCATCCGCGCTGATCCTCATCGCGCGACCGACTGCTCCGGTCAGCGACTGAGCGACCGAGGCCGTTGTCTCGTCTTTCATCGTTGGTATCGAAGTTGCTGATGCTCACAGCTGAAATCTGATGATTGTGACTATGACCCCCTTTAGCTTTCATGGAGAGCGCACATTTTGCGCCGAGGTAGATCCGATGAGCTCCAGTCGCGAAGTAACGCCACGTCCCCCAGTACGCCGGCCGCCACCTGTTGCCGATCCGCAGTCGTTCGCAAAGGAGAGTCCGGTCAAAAAAAATGAAGTGCAGCCAGAACGTCCGGTCGGCCCGGCCGCGGGCTTAACCGGGCTCGCCCTCCTGCAGAGCCCGGCAGTCAACAAGGGAACCGCATTCACCGAAGCCGAACGGGATGCTCTCGGCCTTCGCGGGCTGTTGCCCGCGCGCGTCCTGTCCCTCGAACAGCAAGCAGTGAAGATCCTGGAAAGCTCCCGGCGGAAGCCGAATCCCATCGAAAGGTACATCCACTTGATGGCGCTCCAGGGCCGGAATGAGACGCTGTTCTATCGGATTGTGATCGACAACATCGAAGAGATGATGCCGATCCTTTACACCCCCACGGTAGGTCAGGCGTGCCAGGAATACGGTCACATCTTTCGAAGGCCCCGGGGAATTTTCATTTCCGCGAACGACCGGGGAAGAGTCGACCGACTCTTGGCGAACTGGCCGAACACCGACGTGCGCGTCGTTGTCGTTACGGATGGTGAGCGCATTCTGGGGCTGGGCGATTTGGGAGCGAATGGAATGGGGATTCCGGTGGGAAAACTCGCGCTCTATACCGCCTGCGCCGGGATCGAGCCTTCCCAATGCTTGCCGGTGACACTCGATGTTGGGACGAACAACGAAACGCTGCTCAACGATCCGCTCTACATCGGGTTCCCGAGAAACGGCTGCGCGGCGAGCCCTACGATGCACTGGTAGAAGAATTCGTCGTCGCCGCACAGAAGCGGTTTCCCAAGGCAGTCATTCAACTGGAAGACTTTGGGAACGAAAACGCATTCAGGTTGCTCGCCAAATACAGAGACCGGGTACGGATGTTCGATGACGACATCCAGGGCACGGCCAGCGTGGTCCTCGGAGGCGTCTATTCCGCTCTGCGAATCACCCAACAGCGTCTGGCGGATCAGCGATTTGTCATTGTCGGTGCTGGAGAAGCCGGAATCGGTATCGGCAACCTGATCGCCTCCGCGATCGCCGCTGAAGGGGTCTCCGAAGAAGCGGCCCGCCGGAAGTGCTTGTTCTTCGATTCCAAGGGCTTGCTGGTGAAGAGCCGCACGGATCTGAAGGAACACCAAAAGGCTTTTGCGCAGGACGGCGAGCTCACCGCAGACCTCGTGTCCGCTCTGGAGCGAATGCGGCCCACGGCGATCATCGGTGTTTCGGGACGAGGTGGAACGTTCACTCAGGCGGTGATCGAGACCATGTCCCGGATCAACAGCAAGCCGATCATCTTCGCTCTGTCGAACCCCACCTCGATGTCCGAATGCACCGCCGAAGAGGCGTATGACTGGTCTGAAGGCAGAGCCATCTTCGCCTGCGGAAGCCCCTTCCCCGCCGTCACCGTGAACGGGCGCAAGCATGTTCCGAGGCAGGGCAACAACTCCTATATTTTCCCGGGAGTGGGTTTGGGAGTGGTTGCCAGCAATGCGCGCATCGTCACCGAGGAGATGTTTTTTGAGGCATCGAAGGCGCTCGCCAGTGAAGTGACCGACGCAGACCTGGCCCAGGGCAGCATCTATCCGCCGCTGGAGCGCATTCGAGAGGTTTCGGTGACGATCGCATGCGCCGTCGCCGAGGTCGCCTACCGGAGAGGACTTACCGACACGGCAAGGCCCACGAACCTGCCGGGCTTCATCCGCTCCCAGATGTACGATCCCGTCTACCAGAGCTACGTCTAACCTCGATTCGCCGAAACGACCGAGCGTTGGTCGACAATCACAAACGTCTGGTTGCCGACGTCTCGAGCGTCGGCATCAACGACGCTCGGCGCTCTGACTCAATGGGCGACGAACAGATCCGCGCCTGACGCAGAATTTGCACCGGGGCACCCGGTCAGGCCGGCAACTTCGGCCAGGCCAACTACGCGGCGAGCAAAGGCGGAATCATCGCCTTTACCAAGACGGCTGCGATCGAGGCGGCCAAGTTCAACGTGACGGTCAATGCGATCGCTCCCGGATTTACCCTTACCGAGATGCTCGGCAAGGTGTCGGAGACCGTTCAAGAGCAGATCAAGGCGAGGATACCGATGGGCCGATTTGGCCTGCCGGAGGAGATCGCCCAGGCGGTTGCCTTCATCGTCGCCGAGGGCGATTACATCACCGGCCAGCAGATCAACATCAATGGCGGCGTCTACATGTGAAGGTGTCCAGGGAATTGCCATGGCTGTGGTGAACCGGAGGCGCGACTCTCTCGAGCTTCCGGAGAGCTACCGACGGTTCTGGAACGACGCCGCGCGATTCATCCCCAAGGCGAACCTGGCCTGACAGCACCGTGCTCGTGGTCGGCTAAGGCCCGACAAAGCGCGTCAAAACCCCCGTGAGCCACAACCGCCGTCTGCGCACGGATCGACAGCGACGCCAAAGGTCATCTGGAAGAAATACGATGAGCTGTCGATTGTCACCGCAAGATGGGTCCCATCGGGTGAGTAATAGGCCCGCCCGCTGCCCAACCCGAGATCATCATTGTAGTCCCGGAAGAGCGACCCATATCCATCCCAGATGTCCAGATTCAGGAGCAGAGAGTAAAAGGTTGACCAGGCAGAAAACGCGGCCAGCCGTGTGCCATCGGGAGAAAAAGAGAGCGAATCTATTAGGCTTGCTTGACTCAACCCGAACTCCGCCACCAGATCGCCGCTCGTAACATCGAAGCGGTCGATCCGAGGTCCCCGTGAGGCGACCACGTTCGTTCCGTCGGGTGAAAAAACGGAATTCCCAAAGGGCCCATTCGGGAAGGTCCGCACTCGCGCGCCGGTATCCACTTCGAACAGGTCGGCATCCACCATGATCAAATTGCCGTCGGGAGAGAAGGAGATCGGGCCGCCTTGCGAAATCGTGCGCAGCGGCATCAAGTCGGGCAGCGTTCGAAGCCTGATTTCGTTGTTGGTCCGTTGTGCCAGAACTCCTCGAGCTGATACGGCGACGTCCTGAGCTGATTCGGCAACAGACTGGACCAGGTTCCCATCCGGCCAGCTCCAGACGCTCAGTCGATCTCCGCCACCCGCCAGATATTGCCCATCCTTGGTGAACGCGAGGGATGTCAGTCGTGCCGATCCGGAAATCATTTGGACCGGCGTTCCATCCGAAGCCTGCCACGCCCGGATATTTCCGTTTGGGCCAAAACCGCCGACAACAGCGTTTCCATCGGGGGAGTACACCAGAGCGGTGTAGATTCCCTTGTCCGTGTTGAGGGATTGCAGCAGCGTGCCGTCGGAAACTCTCCACAAATCAACGCGGGCATCGTCGCTGGTGAAATCGCTGGAGACAATTGAGTCGTTCGACGCAAATGCAACGGCTGCGTAGTTGTTCGGGCTGATAGGCCAGCTGCGCAAGCTCGAAAAACTCTTGGTTTCCCACAGCTGCAAGAGCAGGCCGCCCTTACCGTCACCGACAAGACCGGCCAGGGTCTCTCCATCCGGCGAAAGCCAGAGCCTCAGAGAAATCTGGGGTGCGGTCAACGTGGCAATGATCTGCGGCGGCTCGGTGAGGGTTTCGATTCGAATTTCATCGCCGGCAGTCAGCGCAATCCAATCATTGCCAAGGAGGTAACCCGCGGTTTGAGGGTACCCGGAGGGAGGTGTCACTTCGGTACCGTCCTCGAGCCTGAAGAGGCGGATGGTGGGGGGGCCAATCCCAGAAGCAAGAGCGACCACTTGGGAATCCGGCGAAACCGATGGTGTCACGACGCCAGGCAGGCTCCTCAGACGAGTCCAGGTAGCGACGTCATACACCATCGTGCCGGTATGCGCCTCGCCCGACACCAGCAAATAGCGCCCATCCGGGGAGAAGATGGGCTCTCCTTCGTAAAGGGCCATGACAAACGCGACCTGGGTCCAGCCTGCGGTTTCGTAGACAAAAACACGAACCGATCCTGCGACGGCGCCACCCGACAGAGCGATGAATCGCCCATCCCGTGAAAATGACGCGTAGCTACAGTAGGTGCCATTGGTTGCAAACGTTTTGAGGAGAAAACCATCGCTCGCACGAATCACGGAGCAGTGACCTCGGTCGGCGACGCCAACCATCCCACTGGCGCTTGCGAAGCGGCCAATGAAGGGTTCGTCCAAAGCGGGCCGCCTCCAGACGTAGTCGGGCGCCTGTGTTACCGCCCCGGCCGCCGATGAAACAACCAATGCCGCGACAACGCCCACCCAGCCCAATACTGATTTCATTTTTCCTCGCCTCTGACTCGAAAGGAATCCCGCTCCTGCCGCCCGGCGCGGATGAGCTCGACCCAGACACCCCAGACTGAGCCGATCTACGAAGCCCATCGTGGGGATGGAGGAGGCTAAGCGCACGACTTCACTTGCGGTCGAGTCTATTTCAGGACATTGAGAAACCACATCGACGAGCGACCAGGCGAGCTTGCCTGGGACCGGCCATCCAAACTGCCTACGCGCGTTCAAAACGCGTCCCGCACAATCGAAAGCTTAGCGACGGAAATGCGTTGCCAAGTCTCGGCCGCTGGCATGCAAGCGTTGCGCGTTCATCGGGAACCGCGTCGAAGACCGACTGCAGCTCCGGGCTATCGCCAATGATGTTGGGAAATCGGTACCGCTCCTGGACTCGTGCCCGCAAGGTCTCGGTCTCGCGGACGAGCTCCTTCTTTTCCAGCACCTTTTGCAGCACGACGAGAACCGCATTGATATCGAGCGGCTTGACCAGGAAACTCTCCGCCCCCGCGCGCATCGCTTCGACCGCCGTTTCGATGCTGCCGAACGCAGTCATCATCACGAACGACCAGCATCGTCCGAAGTGCATCTCGAGCGTTCTGCTCATCGTCCACGACCAGTATTCGTGTCGACCCCATGCGTCGCACCTTAGCAAATGCCTTGCCGCCTCGGCGCGGTCAAAGGTCACCGTCGCGGCGCAAACCGTGCGCGCGGCTAGCCGGGATTTCCAGGATCGCGCAATCCTTGCGTCTCTCGAACCTTGCGCCACCATCCAACCGAAGCCCGCGCAGCGCGCCCACCGGTGCCCTCGCTCAAGCTTCTCGTGCGCGTCGGCTTCATTCACCAGCCTGGAGTCGGTACGTCATCCCATCCGATGCTCGCGTTGTGATGAGCACTGAACGTAAGGAGCGAGGTCCAGAAGACCTCGCGTGCAACGGGATGGGGGGTTCCCGGTGTCCTGCTTGACGGGTGGGCTTTGATGTAAAGCGACTCAACCCTAGACCCCTAGACCCGAGGGGAGGTCCCATGAAGAGCAAAGCAGCGCAACGATTCGAGCACGTTCAGCAGACGAGATTTCGCAGTGCACTCGCGGTCGTGATTGGGCTCACGCTCGCCGCGGTTGAGGCCCGAGCCAAACCAACGCCGAACCAGGGGGTGTCCTCCAACAATTGGCTCCACTTCCACCGCGACAGCCAGATCACCGGGTGGAATCCGAATGAAACGATCCTGACGCCATCCAGCGTGGCGAGCGGGAGCTTCGGTGTGGTTTGGGAATCGGACCCGGTCGAATGTGGCGGCGCGGACATTCCCGCGCACATGTACGCCTCGCCGCTGTTCGTCGAGGACGTCACGATGACGACCGGCGACTGTTACGACGGCATGCATTTCAGCGTGATCATTGCCGCCACCAATACCAATTTCGTCTGCGCGATCGCTGCCTTCGATCCGACCGGGATGGTTCCACCGGGCACCGTCTTGTGGAGGCGATCGATCGGAGCGCCCTCGACCGAGCAACTTCAGGACGGCATCGCGAAGGGGATCTTCGAAACGCCGGCGATCGATCTGCTCTCGACCCCACCGCGCGTGTATGTCGTCGGCGATACCGACGTTTGCGATCCTTTAACCCCCTGCCGAGCCCACCGGGGATACGCGCTCGACCTCGGCAACGGCGATGTCCTGGATGGGTGGCCGCTGATTTTCAATAACGACACGATCGGCAGCGGTGCGCCTCCGGGAATCCAGCAAAACGGTCCGACCCTGTTCCAAGACGTGAACCGGATGGACGCGCGGGGCGCGCTCACGCTCAACCCGGATAATTCGATCCTCTATGTGACGTTCGGCAGCTATCAAGACCAGGGACCCGGTTTCATCGTGGCGGTGGACACGGGTACCTGTGGCAGCGGCGTTCCCGCGATCCGGAAGGTGTTTGCGGCCGCCCCCGCGATGGACCCGACATCCTCTGGCGGCATGTGGGCGCCCGGCGGGCCGGCGCTGGACGGCAGCGGAAATGTCTACGTTGTCACCGGCAACTATATCCCCGCCCAGGATCCACCCCTTCCGAGTGCCTGGGCCGAGACCATTCTCGTCTTCGCCCCCGTTGCGCCGCCGGATTACACCTTCAACCTGATCGGGACTTACACCCCGTGGAACCACTGCCAGATGGATCAATATGACGCCGATCTCAGCGGCAGCAGCACGGTGTTGTTCGATCTCGATCCGAGCGTCACCACGACGCCCCACCTGCTCACCATCGGCGGGAAGCAAGGGAATGCCTATCTCCTCGACCGCGACAACATGCCCGGCGCTTTGGACCAGATGCCTCCTTGCCACTGGGATCGAACCGATCCTGCCCACCTGGGTGCTCTGGATCCGACGGCGGATCCGGCGGAGAGCTCCTTGCTCGGCCCCGAGACTCATCCCTATTACAAGAGCGAGGATGGGCTCGGCGAGGACCGGCCCGGGCCGATCAATCTGTTCGGCCCGTACCAGGAAGACTGCCATCAGGGGAATCTCGCTCGCGGTCGCACCACGCCCACCTATTTCCAGGATGCCAACGGAACGGGCTACGTGTTCTTCACCGGCTCGACCAAGCCAGCGCCTTGCAGCATCATGCCGACGACTCCGTCGGTCGCTCGGACCCGGGTCGTCACCCCCGGGCCGGACCAACACGCATACCTGGCCTTCGATGCGTACGAGAACAGCATCGTCTTCCAGAACCCCGCGATCGGCGTGATCAGCAGCAACGGGAATGATTTCGCGAGCGCCATTCTCTGGCTGCTGGACTCGAATGTCCTTCGCGGCTCTCCGCTGGTGGACAGTCAACCGATTCTCTATGCCGTCGACCCGAGCGGGATGAACACCCTCGCGGTCGTGTACCGGACGCCGGACAGTCAGCTGGGGCCTGGCGGAAAGTACAACACGCCGATCGTGATCAACGGCAAGGTGTACGTGGGTACCAACAGAATCACCGCGTACGGCCTGACGCAGTGATTGAGCGTCCGTAGTCCGGGGCGCCGCGAACGGTTAACAGCGGGCGCGACGCCCTGGAGCGCAAAGGCGCACCTTTGCTCAGTCTCGTTGGCTAATTCAGAACCCCGGCTGGCCACGTTCTTACCGCAGCCAAAGCCTTGGGAAATTCTCACCGGCAAACGCGAACGGTGAGAAAATTCTCACCAGTGAGCCGAAACGGTGAGACAACTTCTCATCGGTGAGAAATCGTCTCACCGGATTGGTCCAGTACTCTTTCTGAATCAAACACTTCCATCGCGGCGTTGCCTAGCTTGAATATTCTTGTAGCCCAGCCAGTCTTTTGGGCCACGGATGCGGACGCTCGACCGGGCTCGTACCTCCTTGGACGTGGCATTCGTTACGCCGGAATGATCCGGCTCATGAATGGAGGAGGTACGATATGGAGCAAGTAACTACTGTCCCGTTGACGCAGCAGAACAGTGATCGCTATCTATCTCTCACGCTTGACCAAGCCCGAGAAAGGATCCGTATGCTCTTGTCGAACGAAGAATGCAATGCATGGGATATCGGGGACCTGCTTAATGAAATCGAGAAACAGGGTCTAGCGCGCACTAAGGGTTATGGAAAAACCCGCGCCTGGCTAGACGCCGAGGTACCTGAAGCCCAAGGGAAGACGAGCACTCTCTACCGTTACGCAGACGTCGCCAGTAACTATACGAAGAAACACGTTGAAGCGTGGGGAGTGACGAGACTGGCTTGTCTCAACGTCTACGACCGGGAGGTTCTGGGTAAGCCAGCTTCGGAAGACCCCGGCGAACGCGAGTTGCAGATAGTTCAGGAGGACGGCTCGACATTGGCAAAGAAGTTCCGCGACTGCACGGTGGAAGAGTTGCGGCTTTCGAATCAGCGTCGAAAGAAGACTGCCAATGGCAAGGGCCGAACCGCAAAGACGCGTCCGAAGAACGAGGCCCCGTCGATCAGGATCGCCCTCGCGCTGCTCGCGCTTGGCATCCTGATAGCTGCCACGATCGGGCTCCTGCCGGACTCGTTCCCCACCACGCTGGTGTTGGTGTTCGGAACGGGTCTCTTCTTCAGCGGCGTCGGGATGCTGGCTCGCCGTTGGCACGTCGCTCAGGAGCGCCTGCTCTCCGCCTTCAAGGAGGGAAAGGCGATGGACCTGATGAAGGAGCAGCTGGCGAAGGCGCGTGGAGGAGCGCGCCAGTTGGCGGCGATCGTCCGCCGTCGGGGGAAGGCCAAGCGTCTGGCATCCGCCCCCAACGAGGAGACGCCTCCGAATGAAAAGAAGGCAGCGTAGGGCCAACGACCCGAAAGCCGAGGCGCCCGGTAATCCGTTCACTGGCCGGGCGCCTTTTCTTTTGGAAAACTATCTACGAGCCAACATTCTCAGGCGAGCGAAGTCGAAGGAAACGGATGCCGCGTAAATCGGGGGCTGGGCAGCGGGGGACAACTGTTTCCTCAACGGAGTATCAACTTCGGCTCTACGTGGCGGGTCACAGCGCAGGGTCGGTCAAAGCGCTTTCCAATCTCAAGAAGTTCTGTCAGCCGTCCCGATCCGGCGATCATCTGGACGTACTCCCCGTCCGAGGCTCGCCACGCGAGGATATTTCCATTCGGCCCGAAGCCGCCCACAACGTCGCTTCCATCGGGGGAGTACACCAAGGCCGTGTAGATTCCTTTGTCTGTGTTCAAAGGTAGCAGCAGCGTGCCATCGGAAACTCTCCACAGATCAACGCGGGCATCGTCGCTGGTGGAATTGCTCGAGACAATCGAGTCGTTCGACGCAAATGCAACCCCAGCGTAGTTGTTCGGGCTGATCGTCCAGATGCGCAAGCTTGAAAACCCCTTGGTTTCCCAAAGCTGCAAGAGGCGGCCGCCGTTACCGTCATCGACAACACCGGCCAGGATTTGTGCATCTGGCGAAATCACGAGCCTGAAGATCTGAGGTGCGTACAACGTTGCAATGACCTGTGGCGGCTCGGTGAGGGTCTCGATTCGAATTTCATCGTTGGCGGCCAGGGCAATCCAATCGTTGCCAAGGAGGTGGTAACCGGCGTGGGGATACCCCGAGGGCGGTGTCACTTCGGAACCGTCCTCGAGCCTGAAGAGATGGATGGAGGGGGAGCCAGTCCGAGACGCAAGAGCGACCAATCGGGAATCCGGCGAGACCGATGGTGCCTGGCCAGGCAGCGATCTCTGAAGAGTCCATGTCGCGACGTCATACACAGGCGTGTAGAAACCTGCGCTTGACTCCAACAAATAGCGCCCATCCGGAGAGAAGATGGCCTCTCCGGTATAGTCGGAGCCCGTGAAAACCGCGACACGCGTCCAGTCTGCGATTTCGTAGACGTAAATACGAAGCGATCCCAGGTAAGCCGCGCCAGACAAGGCGAGGAACCGCCCATCCGGTGAGAGTGACGCCGCACCGCAATAAAAGCCGTTGATTGCAAACGCTTTGACGAGAAAACCATCGCCCGTACGAACGACGTAGCAGCTGCCTAGGTCGGCGACGCCAACCATCCCGCTCGCGCTTGCGAAGCGGCCAACGTAGGGTTCGTAAAAGGCGGGCCGCCTCCACATGTAGTCGGGCGCCTGCGTTACCGCCCAAGCCGCCGATGAAACGACCAACGTCGCGACAACCCCCACCCGGACCAATTTTGATTTCATTCTTTCCTCGCCTCTGGCTCGAAGGAATCCGGCTCCTGCCGCGGCGCGGATGAGCTCGACCCAGACCCCAGACTGAGCCGTTCTTTGGAGCGCACATTGGGGATGAATGAAGCGAGGCGTACGACCTTGCTTGCGGCCGAGTCTATTTCAGGACGTTGGAAAACCGCATCGAGGGGCGACCAGGCGAGCTGCACGCGCGCCGCCGCGGTAGGCAAAAGTTGCGCTCCCCTCCGGCGGCAATAAAAAAGGCGCGACCGTGAATCGCCGGATACATTCCTTCGGCCAAATGAGCCTGAGCGCGCGAAGGTCGAGCAGCTGGTCGCGCGAAAACGGAAACGGTGAATGACTCATCAGCACGAGAGTCGCGAGCACGATGAGCTCCGTCATGCGCCGCCTGTGAAAGATCCGGTTTGCGGGATGGACGTGGTGCCCGGTCGCTCGAAGGGTGGCAACTACACGTTCGAGGGGCGCGACTACCACTTCTGTAGTCCACAGTGCCGGCAGAAATTCACCGCCGAGCCGAACAAATACCTGCGCGCCGTTCCTGAAAAACCCGGCCCGGCGCTGGAGACGACCGAGTTCACCTGCCCGATGCACCCCGAGGTGCGGAAGCTCGGGCCCGGGAGTTGCCCGGACTGCGGCATGGCGCTGGAGCCGGTCGAGCCTTCGGCTGTGGTCACGGTCACCGAATACGTCTGCCCGATGCACCCCCAGAATGTCCGCCAGGCGCCGGGGGCGTGCCCGATCTGCGGGATGGCGCTCGAACCGCGCACCGTGACGCTCGACGAGCGCAACCCGGAGCTCGAGGACATGACGCGGCGATTCTGGGTGAGCCTCGCCTTCGCCGCGCCGGTGTTCGGCCTGGCGATGTCCGAGATGATCCCGCGGCAGCCCGTCCAGCACGCGCTCGGGACCCGATTGGTCGTCTGGATCCAGCTCGTCCTCTCGACGCCGGCCGTCCTCTGGGGCGGCTGGCCACTCTTTGTGCGTGGCTGGGCGTCCCTGGTGAACCGAAAGCTGAACATGTTCACACTCATCGCGCTTGGGGTCGGCGTGGCCTACGCGTACAGCGTGGTCGCGACGCTCGCGCCGGGAGTTTTCCCTGCTGACTTCCGCGGTCACGGTGGGCAGGTGAGCGTCTACTTCGAGGCGGCCGCAGTGATCACCGCGCTCGTTCTGCTCGGGCAGGTGCTCGAGCTGCGGGCGCGGAGCCGGACGTCGAGCGCGATCAAGGCACTGCTCGGGCTCGCGCCCAAGTCGGCGCGGCTCGTCCGCGGCGACGGCTCCGAGGAGGACGTCCCGCTCGAGCGCGTGAAGCCGGGCGACCGGCTGCGGGTCCGACCCGGAGAAAAAGTACCGGTGGACGGGGTCGTCATCGAAGGCAAGAGCCTCGTCGACGAGTCGATGGTGACGGGCGAGCCAATCCCCGCCGAGAAAGCGCCAGGCAGCCGAGTGTTCGGCGGCACCGTGAACCAGACCGGGGGGTTCGTGATGCGCGCCGAGCGCGTGGGTAGCGAGACGCTGCTCGCCCAGATCGTCCGCATGGTGAGCGAGGCCCAGCGAAGCCGCGCGCCCATCCAGCGACTCGCCGACGTGGTGGCGAGCTACTTCGTTCCGGCGGTTCTCGCCGCGTCCGTGGTCACCTTCGTCGTCTGGTCCATCGTCGGTCCGCAGCCGAGGTTGGCCTACGCCCTCGTCAACGCCATCGCCGTGGTGATCATCGCGTGTCCGTGTGCGCTGGGCCTTGCGACGCCGATGTCGATCATGGTCGGCACCGGTCGAGGGGCGAGCGCGGGAGTGCTGATCAAGAATGCGGAAGCGCTCGAGCTGCTGGAGCGCGTCGACGCCCTCGTCGTCGACAAGACCGGCACTTTGACCGAGGGCAAGCCCAAGCTCGTTTCGGTCGTGCCCGCCCCCGGCATCTCGGAGGCTGAGCTGTTGCTTTTCGCCGCGACGCTTGAGCGCGGCAGTGAGCACCCGCTTGCCGCCGCGATCATCGCCGGCGCCCAGGAGCGCGGCGTTCAGCTCGGGGAGCTCAAAGACTTTCATTCAATCACCGGAAGCGGCGTGACCGGCACGGTCAACGGCCGCGCCGTCGCGGTTGGCAATCCGCGGGTCGAGGAGCACCTCGCGGTTGACCCGGAGCCCTTGGCGGCGCGGGCGGAGACTCTGCGCCGCGATGGCCAGACCGTGATGTTCGTCTGGATTGACGGAAAGCCCGGAGGTCTGCTCGGCGTCGCCGATCCGATCAAGCCCTCAGCGCCGGAGGCGATCCAGTTCCTGCATCGCGAGGGCATCCGGATCGTGATGATCACCGGCGACAGCCGGACGACTGCCGAGGTGGTGGCGAAGAAACTGGGCATCGACGACGTGTTCGCGGAGGTGCTGCCGGATCAGAAGGCTCAATGGGTGAAGCGCCTGCAGGCCGAAGGAGGAATCGTCGCCATGGCGGGCGACGGCATCAACGACGCTCCGGCGCTCGCCCAGGCACACGTCGGCATCGCGATGGGGACCGGGACAGACATTGCGATACAGAGCGCCGGGGTGACGCTGCTGAAGGGTGACCTGCGCGGCATCGTCAAGGCAAGGCGGCTCTCGCGGAGCACCATGCGCAACATCCGCCAGAACCTCTTCTTCGCGTTCGTCTACAACGCGGTGGGTATTCCCATCGCCGCGGGCGCGCTCTATCCGGTTTTCGGTCTCCTCCTCAGCCCGATGATCGCCAGCGCCGCGATGAGTTTCAGCTCGGTGTCGGTGATTGGAAACGCGCTCAGGTTGCGCCACGTCCCGCTGTAACGCCCAGCGCGTCAAAACCCGGCGTACGCTTGTGTGCCCTGAGCAGCCCGAGACCTGGTCGCGAATCGCTGGCCACGGTCAATACTAACCGGGTGTAAAACGACTTTAGCCCGATGCGCCCAGGGACCAGGACACCAGGTCGAAAAGCGGCAATTTGCTCCAGGAGTGTCCGCTCCAGGAGTATTATTATGCTGTGCCAACCGTCTGGAAGAAGATGCTCTGGGAAAAGCCCCCACCCTCTGTCGTTTGGCACGCGATCACTGCGTATTTGAAGGTCGCGTATGACGGAGCACCGCCCCCGGCCGTTGGCTCGCGCCTGGCGATACTGAAGTCCTCCGTCGATGAAGGCTTCTATCAGTGCGCAGTGTTCGAGCGAGACTCTAAATTGAAGCCGTCTCTGTTTGCGCTGCGATTAGGCAACCGATTTTATTTACATGCCAAGCTGGTGATCGAGCGCGCCCCTGACGGTCACGGGGCCCAATTTCGCGCCGACAGCCACGATGGCCATTGCAGCCCGGATCCGAGTTCGCCCGACTACCCTGGCTTCCAAGCTCTCCTCGAACAGAATCTGCGCATTGTCCTGGCGATTGAAGCTTCCTGGGCCGAGCAGGGGCTGCCTACCTTCAGGCATTCCTTTCGCCAGGCGGTGAAACTCCGCGTGATAGGCAGTCGTTGATCCGCTGAAGCCGGTTCGGGGATCGACAACATCGATTACCTTTGCCCGCCGATGCGACGGGCACCGCCTGCGTCGCGGATTCATCGGGTGGACAGATTCTCGAATTCCGTTCCGCTTCGCGGAACTGATGCACTCGGCAGATGCGCCGTGCCCCTCGGTGCGTTTCAGCCGAACCAATACGTTGTACGAATAAGTCCGGAAACCGAACTCTAATGGACAATAAGTGGAGCCGAAGCGCGTATCTCGCCGGTCGGCATAAGGCATTCGTTCGGTGCCAATCAGATCCGCTCAAGCTGATTGACAAGTCTTGGGAGCGGGCAGAAACGGTGGCGCAGCACGCGTCGACAGCGTGCGATTGGAGGGCCCATGAAAGTTGCAAAGTATGCTCTTGGCGTATTGGGGGTTCTGCTCGTGGCGGCGATCATCTGGAGTCCGCTGCGCGCGAAGGCACAGCGTCAAAGGAACCTGCCGCCCGCGTTCCAGGTCGATCCATTCTGGCCACGGCCTTTGCCCCTCGACCCGGCGACGGGGAAACCTTGGGTCACTGGCGAGGTCGCCGGAACCTGTATCGATTCGCAGGATCACATCTTCACGGTGAACCGCGCGAGTCAAGCTGGTTTGATCGCGCCCGAGGACGTGATCGCGGCCGCCGCGCCGCCGGTCGTCGAATACAATCCAGCGGGCGACGTGGTGAACGCGTGGGGCGATGCGAACGTCGTCCCGACTGGCCTTCACGGCTGTTTTGTCGACTCCCAGGACAATGTCTGGATAGCCGGCAACGGCGATGGCATCGTCCAGAAATACACCCACGACGGCCATTTGCTGATGCAGATTGGCATCCATGGACGCTGTGACTCGCCAGACCATACCTGTGGCAACCCGGGCAGCAATGGCAGTCAGAGACTCCTGAACGAGCCGGCCAACATCGCGGTCGACCCGACCAACGGGGATGTCTACATCGCGGACGGCTATGGCAACCATCGCGTCGTCGTCTTCGACAGCAAAGGGACCTACCTGCGCCAGTGGGGCAATGCTGGCACCGACCCCGGCCAGTTCCAACCGGGCGATGGCGGCCATCCGCACTGCGTGAGGATCAGCACCGAGGGCCTGCTCTACGTGTGCGATCGCGGCAACGACCGCATCCAGGTGTTCGACAAGAACCCGATCAATTGCACCGGGACCGTTCCCGACCGCGTCTGTCAGCCGCTGCGGATCATCGCGGTGGTTCCGGGAACGGCGGATCTACCCACCGCCGGATCGGCGTGGGACCTCGATTTCTCACGCGACACGAGCCAAACGCTCTTCTACGAAGCCGATGGCGGAAATGAAGTTCTCCACATCTTCGATCGCGCCCTGGGCTCGATCATCGGCGGATTCGGACGTCCTGGCCATCAGGCAGGCCAATTCACGTTCTTGCACTCGGTCGCCCTGGACTCGCAGGGTAACTTGTACACCGGCGAGACGATCGGTGGCCGCCGCATCCAGAAGTTTGTCCCGGTGCGGGGCAAAGGCCAAAAGCCAGCCGAGAACTGAAATCCACCAGACCGCCGGGAGAAACAATCTCCCGGCCTTTGCTCCGGGATTGGCCATTGGTGACCCAACGCACGCGGTTCCTCGTCCTCGGATTCCTGGGCTGCGCCCTGCTCGCGCCGCGCCGGGCGGGCTCGCACGAGTTCGCCCTCGACAGCACGATGACGGCATTCGTCAAGATCGAGGCTCGCGAGGCACATCTCGTGATCCGCGTGCCGCTCCATCTTCTCAGACCCGCCAGGTTTCCGCTGAAAGACCGCGAGATCGATCTTGCCAACGCCGGCCCCGCCGTCCAGCGCGCGCTGACGGAGATGGCACAGCGGATCACCCTGCGGGAGGGCAACCGGGTGCTGGTCCCATCCGCTTCCGTCGGCCGTCTGTCATTGCCGTCGGATCGCTCATTCGATCGCTACGCGGACGCCGCGAGGCACGTCGAACGACCGCTCGACCTGAGCACGGCCATCTACAACGATCAGGGCTATCTGGACGCCCTCTTCACCTACGCGATCACCTCGCCGGACTCGCAGTTCTCGATTGCGTCCACGGTTGCCCCGGAGCTTCGGGACTATCTGAAGCTCGCCGTCCGGTACCTGCCGCTCGACGGGAAGAGTCGAGCGATGATCATCACCAGTCGCTCGGGGAATGTTTTTTTGAGCCCGACCTGGTATCGGGCGGCGGCGGGCTTTGTCGCGCTGGGAGTCGCGCACATCCTCAGCGGCCTCGACCACCTGCTCTTCTTGCTCTGCCTGATTATCCCTTTCCGCCGGCTGCGGCAGGTCCTGCCGATCGTCACCGCATTCACCGTCGCCCACTCGTTCACCCTGCTCGGTTCGGCCTACAACCTCGCCCCCGAAGGCGCCTGGTTTCCGCCGTTCGTCGAGACGGCAATTGCCGCGTCGATCGTCTTCATGGCTCTGGAAAACATCGTCGGCGCCGATCTGCGCCGCCGGTGGTTGATCACCGGCCTGTTCGGCCTCGTCCACGGATTCGGCTTTTCCTACGGGCTGCAGCAGAATCTTCAATTCGCCGGCAATCATCTGCTCGTTTCGCTGTTCGCATTCAACCTGGGCATCGAGCTTGGACAGGTCGTCGTCCTCGCGGTGATGCTCCCGGTGCTCGCTCTTTTGTTTCGGCTCGTGCGCGCTGAACGCCTCGGGGTGATCGTCTTTTCGGCGCTGGTGGCGCATACGGGCTGGCATTGGATGATCGAGCGCGGCGAGGTGCTGTGGAAAGTCCCCTGGCCGAAATTGGATGCGGCTGCTCTTGCCACGCTCGCCACCTGGGCGGCGGGCGCGCTGCTCGCGGCGTTGCTTTTCCGCTTTCTCGCCAAACGCGCGGGCGCCGTCTTTTCCCGGAGGGCGGAGCGTCGCCGAGCGTCCTAACCGCGCTCGTCGAAACGCTGGACGCTTTCCGCCGTCAGTGCACGGTCGGTTCGACGCGCTCGCGGCCATCGAGCACGATGCAGGCGGCGACGATCTTGAGTGTGCACGAGCTCTGCTCTTCGGGATCGAAGGCACGGATCAGCGCCTGCGGGTCATCGTCGTAAAACAGCGTCGAGCCGAGGCGGTCGTAAAGGTGTGCAAGCGCTCGCGAACATCGCGGGCAGTTCTGCGCGCCGCGCAGTACGTCGCGCGCCGACCGTGCTGCTTCCCAAAACGTGTCTGCGCGAAAGAAGCGCAAGGCCTTCGGCTCGTCATTTCCCGCGGGTGACTCATCGCGCGCCGATGAGATGGAATGGAGGGATGGCGATTCGACCTGCCGCATTGAGTAGCTCCCAGGGACAGCGACCGTGAATGCGCTGCCTTACGCATTCGCGGTGCCAACGCGGCTTCTTCTTGAAATCCGACCACTTGTCCGCGCGGCACGGGAGGGGCCGCCGCGATTCGCACGCGTCACCGTGCAGGTTGCAGCGCACTGCGGCTTGCAAGGCGCCGCTCGATCCAATCCTGCACACCGCATTCTCGACGCGCCGACTTTGATTGGAGATTCGCCGGGTTGCAGTTGGCGCGGCTGATGCTGATGGAGACGGACCCTATCGGTCGAGGTAACGACCAGAAAGAGGTCCATTCATGCTGAACAGTGCCCTGATTCGAGCTTCCGCGGGAATCGATCCCGCCCCTGAATTGGGTCCGCAACAAGTTGATTTGGTTTATGTCCGGCCGCTCGGTGACTTCCGCCAGTACGAGGCGCGCCTCCTGGCAGTGGTAGGCCGATTCCGCGAGCGCATCCGCTTCACGAAGTTACGCGCCGGTGAGCTTTTTCGCTTCACGCGCGAGCGCGTCTTTCTCAGCAAGACCGTGCCCAACATCGTGTTGGTTCGGCGCGGCGAGGTCCTCGCCGAGGCGGTGGGCGATCTGCCCGCGCGTGAGCTTGAGCAGATCGTGCGCAGCGCGATCGGTTGCGCGCGCTGACGAGCCACGGTCGAAGATGGGCTTACGCTCGAGGCGCTCTGCTTCTGCGGCGGCGCGCTCTGGCGAGAAGCAATGGCAGAATCGCCAAGATGAGCGCAATCGCAGATCCAGAGGAGCTGACGGCCGTCGCGCTGCAGCCCAGACCTCCACCCTGGTAGCTCAGGAGGTGGGTTCGATCCTGCATGAAATCAGCAGAGCTGGGGGGGCTTGTCCCGTTGGGATTCGTCGCCGTGGCCGTCACGGTGTGAGGCCCCAGGGTGACTGGTCTCCCCGGGCAAGACCAGTTCCCATTCGCGTCCGCGATGGTGGTGCAGGTCGGAACGCCGTCGATCGACGTGTTCACAGTCGATCCGGGCTCGGACGTCCCGGAGATCACGGGCGGGTTGTTGCTGCTCGTTGATCCATTCGACGGATTTGAGATGACCGGTGCCGGTGGAAGATGTGTGACCGTGAAAGTCACCGGGCCGGAGGCGGGACTCGGGACGCCCTGGTACCGGGCGACGGCGGTTGCTGTATGCGCACCGTCCGAGAGCGCGTTCGGGACGGGGCAAGACCAATTGCCTCCCGCGACAGTGGCAGTGCAAACGACTTGCCCATCGATCGAAACGACGACTTGAGCTCCGTCCTGTGGCTCGGTGCCGCTGATCGTCGGTTGATTGTTATTGGTGGAGGAACCATTGGCTGGAGCGGTGATCACCGGAGGTGGAACCGGGAAGACGAAACCGCCACCGGAAGCGATGGTGACCGATCCGGCGTAGGGGCCGCCTGAAGCACTCGGCGTGGCACCGTAATGAATCCGAGGACCGGTACCACCCTGGACTGTCGTTCCTGCCAGACCATTGGCGACGTTGGTGGAGCAATCGCCGGGATTGGCCTCGATGTTGGACCCCTGCAAGAGGATGCGGCCGCCGCCTCCTCCGCCTCCCGGCCCGTGTTCCGTTGGACAAGTGGCGCATTGGTAGGTGGTGTTTCCGCCGGTGCCGCCGATCGCAGAGACGGCGCCACAGCGGAGCGAATTGGTCGCGCGCAGGCTGATGGTCCCTCCCGCTCCGCCTCCCCCGGCGGCGTCATTTCCTGTTCCCGTCGTATCGGGGCCAACCTGACCGTCAGCCCGCAGCGTGCCTGTGCCAGAGAAGGTTCCGGCGCGGATGTAGATCGCTCCGCCTCCCGCGCCTCCGCCGCTACCCACGTTGTCGTTGCCATGACCCGCCCCACCGCCGCCGCCCAACGTCATGTGATCGAACTGCGAATAAATCAGCGCTCGTCCACCGCGCCCACCGACGTCTCGCCCGAGACCGCCGCCCGGTTCTCCAATCCACGGGTATCCGCCATTGCCGCCGAACCCGCCGTTTCCTCCGCCGCCACCTCCGGAGTTGTGGCAGATGCCGCCGCCGGCTCCGTTGCTGACAACGCCGTAGCCGGTGAACAGCGTCCCCGCGGGAGGACCGCGAAACCGGTCGACCTGAATGCCCTCGCCCTTCTGCGCTCCGCCGGGAGCGGGCTCGTCGAGACCGGTGCAATTGCTCAAGGTGGGGCTGTTGACAAACAAGCCCGGCCGAAACCCCTGGTTCGCAACGCTGATCGTGCCGTTGTTGGTGACCGTGCCGCTGGCGAGGAAAACCACCACGCCGCCGGTCGAGCCGTTCCAGGGCTGAGCGCTGATCGTCACTCCTGGATTGATTCTCAGGTCTGCGTACTCAGGCACTCGAATCACTTGAGTCACATTGCCGGCGAAGTTGTTGACCATCGCCGCGGAGAGTTGAAGCGTCCCATTCGCGACTCCGGCGATGCTCGCTACGCGGGCGAGCTCGAAGCTGCCCACGGGGTTGGCGCTGATGTCCACCGCGCCGCCCGTCCCGTTTCCGGAGGCTGGCGAGGGGACGAGCCCGGTGGTTTGAACAATCAGTACCAGGTCTCCGGCCAGGTAACCGGTGGTGTTCGCCACGATGATCGACATGTCGCCGTTGGCCGCCGGCGCGCTGAGCGCAATGTATCGATTGATCGATCCCGATGCGTTCAGCGTTGTCGTTCCGGTGTGGCCATCGCCCAGGCCAAAAGTGTCGGCAGAACCGATCGCATCGGTGCCAAGGGCGATAGCCATCAACAGCAATCCTCGCCACAGCGGGACGCTGCTACACCGTATCTGACTTCGTTGTGGACGGGTCATGGTTTGCCTTCATGGTGAGCGATACCCCGGCCAGTCGTCGAAGTTCTCTGAGAAGCTCCCGGCTTCTCTCCAGATCGGACGATGTTGAACTCAACCCGCCGATTCTTCGCTCGACCTTCTTTCGTCGAGTTGGTATCGAGCGGACGGGTGAGCCCGTAGCCCTTTGCCTCCAGGCGATCGCGGGCAACTCCCTTCGAGATCAGGAAGTCCCGGACGGAGTTGGCGCGATCCTGCGACAATTTCAGGTTGTACTTCGCGCCCCCGCGATCGTCGGTATGTCCTTCGATGCGGACCGACAAAATGTTTGGATGCGCATTGATTATCTTGGCCACCTGCTCCAGCAGCGGATGCGATGTCTGTTCGATCGTGGCGGTGCCGATGGCGAAGTGGACCTTGTCTTTGATGATCACCAGTTGTTCGGGCGTGATCACGATCAACTGCTTCTGTTTGTCTGGGCAGCCGTGATTGCTGGCCGGGCCTGGCTCGTCTGGGCAGTTGTCCACATCGTCCGGAACGCCATCTCCGTCGCGGTCGGCGATCGGGCACCCATGGTTCTCGGCGGGGCCAGGCTGGTCAGGGCATCGGTCCACCTCGTCTTCAACACCGTCTCCGTCCCGGTCGTGGATTGGACAACCCTGTCTGTCTTTCGGTCCCGGCTCGTCCGGACACCGATCCACGGAGTCCGGCACACCGTCGTGATCGCGATCGGGCTCCGGGCACCCGTGATATTGCGCGAGGCCTTTCTCCAGAGGACACCGATCGTCCCGGTTCGGGATCCCATCGCCGTCATCGTCGAGGTCGGGGCACTGCTCGGGCAGGTGCGCCTGTCCTGCTTTGCACCGGGACGGGGCTAAAGGCGGCGCGATTTCGCCATAGGCAATGCCCGCCATCGCGCGGAAGCTCGGAACCCCGATCAGGTGACCGAACCCGGGGCCGGCGAGAGCGAAGGCTTCGAACCGCTCCGTTATCTGGTAGCGCCCGGAAGCGAGGACCTCGTAGCCGGTGGGAAGCTGGGTGAAGGGTACGAAGGCGCGGACGATCAGCTCGGGTCGGAATCTTTCGATACTGTAGGCGATCGATCCGTCGATTCCGAAGTGGCTGCCGAACCGCTCGGCTCCTACCGCCTGGATGTGGCGGAGCAGAACGCTGAGTTGGGTGGAAGCCCGAAAATCGCCCAACTGACGGCCCGCGCTCACCCTCGGCATGAAGGAAGCGTAGCCGTCGCCGCCGAGCGCGCTCTTGCTGCCGATGGGCACTCCGACGGCCAACTCGCCGGCGAGGTCGACCAGCTGTCTGTCTTCATCGAGAAGGTGGATTCGTCCGGAGATGCGGGGAGTGCCGAGCCCCGCCGAGGCGGGTCGGGTGAGACCAAGCGCATCGGTGTTCTCGCCGCCCTGATACGAAATGAGCGGCACTTGCAGGCCCAGCTCAATGTCCGGGGTAATTCCGAAAGCCCCGAACAATTGCGTGGAGAGTCGATTGCGGACGATCACGCTGGCGTCCTGGCCATCGAGCACGGCGACCAACGGCCTGTGCTCGTAAACCGGCGCTAGACCCAACCGGAATTCGCCCACCGGGAGCGTCTTGCCCGTCGAGACGAGCAGTGAGCCCAGCGCGGACGGGTCGAGGTCGATCCGCTCCAAATCCAGGATAAGCGGCGTCGTCGCAGTCTGAGCGTTGGCTGTCAGGGCAATCAGCGCGCTGCAAAACGCAGCGCGGCGCAACAGACGCATGAGTACTCCTCCACTCCGCGGAGCCCTCGACACAGAGTGAACCTGCTCTATTGTCCGGGCGAAAAAAGGAGTATTCCAGCTCTGCGCGTAGCGAGAGTTGTGACAACGTAAACAATTGTCATCAATGCGCGCAGGTCCGCACCTAACGAAGCAGGTGGGCTGCGCAGCAGTTTTTCAACCTGCCGGCTCGCAGTGCACCGCGACCTCGAGCGTCTCCTGCCCGCCCCCGACGAAGATCGTCCCCGAGGTGGGGGTGGTATCGACGTAGGCGCGCCCGACCGCGACGCGAACGTGATCGGTCTGGGTGACCACGCCATTGGTGGGATCGAAGCCCTTCCAGCCGACCTCCGGAAGATAGACCTGCACCCAGGCATGCGAGGCTTCCGACTGCGCCTGGTTCTGCGCCTGCGGCCCGGTATAGACGTAGCCGCAGACGTACCGCGCCGGCACGCCGAGGAGCCGCGCCAGGCAGATGAACAGGTTGGCGAAGTCCTGGCACACGCCGCGACGGGTAGAGTAGACGTCGAAGGGCGTGGTCGTGAGATTCGTCAGGCCCTGGGCGTAGCGATACTCGCGAAAGATGGAGAGGTTCATGTCGAGCAGCGTTTCGAGCAGGTCGCTGTCGTTGCGCAGGACAAAGCTCATCGCGTAGTCGGTGAGATCCATCAGCTGCGTCTCGGGCAGCTCGGGCGGTAATAAGTAAGGCTGCAGCATGTGCCGCTGCCAGGGCATCCAGACCACCGGGATGGCGGCCCCGCCATGGGGCCTGGAGCGGAAGGCCAGCGGATTGGTTTCCCGCGTCTCCACCAGCGCGCGGCCGACGATCGCCAGCTCGGTAAATGGGCGATCGATGTCCAGGCGGGTGACGCGGTTGCCGAACACGTCCTCGAATTCGGTGCGCTTGCCGTCGACGGAGACCTCGAGTCCGTAGCTCAGCTTGCTTTGCAACAGGTCGTGCATCGGCTCCAGGCGCAAGAGATGGGTGCTGCGCTCGACGGGAGTCGCATAGCGGTAGACGCTGCGGTGCTCGACTTTCAACCGCTGCGCCTTGGCCTCCCGGGTCAACAGATGCAGCGGGGGGCGCACCCTCGGCCCTCCGGGCTCGGTGGCCAGCGCGCCCTGCGGCGCCGCGTGGGGCACGGAGACTGCGTTCCGGGGCGGCGGCGGATTCAATTCGGTGCGCAGCGCGCCCTGGCGGATCACCGCCATCGACCCTGGCGCAAGCTTGCGCCAGGCCGGCTTCGCAACCTGCGTGCCGTTCACCGGTGGGCCGGGCTCCAGAGGCGTGCTGGTCACGATCACCCCTTTGCGGCTCTTCACCCCGCGCTTGGTGAAATCGACCTCCAGATCGCTGTCGCCCAGCACCAGCCGGCTGTAAGGCGGGGTCAGCTCCCAGAGGAAGACATCGCCGTTTCCGTTCTGGTCGGCGTAGACCACCAGGTCATGGCCGTCGGTGAAGGCGAGCGTGGAGTGTCCGTGCTCGTTGAGTCGACGAAACCAGTCGTGCAGCGCGGCGAGGTCCACTTCGCCGATGCTGCGCCAGTTGCGGGCGGAGACCCAGTCGAGCAGCTCGCAGAAGATCAGCTCGGTATCCGTGCTGCCAATGGGCAGGAAGCGCGCGCCCTCCGCCTGGACCAGCCGATGAGCGAGGCTGCCCGAGTGCCCGAGCAACCAGTCGCGCCCGCCGTAGCTGCGGCTGAAGGGCTGGGTGTTGGCGTCGCTGTTTTGGCCCCAGGTGGCGTGGCGAATGTGGAGCATAAACAGGGAGGAAGCGAGGTGCTCCCACGCCCGCACCAGCTCGCTGCGAATGCTGCCGTGCGGCGGCGCGGGCTCCTTCATCACCGTCGCCGCGGGCTCGCTGCCGGGGTACCAGCCGATCCCCCAACCGTCGGGCGGCTTGCGACCCGGAGCGAGGCAGCGCAAGTCGAATGACGGCGCCAGGTCACCCTCGAACGAGATGGCTAGCAGGTTTGGCATCTTAATCTTCCATCAGCTTTCGCTGCTCGCGGCGGCGGGAGGATCCGCAGATTGCCCGAGCAGCTCTTCGCTCAAACCGTCGCAGACGGCTGCTGTTTCGTCCACGACCTGAGTGAGCACCTGATGCAACGCGGAGTGGTCGGTCCGGGGCAGCTCGACCCGGCGCAGCCAGGCATCGAGGTGCAACAGGCGCATGAGCGAACGACCCCCGGGCAATTCATCTCGATCCGGCGGACGGATGACCGAGAGTCGGTGCCCCGCCCCTTCCAGGCAATAGCGAACCGAGCGCGGAAATCTTCGCTCGAGCAGCAGGAAATTCGCCACCGCGAGCCCCGAGATCTGTCCGCGCCCATGGCGCAGGAAAGGTTCATACCCCGAGCAGGCGCGCAGGATGGCCAGCCAAAGACCGGTCTCCGCCGCGCGATCGCCGATGCCCTGGCTGAGCAGCGCATGGTGGTGCACGTCGAGCACGCGCGCGGTCCAACCCGCCCGCTCCAACAGCACCCCGAGCCCAATGAAGTCAAGCGACTGGTCGTGCAACATGGTGGTGCGCACCAGCCCCAGCACCAGCTCGGTGTGCGAACGCAGACGCCCGTAGAAGCCGAAGCGGTTCTCCGCGTACTCGTCGCGCGCGGCCTCGCCCAGCAACCAGAGGTGGGTTTCGTTGATCGCTTCCCAGACTTCGATGCTCAACAGATCGCGGATGGAACGCGCATTTTCGCGCGCCGCGCCCACCGAGCCCACCAGGCTGGCGAGATTCTTCTCGTCCCAGGTCATGTAGTCCTGGACCACCTCTTCCTCACCCGCCGCGGCGGAGCCGAAGCGCTCGGCAAAAGCGGGCTCCTCTCCGGCGACGATCAGAACCGGCATCCAGCACTGCATCGCGGGCAGCTCGCCGTCCAGCGCGAGGCCATGGGTGGCGGAGAGAACGCGCGCGGCGTTCTCGGCGCGCTCCACGTAGCGGCCCATCCAGAAACAGTGATCGGCGACGCGAGAAATCATTGCTTGAGCATCCAGGTGTCCTTGGAGCCGCCGCCCTGACTGGAGTTGACCACGTAGGAGCCCTCCACCAGCGCCACCCGCGTCAAGCCGCCGGGGAGCACCCACGGACCGGTATTGCTCGAGACGATGTACGGCCGCAGGTCGACCCGGCGGGGCACGAGGCAACCGCGGTTGCCGTCCCAGGTCGGGCAGCTCGACAGCTCGATGCGCCGCTGCGCAATGTAGCGGCGCGGCTCGGCCAGGATGCGCCGGCGGAACTCGTCGCGCAGCTCGGCGGTGGACTGCGGTCCCATCAGCATGCCGTAACCGCCCGCCTCGTCCACCGCCTTGACCACCAACTCGTGCAGGTGGTCGATCACGAACGCGCAATCGTCCTCGCGCGCGCAGAGGTAGGTGGGCACCTGCTCGAGGATCGGTTCCTCGTAGAGGTAGAACCGGATCATCTCGGGCACGTAGGGATACACCGCCTTGTCGTCGGCGATGCCGTTGCCCGGCGCGTTGGCGAGCGCCACGTTCCCCTTTTGCCAGGCGCGGAAGACGCCCCGTACCCCAAGCAAGCTGTCGGGGCGGAACGCTTCGGGGTCGAGGAACGCGTCGTCGATCCGGCGGTAGATCACATGCACCGGCACCGGTCCCCGCGTCGTGCGCAGCCACACCCGGTCGTCGTCCACGAACAGGTCGCTGGCCTGCACGAGGTCGATCCCCATCGTGCGCGCGAGGAAAGCGTGCTCGAAGAAGGCGGAGTTGTACGGGCCCGGCGTGAGAAGCACCACGTTGGGCGCCTCCGTCTCGGGCGAGATCGAGCGCAGGGCATCGCCCAGCCGCGCGGAGTAGACATCGACCGGGTGCACCCGCGCGCGGTCGAAGGCGTTGGGGAATGCGCGCCTGGCCATCACCCGGTTCTCCAAGAGGTAGGAGACGCCCGAGGGCGTGCGCAAATTGTCCTCCAGCACGCGCCAGGTGCCGCCGGAGTCGCGGATGAGATCGATGCCCGCGACGTGGATGCGCACCCCGCCGGGTGGCCTCACGCCGCGCACCTCTTTGAGATAGCCGCGCGAGGCCAGCACCACCTCGGCGGGGATGCGGTTCTGGGCGAAGATGCGGCCGTCCGAGTAAACGTCGTCGAGGAACAGCTCCAGCGCGCGAACCCGCTGCTCCAGCCCAGCGCGGATGTGGCTCCAGTCCCGCGCGGAGACCATCCGCGGCAGCACGTCGAAGGGAAAAATCTTCTCCGTGCCGCGGTTGTCCGAATAGACCGAGAAGGTCACGCCGCGCGAAAGCAGCATGCGGTCGACCAGCGCCTGGCAGCGGCGCATTTCGTCGGGGGACTTGCGGGAGAGGACCTCCATCGCGCGGTGGAAGGCGGGACGCGGGGCGCCGTCGGAGGCGAGCATCTCGTCGTAGGTATCCTCCAGGAAGGTGTAGCCATCGAAGAGCCTGGCCGACCGGGCGGGGACATCGGCGGCTGAAGGGCGAAAGGCGCTTTGGTTCACCCTGCACCTTCTTGCGTCGCGCCCAACCTCTCAATCGCGGTCTCGAAGGAAACCTGGGTGGCGGCTTCGCTGCTGGTGCCTTCGACCGGCGCGGCGCGCGCGGCATTGGCGGTGGCGGCGAGCGGAATATGCCCTTCGCCGCAAAGAAGCCCGCTGGTCGAATCGAATCCGATCCATCCCGCTCCCGGCAGGAAGACTTCCGTCCACGCGTGCAGATCCACCTTGTCGCGCCCGACGTCCCGGGGCTGATCGGGGACCATTGCCTCGTTGGTGAGTTGCACCAGGTAACCGCTCACGAAGCGCGCCGCGAATCCGCGGGCGCGAAGGAGGGCGATCAGCAGCGCGGTCGAATCCCGGCAACTTCCCCTCCCCGCGGTCAGCGTCTCTTCCGGCGTCAAGATGCCCATGTCGTCGCGGACGATGTAACGGACGCGCTGGCTCACCCGCCGGTTGAGCTCGACCAGCAGCGGCACGGTAGGGCCGTCGCGAGGCAGCTCCTCGAGAAAGGCTCGTAGACCGGTACTCCCGCTGTCGCGCTCGGCCGCCGATTCGAGGTAGGGCTGCAGCTCCCGCAGGGACTCCGGCGCGTAGCGAAATGGCGAAGTCTCGGCGCTCTCGTCGAGAAAAAAGTCGAAGGGATTGACCGGGCGGATCTCCACCGCCATCTCGACGGTGAGATCCAGCGCCTCGAACCGCAAGCCCTTCGCAAAGGTCGCGCGCGCAACGCGGTTGCCGTTGGGGTCCTGCTGCCAACGCAGCTCGCTGGGCTGGCCAACGCGCAGCGCGTAGGTCTCAATCTTTGCTTTGCACTGGCCGGTGGGCCGGAGGCGGATCAGATGCGGGCCCAGAGCTGCAGGCCTTGGATAGCGGTACGCGGTTCGATGCCGAACAAACAAACGCACGAGTCCCTCGGGCTTCGATGCGCTCCCGGGCTACCACGCAGTGCGTCACAAGTCGAGCGCTTCCCGGGACGGGAGCTTCGGGATCGGGCACCCCCTACCAAGGTATGATTTGACCTTTCTGCTCGCTGTCATCAGAGCCCAGCACTGCGCATCATCGAGGGAGGCTGGTGCAGTGGCTAAGCGTCGCGGTCAGGTTTGTCTTGTGTTAGCCCTCCTATACCAAGGTGTCATGGAGTCTTTATCGCCCAACTGGCAGTGATCAAACCGGGAAGGAGGAGTGCCATGGCGCGCGTGCTACTGGTTGACGACCAGCCGTCGATGCTCTCGGCCCTGAAATCGTTGCTCCAATCGAACGGCCACGAGGCGGTGGAGGCCGGGTCGGGCAAAGAGGCACTTGCCCGGTTGAAGGGCATCGATGCGGTGATCACCGACTACTCGATGCAGGGAATGGATGGCCTGCAGTTGCTTGAGGCCATACGCGAACGGGACGAATTGCTACCGGTGGTTTTTCTCACCGCGCATGGCTCCGAACGGCTGGTGGTGCAGGCAATGAAAGCCGGCGCCTATGATTATGTCACCAAGCCACCCGACCACGATGAGCTCTTGCTGGTAGTGGACAGGGCCCTCGAGGAGCGAGCGCTGCGGATGCAGAATCGGCAGCTGACCGCGGAGAGGGCGCTGGGCCACTCGATGATCGCAAGCTCGGCGGTGATGCGGCAGCTGCTCGGCGAAGTGGCGCGGGTCGGCCCCAAAGACATCACCGTCCTGGTGCGCGGCGAGACCGGAACCGGCAAGGAATTGATCGCCTCACTCATTCATGCACACAGCAAGCGGTCTTCGACCCCGTTGGTGAGATTCAATTGCGCGGCAATTCCGGGCGCGCTCGCCGAGGCTGAATTGTTTGGCCATGCCCGCGGCGCATTCACCGGTGCTTTGCAAGCGCACCGGGGATTTTTTTCCGAGGCCGATCGGGGGACGCTGGTGCTCGATGAGGTGGGCGAGCTTCCGTCGATGGTGCAGGCGAAGCTTTTGCGTGCCTTGCAGGAGGGCGAGATTCAGCCGGTCGGGGCGGGCCGCGTCGAGAAGGTCGACGTGCGCGTCGTCGCCTCCACCAACCGGGATCTCGAGGCGGAGGCGCGGGCGGGGCGCTTCCGAATGGATCTCTATTATCGGCTGGCGGTGGTCGAATTGGTGGTGCCGCCGCTGCGCGAACACCGCGAAGACATTCCCGCGCTCGCGGTCGAATTCACCCGTCGATACGGCGCCCGCTTCGGCAATCCGGAGGTTCGACTCTCGCCCGGCTTGATCGACGCGCTCTGTCAGGCGGAGTGGCCAGGCAACGTCAGGCAGCTCGAGAACGCGGTGGCGCGGGTGGTCGCGCTCGGCGCGGGCGAGGAAATCGGCGCGGAGGCACTTGACCAAACCACCGCCGAACCCGGCGCATTGCCGCTCCGGGAAGAGAGGCTTTCGATGGCCGAGCAGGTCGAGGCGCTCGAGCGGAGCTTGATCGCGAAGACGCTGAAGGCGGTGTCCGGGAATCAGTCCGAGGCGGCGAGGCGGCTCGGATTGGGCCGCGGCACGCTGATCGACAGGCTGAAAAGGTATGGGTTCCGCAACTCATCGGTGCAACTGCCGGAGTTGCCCTCCGTCGAGATCTCCAGTCGATAGCCGGCCTGTTGGACGAAGCGGACGCACTCGGCCACCAAGCGTCTGCGTTGGGTGCTCGATGAAGACCGGCCGGCACCGGTCGACCGTTTTCCGCCGGATCTGCCTCCCGTGCGCTCTTGATGCGTCAGCGGTAAGCGGCGGCCTGGATGCCGTACAGCTCCGAGTATTGTCCGCCCTTGCTCATCAGCTCATCGTGCGTGCCGATCTCGACGAGTCGCGCGCCGTCGAGCACGACGATCAGATCGGCCATGCGCACCGTCGAAAATCGGTGCGACACCAGGATCGTGATCCGGCCGGCGGCACCGTCGCCGTGACGGCGCGCCGCGGCGGCGTAGCGCTCGAACAGCCCATGCTCGGTCTCCGCGTCGAGCGCGGCGGTGGGCTCGTCGAGCACCAGGAGCAATGGTTCGTCGCGCATGAACCCGCGCGCCAGGGCGAGCTTCTGCCACTGGCCAAACGAGACCTCGACACCCCCGGGCCACGTCGGCCCCAGTTGCGTCTCCAGACCCGCCTTCAGGCCCGCGACGACATCGTTTGCGCCGGCCCGCTCGACGGCGGTGACCACCGCCGATTCGTCGTCGAGGCGGACCACGTCGCCGACGCCGACGGTGTGGCGGGCACGGAGCTCAAAGCGGAAGAAGTCCTGGAACGCTCCCGCCAAGCGCGAGCGCCAGCGGTCGGCGTGCACGCGGGCAAGCGGCGTGTCGTCGACGAGGATCGTTCCCGATGTCGGCTCGTACAATTTGGCGAGCAGCTTGACCAGCGTCGTCTTGCCCGCGCCGTTCTCGCCGACCAGGGCGACGACCGCGCCCGCGGGCAACGACAGCGTCAGATCGTCGAGGACAAGGCGCGACGTGCCCGGGTAGGTGAACGACACGTGCTCGAGTCGGATCCCCTGGCGCATCTGGGCGGGAACGGGCATGTCGGCCGAAGTGACAAAGGATGCCGCATAGTCCTCGAGCCAGGCCAGTCGCCGCGAGCCGTCCATCCAGAAGCCTCGCAGGAATCCAATCTCGCCGACGGTGGCGCCGATATACGCCGAGAGGCGCGAGCCGGCGGCGAGCACGAGCAGCACATCGCTCGCCGGCGCGCCAAGGCCGGATGAAACGAACACCACCGCGCCAACATACGCCCCGCCGAACACCGCCCAGGCCAGCGCGTGCCAGACCGCCGAACCAATCCGGGAAGCCGAGACCGGTCCGTACCAGCGTTCCCACGCCTTCCGGCGCTCGGTCACGAGGCGATTCCCGATGCCGATCACCCGCACCTCCTTGCCCGGTGGCGCCGTGGTCGCGGTGGTGAAGAGGTGCCGGGCCAGCCGGTTGGCCGGCGCGCCACGCTCCTGAGCGGAGCGCTCGATGGCGGGCCGCCACGTCGCGGTGAGCACGGTGGGTACCGCGAACACCGCGAGGAGCAGGAGCGCGGGGTGAATCGAAGCCAGAAGCCCAATCGTCACGCCCAGGCGCAGGATCCACCCCAGCGTCGAAAACAGCGACATGTACATGTGATCGAGCACGAACACCTGGTTGCGGAGCATCGCCAGCCGGTCGAGGTATTCGGGGCGCTCATGATGGGCGATCGTCGCCACCGACGCCTGGAGCCGGGCGACGTGCGATTCGAGAGCGATGGTGACCTTGTCGCGAAAGCGCCGCTGGACGCGGGTGCTGACGGTGCGAAGAAACCAGGTTGCCGCGGCCGACACGCCCAAGCCGACCGCCGCGGCGTAGACCAGGCCGGGCCGGTTGTCGAGCACCCCTTTGCCGAGAAGCATCAGCCAGAGCGCGAGCAGCGCATCCGGCAGAGCGGAAAGCTGCGACAACACGAACGCGGCGAGCATCAGCCGAGGCTCATGGCGGTACGCCAGCTTGCAGAGGCGCCACATCGAACGCAGAGCGGGCGGCAGGTCGTCGCCCTTGCGGGCGGCGCGGCCACCCTCTTTCTCAGGCGAGGACGTCAAAGGTCACTCCTTCCTCACCCTCGACGCTGAAGCGTTGCGCCTGCAGCTCGAACATCGTGCGATAGCGGCCGCCCTGCGCGATCAGCTCCTCGTGGGTGCCAAGCTCGATCACCCGGCCGTGCTCGAGCACGCAGATCCGATCGGCGTGACGCACCGTGGAGAAGCGGTGGGAGATGAGGATGGTCGTGCAGTGCCGGGTCGCGGCGAGGATGCGGTCGAAGATCTCCGCCTCACCCCGCACATCGAGCTGGGCGGTGGGTTCATCGAGCAGCACCACCCCGGCCCCGAGCTTCACCGCACAAAGCGCCCGGGCGAGGGCGACGCGCTGCCACTGCCCGCCGGACAGCTCGGTGCCACCCTCGTAGCCGCGGGCGAGCACGGTGTCCAAAGCGGCGAGCTGAGACGCCCCCGCCGCCTCGAGCGCCGCGCCCACCACCTCGTCCGCCGCGCCTGCCGGCGCGACGTTATCGCGCAGCGGCAGCTCGAAGCGGATGAAATCCTGGAACACGTCGCTGAGTCGCGAACGCCAGGCGCTCAGATCGAGCTCGCGCAGGTCGACGCCGTCGACTTCAATCGCGCCCGACTGCGGGTCGTACAACCGGCACAGCAGCTTGGCGAGCGTCGTCTTGCCGGCGCCGTTTTTCCCGACGATGGCCAGAGACGACCCGGCGGGAATGGTGAGATCGAACTTGTCGAGCACGGGCGCGCCGCCGGGGTACGCGAAGGTCACGTTGCGGAAGCGGATCTCTCGCGCGGGCGCGCCCGCGGCGGTGCGATTGCCGGAAGGCAGCGTTCCGGCTTTGGCCATCGCCGGCTCGAGGCGGAGCACCGCCGCCACCGGCGCAGCCGATCCTCCCAGCGCCCAGTTGAGGCCGCCAAAGGCGATCATCGACATCCCCAAGCCACTCTGGGCGAAGACGACGACCTCGCCGAGGCTCAGGCTCCCGTGCGCGGCGGCGTCGGCCAGGGCCCAGAACACGATCAGATTGCCGCCGATGACGAGCAACATGCTCCACACCACCGGCCGCTCGCGCAGCCGGGTTGC
>WNFF01000759.1_pt1 | contig 51010 bp, 48 predicted proteins | sample 5400441 | NCBI WGS metagenome assembly WNFF01 (sample SAMN13153345, study PRJNA577476) | soil metagenome | isolation source: 120 cm saprolite under Douglas fir tree site 2 hole 3 replicate 1 | place: USA:California | collected 2015-04-18 | reverse complement strand
AGCTGCGGCCAGGTTGCGGGGACGTAGAGACCCCCGTCGCGGGCAAGCCCCGCGAGCGTCGCCTCGACAAAGCCGAGCGGCGGGGCCTCGCCCCGGGTAGAGACGTAGCGCACGGAAAGCTCCGATCAAGGCTATGCCGCCCCTCACGCCGGACCTCCTTGGCCCGCCGAAGCGACCACATAACCTATTGGATTCGCTTATGTTTCCTGGCGGATTGCGAGCCGCCGCGAAACACCGGCATCAAAGATAGTGGGAAGGCGCTCGTTCCACAAGAAAGGCTCAGGCGGCGCCGGTGACGCGACGGCCTCGCAACCAAAGCGCGAACATCACCACGACGACCACGGCAAGCCCGTACCAGGTGATGGCATATTGCAGATGCTCGTTGCGCAGATTGGCCCTGAGCGCCCCGGCGCGCGGAAGGCCTCCCGGCGGCTGCGGTCCTTCCAATTCGACGTAGAAGGGCGCCACATCGCCCCAACCCTTCGATGCGGCGATCGCAGCAGGATCGCGCACGAACCAGAGATTGCGCTCGGGCTCATCCTTCGGAGCAAAAACGCCACGCTGCTCCGGCCAGCGCGTGACGCCGATGAGTTCGATCGCGCCGGTCGTCTCGTCTTCGGCACGGCTTCGCCGATCTTGCCGACCCTCCGGCACGAAACCGCGATTGACCACGACGACTCCGCCTGTCGCAAGTTGAGCCGGCGCAAGCACCCAATAGCCGGGTCCCGACACATCGCTGCGAAACGTCGATCCGCTGGTGTAAACAAGCGCTTGTTCACCAGACACGAACGCGGCGGAGAACTTCACGCGACGGAACTCGTCCTCCTCCGGATCGAGGCGTGCCCAGCGTTGGCGCGGCGGCAGGTCGACCGGGGCAGCGGAGAGGCGCTGCTCGAGGGTATGGATCAGCGCTTCCTTCCATGCCTTGCGCTGGACCTGCCAAGTGCCGAGCCCGGTAAAGACGACGAGGGCTGCAAGCGCAAACAGGGTCGGCACTGCCCGCCCGGCCCGCAGCCGTCCGGCGGGCGTATCTTTCACGACGTATCGCCGCCGGTGAAGCGGCCCTCGGCGGCCTTATGGTGATACTGCAGCGCGATCAGGAGGCCTTTCATCGGGCGCAGCGGCAACAATGTCGTGACTAGGATCAGCGGCCCCCACAGCAGCGCATGGACCCAGTACGGCGGCGAATAGAGGATTTCCACCGCCAAGGCCGAACCGGCAACGATGAAGCCCGAAAGGAACATGACGAAGAACGCCGGTCCGTCGGCCGAATCGACGAACGAAAAATCGAGGCCACAGCGTTCGCAGCGCGGGCGCAGCGCGAGAAATCCTTGAAACAGCTTGCCTCTGCCGCAACGCGGGCAGCGACCCAGGAGGCCGGGCACGACGAGCCCGGTCATGAAGGAAGACGGCGGCGGATTGTCTTGATGCGTCGGCACGGGAGCCTGCCTAGAAGATGCAGCCTTGAGATGGCGAGAGCGGAGCCTAGTCTCAAGTCCCCCGACGCAATATCGAAGCGCCCGCCGCGCCCGGTCGGGGTCAACGCAGCGGCGCCAAGTCCTCCATCATGCTCGGAATGAATTCCGACACGGTCGGGTGGATGTGCATCGCCCGCTGCATGACGGTGAACGGCGCCTTGGCGTACATGAGATCGAGAATGCAGTGGATGACCTCGTCGCCGGAAACTCCCAATAGCGACGCGCCGAGGATTTGCTTCGTCTCCTTGTCGACCAGAATCTTCATGAATCCCTTGGTCTCGGCTTTCTCCTTGGCGCGGCTCACATCCTCCATCGCCATGACTGCGATCAGCGCCGGCCGGCCGGACTTGCGGACTTCGGTCTCGGTCATGCCGGCGCGTCCGAGCGGCGGATCCGTATAGAGCGCATAGGCGTCGATGCGGTCGCTGACGCGCCGCGGCTCATTGTCGAGCAGGTTCGCCGCCACGATCTCGAAATCGTTCCAGGAGGTATGAGTAAACGCGCCGCGGCCGTTGCAGTCTCCGAGCGCCCAGATACCGGGCACGCTGGTGCGCAGCTGATCGTCAACGGTGATGTAGCCGTGCCGGTCGGTGGCGACGCCGGCGGCGTCGAGCCCGAGATCGTCGGTATTCGGCCGCCGCCCGATCGCGAGCAACAGGTGCGAGCCAAGGACCTGCGATCGCGCTCCTGCGGTCTCGACCGTCGCAGCGATCTGATTGCCTTGTTTTTGAACGGCGACAACCTTGCTATCGACGCGGACGTCGATGCCTTCGTCCTTGAGGATGTCCGCGATCGTCCGCGATGTATCCTCGTCCTCACGGGCGATCAGACGCGGCGCAAGCTCGATGACCGTGACGCTGCTTCCGAAGCGCCGATAGATTTGCGCAAATTCGAGACCGATATAGCTACCTCCCAACACGACCAGATGCGGCGGCAGGAAATCCACGTCCATCATCGAGCTGTTGGTGAGGTAAGGCACCTGGTCAAGCCCGGGAATCGGCGGCACCGATGCGCGTCCGCCGACATTGATAAAAATCTTGTCGGCCTTGAGCACCTCGTCTCCGACCCTGACCTCTTTTGGCCCGAGGAAGCGGGCGTGGCCCTCGTAGACCGTACAGCCGCTCAGCTTCTTCAAGGATTGCTCGATGCCCTTGCGCGATGCATTCACAAGCGCGTCCTTGCGCGCCTTCACCGCCTTCATGTCGACACTCACCGCGTCGCCGTCGCTGCCGATGATCACGCCATAGTCGGCGGCGCGGCGCGCGAGCTGCGCCGCATAGGCGCTCGCGACCAGCGTCTTGGTCGGAGTACAGCCAGTATTGACGCAGGTGCCGCCGAAGAACTTGCGCTCGACGATGGCGACCTTCCATTCGGCAGCTGCCAATCGCCGCGCCAAGGCCGGCCCGGCCTGTCCGGCACCGATGATGATCGCATCGTAGTCAGCCATGGCCGCTCTCCCCTGCTCAATTCCCGGCAATCGGGACGGGTGTGGCGATCAAGATAACGGCAGCGGCGGCTTGGCGTTCACACGTATTTTCACGTTCCGGCGACGAAAAAGGGAGCGGCGCGACCGCTCCCTCGGTCGAGAGGCTTGCAGGGCCGGACGAGCGCCCGCGGCCGCCTTGCTCGGCTCAATGGCCGGCGGCATGCGCCACGCTCTCTCCGGCCGAACCCCACACATAGATGCAGGAGAACAGGAACAGCCAGACCACGTCGACGAAATGCCAATACCAGGCGGCGAACTCGAAGCCGAGATGCTGGGTCGGGGTGAAGTGTCCGAGAAAAGCGCGGATCAGGCAAACGATCAGGAACGTAGAGCCGATGATCACGTGCGCACCGTGGAAGCCGGTCGCCATGAAGAAGGTGGCGCCGTAGATATTGCCGCTGAAATTGAAGCCCGCGTGGCTGTACTCGTAGGCCTGCACGCAGGTGAACGCGAGGCCGAGCGCGATGGTCAGGATCAGGCCCCATTTGAGCCCCTGACGGTCGTTCTCCAGCAGCGCATGGTGGGCCCAGGTTACGGTGGTGCCGGAGGTGAGCAGAATGAGCGTATTCAAGAGCGGCAGATGCCATGGATCGAAGGTCTGGGTTCCCTTCGGCGGCCACACGCCGCCGAACAGCTGCTCGCGCGTGATCTGATGCATATCGGCTGGGAATAGCGCGCTGTTGAAGTAGGCCCAGAACCAGGCGACGAAGAACATCACCTCGGAGGCGATGAACAGGATCATCCCGTAACGATGCGAGATTTGCACGATGCGCGTGTGATGACCCTCGTGCGTCGCCTCGCGCGCGACGTCGCTCCACCAACCGATCATCGTGTAGGCGACGCCGATCGCGCCGACGCCGAAAATGTAGGGCGCGGCCACGAACATGTGGTGCATCCAGGTAATGGCGCCGACCGCCATCACGAACACTGAGATCGAACCCACCACCGGCCACGGGCTGGGCTCGACAAGGTGATAATCGTGATGCGGTTTGGCGTGGGCGTCGGCCATCTCGAGGTCTCTCCGTCTTGCGATCAGGCGGCGCCTCTTGCGGCCGCTTCTCGTTTCAGATTCGTCGTATCAGGTCGTAGAGTTTCGTTTCTCGAACCTAGCTTCGTCCGGGGGCAAGCGTCGTTCGGATCTCCACGCGCGATCCGTCCGGCTGACGTACCGGGTACATGGTGTAGGACAGCGTGATGGTGTCGAGATCGTCCTGCTCCGAATCCTTCACCAGTTGGGGGTCCACGAAGAACACGACGGTCATGTCGCGCTGCTCCCCGGCCTTGAGCCGCTGCTCGGTGAAGCAGAAGCAATTGATCTTGGAGAAATAGGCGCCGACCGTGGGCGGCGAGACATTGTAGGAAGCAATGCCCATCGTCTCACGTGCGGATTCGTTGACCACCCGGTAATTTACGGTCACCACTTCGCCGATCTTGACCTCGATTGAATTCTGCTCGGGCTCGAACCGCCACGGAAGCCCGCCGGCGACATTGGCGTCAAAGCGGACCTTGAGCCTGCGATCGAGGGCATGGGACGGCGCCGCGGTTGCAACCAACGGCGTGCCGCCGAAACCGGTGGTGCGGCAGAACCAGTTGTAGAGCGGCACCGCCGCATAGGCCGCGCCCACCATCGCCGCGACGAACACGCCGCAGCCGGCCGCGACAGCGATATCGCGGCGTCGTCGCGAGAAGGCATCGGGCGCATTCATCGCGATCACAACGGGCGGTTCAGCACCGCCGGTCCCTTCACCAGCGTGACGACGTAGAACAGGATGACGAGCGCGCCGAGCGCGAGCGCAATCGCAATCGAGCGCGCCCGCCGGCTGCGCTTCTGCTGCTCGGTGAGGACGATTCTTTCCGGCTTTTCGTCCATATCTTCACCAACATGTGCTCACCGAGACCCTCAGATCGCACGACCGGAGACGCCGTCGACCAAGAGCACGGCGAAAAGGACGAACAGGTAGACGATCGAGAATCCGAACAGATGTTGCGCCGCGCGCGCGGCGCGCTCGCCTGCGCGCTCGCTGCGCACGCGCCAAGCGAATGCGACCATCATGGCCCCCGCGACGAGGGCGGCCACCCCATAGATCGCACCGGAATAGCCGAGCAGCCACGGCATTGCGCCGATCGGCAGGAGCGCGACGGAATAGAGCAGGATTTGGCGACGGGTCTCCTCCGCTCCGGCGACGACCGGCAACATTGGGACCCTGGCCCTGGCGTAGTCGTCGGCGCGATTGAGCGACAACGCCCAGAAATGCGGCGGAGTCCAGAAAAAGACGATGAGGAAGAGCAGACATGGCTCGACCGAGATATCCCCGGTCGCCGCCGCCCAGCCGATCATCGGCGGGAACGCTCCGGCGGCGCCGCCGATGACAATGTTCTGCGGCGTCCAGCGCTTGAGCCACATCGTATAGACGACGACGTAGAAGAAGACGGTGAAAGCGAGCAGCGTCGCGGCGAGCCAGCTCACGAGCAGCCCGAGCACGCCGACCGAAAAAGCGGCGAGCACCAGGCCGAAGGCAAGCGCTTCCCCCGGCGCGACGCGACCGCGCGGAATGGGGCGGCTGGCGGTGCGCGTCATCACCGCATCGATGTCGGCGTCGTACCACATGTTGAGCGCGCCCGCAGCGCCGGCGCCGACCGCGATGCATAGCAGCGCCGTGAAGCCGATCACGGGATGAACGTGTCCGGGGGCGATCATGAGGCCGACCAGCGCGGTGAAGACGACGAGCGACATCACCCGCGGCTTCATCAGCGCGAGGTAATCGCCGACGTCGGCGACGCTCGGCTGCTGGCGGGCCGAGACCGCACCGCTTCCAAGTTCCGCGCCTTCGTTGACCAAGGACATCGATTCTACGCTCAGCTGTTGAATGGCGGACCCATCGCCGGAGCTCCGTCGACGGGCCGGCCGCCGTCATTTGATCAGCGGCAGCTCATTGTACTGGTGGAACGGAGGCGGCGACGGCAACGTCCATTCGAGCGTGGTTGCGCCCGCGCCCCACGGATTGTCCGCCGCTCGGTCCTTGCGCATGAATGCCTGGGCGACCCCGAAGAAGAAGATCAGCGCGCCCACACCGGACAGATAGGAACCGAGCGAGGAGACGAGATTCCAGCCGGCGAATGCGTCGGGATAGTCGGCGATACGCCGCGGCATGCCGGCGAGCCCGAGAAAATGCTGCGGGAAAAACACGAGATTGACGCCGACGAAGGTGACCCAGAAGTGCAGCTTTCCGATCGGCTCCGAGTACATGTAGCCGGTCATCTTCGGGAACCAGTAGTACCAGCCGGCGAAGATCGTGAACACGGCGCCGAGCGAGAGCACGTAGTGGAAGTGTGCCACCACGTAATAGGTGTCCTGCAGCGAGCGGTCGACGCCGGCATTGGCGAGCACCACGCCGGTCACGCCGCCCACCGTGAACAGGAAGATGAAGCCGATCGCCCACAGCATCGGCGTCTTGAACTCGATCGAGCCTCCCCACATGGTCGCAATCCAGGAGAATATCTTCACGCCGGTCGGCACCGCGATCACCATCGTGGCAACCACGAAGTAGGCCTGCGCGGCGGTAGACATGCCGACCGTGTACATGTGGTGCGCCCACACGACGAAGCCGATGCCGCCGATCGCCACCATGGCATAGGCCATGCCGAGATATCCGAAGACCGGCTTTTTCGAGAAGGTTGCGACGATCTGGCTGACCATGCCGAAGCCCGGCACGATCAGGATGTAGACCTCGGGATGCCCGAAGAACCAGAAGAGATGCTGGAACAGAATCGGATCGCCGCCGCCATCGGGGGTGAAGAAGGTGGTACCGAAATTACGGTCGGTCAGCAGCATGGTGATGGCGCCGGCGAGCACCGGCATGGCGAGCAACAGCAGAAACACCGTCACCAATTGCGACCAGACGAATAGCGGCATCTTGTGCAGCGTCATGCCGGGCGCGCGCATATTGAAGATGGTGGTGATGAAGTTGATCGCGCCGAGGATCGAGGAGGCGCCGGCAAGGTGCAGCGAGAGGATAGCGAAGTCGACGGCGGGGCCCGGATGACCGGTGGTCGACAGCGGCGCGTAGATGGTCCAGCCGGCGCCGACGCCCGAGGCGCCACGCTCGCCCTCCACGAAAACCGAGATGATCAACAGCGTGAAAGAGGCCGGCAGGAGCCAGAACGAGATGTTGTTCATGCGCGGGAACGCCATGTCCGGCGCGCCGATCATCAGCGGCACCATCCAGTTTCCGAAACCGCCGATCATCGCCGGCATGACCATGAAGAAAATCATGATCAGTCCGTGCGCGGTCGTGAACACGTTGAACGTGTGGGGCTCGTGAAAGAACTGCAGCCCCGGCTGCATCAGCTCGAGCCGCATCCCGATCGACAGGACGCCGCCGACCAATCCGCCCACCAGCGCGAACACCAGGTACATCGTACCGATGTCCTTGTGGTTGGTCGAATAGAGGTAGCGCCGCCAGCCGTGCGGGTGGTCGTGATGGTCCTCGCCGTGAGCTGTTGCCGTGTGAGCCATGACTCGAATCCCTCGGATTTGTCCTTGCCCCGCTCGTCGTCACATCCCGCCGGTCGGCGTCACTCGGGCCTCGGTTGCGCCGCCGCGAGACTGGTGGGCGGGGCCATTTCGTCGCGGGCGTATTTCTGCTTCGCCTCTTCCACCCACGCCGCGAACGCCTGCTCGCTTACGACCCGGACCGCAATCGGCATGAAGGCATGATCCTTCCCGCACAATTCGGAGCACTGTCCGTAATAGATACCTTCGCGCGTCGCCTTGAACCAGGTCTCGTTGATGCGCCCGGGGACGGCGTCGATCTTGATCCCGAAGGACGGCACCGCGAACGAATGGATGACGTCGGAACCGGTCGTGATCACGCGCACGGTCTTGTTCACCGGCACCACCATGTCGTTGTCGACGGCGAGCAACCGCGGCTGCCCGTCCTTGCGCTCCGCGTCCTTGAGCATCAGCGAATCGAACTCGAACTTGCCATTGTCCGGATAGCTGTAGCTCCAATACCATTGCTTGCCGGTTGCCTTCACCGTGAGGTCGGCGCTCGGCGTATTGAGCTGGAGGAACAGCAGCTTGAACGAGGGTACGGCGATCACCAGCAAGATCACGATCGGAATGATCGTCCACAGCACCTCGACGAGCGTGTTGTGCGTGGTCCGCGACGGCGTCGGATTGGCGCGCGCATTGAAACGCACCATGACGATGATCAAGAGCGCCAGCACGAAGCCGGTAATCCCGGTGATGATGTAGAGCAGGAAGTCGTGGAACCAGACGACGTTGTCCATCACCGGGGTCAATCGCTTGAGCACCGGCATCGTCGGCATTGCTCCTTCGAATGAGGCTCTGAGGCGCCGCCGCATCGCATTTCACCGATCCGCGCCACTGCCACCGCTCGCGTTGAGCGGGACGGCTGCCAAGGTCAGCTTCCTCGGCCGCTCCTCGGCGCGCGTGCGGCGGAACCTGAGGGGAATCCTGGCTTCTCAAACCACAATTCCGGCGACCTCGCAATGCACCCCCGATATCTTTCGGTGCGACCAAAGGCCGGCCGGGCGGGCCACGCCAAAGGCGCCTTTTTGACCCTTTCTCGGCCACAATGGGCTGTTTTACTAATCCTTGATACGTCGGTCCGACCATGGCCGAAGGGGTTCGATTCGGCGGCGTCGGAATTGGCGGGGCGCAACGCGATTCGAGGCACGGGGAAAATGGGTTTTTCAGGCCCGGGAATGCTTTTGCACGCAATGAGATCGGTGCCGGCGGCCGCCCTCGTGGCGCTCGCGGCAATCGTGGGAACCGGCGAGCGGGCCGCCGCGCAGGGCGCGGTCAAGTCGGTCCACAACGACTGGCAGGTCCGTTGCGACACGCCGCCGGGAGCCCAGGGCGAGCAGTGCGCCCTGATCCAGAGCGTCACCGCGGAGGACCGCGCCAATGTCGGTCTTACCGTGATCGTGCTGAAAACCGCCGATCAGAAAAGCCGATTGATGCGAGTGGTCGCACCCGTCGGGGTGCTGCTCCCGTCGGGTCTCGGGCTGAAGATCGATCAGGTCGACGTCGGGCGCGCCGGCTTCGTCCGCTGCCTGCCCAACGGGTGCGTCGCCGAGGTGGTCATGGACGACAACCTGATCAAGCAGCTCCGCTCCGGCCAGACCGCGACCTTCATCATCTTTCAGACGCCCGAAGAGGGCATCGGCTTCCCTATGAGCCTCAAGGGCTTCGGCGAGGGCTACGATAAGCTCCCGTAGGGCTCGCCGGTCCGGGCTCTCTTTAACTTTCCATCCGGACGATTTCTGCCGCGGCTACCTCGCAACTCGGGGCGGGGGCGACTATCTTCGGGGCAGCAGCGGCTCAGCCCTCCGGGTTCCATCATGACCTCTCCGACCATGTCGCTTCTCGACCGCGCCGGCCTCGACCATGAGGGCGTCCGCAGACACCTTGCCAGGGGGCTCGAAGGCGCCGACGATGGCGAGCTTTATCTCGAATATGCCCAATCCGAAGTGCTGGTGTTCGACAACGGGCGGCTCAAGCAGGCGACCTACAATACCGACCAGGGATTCGGGCTGCGCGCCGTCAAGGACGAGGCTGTCGGCTATGCCCATTCCTCCGACGTGTCCGAGGCGGCACTCGCGCGCGCGGCGGACGCGGTCGGCGCGGTGAAGGGCGGCTATTCCGGCCGCTACTCCGAGCCACCCGTCCGCAGCAATGTCCGCCTCTACGACGACGAGAATCCGCTCGCGGCGCCCGCCTTCGAGAGCAAGGTGCGGCTGCTCCAGGCCATCGACGCCTATGCGCGCGCGAAGGATCCCCGCGTGCGCCAGGTTTCGATCTCGTTCGGTGCAAGCTGGCAGGTGATCGAGATACTGCGCGGCGACGGTGAAAGCTACCGTGACGTGCGTCCCCTGGTGCGCGTCAACGTCTCAGTCGTCGCCGGCGACGGAGATCGCCAGGAATCCGGCAGCCATGGATACGGTGGGCGTGAAGGCTTCGCGCGTTTTCTCGAAACGCGGGCGTGGCAGGACGCGACCGACGATGCCGTGCGCCAGGCATTGACCAATCTCGCGGCAGCGCCGGCGCCGGCCGGCGAGATGGACGTGGTGCTCGGACCAGGCTGGCCGGGCGTCATGCTGCACGAGGCGGTAGGCCACGGACTCGAGGGCGACTTCAACCGCAAGAAGACCTCGGCCTTCGCCGGCCTGATGGGGCAGCGCGTCGCTTCGAAGGGCGTCACCGTCGTAGACGATGGCACCATCGCCAAGCGGCGCGGCTCGCTCTCGATCGACGACGAGGGGACGCCGACCAACCGCACCGTGCTGATCGAGGACGGTGTCCTGGTCGGCTACATGCAGGACCGCCAGAACGCCCGTCTCATGGGCATGAAGCCGACGGGCAACGGCCGCCGGCAGAGCTACGCTCACATGCCCATGCCGCGCATGACCAACACCTATATGCTCGCCGGCGAACGCGATCCGGGCGAGATCATCGCTTCGGTAAAGAGCGGAATCTATGCCGTGAGTTTCGGCGGCGGCCAGGTCGACATCACTTCCGGCAAATACGTGTTCGAGGTGACCGAGGCGTACAAGATCGAGAACGGCAAGCTGGCGCAACCGCTCAAGGGTGCGATGCTGATCGGGAACGGGCCAACCGACCTCAACCGTATCGGCATGATCGGCAACGACCTCGAGCTCGATCCCGGCCTCGGCACCTGCGGCAAGAACGGCCAGGGCGTGCCCGTCGGCGTCGGCCAGCCCACCCTGCGCATGGACGGCATCACCGTCGGCGGGACCGGGTGACGAGCGCGAAATCGCGACCTTTGCGGTGTAGATTGCTGCTCCGATAAGGCAGCGACAGCGAACGCGATCGTCTCGATTTCCGTTGCCGACCACGACCCAGCCGCCGTCGAGCCGCGGACGCCCGCTATCTCACCACCCCGGAAATACAGCACGGCTTTCGCACCGGGCGGGTGATGTGATTCTTCAGATAGCAGACCGCCGAGGACCCGACATAGCCGGGACGAACATAGGTCCAGGCGCGGCAGCCGTCCTCCGCCTTGCAGGACTCTTCGCAACTCTTGCCGCTTGCGTCGGGCGGAAGGTCGAAGTGCCGGTAATCGCCGCCGTTCCGGTCGACGTCGAACTCGATCGGGCCGATCCGCGGTTCGATGACGCCGGTCCCCCGCACGCCCGACACGCAACACGTCGACGCGAACCGCGGCATGACCCTGGACTTGAGCCAGCAAACGGCGCTGGCACTTTCGGTCGCTGGATAGGAAAAGGCCCAGGCACGGCAGCGCCCATCGCGCTCGCAGCGCGCGGCGCACTGGCCCGGATCGCCCGATCGCACGGGAAAGCTCGCATAATCGCCGCCCGGCCGGTCGAACCCGACCTGGGCCTCGGCGAGCGTCCCCGCAAGCGCGATCAGCAAGCCGACACCGCGCCCGAGCCAATGTCGCCTCATGCCCGGCCTCTCGCTCGCGCCGCCCCGCGATCCGCTCCATGTTAGAGAAGCGCGCGAGCGCAGGCGAGTACCGAATGAGTGACAAACGAACCTTCCGGTCCGAGCGCGGCCAGCGCCGCTCAGTACGCATACTCCTTGAACGCCGGCTCGACGCTGCGATCCCAGGAGCCGTGATATTTTTCGAGCAGCTCCTCCGCCGGCGTAATGCCGCGCAAGACATAGTCCTGGATCGGCCGCAAATAACGGCTCTCGTCGTGGCCGCCGGCATCCAACAGGCGCCGGCGCGCGAGCCCCTGCTCGGCGAGGGCGAGCGCCGTATTCGCGAGTTGCAGCACGCTGCGGCCCTCGATCGTGGCCTTGAACCCGAGCTTCGGCACCTCGTCGCGTAAGCTTTGGCGCTCTGCGGCAGTCCAATTCTTGACCAAGTCCCAGGCCGCATCGAGCGAGCCGTCATCGTAGAGAATTCCCGCCCAGAAAGCCGGCAGCGCCGGCAGCCGCCGCCACGGACCGCCGTCCGCCCCCCGCATCTCCATGTAGCGCTTGAGCCGCACTTCCGGAAAAATCGTCGAGATATGGTTCGCCCAGTCGGAGATGGTCGCGTGCTCGCCCGGCAGGCCTGGAAGTCGTCCCTGCATCAAATCGCGAAACGACTGTCCGGCGACGTCGATGTAACGCTCGCCGCGCTTGACGAAATACATCGGAACGCCGAGCGCATAGTCGACGTAGCGCTCGAAGCCCATGCCCGGCTCGAACGCCCACGGCAGCATTCCGGAGCGGTCCGGATCGGTGTCGCGCCAGATTTCCGACCGGAATGAAAGAAAGCCATTCGGCCGACCTTCGGTGAAAGGCGAATTGGCGAACATGGCGGTCGCGACCGGCTGCAACGCGAGCGCGACCCGCAACTTCTTGACCATGTCGGCTTCGGAACAATAATCGAGGTTCGTCTGTACCGTGCAGGTACGGTACATCATGTCGAGGCCGTGCTTGCCCACCTTCGGCATGTAGGCGGTCATGATGCGATAGCGGCCCTTGGGCATCATCGGGATTTGGCTGCGGCTCCAGGTGGGCGTCATACCGAGACCGAGAAAGCCGATGCCGAGCGGACGGGCGACTTCCTTGACCTGCGCGAGGTGCGCCATCAGCTCCGAGCAGGTCTGATGCACGGTCTCGACCGGCGCGCCCGATAACTCGAACTGACCGCCCGGCTCGAGCGAGATCGCACCGCCGCCGGTAACGTCGAACAAGCCGATGATGTTGCCGTCTTCGACGATCGGCTCCCAGCCGAGCAGGTACTGCATGCCTTCGAGCAAAGCGCGGATGCTGCGGCGTCCCTCGTAGGGGACCGGGTTATGGCCGTCGAGCGTGAACGCGAACTTCTCGTGCTCGGTGCCCAGGCGAAACTGCGATTTGGGCTTGATGCCCGCTTCGAACCACGCCACGAGTTCCTCGCGCGTTTCGATCGGCGTCATGTCGACTTGGTCGCGAGCCATGCCGGGGTTCCGACGGAAAGGGGCGCGACCTTACACGGCGGTTGCAAGGCAGCGCAATTGGGTCATGTGCCACTCGAGCGCCGCCATGTGGCGGAACGATCAGTTCCGGATCGGCTCGCCGGATTTGCGGAAAAAGCGCCGGCCGGTCTCGTCGCGCTCCATCATGAAATCGACGTCCGGATAGTGCACCCGCTCGCTCTTGGCGCGCGTGCCGACCTCGAGATAGAGCGCGTCGCGCGCCGTGCGGTTGATCAGGCAATGGGCGACACCGCTACCGGCCTTGAAGCCAGCCGCGTCGCCGGGCCGGAGCACGGTCTCGCCTTCGTTCTCCTGCAGCACCAGCTCGCCGTCGAGCATGTAGATGAACTCGTCCTCCTGCTCGTGCCAGTGGCGCAGCGCCGAGGCCGAGCCAGCCTCGATGCGGGTGATGTTGACGCCGAACTGGGTCAGCCCGACGGCGTCGCCGATCTTCCGTTTCTCGCGCCCGGCGATCACGTGCGCGAATTCGCTTGGATAGGATGCGATCCGTTGCGCCGGAATCTTCGCGATGTCGATCTTGGGCATCGGTTGCTCTCGCCTGGCTGCTAATTCCTCGACCCCGGAGGGGAGGTCGCTGTCCCCTGTCGTCTACCGTTCAGTTACATCAGAGGCTCCGTGCGATCAGGAGCTTCATGATTTCGTTCGTTCCGGCATAGATGCGCATCACCCGCGCGTCGCGGTACATGCGCGAGATTGGAAACTCCTCCATGTAGCCGTAACCGCCGAACAGCTGCAGACAGCGATCGATTATCTTTCCCTGCAGGTCCGTGAGCCAATATTTGGCCATCGAGGCGGTAACCGTATCGAGGGCGCCGTTGAGATAGCGCTCGATACAGTGATCGTGAAACACCCGTGCGATGGTCGCCTCCGACTTGCATTCGGCAAGCACGAACTGGGTGTTCTGGAATTCGATGATCTTCTTGCCGAAGGCTTGGCGCTGCTTGACGTAGTCGACGGTGAGGGCAAGCGCCCGCTCGATCATGGCCTGGGCGTGGACCACGACGATGAGCCGCTCGCGCGGCAGATCGTTCATGAGCTGCGCGAAGCCCTGGCCTTCCTCGGCTCCCAGCAGGTTTTCCGGCGGCAGCTTCACGTCCTCGAAGAACAGTTCCGACGTATCGGCGGAGTCGAGCCCGAGCTTCTTGAGCTTGCGGCCGCGGCGGAAGCCCGGCGCGTTGTCGGTCTCGACCACGATCAGCGAGACGCCTTTGGCGCCGGCGCCGGGATCGGTCTTGGCGACCACGATGACGAGATTGGCGTGCTGGCCGTTGGTGATGAACGTTTTCGAACCGTTGAGCACGTAGCCGTTGCCCGACTTCCTCGCGGTCGTGCGCACGCCTTGCAGGTCGGAGCCGGTGCCGGGCTCGCTCATCGCAATCGCGCCGACAAGCTCGCCGGTGACGAGCTTGGGCAGCCAGCGCCGCTTCTGCTCATCCGTGCCGTAGTGCAGGACATAGGGCGCGACGATGCCGGAATGCAGCGGCGCGCCAAAGGAATCGAAGCCCGCCAGGCTCAATTGCCGACCGATCACCGCTTCGTGCGCGAAACTGCCGCCGACCCCGCCGTACTCTTCGGGTATTGCCGGGCAAAGCAGTCCCGCGGCGCCGGCCTTGGTCCAGGCCTCGCGCTCGTACATGCCCGCCTCGTTCCATGCATCGAGGTGCGGCACGTACTCGGCGGCGATGAAGCGCCGCGCCTGCTCCTCGAGCAGGACGAGGTCCTCCGTCATCCAGCCCGGGCGGGGAACGTCGAGGACATCCATGGCGAATCCCCTTGGCCGCACAACTTACAGGGCGCGAGCGCGCAATGCGAGCACGCGGGCGTTGACAAGCGCCCGGCACTTTTTCACAACCGGCCGGCCGCAGGAAAGAGGGTCGATTTCGCATGCAAGTCGGAAATGCGCGACCCGACCTGGTCCGGTCGATCGATCAGCCTCGGCTTTTGCGATCCGCTGCGCGACCGGGTAGCATTGCCGACGTGACGAGGCCTGCAAACAGAAGACCTTCTGTGTCTCGAAGCCCTCTCGAAAGTCGCGACGTCGCGACGTCGGCGCCTGAACCCACGGCCCTCACCCTCCTCACGACGATCCGGCATTGACCGTTCCCGGCATATTGGCGGCGCGAAGCTTGGCGAACGTTGGGCGCGCTTTGGCGGGCGTCCTGCTGTCGTCATCGGTCGCGGTCACCGCGGTGACCGCGGCCCCGCTGCTTGCCGGCGTTGCTCCGATCCCCGCCATGGTGATCGCCCTCCTGATCGGCATCGCGCTCCATCCGGTGGCGCGCCGGCCGTTGTTCCAGCCCGGCATCGTGTTTTGCCTGAAGGTTCTCTTGCGCTGGGCCGTCGCATTGCTGGGACTGCGGATCGCGCTCGGCGAAATCGCCGCACTGGGATCGTTGACGGCCGTCGTAGTGATCGTCTCGATGGCCGTGACGCTGGCCGCGGGCTTCCTGCTCGCCCGCGCTTTCGCGCTTGAATCGGGCTACGGGGCATTGGCGGGAGCGGGAACCGCGGTATGCGGCGCCTCGGCCACGCTCGCGACCTCGATCGTCCTGCCCGACTACAAGGGCAAGGAAACCGACGTCGCCTTCGTCGTCGTCGCGGTCAACGCACTGTCGACCCTGGCGATGGTTCTCTATCCGCTCGTGTGCATTTGGCTCGGATTCGATCCGCGAACCACCGGCGTGATGCTCGGCGCAACCATTCACGATGTCGCGCAGGTGGTCGGCGCCGGCTACGCGGTGTCGGAAACCGCCGGCAACACCGCGGTGGTCGTCAAGCTGTTCCGCGTCTTCCTGATGCTGCCTCTCGTCCTTTTCATCGGCTGGCTGTTCGCCCGGCGAGCCGTTGCGAGCGCCGCCGCCAAGATTCCGATCCCGGTGTTCGCGCTCGTCTTCGTCGGCCTTTGCGCGCTCAATAGCATCGTGGCCGCCTTCCCGGCCGTTGCGCCGGCGTTCGCGCAGCTCAAGGCACCGCTGGTCGAGGCATCGACCTGGGGCCTGCTGATCGCCATATCGGCGCTCGGCCTCGGCACATCGCTGACCGCCATTGCCGGGCTCGGCTGGCGCCACGTCGCGACCGTGATCGGCACCACCCTCGTCATTCTGGTGATGGCAACGGCCGGGCTGCTGATGCTGCGTTGAGAATGGCCATCCCCGGTGCGCCCGGCCGGACGTGGCGAAAGGATCACGCCGGATTGCCCTCGCGACGGCCCGGTCACGATCTTAACGGTCTGTTTACCTCGAACGGCAAAAACTGCGACCCGAGGCCATCGGACCGCGCAGCCTTCCACCGTTTGTTAACGAGCGCTGGTTCCACAAGGTCCGCTCGGCCCCGCTTCTCCCAGCCCAACAAGCGGATGCGGGCATGCAATCTGGTGATTCGTGGCAAGTAACCGGGGTCAGACGGCGGGCGCGCGATATCGCGCGCGAAGCGGCGCGCCGTTCCGGCATGTCGGTCGGCGAATGGCTCGACAATGTCATCCTCGACTCGGCGTTGCATGAGGGCACCGAGCCGAGAGGCCTCGCGCGCCCGCAATACGACTTGCGAGATAACGTCGGCGCGGATCGCGACAAATATGTGCGGCCGGAGCCTGGGGCATCCTCCGTCGGAGACGATCGTCCTTATCGGGCGTACGACGACAACGACGTCCCGGAGAGTAATACCGAACATCTCCATCCGAGCAGCCGCGCGTTTCACCCCTATCCCGTCGGTTTCGATGATCACGCCGAGACCGCGGATCGCGAGGTCCGCTGGCGTGCCGCAAGCCAAGAGGATCATCAGCTCTCGGTCGAGCGCGACGTCCGTCAACCCGCGGCCGACTCGGCCGACGTCGTAGGATGCCGAGCGGCCGAGTTGGCCGAGCGGCTCTGCCTGACGACCGTTGAGGATCGTTGCCGGCCCGCGGTCGACCAGGGCTTCGCGGGACTCAATGATCGCCTCGACAGTCTGGCTCGGGAACTCGGCGAGATCGCGGAGAAACATGCGGCAAACGCGCAAGCATTCCAGGCAGAGCGTCGGGACGAGCAGCCGTCGCCGCAACTGGTCGAGATCGTGTCCAAGCTCGACCAAAGGCTCGATCAATTGATCGCCGAAGGCCGCTCCGCCAAGATCGAGATCGAGCAGCGCGTGAGTGCGGTCGATCGCGCCGTCGCCGATCTCAATCGCGAAATCCCGCGACCGATGGTCGCCGCCGATCCCCCTACTCCGCTCGACCAGGCGCTGATCGAGATCGCGGACCGCCAACGCACGCTGGACGGCTACGCCCCGATTGCTTCCGACCATGTCTCCGTTCCGACGGCGGCGCGCTCGGACCTGCTGCCGCGCCCGCGCACGCAGGAGCTTTCCGGCCTCGAGCAGCAGTTGCGCCAGATCAACACCCAGATCGAGACGCTCAAGCAGCCCTGTGGTCTCGATAAGGCCGTCGACACGCTGCGCGACGATCTCGCCGAGATCGGTCTGATGCTGCAGGAGGCCATGCCGCGCAAGGCGATCGAGGCGCTCGAAAGCGAGGTCCGCAAGCTCGCCGACCGCGTCGACCACAGCCGCGACGCCGGCGCCGATGGAGCCGCGCTCGCGGGGATCGAGCAGGGGCTCGCTGAGCTGCGCGACGCGTTGCGCGCGTTGACGCCGGCGGAGAACCTCGTCGGCATCGGCCACGCGGTGCAGCAGCTCTCCGAGAAGGTCGACCTCATCACCAACAACGTCCAGGATCCGGCGGCGCTCAAGCAGCTGGAAGGGGCGATCGTCACGATGCGCGGCATTGTCTCCCACGTGGCCTCCGACGACGCGCTGGCGAGGCTCTCCGAGGAGGTGCGGGCGCTCGGCGGCAAGATCGATCAGGCGGCCGGCACCGCCGGCGGCGGCATTCTCTCCGCGCTCGAAGGCCGCATCGCCACGCTCGCCGACGCGCTGGAAGCGCGCAACCAGAGCGGCCGGGACGTGCCGCATGAGCTCGAGACCGTGGTCCATGGGCTGATCGACAAGATCGAGCGCATACAGCTCACGCGCGGCGATCAAGCCGCGCTTGGCCATCTCGAGGATCGGATTGCCGGGCTGGTCGAGAAGCTCGATGCCTCCGACGCGCGACTCAATCATCTCGAAGCGATCGAGCGCGGGCTCGCGGAGCTTTTGATCCATCTCGAGCACCAGCGCGTGCCGAACCTTGCGCGCGCGGGGAGCGTGCCGCCCGAAGTGGATGAGCTCTCGCGCGATATCGCCGACCTGAGGCAAACCGAGAAGAAGACGCTGGACACGCTCGAAGTCGTCCATGGCACGCTGGGACATGTCGTCGACCGGCTGGCGATGATCGAGACCGATATCCGCAGCAAGCCGAGACAGCGGATCGAGGCCGTGGCCACGCCTGCCGCACCTTCGTTTTCCCCGGCCGCCTCCGCGGCGCCGATGTCCTCCGCGCCCGTCTCCGGGGTCGAAGCCGGGGCGCCGGAACCCCTGCAAGCCGCGGCGTCCGCCGCCATCGCGCCGGCCTCCGATGTCCCGGCCGAGGCCCCGCGGCCGATCGAGCTCGAGCAGCCGCCGGCCAGACCCGCCGCATCGCTTGCGGGCGAGCGTCGACCAATCGACCCCAGTCTGCCGCCCGATCATCCGCTCGAACCCGGTGCGGCGCGCAGTCGCAATGCGCCCTCGCCGGCGGACCGCATCGCCGCCTCCGAGGCCGCGCTCGCGGGAGCGAAGCCGCCGGTCATCCCGGATCCGGGCGGCAAGCCGAACTTCATTGCTGCGGCGCGCCGCGCCGCGCAGGCCGCGGGCCGAGACGCCCCGGCGAAGGACAGCCCGTCCGCGCCGCGCGATATCGCCAGCGCTGCCGCCAGGCTCGCAAGCCGCGTCGGCAAGCTGCGCGCCCTGATCGGGGGAACGACCGCCATTCTGATCGTGCTCGGCTCGCTGCAGTTCGCGCGAACCCAGCTCGGCTCCTCGGGTAACGCTCCGGTGCGTGTGGCGAGCGAATCGAGCGAGCCGGCCGCGCCCCCCGTCGCGGACCTTGCGGTTGCAGTCCCCGTTCCCACCGCCACCGCCGTCGCCGCCGGATATGGCGGTCCGCCCTCGCCCGTCCCGCCATCTCCGTCACCCGCGGCCGACCGCCAAACAGCGGGTTTCCCCGCCGTCGACGGCACGGCCATCATGGCGCCGACACCCGGCAGCGTCCTCCCGACCGAAATCGCTCGTCCGCCGGTGGCCGTGGCCTCGCACGTGGCAGGTACGGCGGCCGCCGCTGACCGCGAGCTCACCGGTTCCGTCCCTCAGCCCGCCAAGCGGGTTCCCGCACCACCCGCGCCGGCGAGTCCTCCCCCTCTCGTGCTGATCGCTCCGGCCGCCTCGCCGGGCACCGCAGATCGGCTGCCCGCAGCATTCGGCGGCACGCTGCGCGCGGCTGCCGCCAAAGGCGATTCGGCGGCCCAATATGAAATTGCATTGCGATATGCCGAGGGCCGCGGGGTACCGCAGAATCTGACCGACGCGGCGGAATGGTTCGAGCGCGCCGCCAAGCAGGGCCTGGTCCCGGCCCAGTTCCGCCTCGGCGGTTTCTACGAGAAGGGGCTCGGGGTGAAGAAAAACCTCGATACCGCACGCCGCCTCTATCTCGCCGCCGGCGAGGCCGGCAATGCCAAGGCGCTGCACAATCTGGCCGTCCTCTATGCGGAAGGCATCGATGGCAAGCCGGACTACCAGACGGCAGCCAAGTGGTTCCGCAAGGCGGCCGACTACGGCGTTCCCGACAGCCAGTACAATCTTGCGATCCTCTATGCGCGCGGCATCGGGATGGAGCAGAACCTCACGGAAGCATACAGATGGTTCGCGCTCGCCGCCCGTGACGGTGATTCCGATTCGGCGAAGAAGCGCGACGACATAGGAGCCCGCCTCGATCCACAGTCTTTCAAGGCGGCAAGCCAGGCGGTCGAGGCTTGGATGCCTGCGCAGCAGCCGGAGGCCGCGGTGCAGGTCAAGACGCCCCCCGGCGGCTGGGATAGCGCCGAAACGCGGGGCGGATCCGCAGCCCCCGCCCCGGCGCCCGCCAAGCATAAATCGTCCGGGTCCAAGCTCGACCTTGCCACCCCGCGACCGGCGCAATAAAAATCCCGCACCACGACGCGCAGGCGTGGCATGCGCGGCCTAGATCGATAGAATGCAGTCACCTGCCCGCTGAGTCCCGAACGCATTCGCGGGGCGTCGTGCCGGCGACGTTCTCGGGTCACGATCGAGCACAAGTCGGCTCCGCCGACGGTCGCGACATCGCCAGACCGCCATTTGCGGTGGTCGCACCGTGAATTCGGTCGAGACTCTCCTTCCCCCGTCGCGGGGCCACGGCAACTGGTCCTGCGCCTATCCGAGCCTCGAATCGAGGACCGCGCGCTTGCAAATCTACCTCCCGATCGCGGACTTGCCGGTCAACGTCTTCGTCATTTTGGCCATGGGGCTTGCGGTCGGATTCATCTCCGGCATGTTCGGGATCGGCGGCGGCTTTCTGATGACGCCGCTGCTGATCTTCCTCGGCATCTCGCCTGCGGTCGCGGTGGCGAGCGTCACCAGCCACATCGCCGCCTCCTCGATGTCCGGCGCGATCAGCTACTGGCGGCGCCGCGCGATCGATCTCGCGCTCGCCTGCATGCTGCTGGCCGGCGGCATCATCGGTACCGCCTTCGGCGTCTGGCTGTTCACGCTGCTGCGCGCGCTCGGCCAACTCGACCTCACCATCGGTCTTTCCTACGTGCTTCTCCTCGGCATCGTCGGTGCGCTGATGGTGGCCGAGAGCGTACGCGCGATCATCCGCGCGCGACAGGGCAAGCCGGCCGAGCTGCGCCGGCCCGGCAGCCACACCTGGATCCACGGCTTGCCGTTCAAGGTGCGCTTCAAGCGCTCGCGCATCTACGTCTCGGCGATCCCGGTATGGGGGATCGGATTCATCATCGGCTTCGTCGGCGCGATCATGGGCATCGGCGGCGGCTTCCTGCTGGTGCCGATGCTGATCTACGTGCTGCGGGTTCCGACCGCGACGGTGATCGGAACATCGATGGTGCTCACCCTCGTCACCATGGCCTCGGCGACGGTAATGCATTCGGCGACCAATCACCTCGTGGACGCGCTGCTGGCGCTGATCCTGATGGTCGGCGGCGTCATCGGGGCACAGTTCGGGGCGCGCGCCGGACAGAAGATGAGCGGCGAGCGGCTGCGCCTCATGCTCGGTCTGCTGGTGCTTGCGGTCGGAATTCGATTCGCGCTGGACCTCGTGGTGCCGCCGGAGACCCTGTACTCCATCCGTCCGCTGGATACCGACGTATGAGGCGGGGCGTCCCCATTGCGCTCCTCGCCGTGCTCGGCGCGCTCGCCGCGTCCGCAGGTCCCGCGGCAGCCGAGCGGCTCGTCGCGTCGCTCTCCAACCACCGCGTGATGGTGACGTCGAATTTTGCCGGCGAGGAGCTCGTTCTGTTCGGCGGAATCGAGCAGGATCCGGCATCGCGGCCGCGCCGCGGCGGCTATGACATCGTCGTCACCGTCACCGGGCCGCGCCAGACGACGGTGACGTTCCGCAAGGCGCGGGTGCTCGGCATCTGGGTCAGTGCCGACTCGCGCGTGTTCGAGAACGCCCCCGCCTATCTCGCCGTGCTCTCGAACCGGCCGCTCGACGCCATCGCCAGCGCCGAGACGCTGCGGCGCCTTCAACTCGGCCTCGACAACATTTCCCTGCCGCAGCGCGCCAGCGTCAACATCGCCGACGCCGCAAGCGACGATCCGTTCCGCGTGGCTTTCATCAAGATCAAGAGCGACCATGGGCTCTACCGCGAGGCGGCGAATGACGTGACCTTCCTGACCCCGGCGCTGTTCCGCGCGTCGATCCCGCTGCCGGCCGAGGTGCCGATCGGAACCTACGAGGTCGACGTCAGGCTGTTCGCCGACGGTGCGCAGATCGCGCGCGAGCCGGCTCCGTTCGAGGTCTACAAGTCGGGGTTCGAGCAGGTGGTCACCAACGCCGCCCGCGACCATGGCATGCTCTATGGCCTCGTCACCTCGATGATGGCCGTCGTCACCGGCTGGTTCGCCTCGGTGGTGTTCAGGCGCGACTAATCCGCAAGGCAGCGGGACGCGGCCAGCGCGTAAATCCGCCGCTCGCTGCCGGCTAATTCGCCGTCAGCGCCTTCTCGACGAAGCCGCCGGTATAGGTCTTCGTGAGGTCGACGGCCGCGCCGGCGACCGCCGCGTCGAACAGCTTGAGCACCCGGTGTGCGGTCTCGACCGCGCCGGGAACGAAGCGGCCGTCGGGCGAGTACATCGACCGGCTGGCCGCCAGGGCGCGCACGTAGACCTGCGGATTGCCGAGCGCGTACTCTTCCGGCATCGCCTTGGCCACCTCTTCCGCCGAGCGGCTCGCCATCCATTTGAGCGCGCGCACGAAGGCCGTGACGACCGCCTGCACGGTCGCCGGATTCTTTTCGACAAAGGCGGGCGTCGTATAGACCACGCCGCCCGGATAAGGGCCGTCATAGACCTCCTGCGTCCCCGCCGGCGTGCGCGTGTCCGCCACCACTTCGACCAGACCTTCGGCTTGCATGAGGCTCATCATCGGATCGGAGCTGACGATGGCGTCGATTTCCGCCCGCCGTGCCGCGGCGATCGCGGTCGAGGTCACGCCGGTGCTCACGAACGCGGCGTCGTCGGCCTTGAGCCCGCCCCGCACCAGCATGTAGGCGGCCATGAAATGCGTGCTCGAGCCGGGCGAGGTCACGCCGATCCTCAGCCCCTTCAGGCTTTGCGGGCCGCGATAGGCAATGGATTTGGACGCGACCGTGCCGAGCACGAAGCCGGGATAACGACCGTATTGCGTGACCGCCACCACCGGCTGGCCCTTGGCCTGCATCTGGATGGTGTGATCGAAGGTACCGACGCCGAATTCGGCGCTGCCGCCGACCAGCGACTGCAGCGCCCGCGCGCCGCTTTGCACGTCGGCGATTTCGACGTCGAGGCCGGCATCCTTGAAGAAGCCGAGCCGCTCGGTGATCGAGAGCGGCAGATAGAAAATGGCGGATTTGCCGCCGACCGCAAGCCGCACCTTCGGCATTTCCGGCTTGTCCAGCGCCGGCGCGGGCGGCGCCAGCAGCACGAGCGCGGCGACCGCGACGGCGCCCGGCATGGCACGTCTCATGATCATTTTCTCTCCCTCGCTCGACGCCCGCAATCGGCGGGCGAAGGCGACGCCACTGCAGCCACCTGTCATCACGGCGATTACATCATATCTTGAGGCCATGCGCCCCGAAGACGTTCTCCAGCCGACGCCGGCCGGCGTGTGCTGCAAGCTCGGTCGGATTTCATATCGACCCGACCCGTCCCGTGGACAAGGCCGTGATCACCCACGGCCATTCCGACCACGCGCGCGCCGGCCACGGCGCGGTGCTCGCGACGCAGGAGACGCTCGACCTGATGCGCTTGCGCCATGGCGAGGGCTTCGCCGCCTCCACGCAGGCGATCCGCTATGGCGAGACGGTGAGCCTCGGCGGCGCCAAGGTGACGTTCTATCCCGCCGGCCACGTGCTCGGCTCGGCGCAGGTCGCGGTCGAGGCCGACGGCCTGCGCCTCGTCGCTTCCGGCGATTACAAGGACGTCGCCGATCCAACCTGCGTCCCCTTCGAGTGCATCGCCTGCGACGTATTCATCACCGAGGCGACTTTCGGCCTGCCGGTGTTTCGCCATGGCGATCCCGGCCGGGAGATCGAAAAGCTGTTGCATTCGATAGAGCTCTTTCCCGAGCGCGCGCATCTCGTCGGCGCCTATTCGCTCGGCAAGGCGCAGCGGTTGATGGCTCTTCTCCGCGGGGCCGGATACGACAAGCCGATCTATCTCCACGGCGCGATGGAGAAGGTCACGCGCTATTACCAGGGCCGCGGCCTCGATCTCGGCCGGACCGAGCTGGCGCGCGGGGCGCAAAAGACCGAGCTTGCCGGCGCCATCGCCTTGTGTCCGCCGTCGACCCTGAAGGAGTTGTGGTCGCGCCGCTTCCCTGATCCGGTGACCTGCTTCGCCTCCGGCTGGATGCGGGCACGGGCCCGCGCGCGCCAGCACCTCGTCGAATTGCCGCTGGTGATTTCGGATCACGCCGACTGGGACGGACTCACCAGGACGATTCTCGCTACCGGCGCCTCCGAAATCTGGGTGACGCACGGCCAGGAGGACGCGCTCGTGCATTGGAGCGTGACGCGCGGGCTGCGGGCGCGGCCGCTCGATATCGCGGGCTACGGCGAGGAGGACGAAGCCGACGCCGCGAGCGCCGAAGGCGGCGCGCTGCAATGAACCGATTTGCCGAATTGCTCGATCGCCTGGCCTACGAGCCCGGCCGCAACAACAAGCTGCGGCTGATGACGGATTATTTCCGCGGCGCGGGCGATCCCGAGCGCGGCTGGGCGCTGGCGGCGCTGACCGGCGCGCTCCGCTTTGCCCATGCCAAGCCCGGCATGATCCGGACCTTGATCGCCGAGCGCACCGATCCCGTGCTGTTCGAGCTGTCCTATGATTATGTCGGCGACCTCTCGGAGACCGTGGCGCTGATGTGGCCGGCCCGGCCCAACGGCGACTCGTTTCCGCGAGCGGATGGCGCGTTGACCCTCAGCTCGGTCGTCACCACGCTTTCCTCCCTCGGCAAATCGGAGCTGCCCGCGCAGCTCGCGCGTTGGCTCGACCGGCTCGACGAGATCGGACGCTGGGCGCTGCTCAAGCTCGTCACCGGCGGCTTGCGCATCGGCGTCTCGGCGCGGCTTGCGAAGACCGCGGCCGCCGCGCTCGGCGACAAGGACGCGCAGGACGTCGAGCTGATCTGGCCGGGCTTGCAGCCGCCCTATGTCGAATTGTTCGCCTGGCTCGAAGGCCGCGCCGACAAGCCGGCAAGCCGCGATCCCGCTCCCTTTCGGCCGCTGATGCTCGCCCATGCGATCGAGGACAGCGACCTCGCCACGCTCGACCCCGGCGATTTCATGGGCGAATGGAAATGGGACGGCATCCGGGTCCAGGCCGTGGCCGGGGTCGGCGGCGACGGTGGGCTCGTTGCCCGGCTCTACTCTCGCACCGGAGAAGATATTTCGGGCGGCTTTCCCGATCTCCTCGAAGCGCTGCGGCTCCCCGGCGTCATCGACGGCGAGCTGTTGATCATGCGCGAGGGCCGCGTGCAAAGCTTCAACGTCCTGCAGCAGCGGCTCAATCGCAAGGCCGTGAACGCCAAGCTGCTGCTGGAATTTCCCGCCCATCTGCGCGCCTACGACCTGCTGGCCGATGGCGGGGAGGATTTGCGCGATCGCCCCTTCGCCGAGCGCCGCGCCCGGCTGGAGCAATTCATCGCGCGCCTCGATGAGCCGCGGATCGATCTGTCGCCGCTGGTGCCGTTCACCGGTTGGGAGGAGCTCACCGCGGCGCGCCGGAACCCCGCCGCCCTCGGCGCCGATGCCGAGGCGGTCGAAGGCGTCATGCTCAAGCGCCGCGATGCGTCCTATGTGCCCGGCCGCCCGCGGGGCCCGTGGTGGAAGTGGAAGCGCGACCCGTTGGTCGTCGACGCCGTGCTCATGTATGCGCAGCGCGGCCACGGCAAGCGTTCGTCGTACTACTCCGACTACACGTTCGGGGTCTGGACCAGGGCCGACGACGGCGACATGCTGGTCCCGGTCGGCAAGGCCTATTTCGGCTTCACCGACGAGGAGCTCATCCAGATCGACCGCTTCGTGCGCCGCAACACCGTGGAGCGCTTCGGCCTAGTGCGCGAGGTCGTGCACGAGGCCGACCAGGGCCTGGTGCTCGAGATCGCCTTCGAGGGCCTGCAGCGCTCGACCCGCCATAAATCGGGCCTCGCCATGCGCTTTCCCCGCATCAACCGGCTGCGCTGGGACAAGCCGCCCGGCGAGGCCGACCGGCTGGAAACGCTCGAGCAGATGTTGCAGAAGATTGAACCCGGGCGGACGCCCCCCACCAATCGTGCGACGTGATACCATGGAACGCTTGCCGACGGAAAAGCCGATGGCCGACAACTTCCTCTACCGCTTCCTCGGCGGTCCGCCGCTCTCCGTCCTCTTTCGGCTCGTCCTGCTGTCGATTCTGATCGGCGTGATCCTGGAAGTGCTCGGGCTCGATCCCTGGAACATCATCCAAAGCCTGAAGACGCTGGTCATCCGCATCTGGGACATGGGCTTCGACGCCGTGCGCTGGCTCTGGCGCTACCTCCTGCTCGGCGCCGCCGTGGTGGTGCCGATCTGGCTCATCGTGCGGCTCATGCATGCGGCCAAGGGGCGCTGAGCATCGCCCTGTCGCATTGAGGCTCCATTCATCCACCCGATCGGCGGCCGCCGACAACCGTTCTTCACTTCGGCCACTCCCCGGCGGTCATCGCCGCGGCGTCGACCCCGACGAGACCGTCGATGCCGGACTGTCCGTCGCCGCGCACCGCCTTCGACAGCTCGGACTTGATGCCGGCGATGAGGGCGAGCCCGCGGAACACGAGCGCGGTGTAGAGCTGGACGAGGCACGCCCCCGCCCGAATCTTCGCCAGCGCCGTGGCGCCCGAATCGATGCCGCCGACGCCGATGAGCGGGAACGCGCCCTCGGCCCGGACATAGGTCTCGGCCAGCATGCGGGTTGCCAGCGCGAACAGCGGCCGGCCGGACAGCCCGCCGGCCTCCCGCGCCGTCGCCTGGTCGCGCAATTCGGGCGCACGGGCGACCGTCGTGTTGCCGACGATCATGCCGTCCACGCGATGCCGGCGCGCGGCGACGACGACATCGTCGAGCTCGTTGAGCGCAAGGTCGGGCGCGATCTTGATCAGCACCGGCGTGGTTCCGGCCTGCCGGCTGGCGCGCGCCCGCGCCTCCATGACCCGCGCCAGGAGCTCGTCGAGCATCCTCGCCTGCTGCAATTCGCGCAGGCCCGGCGTGTTGGGCGACGAGATGTTGACGGAGAAGTAGCTCACCACCGGCGCGAAGGTCTCGATCAGGCGGACATAATCCGCGATGCGATCGACGCTGTCCTTGTTGGCGCCGACATTGATGCCGACGATGCCGCCCTTGTTCGCGCGTGCGGCGAGGCGGCGCAGCACGGTTTGCGCGCCCTCGCTGTTGAAGCCGAGCCGGTTGATCACGGCTTCATCGCGCGGCAGCCGAAAGACGCGCGGGCGCGGATTGCCTTGCTGCGGCCGCGGGGTCACGGTGCCGACCTCGACGAAGCCGAAGCCGAGCCGCAGCAGCGCGTCCGGCACCTCGGCGTGCTTGTCGAAGCCCGCGGCCATGCCGACCGGATTGGGAAAATCGAGCCCGAAGGCGCGCACGGCGAGCCGCGGGTCGTCGGCGACCAGGGCGGCGAACGGCGGCAATCTCAGCGCATGAATGGCGAGGCGGTGCGCGTCCTCCGCGTCGATCAGGCGCATGAAGGGCCGCACCATGGCCTCCAACAGCCCGATCACGCCGCAAGCTCCGGGAAAACGTGCCGGCCGTCCGCGCCGAGCGGCAGCGGCCGCGCCCACAGCACCGCCGCGAGCGGCAGCACGCCGTAGAGGTGCGGAAACAGCTCGCCGCCGCGCGACGCCTCCCACTTCAGCGCGGCATCGAGCGCATCGGCGTCGACCGCGACCAGCATGAGGTCGCCGGCGCCGGCGAAATACCGGGCCGCGGTCTCGCGGACCTGGCCCGCCGTGGAGAAATGGATGAAGCCGTCGCGGGCGTCGACCGGCGCGCCATGAAACACGCCGGAACGCTCGGCCTCGCGCCACAGCGCGGTCTCGCAAATCTTGTAGATGATCGTCGGCACGGCAGGCCCGTTGCGGTGGCGAGATTTGATTGCTCCGGTCGCCCTTCCGGGAAATCGTCGCGCAGTAAACCCCGACCACGCCATCGATCTCAAGGGCGGCCGCGGCCATGTGCATCACGCGCCTCGAGCGATGCGCAGGCGATGGAGCTTTCGCGGCTAAAATTCCTATAGTCGCAGGCCCCGCCTCGCCAGGAAGCCCGCGACATGCTCAGCCACGCCCAGATCTGGACCGCCCTCGACCGCCTCGCGGCGCTCGCCGGGCTCTCGCCGTCCGCCCTCGCCAGGAAGTCGGGCCTCGATCCCACCACCTTCAACAAGTCGAAGCGCGTCACCGCCGACGGCCGCGCCCGCTGGCCCTCGACCGAGTCGATCGCCAGGGCGCTGGCCGCGACCGACACCACGCTCGACGCCTTCGTGCAGCTGATCGAGGAGAGCGGACGCGCGCAGCCCAGAAAGAACCTCCCGCTGATCGGCGTGGCCCAGGCGGCGAGGCACGGCCATTTCGACGAATCCGGCTTTCCGACCGGCCAGGGCTGGGAGGAGATCCGGTTTCCCGCCCTCGACGACGAGCACGCCTATGCCCTGGAGGTTTTCGGGGACGCGATGGCGCCGGTCTACCATGAGGGCAACCTGCTCATCGTATCGCCCTCGGCCTCGATCCGCCGCGGCGACCGCGTGGTCGTGAAGACGCGGGACAACGAGGTGACGGTGCAGGAGATCAGGCGGCGGACGGCCAGAACCATCGAGCTGCGCTCGCTCGATCCCGGCCATGCCGAGCGCAAGCTGCCGGTGCGCGACATCGTGTGGATCGCGCGCGTCGTATGGGCCAGTCAGTAGACGGCAACCGTCGCCGGCCGTCAGAATAGGATCGCGAATCGCGCGTTGTTCCGATTACTGGAGGAGCTCATGCATCGTCGCCAGGCACTGAAATCGTTGGCCGGGCTCGTGGTCTGCCCGCTCTGCGCCCCGCACGGCTTCGCCGCCGACGCCCATTGGAGCTACCAGGGGGTCGACGGCCCCGCCAAATGGGGCGATCTCGATGCCGCCAACCGCGTCTGCTCGGCCGGCGGCCAGCAATCCCCGATCGATATCGGCGACACCATCCGGGCGCAGCTGACGCCCCTGAAGATCACCTGGGACAAGCGCGCCGACACCATCGTCAACAACGGCCATACCATCCAGCTGAACCTCGGTGATTCCAGCATCCTCGGTTACGGCGGCACGAATTACCGGCTGCTGCAGTTCCATTTCCATCATCCGAGCGAGCACCTCATCGGCGGCAAGAGCTTTGCCATGGAGGTGCATTTCGTCCATGCCAACGCGGCCGGCTCGCTTGCCGTCATCGGCGTGCTGATGGCGACCGGGCGGGCCAATGCCGTGTTCAACAAGATCGTCTCGACCATGCCGGACAAGGAAGGGCCGGCGGTGAAGGCCGATCCGGCGATCAATCCCAACGGCCTCCTGCCGGCGAAGCTCGGCTATTACCGCTACTCCGGATCGCTCACCACGCCGCCCTGCAGCGAGACCGTCGACTGGCTCCTGCTCACCGACCCGATCCAGGTCGCGGACGCCGACGTCGCGCGCTTCGCCAAGCTCTATCCGATGAATGCGCGCCCGGTGCAGAAGGCCAACCGGCGCTTCGTATTGCGGTCGGCATAACGGAACTGCGGCCGCGCCCTCTTACCCGCGCCAGAGCAGCCAGGCGGCGCGGGCGAGATAGACCGTGCTGATCGCGAAGATGATCGCCCGCGTCCACTGCCGGAAGCCGTGATCGGTCATGCGCTCGATGACGAAGGGCGCGAACGACGTCCCCGCGATCGCGAGCAGGATCGCCGGCACGGTGGCGGCGAGCGGCAGGTCGCCGATGCCCGCGAGCGAGCCGAAATAGAGCGCGCGCACCACGTGGCTGAACGATTGCGCGACCGCCTTGGTGGCGTTGGTGGTCTTGCGATCGAGCGTGCTCTTCTGGAAGAAGATGTCGAGAAACATCCCGCCGACCCCGGCCAGGATCTGCACGACCGTCGTCGCCATTCCCGTGAAGAACGGCACGCCGCGCCACTCGATGTTGGGGCGCATCGACGCCGGCAGCGCCTCCACCGCAAACGGCATCAAGCCGAGGGCGAGATAGACCGTCGCCTTGTCGGGCACGAAGGCGATCGTCCACATGACCGCGAACGAGATGACGGCGCCGACGAGGTAGGAGAAGAAGATCGGCCACAGCACGTATTGCCGCCATTGCACGACGCGCCAGCCGTTGGCGAACAGCTGGACGATCGAGAAGAAGATCATCCCGGTGGCGACGTCGAAATAGGTCAGCAGCACGCCGAGCAGCACCATTCCGCCGGCCATGCCGAACACGCCGGAGACGAAGGAGGTAAAGACGATGGTGACGCCGATCAGAGCGAGGACGGAGAGGGACATTGCCTGCGAAGCTTACGACACCGCCGGCACGTTTCCCATCGGCCCCGCCCTCGTAAGGTCTCGCCCGTAGGGTGGGCAAAGGCGCGGGCCAAGCATTCGGCTCTCGCCACACCATGGCTGCAGCGCCGTGCCCACGCGTGAAGGTCGCTGCGAGATAAATTGGGGAAATCGCGACGCACTGGCAAGAGCGCGCAAGACGCGTGGGCACGGCGCGCAAAGGCGCGCCTTTGCCCACCCTACCAGCTCCTACTCGCCTCCTTGGGGCTACGCCGAGCGCGCGAGCGCGCCGTCGATCATGTCGATGGTGTTCTTGAGCCCGTAGACCGCCACGAACGAGCCGAAGCGCGGCCCTTTCTCCTGGCCGAGCAGCACCTGGTAGAGCATGTTGAACCAGTCGAGGGCGACGCCGGGCCTGCCGTCCTTGGCCTTGATCTTGCCGGTCTTGTCGAGGAACGGCTCGCGCCGGCCGACCTCGTAGACCACCTCCTGGATCTGCTCCGCCGATGCGTCGGCCGGAAGCTGCGCGAGCGCGTCGCGCAGGTCGAGCAGCGCGGCGCGCTCGCCCTCGGTCGGCTCGCGGAACTTCTTGTGCGGCAGCACGAAGTCGCGGAAATAGTGGATAGCGTAGCCGACCAGCGCGTCGAGCTTCGGATGCGTCTGCGGCGTCACCCCCGGACGATAGCGGCCGATGAAGCCCCACAGCGTCCCGGCGCTCTCCGCGTTCGAGGAGGCGACCAGCGTGAGCAGCATCGAGAACGAGATCGGCATGTCGGCCTTCGGCGGCTGGCCGGAATGGATGTGCCAGACCGGGTTCGAGAGCCGTTGCCTCATGTCCTGCCGCCCGTAGGCTTCGAGCAGCTGCTGGTATTCGTCGACGTGGCGGGGGATCACGTCGAAATAAAGCCGCTTCGCCGCCTTCGGCTCGCGATACATGAACAGCGAGAGCGATTCCGGCGACGCGTAGCGCAGCCATTCCTCGATGGTCAGCCCGTTGCCCTTGGACTTCGAAATCTTCTGGCCCTTCTCGTCGAGAAAGAGCTCGTAGATGAAGCCCTCGGGCGGCGCCCCGCCGAGCGCGCGGCAGATCTCGCCCGACAGCTTGACCGAGTCGATCAGGTCCTTCCCCGCCATCTCGTAGTCGACGCCGAGCGCGAGCCAGCGCATCGCCCAGTCCGGCTTCCATTGCAGCTTGGCGCGTCCGCCGGTGACGAGCGTGGTGACGCGCTCTCCCGTGTCCGGGTCCGCGTAGATGATGGTTCCGGCCCCGGCGTCGTGGGCGAGGATCGGCACTTGCAGCACGATGCCGGTCCGCCGCGAGATCGGCAGGAACGGCGAATAGGTCTGCGCGCGCTCCTCCCGCAGCGACGGCAGCATGATCGCCATCACCTCGTCGAAGCGCTCGAGCACCTTCAGCAGCGCGGCGTCGAACCGGCCCGACCGGTAGCAGTCGGTCGAGGACAGGAACTCGTACTCGAACCCGAAGGTATCGAGAAAGGAGCGCAGCCGCGCATTGTTGTGCGCGCCGAAGCTCGGATGCGTGCCGAACGGATCGGGTACCGCCGTCAGCGGCTTGCCGAGGTACTGCTCCAGCAGGTCCTTCTTCGGGACGTTTTCGGGCACCTTGCGCAGCCCGTCCATGTCGTCGGAGAAGGCGACCAGCCGGGTCTTGATTCTGTCGTCGGTGAGCACGCGGAAGGCGTGGCGCACCATGCTGGTGCGCGCGACCTCGCCGAACGTCCCGATGTGCGGCAGGCCGGAAGGCCCGTAGCCGGTCTCGAACACGACCTCGTCCTTCGGCCGCCGCTGCAACCGCGCGACGATCTTGCGCGCCTCCTCGAACGGCCAGGCGTTCGAGTTCTCGGCGATCTCGCGCAGCGCTGCGCTCGGGGCGTCGACCATGGACATCGGTGGCTCTCCGGCGCCGGGCGTAGGCCGCCTTTCGGTGAGATCGAGTCACTCTCTCCCGCGTCATGCCCGCGCTTGTCGCGGGCATCCACGTCTTTACAGACTCGCGGCACAAGCAAGACGTGGATAGCATCGTGAACTCGGGCTTGCCCGAGTTCCGTACTAATGGGTGCCGCAAGTCGGGTAAACCCAACTTGCGGTGACAAGCCCGGCCATGACGCCGGACACGTGGTTCGATATGAGCGAAACTGGCTCTAGAGTCAAAACGGGCTGATTGGAAAATATCGCAGCCACAAATCGGTGAAGCGGCCCTGCTCCCAGACCCGAAACAGCGCCCAATTCAAGGCGAGCCTGATCGTGTCGTTGCCCTTCCTCACCGCGATGCCGATGCCTTCCCCGAAATAGCGGCTGTCGATGTAGGCGCCGCCCCGGAAGCTGCAGCAGTTCTCGGAATCGGTGCCGTTGAGCCAGAACGCCATCGAGATCGCGTCCGCGAACAGGAGATCGACGTCGCCGCGCCGCAAGGCGAGCCGCGCCACGTCGGCGCTGGGATAGGGGCGCAGCTCGACCTCGGTGAACAAGGCCTTGAGATAGGCCTCGTGCGCGGTGCCGGCGACCACGGCGACCTTCTTGCCCTCGAGCCGCTCCGGCAGCGGATCGTCGATCGGCGAATCGCGCTTCGCCGCGAAGCGCGCCGGCGTGCGGTAATAGGGATCGGTGAAGTCGACCTTGGCGCGCAGCTCCGGTGTCGCCGCGATCGAGGCGATCGCCGCGTCGCCCTGGTTGGCGGCGAGCGCCGGGACGAGCGTCTCGAAGCGCCGCATCTGGATGGTGCAGGCGAGCTTGAGCTCCTCGCACAGCATGCGGGCGAGATCGACGTTGAAGCCCTGCGGGTTGCCGTCCGGCCCGGCAAAGTTGAACGGCGGGTAGTCGACCTCGGTGAGGAACCGGATCACGCTGATGCGCGACATATCGGGGCGCTCGGGCCGCCGGCGCGGATCCCAGAAGCCGGGCACGCGGACCCCGGGCTCGCCGCCCGCGGGCTGGGCGACGGCCGCGCCGGCGCCGAGGACGACCAGCCCGAGGCAAAGCTGGGGAGGGGTTGGGGGTGGGGGTCGCGCGACATTGCAAAACGCGCCACCCCCCTCCCCACCCCTCCCCCACAAGGGGGGAGGGAGCAGACCGAGTTCGCTGCTCGCCCTGATTACACTTCACTAGAGTGGCCCGAATTGAATCTGATTAGCCTTGGGATTTGCCGACCGTGACCGCTTATAGACCAATCGCTTGAGGCAGATCAGTGGCCATGCGGACGCCTCGCGGGCAAGATCACCGGCGGGTCGGCAGGGATCACAGATAGCGGCGCAGGTCGGTAGCGGCGGCCTCGGCCGTGCGCTTGAGGCTGAAGGGCGCGACGAAGCGGCCCTCCTTGTCCATCAAATAGACGATGGCGGTGTGGTCCATGGTGTAGCCGCCCTGATCGAGCGGCACCTTCTTGAAATACACGCGGTAGGCCTTGGCGACCGCCGCCACTGCGGCCGCATCGCCGGTGAGACCGGAAAGATGCGGATCGAAGCTCGACAGGTAGTCCTTCATCACGGCGGGCGTATCCCGCTCGGGATCGACGGTGACGAAGAGGGCGCGCGTGCGGTCGGCGTCGGGGCCGAGCGCGCGCAGGATCTCGGACACCTCGAACAGGGTCGTGGGGCAGACGTCGGGGCAATGGGTGAACCCGAAGAACACCAGGAACGGGCGGCCCTTGAAGTCCTGGTCCGTGACCGGGTGCCCGTCCTGGTCGGTGAGCTTGAACGGCCCGCCGATCGCCGCGATCTGCTGGGCGACCGGCGCCGACACCCGCCCGGTCACGATCAGGACGACGCCGAAGCAGACGACGAGGCCGGCCAGAAAGGCGCCAGCCGTCAACAGCAAACGGGAGCTACGCGCGGTCATGGCTTATTCCCTGTACGCTTCCCGGCGAGCGTTCATAGACAGGCGGCGATCCCGGCGACGATCGTCTCGTAGAACACCGCGGTGCCGTAATGCGCCCAGAGCGCCAGCGTCGCGGCGAGCAGCACCCCGGCGACGGCCGCGATCACGATCAGCGGCCGCGACATCAGGGTGGTCGGCGCGGAAATGGTCGGCATCGGCGCTCCTCTCGGCCCTCACATAGGCCCGACCGCGCCGGCGGACAATAGGTGCATCGGCCTCCGACACACCTCGTGCCCGCGTTTCGCCAGGGGCTGAAGGAAGCAGGATTCGCCGAGGGCCATGATGTCGCGATCGAATATCGCTCGGCGGAGGGACAAAATGATCGATTGCCGGCCCTGGTCGCTGATTTGATGCGCCGGCAGGTGGCCGTGATCGTCGCGAACCACAATGCGGCGCTCGCGGCCAAGGCCGCAACCACGGCGGTGCCGATCGTGTTCGCGACCGGGAGCGACCCGGTCAGGGACGGCCTCGTCGCCAGCTTCAACCGGCCGGGCGGCAACGTCACGGGCGTGGTCTTTTTCGGCGACGTGTTAGGGGCGAAGCGATTGGAGCTGCTGCGCCAGCTCGTGCCCAAGGCGACCACAATTGCCATGCTGGTGAACCCGAACAGCCCTAATACCGAGGCGGAGCGAAGAGACGTGCAGGCGGCGGCACTGGCTATCGGCCAGCAACTCGTCATTTTCGATGTCGGCAGCGACCACGACATCGAGAGAGCCTTTGCAACGTTGGCCCGGCGTGGGGGCGGTGCGCTGCTCGTCGGTGCCGGCGAGTTCATGTTCTCCAATAGCGAACGAGTCGTCGCGCTGGCGGCTCGCCATGCGCTGCCGGCGGGCTATAGCCAGCGCGAGTATGCCATGGCTGGTGGCCTGATGAGCTACGGGACCAGCATAACCGATGCCTATCGGCAGGCCGGCGTTTACGCCGGACGAATTCTCAAAGGCGAGAAGCCGGGCGACCTGCCGGTCATGCGGTCCACCAAATTCGAGTTTGTGCTCAACCTCAAGACCGCGAAGACGCTCGGCCTCGACATACCGCCGACGCTGCTCGCGCTGGCCGACGAGGTGATCGAGTGATGAGACGTCGCGATTTCATCACGCTGCTCGGCGGAGCGGCGGTCGCGTGGCCGCTCGCGGCGCGCGCGCAGCAGGCGGCGATGCCGGTGATCGGGTTCCTGAGCGCGAGGTCCCCCGCCTCCGGCGCGTTCCTGGTCGCCGCCTTCCGTCAAGGCCTCGGCGAAGCCGGATACGTCGAGGGCCGAAATGCGCGGATTGAATATCGTTGGGCGGAGGGGCATTACGATCGCTTGGCCGCGCTGGCCGACGATTTGGTTCACCGCGAGGTGGCGGTCATCGCCGCGATCAGCGGCACTCCTGCGGCGCTGGCGGCCAAGGCGCGGACGTCAACGATCCCGATCGTCTTCGCAAACGGCGGCGATGCGATCACGTCCGGCCTTGTTCCCAGCCTGAACCGGCCGAGCGGCAATATGACGGGGGTGACCTTTTACAGCGTCGCGCTGGCAGGCAAGCGCCTGGAGCTGATGCGTCAGTTCCTGCCGACGACAGCCGCAATGGGATTCCTCGTGAACCAAAGCAATCCGGGTGAAGAGGTCGAAACCAGAGACGCCGAGGCTGCGGCGCGGGCCCTCGGACTGCCGCTGCACGTGCTCAATGTCACCGGCGAACGCGAGATCGAGCCGGCTTTCACGGTCCTCCTCCAACGGCGCGTTGGCGCGCTTCTGGTAGGCAGCGATCCGTTGTTCGGCGTCGCCATCGGCAAGCTCGTCGAGTTGGCGGCGCGGCACGCGCTGCCCGCCGTCTATCCGTTACGCGAATTCGCCGAATCGGGTGGCCTGATGAGCTACGGAACCAGCCAAAAGGAGGCCTATCGCCAAGCCGGCATCTACGCTGGAAGAATACTTCAAGGTACGAGGCCGGCAGACCTGCCGGTCATGCAGCCGACCAAATTCGAGTTGGTTCTCAACCTCAAGACCGCCAAAGCGCTCGGTCTCGACGTGCCGGACAAGCTGCTCGCGCTCGCCGACGAGGTGATCGAATGAGAAGACGTGAATTCATATCGCTGCTCGGCAGTGCGGCGGCGTGGCCGCTCGGGGCGCGCAGCAGCAGGCAAGGTAAAGGTATAAGTCCATTCCACCGCTTGCGGTGGTATTCAACTTGTGTGATCGTCGGTTCGACACCCCCAGAGGACGTATGACATGGCTTCTGATGAAGAAGTAGGACGCCAAATCCTCAGCATTTTCATGAAGCATAGAGTTGCTGCGAGCGGCGTGCTTCGACGCAATAATTTCATTGATGTGAGAGATGCCGATTTCCAACGAGGGCTAAACAAGGCCGTCGAAAATCGTTGGATCAAGATCAAGTTGCGCGATCGCTACACGTACGAGCTCACCGAAGTGGGTCTTGCTGCGGGATTAAGCGCTGGGCTTCCGCCGAAACCTTCGGTTTGACCCGCGCCACGCGCTCGTTTGGCCGGAGGTGGCGAAGGCGGCCGACGTACCTGGCTTCTCAGCAGTCGCGATGGCGTTGCACTAGTCCGTTTCGTGCGGCGCCGCGAGTACGCTGTCCCCAGCGTGGCCACGGCATTGGGCCATCTGCACGTGTTCCGCTTCTCCTTCCAAGCCCATCCAGCGCAATTTGCGGATCAGCTTGACGAGTTCGCTCGCCCTACGTTGCTCTGCCGAGACATCGGGACACTTTTGTTGTCCAAGAAGCGTTTCCATGGATGTTCTCCCTAATGTTTTTCGCATCGCGTGCTTTTTGCAGCGCTCATTGAGAAAAGCTCCGCCTTGCACGCAATCGTGTGCACAGCCGTGCCGAATGTCTTACGACGCTTTAGTCCATAATGCCGAAGACAAAAAACTTGTTATTCTGCATCATAAGTGCAGTCACATTGAGACAGATTGCTGCGGCTAGTGTTGCGGCGAATATTGTGAGCCACATCTGGCGCTCCTCCACCTGAGGCGGGAGCACTATTGGTCTCTCAGCCACCGGCGCCTATTTGATTGTTGTCAGCCGGTGATTCGTTCAGTGTGCGCCTCATCCAACCCCGTGTCTATGAAAATTCGATAAATGGTCGGCGTCAGTTTGAAAATCACCGCTGGTCATCGATCTCAAGACCGCGAAGACGCTCGGCCTCGCAAAGCCGCTGACGCTGCAAGTTCCACCGGCGAGGTGATCGAATGACGCCCGCAATGGCAGCTTCTGGCCGATCACGTCGGTTTGCCGCAGTGCATCAATTGGGTAGCGATCGGAGGTACGGCAGACATGGCGCGAGCAGGCTCGCCCGCAGCTGCCCCCGCTGACGTAGATTGAGTCCGGCGTGTCCCAAGTCCCCGATCGGGCGGTGCCATTTCAACCGCGGATGCCGAGCGATGCCGGCCGGCGGTGAATCGCAGCCGCAACCGGATCGGGGCGAAGCTGGATTTTGATTGCCTGCGCGCGTGAGTCCTTGCCGCGGTACAGGCGCCGCTTAGCGCCGCGACTGACTCAGTCACTCCGGCGCTCAGGCCGCCGCGGTCACCGAGAACCTGTCCGCGAGCACGGTCGCGCGCAGGACGCTCGCGAGCGCGCCGATCTCCTCATCGCCGAGCGCGGCATAGGGCGGATACGGATCGCCGACCGGGACGCCGATGAGATTCATCGCCGCCTTCATGACCGGAGCGAGGCCGCGATGCATCCACTTCGAAGGAAACAACGCGAACTGAAGCTGCAACTCCGCGGCGCGCTCGTAATCCTTGGCCATGAAGGCATCGATGACGTGCCGCGCGATCTCCGAGGCCGGCGGCGGCATGGTCGCGCCGGCGCCTCCGAGCTGCAGCGTCGCCAGCAGCATCTGCATCGTGGTGAAATAGCGGGCGTGGCCGGCGCGATCGATCTCCACGATCAGGCGCGATACCCGCGCCAGGTCACGCGAGCTCTCCTTGATGAGCTGCACACCGGGGAGCCTTGCGAGCGCGATCGTGTCCGGGATCGAGACTTCCGCGCCCGGTCCGGGATTGAGATAGAGCGCGATGGGAAGACGGGTCTCCCGCGCGACGGCGTTGAAGTACGAGATGAGATCGCCTTGGGTCGGCGGACCCGCAAACGGGCGCAGCGGCGCCAGGAGCTGCACCGCGGCGGCGCCGAGCTGTTCGGCAAAGTGAGCGAGCTCCGCCGCGGTCTTGAAGGAGGGATGGGAGATCCCGACCATGACCGGCGCGCGTCCGTCGACGAAGTCGATGGTGTCGCGAATGAGCGCCTTGCGCTGCTCGAGGCCGAGATAGGTGTATTCCTGGGTTTCGACCCCGGCGGCGACGATCATCGTGGCGCGACAATCTTCGACCACGTAATCGATCTGGCGCCGAAGCGCGGGCGCATCGACCTCGAGCTCGGCCGTGAAGGGCGTCAGCGGCGCAACGATCAATCCGGGCTCCGTCATGCCCGATCTCCCTTGGGGCGCATCCGCGTCGTCTCGGTTGCCGGCACTTTTTTTTCATCCGCGCACCCGGACTGCTCATGTCGGCGCCGACCGATCATCCCTTGGCGGGACTGCCTTTTCAATGGGCTCTCCCGCACGCGTCGATCACGTCCGCGGAACGGTGGTTCACAACCGTCATCGAGGTGTTGCTGCGGCCTGAGAAAGTCCCGCCGCGATCGCGCTGGATAAGTCCGCGGATGGCCTCATGCCCACAAAATATGGCGATTGCCGTGCCGATCACGTTTTCACGCCCAGCCGAGCCGACGCACGATCGCGCGACCCATCACCCAGTCCTTGTCCTCCTCGGACAGGAACGGCAGTTCCTCGGTGAAGTGGGTGATGCGCTGCTGGTAGGTGAAGTTCGGGAAGCGGTCGATGCCGGCGGTGAGGTCCGTGCCCCAGAAACAGCGGCGCGGGCCGAAGGCGTCGAACACGCGCTTGAGGTGATCGGTCAAGTCACGAAACGGGTAGGCTTGCGACGACTTGTGCGGTACGGAAGACATCTTGACTTGCACATTCGGGTGCTTCGCGAGCTCGACCACCTCGGCAACGGCTTCCGGGATCTTGCCTTGCTTCGCCGTTTCGTCGGACAGATTCATGTGGTCGACGATGAAGACGAGGTCCGGATTGCGCTCGACAATGCGCAGAAAGTCGCGCGCGCGGCCTGCGGTCGGCGTCATCACGGGGATGCCGGCCTTGGCGGCGGCCGGCCAGAACCAGTCGGCGGTGCCGTCGGTGAGCCAACCGGTCTGCAAACGGTTAAAAGTGTGGCGGACGCCCAGCATGCCGGGCTGATCCTTCCAGGTGCCGAGCAGGTCCTTCGATTTCGGATCGTCGAGCCGCAGGCGGCCCATCACCGCAAAACGATGCGGCCATTTCTTCGCCGCCTCCATCGCGTATTCGTTGCGATAGCCTTCCCAGGACGGCGGCACGATGACGACGCGGTCGACACCGGCTTCGTCCATGCGAGCCAGGAGCTCGTAGTACGAGAACGGCCGCGGGATGTGCGCTTGCCCGATGCCGTCGGCGGGCCAGGGACGCTCGGGCGTGTGCGCAAGCCAGATGTGGACTTGCGCGTCCACGATGACGCGGCGCGCGGGCTGTGCCTTGGCGGGTTCGGATGCCTGTGAGGCCATGGCGAGGCTTGCACCGGCGGCGACGGTGGTGGTGAGAGCACCGCGTCGAGACAACATCGGCGGGCTCCTCCTGCGCTGGCATTCGGGCGATGCCTTGGCGTGCGGCAGCGATTGTTGTCCCTTTGTGTCCGCGTCGCAATGACGGCCGACGCCCGCTAAGCGCCGCAAGGAGACAACGGCTGCGCGCCGTCGACATTCTTCGGGAGGAGCCCATCGGATAGGGGACGCACCGGGCGGCGTGCTTGGACGGCAAACCCGGTATTGGAGCGGGCGAAGGGAATCGAACCCTCGACACTCAGCTTGGGAAGCTGATGTTCTACCACTGAACTACGCCCGCACCCCGTCGAAGCCCGGAGGCATCGGCAGAATAGCGTGGACGCGGGGTGGAGGAAAGTCGGCCGGGGCGTTCCAGAATTCGGGCCCCTGCGCCGTGCCATTACCAGCGGCGACGGCCAATGACTTACTGCTCCGTCACTCTGAGGTGCGAGCCCGTCTTCGGGCGAGCCATCGCAAGTCGGCGTAGCCGACTTGCGCCACTTGAGGTGCCGATCTCGCGTAACCCCGAGATCGGTGGGCGACGGCCCGGATCGGGGCCGTTCATCCTTCGAGGGTCTCGCTTCGCTCGGCCGCCTCGGGATGAGGGTCGCTGATTGGTGCTGCGGGTATCACTCCGAGGCGAGGCCGGAAGCAGGGACCCGCGGATCCCGCGCGGATAACGCCAAGGGATCTTCCTGCGCGAATGTAGCGGCCTCCGATAAGAATTGGGGGCAACGTCACCGGCCGAGAAGTCGGACCTCCTCAAGCCAGTTTGGCCTCATCGGCCTCGGAGTTGGCGGTCGCAGGGACGCTCGATCTTGACACCTCTCCGCGATCATACTCGGGTGAGGAAAGTGCCTCGGAATCCGGCAACCTCCCCGATGGCATCGAGCCTTTCGCATCGGGCGCGTTCGCAGCAGTCTGTTCCTGCCGCTCAATGGGAGGCTGATCGCAATCGGCGTCGATCGGGACATTTGCCGTGAATGGAGGTGCCGAATCTTCAACCCCGAGCGTCTTAGCCAACTGCTTGACCAGATCATCCTGGTCGATGGGCGATTCCGTTTCCGCTGAGCTCACGGAGACTGTCGACAACGGGATCAATGCTCCTTCAACGTCGTCTTTGCGTAACTCCAGATCATCGTCGGTTTTTCCGGGAACCGCTGACGCTTTTGGAGAAGCACTTAGCATTCTGGAGAACGCCGACATGCCGAGAAACAAAATTAGCGCCGTAAGAATACCGATCAACACGGCTTCCTTGACATATGTCGGAGATTTTCCGCCATCCGCCTTCAGCCTCTCAATTTCATCTTTGGCGGCATTGGCATCATTCGTTGCCGCCTCAAACTCCTTACGGGCAATCTCCGCATCCCTTCTTGCTTCCTGGGCCAGTCTCTGAGCTTCCGCCCGAGCAATCTCTGCTTCCGTCTTTTCTCTCGTAGCTCCCGCTAATTCGGCCCGCAGCTGTGCAACAGCAGCTTCGGCACCCTCCTTCGCTTTTATGGCCGTTGCTAACTCGATTCCACTTTGTGAAGGCCGCTGCTCTTCATACTGAGGAGTGTTTGCAGAATACTGAGGTACGTTCGGAGGCTGAGTTGCTACAGGCGCAGGCTGAGTTGCTACCGGTCCCGGCTGAAATGCCGATGCATCGATAGCGGCAAACCGAAGAGTGCCACGACCTTTCCGATCGAAGCTCGCAACCCAAACAAAACCAGGACCACCGACAATGCGATATATCGGCAATCCCTCTTGAGCGGAGCGCGTGAAATTTCCGAGGAAATCGATCAGGAACCCCTTTTTCGGACTCTTTCCTTCGGCTAGCAATTTGACACTATCATTGTCCAATGGTTCCAATTCGGCGCTGCCCCATGTAGCCAGTACGGCATCAAGCGTTCCGGAGCGAAGCGGCATTCTTGTTGTTCGTGGCGATTCACCGATCTTGCGAGAGTAATTCTGGATGTCGCGTTCTGTTTCACTCCGATCAAAAAATGCCGGCTGTTGAGTGCGATTTGCATACACAACAGTTCCGTCCTTCGAGTGAAGGATTGAATATGACGCTTCGAAGGGGCCTCGCCGCTCGCTGTCTCGACGTGTTTTCTGACACCAAATGAATCCATCGAATTGCTCGCTCGAGCCGCATTTGTACTCTCGATACATCGAGCTTTCGAGCTTGACCCTTGACCCTAGAACAAGGCCCTCGACCGCATAGGTGGCTACAGGACTGGCAATCGGGTCGCTGGGACCGACTTGAGCGTTGGCTGCTCCGGTAAGGTACAAGGCCACCGTCAACGCGATCCACAGTTTGCTCATGGAATTCACGCCCCGCGTTTGCGCCCCAGCGTCCACATGCAAGTATATCCCGATTCCACGGTCGCAGCGAGACACAGAAGTCCGAGAACATCGAAATCGCCCCTGCAGTCCAGGTCGCCCCAAATCTGTGCCATCGGGGCCGACGACCTAGACCGAGACAGTTATACTGTTAATTGCCAATAATTTGGTAAATTTACTTACGATTGCATTCTCAGTCGTAGCCGATTTGCGGGATTGGTGCCGATCTCGGTGGGCGACGGCCCGGACCGGGGCCGTCCATCCTTCAAGGGCCTCGCTTCGCTCGGCCGCCTCAGGATGACGGGCCGATGATTGGTGCCGCGGGTATCATGCCGGCGCGACGGCCTACGCTCGATCCTTCCGTGGGAACGGCGCGCTCGTCGGCAAGATGATTGCACCGCCCTTCGTCAGACCTTCCTCGATCAGGTGTCGCTCGAACCGGCGATCGAACTCGTCATCACTGAGAGTTTTCGCCTCAAGGAAAATGTCGGCAACGTCGATCGCACGCCAGCCAAGTGTAGCACTCGAATCTGGTCTCGTCCTCATACACGGCTCGAAAGTTTTCCATAATACGAAACATCCTTTTGGAGGGCTCTATTGTTTGTCCACTGGCCGTTGCAGGTTTGTCATCGGCAAGCCCCATTGTTCGTGCATCTGTTTTTGCATCACCCCAAGCGGCAAGTAGAACCAGCCTTTGGCAGTCTTATCGATGCCGACATAAAGGCCGATCCCGAGTGCCAGCCCCATGAGCGAGGCAGTGCGCACTGCACTGTTGTGCCTGTATAGTGACCAGCACAGAAACACCGCCGAAGTGAGCATACCGTAAGCGACGTAATTTTCGGCCTCGTCGTACCACATCGCTTTTGGTCTTTCAGTTTTCTGGAATTGATATCACGCCGCTACCGTTGCATCGCTCACATTTGGGCTTCCGTCCCGTCCTCGGGTCTTGATGCGTGCTGTGTAGTTGCCCCTTGCAGCTTGGACAGTCGATCAGTTTGGTATCCTGTAAGGATGATCCTGTGTAGGTCATCGTGTTCTCCCGTTACTAACGCCCCATCCAGAACGCTACCGTGAAAGGGTTAAAGGTCAGACGCGTCTTGGGCGGCCGGCCCGCTCGCCCGCGTCGTCCCCCCTGGCCCGTAGGGCCAAGAGGGCGGTCCAAATATTGTCAGGTAAGTTAACAGGAAACCGGCCAAACAGCAGCGTTTAAACGTTGCCGCCTATTCACTGAAAATGCAGCAATATCAGTGAGATACTATTGGAGCGGGCGAAGGGAAGCGAACCCTCGACACTCAGCTTGGGAAGCTGATGTTCTACCACTGAACTACGCCCGCACCCCGTCGAAGCCTGGAGGCGCCGGAAGGATAGCGCGAACACGTCGCGGAGAAAGGTCGGCCGGGCCGGCAGCCGCAGGCCCAAAATCCGTAAGCTGCGGCTGCGATCGGGGCATCATCGAGAGCAATCAAGCGGCAAGCACAATCCGCGGCGGTGGTACCATTCACCCAAGGGGCTGACGGGGCGGGAGGCACGCGATGGCCAGGTTGTGCAGGGAGTGCAAGGAGCCGGTTCGGTGGGGCGTGAAGCAATGTCCCTTCTGCGGCGAGGAGAACCCGACCGGCGCCAATCCGGGCGACGTCGTACTCGTAACGGGCGTCGTGGCGATCGTCAGCTTCCTGATATATTGGTTCACGCACGGTCTTGCGCGCCTTTGCCCACGTCGCGATCATTGCGCATTTTCCGGGAAGGTCACGCGTGGGCAAAATCGCACGCAGCGTCTCGCTGTTGCAGCTCACGGCAGGCGATTTTGCCCACCCTACGGCTCGTAGGGTTGAGCGGAGCGAAAGCCATCGCTCCGATGCGCATGGATTGATGGGTTTCCGCCCGCTTTCGCGGGCGTTCACCCATCCTACGCGCTACGACCCGCCCGACCGCAGCAATTGACGCAAATGCCGTAACAGCGGCTTAACGGTTGCGGCCTCGGGTCCGCCGCGCGTCAAGGGAGCCCGATCGATGCTGCGACAGCTCGAGAATCACAGCGCACGCCTTGTCATAGGCGCATCCTTCTTCACCTTCGGCTTCTTCGTGGCGGCGCGTGCGCTCGATCTCACCGAGCGGGATATCGTCGTCGGCCTTCTCGCCGGCGCCATCAGCGGCATCACCATGCTGGTCGCCGTCGTCCGCGAAGAGCGCAATTATTCCCACAGCCCGCTCCCGTCATAGCGCAAAGCATCCTCCGGAACGGCCTCCCGGGAGACGGGTGATTGCAATCGCGCCGCTCGCGGATTGACCCTGTGACCCAACGTTCCGCCGAGCGGCTTGGTTTGGTTGGAATCTCGCCATAGCGGTCGAAGACGTGCGTAAACGCACTTAGGCCCGACCCAGCCTACGGCGCCCGACGCGCCGCTGCTCTTATTGGTCTCGCGGGCCGCGACGTGCGCGCTTCACGTAGCAATGGAGAGTGCGACAACTTGTCTCAGATTACAATATGCATAGTTTAGTTGACTTCAGCAGCAAATCAGTTTATATAGGGCGCATCCTCGCTCTTCGAGGGGCGTCTTCCGGAGACGAACCGCAGGCGTAGCGAGGTGTGGCGTCCTTGCGGCCGCGGCTCGTCGCCGCGCCGCTCGGAGGTTCCGGGAATGCGCCCCTTGGCTGGAGTGGAGTGTGGCCCCGGAGCCAAAAAAACCACGGGTGGAGCGCCGAGAGGCGGGCGTCCCTTCAGCGAAAGGGTTCGCCCGGCGCCTCGCAAGCGCCACCGTGCCGGGCACCACGGCACGGGTTCTACCCCCCAGTCGCCTTTCGGCGCTCCATTCACCCCCTCGATGGGGTGGAGGAAGAGAAGAAAAGTCGCAAACCCCGGGCGCAATGCGTCGCGGGAACGATTAGGCGCGAGTAGCGAGTGGCGAATAGCGAATAGGGACAACGGATTTTTTCTATTCGCTATTCGCCACTCGCTATTTCGCCCCTGGGCTGTTTGACATCGTGAAAGAGGTATCCGGGCGGCGGGCCACAAGCCCGCGGCCCTCGACGCGACCGCGGGCGCGTGTTCGAATGGGGCAATAGCCGGTCGACGACAAGCAGGGAGAAAACGGCGTGCGCGATCTCGTCCGCTGCTGCGCGATCCTCGTCGCGGTGCTGGCCGCGCCGGCCGCGGCGCGCGCGCAGCATCCCTATCCCGACCGGCCGGTCCGGCTGGTCGTGGCGTTCGTGCCGGGCGGCGCCACCGACACGCTCACCCGCCAGCTCACCGAGGATCTGAAGGAGGCGCTCGGCCAGCCGGTGATCATCGAGAACCGGCCCGGCGCCAACGGCTATCTCGCCTGGAACTACGTCGCGTCCTCGGACCCCGACGGCTACACGCTGCTGATGGCGGAGAACGCGCTCGGCATCAGCCAGGGCCTGTTCAAGAAAGCGGCCTCCGCGTTCGACCCGCTGACGCAATACGACGCCATCGCCGCGGTCGCGACGTCGCCGCTCACGCTCGCCGCGGCGAACCGTGTCAAGGCCGACACCATGCAGGAGCTGATCGCGCTCGCCCGCACCGTGCCGACGAAGATGAACTATGCGTCGGCCGGCGTCGGCAGCGTCTCCCACCTGACCTGGGAGGTGATCAGGGACGGCGCCGGGATCGAGACCGTCCACATCCCCTACAAGGGCGGCGGCCAGGCGATCGGCGACGTCATCGCCGGCCACGTCGATCTGAACATGGCGGCGGTGTCGGTCGCCAAGCCCCTGGTGGAGAGCGGCGCCATCAAGGCGCTGGTGGTGACGGGGAGCGAGCGCTCGCCGGCGCTGCCGAAGGTGCCGACCCTGAAGGAGGCGGGGGTGAAGACCGAGGACGTGGAGCTCGCCTTCTGGTACGGGCTGTTCGGCCCGAAAGGCATTCCCGGGCCGGTGCGGGGCAAGCTCGAAAAGGCGGTGGCGACGGTGATGGCGTCGGCGACCGTGCGCGAGCGGCTCGCCAAGCTCGACATCACCCCCGACTTCGCGCCCGGACCGGTCCTGCGCCGCAAGCTCGAGAACGAGATCGCGAACTGGACCAGGTTCATCGACGCGCACGGCATCAAGCCGGAATAGCAAAGCCGCTTCTCATCCGTCGGGCATTCACGAGCAGAGGCGCGTCGCTCGACGGCTCCCCGAGCACAACAGACCTTGGCACGCGCGCATTCATGTCGGGCGTGGCGCCTCCTCTGCCCAGACGCGAAAGCCCGACAAGGTGCCGGGACCGAAGATGTGGGTCAGCGGCACATCGGCGGCGTCGCGGCCGCGCGCGATGAGGATACGCCCGATCCGAGGAGCGTTGTTGCGCGGATCGAAGGCGTGCCAGCGGCCGCCGAGATAGACTTCGATCCACGCCGCAAAATCCATCGGCGCGTACGGCGGAGGAAGGCCGATGTCGGTGATGTAACCGGTGCAATAGCGCGCCGGGATGTTCAGGCAGCGGCAGAACGCCGCCGCCAGATGTGCATAGTCTCGGCAAACGCCGTGCCGCTCCAGGTATGCTTCGGACGCGGTTCTGGTGGCGCGGGAGTGCTCATAGCCGAAGGTCATATGGTTGTGGACGAAGTCGCAGACGGCCTGCACCCGCGGCCAGCCGAGCGGCGTCTGTCCGAACAGCCGCCAAGCCTCGTCGGACAGCCGATCCGTCTCACAGTAGCGACTACCGAGCAGGAACAGCACGGTCTCGGTCGGCAAGTCCTGGACTTGGTGCTGCAGAGCGTTCAGGTCGACCGGATCCGATACGCCCGGATCGCGAACAATGGCGTCCGTGCCGAGGCTGAAACGACCCGCGGGCGCAACGAGGCGACTGCACCAGTTTCCAAGACTGTCGCGATAGCCTTCGATTGGGACCGAAGGCTTCGTCACCAGGTGATCCGGACGCTCCAGATCGGAGAAGCGTGAGAAGTGCACGTTCAGCGTCACGATCATCGGCGTTGTCTGTGAAAACTCGAAGCTGACCTCACATCCGACGTGGATACGCATGATGTCACCGTGGGATCGCCGGCGCTTCGATGCGACGGGCGAAGCGACCGCTGGCCGAGCTCCCATTCATAATCACCGGCACGGCCTTTTCGTTCATTTCGATGGTCAATGATCGCGGCAGACTAACGTTCGCAACGTGAGCAATTTTGCTCAGTCCGATTCATGGACCACCCCTATAATCCCGAACCCGCGGTCACGCCGGCCGCCGCGGCCGATTGCGAAGGTGGCAGCGCGTTCCCGTCCGGAACGGGATGAAACGGGGCCTCCGAGCTCGCTATTCGGCGGCGTCGCCCATATGGCTCTCATCGTCGATCTTCAGAGCTATCGTTCGAGGTCACACAATGACGCAAAACACCGACGTACAGGGATTGCAGAGTAAAGCAGAAGCGCGTCTCGCAGCCTTGAGGGAGGAAAAGCTAGTCACCCGAATTGCGGTTCTGTCCACTCTGCTCGCGCAGGGCAAAACAACCGAACGGCTCATGATCGGCATGTCGATCGAAACGCACAAAACGTCTCCCGACTTCGATCAAAAAAAGTGCACCCAAGCGAAGAGCAGGATCGTCCAGGCGTTGGGTGATATTGATTGTGACGTGTTTATCGAAATGGATCGCTAGCCCGACGGCACGAGCGATCGTGTTTCTTCGCCCGGCTGTCCGCGAATTGATTCGGCTCTTGCCGCTGTCCGACCTTCGCAATGATTGACCCTGTCCACGTCATGGCGATCGGCGCGCCCGAAGAGATTCGAACTCCCGACCCCCAGACTCGTAATCTGGTGCCCAGGTTTCAAAATTTGCTACCGATGTGCAGCCCCCCTCTGGATACGTCGCAGGCTCCGTAGCATAAACAATCGCTCATTTCGAACCTCGGTATCGTTGCGAATCCGGAAGGTTGAGCGCCATGTCCAGGAACATGCTCGACGGCGGCCAGGTGATCGTCGACTATCTCGTGCGCGAGCAAGTGCCCTACATCTTCGGCCTGTGCGGGCACGGCAATATCGGCTTCATCGACGCGCTCTACGAGCGCGCGGACGACATCAAGACGATCTCCGTTCACCACGAGACCGTCGCCGGCTTCATGGCGGACGTGTACTACCGGGTGGCGGGCAAGCCGACGGCGACCTTCACCTCCTGCGGTCCGGGCTCGGCCAACCTGCCGATCGCGCTCGCCAACTCCTATCTCGACTCGGTGCCGTTCCTGGCGGTGACCGGAAACGTTCCCACGAGCCAGTTCAATCGCGGCGCCTTCCAGGAGCTCTACCGGCATTACCAGGCCGACTTCCCCTCGACCGTGCGCGCCTGCTGCAAGCGCGTGTTCCAGCCGACCCGCGGCGACATGGTCCCGCTCGCGATCCGGCAGGCCTGGAAGACGATGGTCACTGGGCGGCCGGGGCCGGTCGTGCTCGACGTCCCGTTCGACATCTTCAAGGAGGAGGCGGCCGAGGAAACGCCGAAGCCCGAGCAGTGGAACGCGAACATCTCCTGCCGCTGCGGCGCCGATCCGGAAGGGGTGACGAAGGCGGTCGACATGCTGCTTAAGGCCGAGCGGCCGGTCATCCTGGTCGGCCAGGGCGTGAAATACGGCGGCGCGACCGCCGACCTCTTGCGGCTCGCCGAGCGGCTGCGCATCCCGGTCGCCTGGTCGGCGAGCGGTACCGGCGCGATCGATTCCCGCCATCCCCTGGCGCTCGGCCTCGTCGCCCGCAACGGGCCCTATCAGGCCAATCATGCCGCGCGCACCGCCGACGTCCTGCTCGCGCTCGGCGTGCGCTTCGACGACCGCACCTCGAGCTCGTGGCTGCCGGGCTATTCGTTCACGATCCCGCCGACCCGGCTCATCCACGTCGACATCGACCCCGACGAGATCGCCCGCAATTATCCGGTCGCGCTCGGCCTGATGGCGGACGTGAAGAGCTTCCTGCGGCAGATGCTGGCGGAGCTCGACGCCCGCAAAGATCTCGGCGATGCCGCCGCCGCGCGCGCGCAATGGCTGGCGACGATCGACGGCTGGCGCAAGCAGTGGAACGCGTTCATCGCGCCCGGATTCGTCGACGACGCGACCCCGATCCACCCGCAGCGCGCCGCCCACGAGATCGACAAGGCGCTGCCCGAGGACGCCATCCTGGTCAGCGACATCGGCGTCCACCACAACTGGCTGATCCAGTTCTGCAACCCGCGGCGCCCGGATTCGCTGATCGGCTCGATGGGCTTCGGGCCGATGGGGTTCGGCGTCGCCGGCGTGCTGGGCGCCCAGTTCGCCGCACCGGAGCGGCCGTGCGTCTCGGTCTGCGGCGACGGCGCCTTCTTCATGCATGCGAGCGTGCTCGGCACCGCGGTCGAATACGATCTCCCGGTCGTGTGGGTGGTGTGGAACAATTTCGCCTATGCCTCGATCCGCGGCTTGCAGCGCGGCTATCTCGGCGGCCGGGAGCTTGCCACCGACTTCCGCCATCCCGCGACCGGCGCGCCTTACAATCCGGATTTTGCCGCCATGGCGCGCGCGGCCGGCATTGACGGCGTCAACGTCGACCGCGCCGGCGACCTTGCCGACGCGCTGCGCGCGGCGATCGCGGCGCGACGGCCGGCGCTGATCAACGCCCATATCGGCGCCGACCAGAACCCGGGGGGCGCCGGCGTCTGGGAACTGCCGGGATTGGGCCGGAGCCAGCCGGCCTTCGGCGGGCGCTACCAGCCGACGTGATGATCCCCAATGATCCGCGTAGGTTGGGTCGAGCGCAGCGAGACCCAACAGAATCCCTCGGATGTTGGGTCTCGCGCGGAACGCTCGACCCAACCGGTCTCAAGGCACGGGAGGAATGAGATAATGCAAACCGCGTTTGTCATTGGCGTGCTTGCATCGCTGCTTGCGGGGAGCGCCGGCGCGCAAACCGCCTTCCCGACCCGCACCGTGAAATTCATCGTGCCCTTCCCCGGCGGCGGCATCAACGACGTGCTCGCCCGCATCGTCGGCGAGCAGCTGAAGGCGAAGTGGGGCCAGCCGGTCGTGATCGAGAACAAGACCGGCGCCGGCGGCAATATCGGCGCCGATCTCGCCTATCAATCGGAGCCCGACGGCTACACGCTCTTGCTCAGCCCGCCGGGACCGCTCGCGGTCAACCAGACGCTCTACAAGCAGCTCTCCTACAAGCCGCAGGAGTTCGTGCCGATCACGGTCGTCGGCTCGGTGCCCAACGTCGTGATCGTGCGCAAGGAGCTGCCGGTCGGCTCGCTCAAGGAGCTGATCGACCATGTCAAGGCGAATCCGGGCAAGGTCACGTTCGGCAGCCAGGGCAACGGCGCCACCCCGCATCTGACCGGCATGATGTTCCAGGGGATGACCGGCACGCAGATGGTGCACGTGCCCTATCGCGGCGAGACGTTGGTGCTCAACGACATGATCGGCGGCCACGTCGACGTCTTCTTCGGCAACATCGCGGCGGCGGGGCCGCCCTACCGCGACGGCCGGGTCAAGATCCTCGCGCTCTGCGACGCCCATCGCTCGCCGGCGCTGCCGGAGACTCCGACCACCGCCGAGGCCGGCCTCCCCGGGCTCGTCTCCACCGGCTGGTTCGCGCTCGCCGCGCCGCCGAGGACGCCGCCGGCGCTCGTCTCCGCGATCGCGAACGCCGCGATCGAGGCGATCAAGACGCCGGAGGTCGAAGCGAGGTCCGCGCCGCCAGCGTCGACCCGATCGGCAACAGCCCGGCCGAGGCCGCCGCCTTCATCCGCGACGAGGCCGAGCGCTGGAGCGCCGTGATCCGGAAGAACAACATCGTGGTGGATTGAGATATGATAACCCTCCGTTGTCATGCCCGCGAAAGCGGGCATCCAGTAACCCCGGGGCGAGCAATCGATGCGAATCGGCGCCTGTTACGCCGGCTCCCGGAATCGGGATAGGGGAGAGCCTCGCGGCTCCGCCCCTCCCACACCACCGTACGTACGGGTCCGTATACGGCGGTTCGGTAGATTAGATAGCAGGTTTGGGTTCCAAGGTTGCGAGACGGAGCGAGGTGGTGAAGA
>WNFF01001088.1_pt1 | contig 51027 bp, 40 predicted proteins | sample 5400441 | NCBI WGS metagenome assembly WNFF01 (sample SAMN13153345, study PRJNA577476) | soil metagenome | isolation source: 120 cm saprolite under Douglas fir tree site 2 hole 3 replicate 1 | place: USA:California | collected 2015-04-18 | reverse complement strand
TTCGAGAATCACTACATCGATCAGCCTCAATAACAACGTTTTTGCCGAATCCCGCTTCTGGCAACGATTTCCAGCCGAAAATCGATTGAAAATCCATAGGGCGCGTCCACCGCACCCGCGAGCGGCTTCCTTCTGACGGGCAAACAGGAAGGACCCGAACTACTTCTTGTTTGCCGACAATCCGTCCAGAAGCCGCCCCTGTGCAGTACAAGCGCCAACGAGTGGACAGGGTCACTTCTATGTGTCGACCGTTACAGGTCCGAGTGGCGCCGACTCGTTGCCGTGCCAAGTTCTCAGAGGGGCGTTTTCTCAGCTAAAAACGACGCAACTCACTCGATGCCAGGGTCACGCATCGGCGTGACGGAGTTGAGGGGCCGAGTTGAGACCAGGCGGATCTGATCTTCAAACACCTGGCGCACCGGGCTCGCTGGGGCCACATCGCGCGCCTTTTGATAAGCTGCCACCGCCAGCTCGCGCTCGCCGCGAAGCAAACGCAGGTTCCCAAGCATCATCCACCCACTAAAGTCGTTCGGACGCAGCAAGAGGCCTTCAGTCAGAAGACTGTCGATTTTCGGGAAATCCGGTTTGGGTTCCTCGAGCATTCTGTTAGCCCTGTCGAACAGTGCGTCAGCCCGAGCATTTGGCAAGTAGAATGTGCCGCGATATACGAGAACGTTTCCCATTCGGTCAACCGGCTGCGCCTCTCGCAACGCTTTATAGTCCGACCACATTGCCGGTGCAACGGCAGTAGCAAGCACCAGGAGCGTGCCGGAAACAGTCGTGGGGAGCAGGTCACCGCCTTCCGGGTCATCCAACGCCTTAACCCTCAAGCGGCGATAGTCAATTAGATCTGGTTTAACAAAGGAAACGTAGTAGACCACATAGGGCACTTCTCCGGCGGGTTCAAGTTTGCGGCGACAGTAGCCAGCGATTTCCTTGTCGCGCTGACCCAGATCAATCCCGTCGTTCCGAAAGTAGCGATAGGCTTGTTCGGTCCCCCCTGCCAAAATGTTGTGGTACTCCCAGGGCCTTTCGACCGCAAGAGCAGGAAGGCAAGCGGCCAAGGCAAGTCCCAGAACGGCCACACTGAACATCCTTGTGCGCAGGCGCACCAGATACTGTACGGCGAATCCCCCTAGGATAGCCATCACAAGATAGATTGTTAGGGCATGCCTTACCCCCGCGTAGTCGGCGCCCGACCTCGCCAAAATGATCAGTAGGACACCAGCAAGCGCGAGGAGAATAGCCACCGCGAACTTGTCTCGTCTTGATGTGCCTCGCCAGAACGCAATTGCGCACCCGAGGCATGACAAAGCTATGAGGGCAAGCGGGAGTCTTACCGCAATGTAGCCTGGGAAAATCAGCGGGCGGCGCTGCATAAAAGTCAGCCGGCCGAAGGCATATGTGGAGTACGCGCGTCCTTCCATGCCGGTGCGGACAGTGTCCGCAAGCCCCCAAATGTAGGACCGCGGCAGGAGCCGCCATGTGGCGAGACCCGTCAAACCGGCTCGCCAAACTGGAGAGCGGATGTCTCCAATTTTCGAAGCGAGCGTCCGATTGAATTTCTCTTCGGGCTGCTTGGCCTCATAGTAGCGGAAACGATACGTACCCCAAAGGATTGCTACAGCTCCTGCGAGCACGATTATAAAAATTGCAGATCTTCGCAGCGCCGTGCGCTCGTCGTGTCGAAACCGCCACAGCAGAGCCGCCAAGCCGAATACTCCAATGAAGCCAAAGGAAACCAATCCCGAATGTTTGACGGAGAGCGTGAGCCCAAGCGCGAGTGCGAGCAGGAAGAGATTTGTTTTCGTCCAGTTGCGAAGTGCTTGTATACAAACGAGCAGACTTGTAACCGACAAAAGCGCGACGGGAAGATCGGTCATCACCACCGGCCAGTGGGCAGCGACGGTCGGGTCGATCAGTACGAAGAGAAGAGAACCGAGTGCCACCGTTCCGCCGAAAATGCGGAATGTGGCCAGGGCAAAGAACAACAGAAGCAAACCGTTGAAGAAGTACATTGCCCGGCGAACACGTGCCTGGATGAAGTCGGCGTCATTGTGCTCATACATTGTCGCCTCGACGAACTTGCGCTCATCTGTCTTGTCGTACAAGAGGCCAGGCGCAGCAAATTGAAAGATGCTTTGCGGCACAGCGGAGGCCGCGACAAGCTTGACCAGCGGTGGATGTTCGGGGTTCAGGAAGTATTCGCCGGTGCGGAGATACGCGACGCCCGCGGTGATGTGCCAAGGTTCGTCGATTGTGAATCCATCCCGCCGAGTGGCCCAGGCTGAGCGAAAGAAGCCGGCAGCAATCAGGGAAACGGCCAGCACCAAAAATAGACGCCAATCATCCACCCGGTACATCGGCGACATTGTACATCGGTGTGTCCCAAAAGAGACCAGCCGGAGAGCATCTACAGTCATGCGATCCGGTCGGCGCAGTCAGACACTCGAGACATCTGAATGCGCGAGAACCCTTTTCGCCGGTGCCTAGTAGTCGGCTAACCGTAGATGTGGTTCGCCTGATCACTTTGGCGATCGTGACTGGATCACGGCCTACTCTTCCACAACCCCGTTAGGGATGCGTTTTGGTCTCCTCTGGCCAGCCCAGTATAAGCTCCAGGTGAGTAAGGGGCGGTTTGGCCTGTCTTTTCACCATCAGGAACCGCTGATCCCCCGGCGCAACGTCATAGTTAGCATTGTTGACCGGACTGGCCTGATAGGGTCCTTCGAATAGCAAGCGGGGCTTTCCTGCATGAAAGCGCGGTCCAGTCTCAACGGACACGACCATCATCTTCTCGCCGTCCCGGTAGAAAAGCTCGTGCCCGTTATGTGCCCACTGCGGCTCGGTTCCGCCGTCTCTCGAGATCTGCAGTTTTTCGCCTGTGCCGGAGTACGGCCGAACATACACTTCGGACCGACCGGTTTCGTCCGAAACGTAGGCCAGCCAGCGGCCGTCGGGCGAGAACGCTGCGCCCCACTCCGAAAAGGGTGTGCGCAGCCAAGGCATGGGAATCCGTTTGTCGTCCATTGGCAGAACCCAAAGATCTCGGCCGGTTGACACGCCATTCTCCGTGAACACGAGTGCCTTGCCGTCCGGCGACCAGGATTGAGCCAACTGCCCGGCATCCGATGTGGTCAGCCTCTCTTTCGCTCCACTGCCATCGCTTGGCATCCAGTAAAGATTTGGCGCGCCACCGGGATCGTGATGGCTGAAAGTGATCCGCTTACCATCAGGGGTAAGGATGGGAGCAAGATTTTCTTCCACAAAGGTGAGGCGCGTTAGCGTGCCACGCTCCACGTCATAGGTCCAGACATCGTCATTGGCGCCTCCCAGATCGACCGAGATGCGCCGGCCATCCGGAGCGATTCGAGGGCTGTAGTAGCCCCGGTGCGGCATAGGTAACTCCGTTGCTTTGCCACCCCGATCTACCCACACCAGGGTACCTCCCCAAAAGGTGGAACTTTCGGTCGCGTATACCAACGTCCCTTCCTGGGACACCGCATAGGCGGCCGCTCCATCGCCCGGGGAGATACCAACGCGTCTTGCGATCGGAATCGCTGGACCGGTGATGTCCAATTTTCGCGCGTCAAAAGGTGTGGCGAACAGGTCTCCCGACCGGACGTAGAGCACGTAACCGGAGGCGTAGCGCGCAAAGGTACCGCCTTCCACCAGGATCTTCCGCAGTCCCGTTTCGAGTGATTGAACCGCAATACGGGCCTCGTCGAACGGTCGGCCTGAAACTTCGATCGTGAATAAGAACGCTTTCCCATCGGGTAGTAGCTCGGGAAAAACATGGCCGCCCTCTCCCGGCCCAAGCTTGGTCACACTCTGTGGTACACGACCTCCGGCCACGAGTTTGTAGACACCAAAACCGGGTGCGGGACTCAACAAGATCGTCCCGTCTTGGCCCCAACTGCCACCTTGGCCAGGATCACCGTCGGTAACCGTCACGGCTGTCCCGCCTCCGACTGGAACTTTCTTCAACTTTCCATTGGAGAAAAACGCCAGCCACTGGCCGTCCGGCGAAAAGAAGGGGCCCAAGGCGTTCTCGGTACCCGGCACCGCCGCCGGCTGTCCTTCTCTCAGAGAACGCAAGTAAAGCTGAGAGCCGTCACGGTTTTGACCCACATAGGCAACGAACTTGCCGTCACGGGACAGCGCGATCGGTCCTTGGATACCAAACTCAAAAGGTTCTTCTGGCGGCAGTTTGATGGACAAGCGCAGAAAGCTCGAACTGTGCTGCTTTGATTGCGTTAATCTCCACGCGGAAAATCCACCCAGGAGTGAGCCGATCAGAAGTCCAACGACGGCCCAACCTAACCGTTCGGCGCGTCGAACTCGGCCGGATGTCTGCACTAATGGAGCACCTTCGGCAATCCATTTGAGGTGCAATTTCACATCAGCGGCGTTTTGCCAGCGCTCGTCGGGATTCTTGGTCAGCGCAGTCCGGATCAGGCGATCTAGCCCCGGCGGAGACGCAGGTTGAAGCGCGGTGATCGGCGGCGGGTCCGAAGCAAGAATTGCAGCCACGATGCTGGCTGGTGTCTTCCCGCTGAACGCGGGCTTGCCGGTTGCCATTTCGTATAGAACAGCACCCAAAGCAAATATGTCCGATCGCGCGTCAGCGTCTTTCCCTTCCAACTGCTCAGGGGACATGTATTGGAAAGTGCCGACAATCGCGCCTTTTGCAGTGAGCCGGTTCGAGAGAGTTGGTGTACCCATGCTCGCAGGTGCCATGAACGCGGCTTGTGCTGGTTTGGCGAGGCCAAAATCCATCAGCTTCGCCCCAGAATTGGTCAGCATGATGTTGCCCGGCTTGAGGTCGCGATGCACGATGCCTTGATGGTGCGCTTTGTCGAGCGCATCGGTGATTTCAATCCCGACGTTCAGAGCTTTCTCAATCGGCAGTGCCCCTTTTCGCAGCCGGTCGGCCAGGGTTTCTCCCTCCAAGTACTCCATCACTAAGAAGTCGACCCCTTCTTGTGTGCCGATGTCATACAGTGTGCAGATGTGCGGATGGTTCAACGAAGAGATGGCCCGGGCCTCACGCTCGAGGCGATGCTTCAGATCAAGATCGGAGGATAGATGAGCGGGCAGCACTTTGATCGCGACCGTGCGCTCCAGCCGCGTGTCGCGGGCGCGATAAACCTCGCCCATCCCTCCGGCGCCCAGAGGCCCTTGAATCTCGTAGGGTCCGAGTTTCGTACCCGGGGAGAGGGACATAAATGCCCGCATTATAGCGCCGGTCCCGGCAGCCTTGGTGTTGCGATAAGCCTTCTCACCACCGACTAGGAAGTGTGCCTTCGAATCCCCGCACACGTCCCACTTGGGTGGTTAATCGGCTACACGTAGAAGTGGCCTTCCTTCGCAGCCGATTGTCGGCGCCTCTCGGGATTGTGCCCGAGTCGGGCTATCCGGAAGTTGACCGCCAATGAGCGCTAGTGCACCTGCTTTACTTCTGGTTTTGCTAAAAATAACCGGTCCAAATCTGTTTGGACCTTATTTCAGCGTAAGCGCCTTAGTAATCAAACAGTTTGGCCGGTTATTTTCGGCTTAACTGGTCCAATCTGTGCACGCGCCCTTAAATCTCTCCATCCGCTTGAGTTACGCCCGCGCGGGCATCATGATTGGCCAGTTAAGCCGACAAATCGGGACTTATGCGCTTGGTGTTGCTGAAAGCAAATCCGGCTCGGTCAATTTGCGCGTATTCTTGTGAATAGCTCCCGAGCTAGAACCTGCGCCAAGAGGGAGAAATCGCAGCATGGACTCATAGACACGTATGAGAATGCGGCTATTTTTCGCGCTGCTTTGGCTCGTCTTCGCTGTTGAAACGCTGCCCCAGCCTCCGAAGTCTCTCGTCGTCACCCACATAAGCGTAGTCGACGTTTCTACCGGAGAAACCAAGCCGGACATGACCGTGATCATTTCAGACGGCCGGATTAGGGAAATTGGCAGTTCCACAACCGCCCGAATCCCCGAAGCCGCGCAGGTGGTCGAGGCCGGAGGGAAATTTCTCATTCCGGGTCTTTGGGACATGCATGTCCACATCTTCAATCAGATCAGCCGCCGCCCACCCAATACGTGGTACTTCCCGCTGTTCATTGCCAATGGTGTCACGAGCGTTCGAGAAATGTGGACCAAGCTAGAGAACATGCCGCAGGTACGAGAGTGGAGAAGATTGCAGTTAGACGGCAGTCTAATCGCTCCGAGAATTGCAGCCGTTGGCACTCTCGTGGACGGGCCAGCCGGGGTCGAAACAACGAATCTGCCCGCCCTACAGCCGGGACCCACCGCTAATAGTGTCTCAACTCCGGAGGAAGCTCGGCAGTTCGTTCGCGAGGTGAAGGCAGCAGGAATTGATTTCGCGAAGACCTATTCGAGCCTGTCCAGGGAAGCATATTTCGCCATCGCGGACGAAGCCAAAAAGCAGGCAATCCCATTCGCCGGCCACGTCCCATTTTTGGTCGATGCCGCCGAAGCCTCGTCTGCCGGCCAGCGATCTATGGAGCATCTCAATCAGATTCTAGAATCGTCCTCTTCTCGGAGTCACGAATTGTTTCAGGTGCCTGGACGCGAGTGGTCGAGCAAGTACGACAAACTCACGCTTGATACCTTCGACGAGGCAAAATTCAAAAAACTAGTCACAACTTTGGCCCAAAATCATAGTTGGCAGGTTCCAACGCTCGTACGGAACCAGGTCTGGGCCTTTCGTGGAGAAACAGTCATCATGAGTGACAGTCGCCTCCGGTACATTCCCGCGAATGAGGTTGCAACCTGGAAGAAGCAATTCCCGGACCTGCGACCAACAGACATAGAGAAAGCCGTGCGAGGAAGGCTCTGGCAAAAGCAATTGGAGGTCGTGCGTAGAATGAAGGATGCAGGCGTTCCGCTCATGGCCGGCACGGATCTTGGAGCAGACTACATTTATCCGGGGTTCAGCCTGCACGATGAGCTGACCCTGTTTGTGGAAGCCGGATTTACGCCATTGGAGGCGTTGAAAGCCGCCACGCGCAACCCAGCGGAATTTCTGGGCTTGCTGGATTCCATGGGTACAGTGGAGAAAGGAAAAATCGCCGATTTGGTTCTGCTAAACGCCAATCCGCTCGAGGACATTCGCAACACACAGAAGATTGAAGCTGTAGTCGTCAACGGGCGCTTTCTGGATCGAAAAGAACTCGACCAGTTGCTTGCAAAGGCAGAAGGCGAAGCAAAGAAAAACTAGTTTCTCACGCAGTTTGATCGGTGTAATTGGGCCCGTCAGAAGGAAGCCGCTCGCGGGTGCGGTGGACGCGCCCTATGGATTTTCAATCGATTTTCGGCTGGAAATCGTTGCCAGAAGCGGGATTCGGCAAAAACGTTGTTATTGAGGCTGATCGATGTAGTGATTCTCGAATTCACCTGGATCATCCTAACGCGGGGCGGTCCGTTGTTCAAGACCACAGTTCAGACCACCGTTTCAAACGCCTGCATCTCACACGCGCTAGCGTCCGCCGCGTGAGCGGCTTCGTTCTAACGGGCAACTCTGAAGTTACGGGCGAGGACGGGCCCACGACTCGGCATAGAAGTCGGCTTCTGACAGGCAGCGTGTCCCGATCGGTCGGTCTTGGAGCGATGTTCACTAGGCGTGCCATTTCGCCAATTGAAGTAGTCGGATGCGCGACTGTTCCGCAAGAGCCTGTGCAATCTGATTCCACGAATAGAGCGTTTGCTGCAAGGAGATGTGCGGTTCGATAGCTTGCTGGATCTGGTGAAGCGCGAAACTGAATTCACGCGACGGACTACATGGTCCCCAGCGCCGAGAGTGGGAAGCCCGAGGGGGAAATATCGCGCCCGATGCGGATCAGGAGCGTGACAAGCAATTTCCCATACAGCCAAGCGCGGGAACTGCGGTCGTCATGCTTGGGCACGTGCCCCAGTTGGGCGACGCTCTTCAGTCGCTTAAACACCAGCTCAATTTGCCAACGCATACGGTAAGATCTCAGAATGTCCGCCGTCGAACCGCTGGAGCGCGTCGTAAACACGATCACGTACTTTGCAAATTCGAGTGTTCCCGGCCTAGTGATCATTTGCTTCTTACTCGCTTTGCGCTGCAAGCGCCGATGAGCCTGTTGAATCGCGCAGTCGCTCTTTCGTACTGCACACAACCGGCCCGCAAACGCCGAACCTTGACCATGCAAGACAACCCGCCATTCGCCGAACTGCCCCACTTTGGACAAAGTGCGTAATCGCGGAAGGAGGGAGATACGTCTGCCGCATGCAGAGTACGCCACGAAGCTCTGAGGGTTGACGCGAACCAACACATCAGCACCATGTTGCCAAACATACTCAATGCCAGCCACTGAGCAGTAGCCGGCATCGGCGAGAATAAGTTCGTGCGGACCCACAGGCAGACGGTTCAATGACTCTCCGCTGCCTTCGCCAATCGTCGCCGTCACCTCGAAAAAGTCACACTCCAAACTCGGCAGTCTGATGCTGCACAGAATCCTCCATTGGCTCCCCGTCTTGCCAGGCTCTCTGACGATCGTGCCATCCACAATCCGGATCGTCCGACTGACAGCTTCTTCCTGCCTGTACGCGATGTTTTCCCGAAGCAATTCGATACACAACGAACGCAGCCACTCCTCGCTGTTGCGCAGGCGTTTGAGCAAGGCGACATCCGAAATGTTGGTCCAATTCGCCAGCTTAGCGCGCACAACCGTCTCCCGCAAGGAGTAACCCCGCGCCAGATGGAAACCCACGCAATCGCTCGACCGCACCCGACTGCCACGCCATTTGCTGCCATCCTGCGGGAAACAACGACGCGAGCACCTTCCAGTTTTTCTTCGGCGATACGCATTCACCAAGCATAGGTCCACGAACACTAAAACCTGTTCCTTAAGTTAGCGCTTATGAACTAGGGCAATGCCCATGGGAGCGGTCCCCACTCGCCCCTGCCACACCACCAGGACTGCGGGTCCGCATCCGGCGCTTTAGTTCGGTTGAGCCAAAGCACATCAAACAACCGTGGCACCCCGAGTGAGTCGAAGCGAGCCTGTTCGGCACACGCGCAAAAAACCGGGCAGCGGGGCCGCCCGGTTCGCCGTCCTCATCCATTGAAACTCATCTAGTGGGAGAGCCGCTTAGAGACTAGAGTGGCATGGAGTACGCCCGCCTTGTCCCAAGTGCCCTTGCAGATTACGAAGTCCCCATCCTTAACCTGGCTGGAGTCGATGTCGTTCACCTTCTTATCGCCGTGGAACTGACTGACCCATTTCGTCGAGCTGTCGTACTCGACCGTCATTTCAGCGTTGCCTGATCCCGCCTTACGTACGGTCAGCGTAGATTTGTCCGGACTGCTTCTTATGACAGTACCCTCCCAGCGGGCCTCCTTTGCGACCTTCTCTTTGGCCGGAGCCTCTTGCGCGAACACCGCCGTTGACAGCGGGAAGGCAAGTACAGACACGAACAGTAGAGTGAGTAGCTTCTTCCCCATGAGACTTCCTCCTTGTTCACCGGAAAGATCTGGTGTCCGGCAAGAACAATAGACCTCCAGACTGAAAAGAACAATCCCCTATTGAAAAGAACAATCCGCTAGCAAACGGCGTCTCTTATATGTTGAGGGATAGCCAATACATCCATAACGCCTAAGGCGGCTCCTCGAGGTCCGGCGTAGAGAGGACCGGCGGTGCCAGTTTCGTCTGGCCGCCGTCATGGGTCTGGGCCCGGACGTCGTCCTATTTCAGCAGCCCTATTTCAGCTTGTCCAACGCGGCACGAAGGAGTAGACTTCCGCCGGTTCAGCGGGGGTATCTTCAATGAACGTACTTCGTCTTCGGTGGCGCGAGCTGATTCTAGCCGTGGTGGCGTGTCTGGCTTGCCGGCTCTTTGTGGTTGCCTCAGACGAGCCAACCCTAAGCAAGGACCAGATCAAGCAATTCCTTCTCACCGCCAAGGTGGTGAAGAGTGTGCAGTCCAAGAAGGGTATCACCAGCCCGTGGCGGCTCACGCTCACGGACGGCACCATAACCCACGACGCTTCTTTCCAAAAGGTTGATGAACACAAGCTCAACATGCAGTTTGCTACCGGTACTGAAATGAACTTCGTGGATTCCTACAAGTACAACCTCGCTGCTTATGTGCTGGCGGAGTTGCTTGACATCGATGACATGCTGCCGGTATATGTCGAGCGCAAATGGCTGAGCGATGAAGGCTCGCTCAGTTGGTGGTTGCCGGTGAAGATGGATGAAGTGGAACGCCACAAACAAAAATTAACTCCGCCGGATCTGGGTGCCTGGAACAACCAGATGTACAAGGTCCGGGTCTTCGATCAATTGGTCTACGACACCGATGCCAACCTGACCAACGTGCTCATCGGTGAGAATTGGAAGATTTGGAGGATTGATTTCACCCGCGCATTTCGCCTTCTAGGAAACCTGAGAAACCCCGACGACTTGGTACGCTGCGACCGGCACTTATTCGAGAAACTGAAGGCGCTGGACGGGAAGGAACTGCAGGAAAAAACCAAGCGCTATCTCACCAAGAGTGAAGTGAAAGCGGTGATGCAGCGACGGGACAAGATTGTAGAGCGGTTTCAGAAGATGATCGCTGAAAAAGGCGAGAGCGAAGTGCTGTACTGAAACAAGCGTCCTCTGCAGCACGCTGCACCGCCCATTGCAGTACCTTTTGAAGCCGAAATGGTAGCTGCAGCAAGGTGTGCAAGCAGGTTCGCCGGGTCGTTTCCGGCTCCCTCGAAGGCTCCCGGTACCAAGGCCGCCTACCTGGCGGCCTTTGCCACGTTTGCGGGTTCCGGAGGGCTGAATTTTCAGCTTGTTGACTTATTTATCTTTGGCAGCCTAAGATGCACCGCGATAGAGGAAGCCCTACGAAACTCACCGTTTTCGTTCAGATCCGGCAGGGCTTGGCTGCAGGAGGCAGGAAAATGGTCCGCCCTCCGGTCTGGATTTGTTCCCGACGCGCTTGCATTTCTCTCCTCGCGGTACTCGTGTCGGTGGGGCTAGCGTGGACGGAACCAAAGAAAACTCGAGCGGATCCTTCGGAATCCTTAGTCGCCATCGGAGATGTTCACGGTGATTTTGACGACTTCGTCGCCATTCTTCAGCGCATAGGGCTCATTGACAAGCAAAACCACTGGAAAGGCGGTAAGACAACGTTCGTCCAGGTCGGGGACCTCCTGGATCGCGGCCCCAAGCCGCGCGAGGTCATGGACCTGATGATGGCACTCGAGAAAGAAGCGGGACAAGCTGGCGGCCGGGTAGTAAGCCTGCTAGGCAATCACGAGATGATGAATATGATGGGCGACCTGCGCTACGTCACGCCCGTGAACTACGCCAGTTTTGCCGACAGCAATTCCGAGAAGCGACAGAAATCTGCCTATGACGAGTACGTGAAATGGCGCAATAAGCACGCAGCGTTAATAGCCGAGCTTTCCCAGCCCATGGAGTTGACTGAAGCAGAGTGGATGGCAAGGCATCCGCTGGGTTTCGTTGAGCAGCGCGAGGCCTTCAGCCCGAAGGGAGAATACGGCAAGTGGCTGCGCGGACACAACGCCTTGGCCCAAATTGGAGAAGAGATTTTCTTGCACGGGGGCATCCATCCTGACTTGGCCAAGATGAAAGTTGATGCGCTGAATAGCCGTATTCGCGACGAAATCAAAGCGTTTGATGAGGTGAAACAGTATCTGCAGGATGAGGGAGTGATCCTGCCGTTCTTTAACCTGCAGGAAATTACCAATGCGGCTCAGGCCGAAGTCATCGCCGAGCGCAAGTCGCTGGTTCCGGCGAGCGAAGAACGCCAAGCTAAAATCCTGGAGTTCTTAAAGTACGGAGAATGGCTGAGTGTGAAGCCTGTTGGACCCTTATGGTTTCGCGGTTACGACCAGTGGAGCGACGAAGAGGGCACGGCGGAGATAGGCAAGATCCTGGAAGCTTACAAGGTGGCACATATTGTTGTAGGGCATACGGTTCAGAGGGGCGCGCGTATCCGGCCTCGTTTTGGAGACAAGGTGTTCTTGATCGACACCGGCATGCTCAGCAGCTACTACCCGGGGGGCAGGGCGTCAGCCCTGGAAATCTGCGGCGATGCAAGATTCACCGCGAAGTTTATGGACGAGCAGATAGTGCTTCTCGCCTCGGCCGTTTCTTCGCCCGCAAAAGCAGGTTCTGGGGCTCCTGAAGGGGTTGAAGATGCCACCAAGGTTTCGGAAAAACCTGGTGCCTTACCGCCAGGCGATGGTATCTGTCCGGCAACAGCGACCGCATCGCCATAGGCAGTGACACAACAGAAGAGAATCTTCTGCGGATGAAAAAGTGGATCGAACGCGCGCTGAACATTCACTCCGGCGATCTGGGGAGAGGCACCCTGCTTTGTGCCTGTCTGTTCCTCGTGATCAGCAGCTACGTAATCGGCAAAGTGGCGGGAGCAGCGTTGTTCCTGTCGCGCTTCCAGGCGAAACAGCTTGCCTACGCCGATATTTCCAGTTCTGTAATCGTGGCCCTGGTGGTGGCGGGCTACGTGCTGGTGGCGCGGCGAGTCGCTTTGCAGGAGCTGCTGATCGGCAGCACGATATTTTTCGCCAGCAATTGCGCGATATTCTGGGCTCTGGCTCACTATTACCCCCACTGGGCTTGGCTGTTTCCGGTGTTTTACATCTGGGTGAAAGTCTTTGGAGTGCTGGCGCCGACCCAGATCTGGACTCTGGCGAACTATGTTCTTACCACCCGGGAGGCCAAGCGGGTTTTCGGGATGGTGGGCGGGGGCGCCATTGCGGGCTGGATCTTTGCCGGCTATTTCTCCAAAGCGATCGCCAAGACGTTCGGCACGGAGAGTCTTCTGCTGGGCATGGCCTTGTTCCTGTTGATTTGTAGCGGGCTGATCGTCTTCATTTGGCGCAGCGGGCAAGTCGCCGTCGGCGGAGCGCATGGAATGACGGAGGGATCTGCCGAATCTGGTCCGCGAAATCTTTTCGCCAGCATGCAACTGGTGTTCTCTTCGTCATATCTGAGGGCGATCGCTGCCGTCATCTGCATTTCATCCCTGGTGACCACCCTGACGGGTTGGCAGTTCCTCGCCCTTATGCAGCAGTTCCTGGTGAAGAAAGACGCGATAGCTGCTTTCTACGGTAACTTCAATTTTTATGCCGGCATACTTTCGCTTTTGTTCCAGCTCGGGTTCACCACCAGGTTCCTGCGCAGGTTTGGCATAGGTACGGCGCTGTTCGTGCTTCCGGTCACGGTGTTATTGGGCTCGACCGGCCTTGCGGCTTTTGGGACGTTAGGCGCCGCGGTCGCGCTGAAAGGCTGCGACCAGGTGCTCCGTTATTCCCTGGACAAATCTACCACCGAATTGCTTTATCTTCCGCTGTCTGCCCGGATCAAGTTACAGGTGAAGTGGTTCATCGATACCGTAATCTGGCGCCTGGGCGACGGCCTGGCTGGGTTGACCGTTCTGATTTTTGCCACTACCCTGCACCTGGCGGCACGTCAAATGAGCTGGATTGCGCTGCTGCTGGTAACCGGTTGGCTGGTTGCGGTCGCGGTTGCGCGGCGACAGTATGTCGCTACCCTGAAGGAAAGCATTAGCCAGCATCGAGTGGACGCGGAGCAAGCCTCCACGTCGGTGCTGGACCGTTCGACCGCCGAGTTACTGACAACCAAGCTTTCGGTATCTGATCCCAACGAGATCCTTTACGCTCTCAGCCTGTTTGAAGTGGAGCGGCAAAGGGCCGCACACCCCGCAATCCGGAGTTTGTTGAGCCATCCCTCTGCGCAGGTCCGGCAGAAGGCGATCACAATTCTGTCCGAATCCGGCGACAAGACGGTGCGGACGGACGTCGAACCTTTGCTACGAGATGCTGATCTCAACGTGCGCACCGAAGCTTTGCTTTACCTTACCCACCATGCCCATGTTGACCCGCTGGAGCTGATGCAGGACGAGGGCGACTTCGCCGACTTTTCGGTCAGTTCGGCTGTCGTGGCATTTTTGGCACGACCCGGCGAGACTCAGATCCTGGAGGCTGCTCAGCAGATTCTAACGGCGATGGTCGGCGAACCTACGCCAGGGCGGCAGCGGCACCGGGTAGAGGCGGCCCGCTTGCTAGGCGAGCTGCCAGACTGCTTTGACCCGCTACTCTCGAACCTGCTCGCCGATCCTGACCCCGTGATCGCGCGGGAAGCTATTCATTCTGCGGGAAAGCTGCGCAAGCGACGGCTGGTGCCCGACCTCCTGGACCGGCTGGTGCATCACGAGTTGCGCGCCGAAGCCGCTAAGGCCTTGGGAGAGTTCGGGGACACGATCGTCGGCGCATTGCGCGACCATCTCGGCGACTCCTCGGTGTCAATCGAGGCGCGGCGGGAAATCCCAACCATCATGGTGAAGATCGGGACACCGGCGGCAGCGCACGTGCTGATGGAGAACCTGCTGGAAAGCGACACCACCTTGCGCTTCCGCATTATTAGTGCTCTGAACAAGCTCCGCCGCCTTCACCCTGAGATCGAGACGGACGCTCAGATGTTGGAGACGGTGTTGGGGGCCGAAATTCTCGGGCACTACCGGTCGTACCAGATTCTCGACAAACTGGGAACCGCTGAAAGCGGCGAAGATCCGGTAGCACGCGCATTGACGGAGTCCATTCGACAAGAATTGGAGCGGATCTTTCGTTTGCTGGGCTTGCTATACCCTCACCTTGATATACACAGCGCCTACTTGGGTCTGCAATCTAAGAATGTATCTGTTCACGACAACGCGCTGGAATTCCTGGATAACGTCTTAAAGCCTCAGCTGCGCGAAATGCTGGTGCCACTGCTGGATGGCAAGATCACGGTTCATGAGCGTGCTCGCCTGGCACAACGGCTGGTGCACACCAAGATCGAAAACCAGGAACAGGCAGTGGTGGCACTTGTCACCTGCGACGATCCCTGGCTGCGGTCTTGCGGGGCGTATGCCATCGGAACGTTAGGAATGAGATCTTTGGAAGGCGAATTGAATCGGTGTCTGAATGATGCGGACCCGCTGCTGCGAGAGACCGCCAGAGCAGCCAAACTGCGCCTGCAAGCGCTGGCTACGAAGGCCTGAAACTCAAGCGGGTGAAACAAAACGGGCCCGTCTCGTCCGTAAGTGCCTTGGAACTACACAGCACCAGCCACGAGTGGGCCCTTTTCTCCAAAAAAGCTATCTGGGCAGCCGCAAGTCGATCCGGGTCGCGTGAAAGACGCCTTTCTCGTCAGGATGTCCGAGCACAATCACAAAGGAGCCCTCTTTGAATTCACTCTGCTCGGCAGGTTTTCCTTGCTTTGTCCACTGGGTCGAGCCATCGTACAAGATCGTTCTCTCAGTACTCTCCATATTCGATTGACCGCCACGAACGCTCAGACTTGACTGGTCCATATTGATGCGGACAATGTGGCCCTGCCACCGAGCCTCTTTCGCATCGGCAGGTGCCGCTTTCTTGTCCTGCTCGCTGTTGCTGGCCGGGGTTGCTTGACCAGCGAAGGCCACTCCTACAAATACGAACGTGAGCAAAATCACTGAAAGTTTCATCACATCCTCCATAGCCAACGCGCCAGGCGGCGCTCTATCTGGGATCACCATTGGGACGGACTTTAAGCTTAGGTACGCGGGAGTATAGCCCCGGGGCCCGAGCAGAGTAAATCTCAATTTGGACTGCGCTGCGGTTGCCCGTCCTGAAAGTTTTAGGTTGCCGAACGATACCAAAAGGGGGTAGATTTTGTGGGCTTAATTCGGGGGGCACTCCGATGTACATACTTCATCAGCAGTGGCGGAGCCTCATTATTGCGGCGGTGGTCTGTTTGATCTGCCCACGCGTCCTCAGCGCGGCGGACGAGACTACTCTTACCAAAGAACAGATCAAGCATTTCCTTCTCACCGCTAAGGTCGTGGGCAGCAAGCAATCCAGCAAAGGCGTTACTCAACCATGGCGGCTTACGCTGAGCGACGGCACACTGACCCATGACGCTTCTTTCCAGGCTATTGACGAGCACAAGACCAACCTGACGATGGCGAGCGGCCGAATTGAAATGAACTTCGTAGATTCCTACAAGTACAACATCGCTGCCTATGCGCTGGCCGAGCTGCTTGCTCTGGATGACATGCTGCCGATATATGTCGAACGCTCATGGCAAGGCAATCCAGGCTCGCTGAGTTGGTGGTTGCCGGTAAAGATGGATGAAGCGGACCGGGTCAAGCAGAAGATAGCGCCCCCCGATCCAGACGCGTGGGACAATCAGATGTACAAGGTACGGGTCTTTGACCAATTGGTCTACGATGACGATCCAAACCTAACTAACGTGCTGATCGGTCAGGATTTCAAGATCTGGAGGGTTGATTTCAGCCGCGCGTTTCGGCTCTACAAAGACCTGAGAAACGCCAAAGACTTGGTACGCTGCGACCGGCAGTTGTTCGAGAAGCTGAAGGCGCTAGACGCGAACGAGCTGGCGGAAAAGACCAAGGGTTATCTCTCCAAAGATGAAGTGAAGGCCGTGATGGCGCGACGGGACAAGATCGTGACACAGTTCCAGAAGATGATCTCTGAAAAAGGCGAAAAAGAAGTGCTGTACTGAATCACGCGACTCTCTGACGCAGGTGCCTTCTCACTCGGCCCAGGGAGGAGCGTTAAAGGGGCCAGGCATTGGCAACAATGAGAGAGAAAAAGCCGCGGGCGAGGCGAGGCAGGCTCGGGAGGACGAAATAGCCGCCGGCAGCTTCACCGGACGGGGCCGTCAGTCCTGTACTGGCGAGCCGTACAGTAACCGATTCCTCAAGCGCACTTGAAACCCCAATCGGTCTGACTACAACGGACTAGCCCTAGGCCTTCAGGGCTGGCGATTAAAAGCTCGGTTGCCCGGGACAACCGTTGCCCCGTTCGCCCCAGCACTCGCGGTATGTGCCCTGACGGCAGGAAAAAGTCACCAATCTTTTTGACTCATCGCACGAGCACTGATCAGGTCCGCCGCAGCTACTGGGCTCTCCGTCAGCTTTGCAGTTGGTCCAGGTCTGGTAGTTTTTTGGTAGTGGGTAAACAGCTTCGCAAGCAGGTCTGCCTCTTTTGCTCGATAAAACCAGTCTTTCTTTGAGGAAGTCGGCTGTGCCATTCGTGGTGCTCCCACTGTGGTGTTGAGATAGGCCTAAGCCGTTTCCATTCTGCTGGCCAAGAGAAGCTAATACAAGAAGTAGCAACGCCGATTTCCTGGCAATCATTGACTATCGCCCTGAATTCAAACCAATATTACACCAGTGTACAAACCAAAACCCAGACCATCCCGTGACCCAAACCCCGACTTCCCCCATCCTGCGCGAAGCCGAGCACGCGAAGCTGCATTAGTCTTCTTGCATACAAACTGGCCTGCCATCTCCGACCATTCCGGATACTCCTCCTCCGCGAGTGCGATTCCCAGTAGCGGCTTGAACGCCCGTCCTCGGTCGCTGCTTCGCGGTCAAATAGACCAGTCTCACTCTCTTTTTCGTCGAACATGACACAAAACCTGCCTGTGATCCGTCTTTGACCCCGACGACAGCCTCAATTTCGTTGCTGGTTCCGAGCTTTGTGGTTAAACGACAGACCTTGGTTTCTCCAGAAAAACTCCCGAAGGGTGTCTACGCGTCGTTTCCCCACTGCCGCCTCGTTCGGGTGGACGCCCGGCCAGAGCTCCGACGCTCGTTCGGCAAGCGCCGATTTCGTGCCAAACAGGGATTAAAGGCTGATATGCGAGGCCTGCAGGGAATGTCGCCACAATAGAAAGCCGTCCGGGCCTGGAATAGTGGTTTCCTCTAACCTCATCTTTTCTTATATATACGCCCTGCCTACGTGGCTGTTCGCAAATCGTCCAGTTTGGGAACCGTACGCCGCCGAAGGGTTTCCCCAGGGAGGAGACAGTGCAGTTCGGTTCCAGGGGCTCTTAGGCCGACAGGTTTACGGCCTGGGACGGAGGCCCTCTACAAAGGCCTTCGCTTGATTGAGATCGTATCCATAGATCCTTCTTGCGACGTAGACTGCGGCTATCGTCCGTCCTCTCTGGTCTAATTCGCGTAAACGCTTTTCTTGTTCTGGGCGACTCAGGTCACCGATGTGTAAAAAGTCTTCTGATACTACAACGGGCGGGGCAATCGTGGTGTAAGGTCGCAAGGCATCCAAGAAGCTCGTAGCGTGCGGCACGACCGACCATTCCACCTGCAGGAACGGTGAACAGACCATTCGCACTGGATAGTGCTTATAAAGAGTCGATGTATTTCCATACCAGGTCTTCTCCCGGGGGGCGGGCTTTGCTGGCTCCGCCGCGAGAGCCTTCGATAACGGCGTCAAGTCGCCAGCAAGCTCTAGCTCGACGAGGCGACAAGTCTCTTCCGTAGTCCCATCCTGCGCTTCAATTTTGGTACGCTCGCGCACCAGCCGGGCTGACCGAATATCCTGATAAGGAATGAAGATTACGGTGACGTCTCCGCCAGGCAAGTGATAGTTCAGGTAGGAGCGGAACTGGATGAGCAGGCCGTCATCCCGCATCCTCGCCAGCCAATTAGAAGAGCGTAGACGGGCTAGAAAGAACCTGCGCATCAGTACCAGGCCAAGGAAAAGAACCCCGGCGATGTAGTAGGCGATGTAGTAGGCTGAACGCCTGCGACCTTCCCAATCAACCAGCACCAATGCAGCGGCTACGCAGGCCCCGGCAAGCGCGAGAAGCGCGATGCGCGTGGGCGAGTAACGGAATACGCGATCTCCGGGAGATGTCTCGACGTCGCTGAGCCGAATTAATCGCGTCGACAAATTAATCGCCAATCCTGGTTGCTCTGCGCCGCAGAATTTGAGTTACGGGAATCGCAGTTTGCGTCCGGCCAGCTTTCCCCTGCCAACCGACCGTTCCCAATCGACTCGCGGATGGAACGCACCGTGCCATCGTCCCCTAGCGTGTGAACTGGAATCTCCCCTTTGGTTCAAGAACGGCATTGATCATATGCCCAATGCCAGACGTTCATCCAATTCCCCAGACCACCGTCGGAAGTGGCCCGCGATCCTTGAAAATCGAACCCTCAAAGAGGAGTTGAAGGAGAAGTGAAAGGCTGGTTTTGCTTCTCACCCATTGGGTCGCGGCCTCCGCGGAGTTCGTTTTGCTCTCAAAACCGCATCAATACTGCCGCTGACCCCGCTGTTTACAACAGTAGTCTTGCACATCGGTTCGGTGGGGGCGCAGAATCATGCCAGCTTCGCCCGTGACTGGGTGGAGCGATTCGCCCTTGGCAGGGCGTCGGAGCATATTGGCTGACCTCGCCGCGAGAAACTGTGAAACCTTCTCTTCGGGAAATGTTGGCTGACTCGCACACTGCGACCGTCGCTATCGCGGTGCTCCTCCTCTGGTCGCTCGACGGGGCATTCCGAGCGCTGTGGTCCCCGGTTTTCCGTGCTGTCAGTTACTTGTTGACAGCCGCAGCGATCTTCGATATTCCGTACTTCCCTCCAACCCTGACCATGACGGACCGTGGGATGTTGATGACTACGCTTTTCTATCTATACGGCGCCGCTATCAGCCTTTCGGCGGCCTGGCTCTTGTCGCGATGGGTGTATGGCATTGGGCCGCTCCGCCGCTTAATCAGTTACCGCAGCAAACTAACCGGGAGGCAGGATGTTTGAGCGGTTGAAGAAAACCCTGGTGAAGAGTTTCGTGGGTGCTATCGCCCTCGGCTGGGTATTCGCACAAGGTATTCTGCACTTTGCCTATGTATTCAGTGCACCCGTCGCGGGCTGGCTAATGCGACGAGAATATCGCGGAGTCATCGACCACACCACCACCCCAACAGGCATCTCACTTCAAGACGCCCTGCCTGAATTGGCCAGGTCCTTTTCACTCCTGCTGGTCGGATATTGCCTGTTGCGCTGGCTGTATTTTAAGCCTTTGGAAAAACAGCCGACGGAGCCTGGTCCAGAACAGAGTGCCTGACGCGAGGCACTTCAGCTAGTTGGCGTTTTCGCATGGCGCACAGTTTCCCACAGACAGAAAGCGGTGGAGGTTAATCCGGAGAAAATTGAGGGCCACGGAGTAAGGTTCACTCGACCACGGCAGACTTGCCGCACAGCCCGTCCGCTCGAGCCGTATTCGTTCTGGCAAGTAGGATTCATCAGCGTGGCATCCGGCTGCCGCCGAAAATAATCACGCTACCAAAACAGCGTTAGCCGACATTCGCCAGGGGTCCGAACTCTGCCCCACCGAGGCGGACCTCTCTTTCGAGCAGGCGATGTCTTACATAACCATTCTCGGTCATGTGTGCTGTGGCCGTGTCGTTCAGTTTGGAACAAACCAGCTTGTCCAGCGGATCACGTTGCCCAAACTCAGGGTCGGAGTGTTGACAGAACTTGCAGTCACGTCCTGTGTGAGTGTCTTGCAGAGGCCGAAGGTGAAGGCGGTCCATGAGGGTAGTCTCCTAGCTGCGTCTTACCGTGCAGCCTACAACTCAGCAGATGCTTCTCGCAAGTCGCCGGCTTATTGTTGTCGGCTTATTGTTTCTGTGGAAAATGAGGGGCTTCCGGCGACAGCCTGCTCGATTTGGGAAAGGAGTCACAAATTACTACGAAATTTGTAAATCAGTAGTTTACGAATCGAGGCGGGCAAATAAGGCTCAATTGGTCACTCGCATAGCAATTTTCAAGGCAGAGCAGCGAAAGATGAGGTGGGTAAATCGCTCAATGCGAGCCCGCTTCATAGTTGCTGGTGGGCGAAGATTGGCTGATCCTGCCAGAACCTACGCGCACGACCCTCGGTCTCCGGTTAATGCATTATGAAAGAGCACCTCGCTTCAGAAGATCGAAGTTGGATGGGGCGCCGCCTCCGCTCCGCTGCGCTGTGCAGGGGCTTCGCTCCGCTACGGCGGCGATAGGGCTTCCAGTTGTCAAAGGAAAAGCCGCGATCCGCTGCAACTGCGTCCGCCGCCGAAGTCTCTCAAGGGCGGAGCTAGGTTCGAGTGTCGAGGTGGAACGGCTTCTCGTATCGCTCGACCGGGTAGCCCTTCGCTTTCCAGCCCGCCAGCCCACCTTTGAGGAATTTTATCCGCAAGAAATGCAAGGCCTGAGCTCGATGCGAGATGACTCGGCTGGTTTTATCACTGGGGCAGGTACAGTAAACGACCGAGTCCTTGTCTTTCGGGATGAGCGATGGATTCTCAAGCAACTCCCTTGGGGGAATCCTCGTCGCGCCTGTGATGATTTCAGAATCCGCTAACAAGTCGAGCGGCTGGCGAACATCAAAAACGAAGACCTCTTGATTTGAGGCCAATAAAGTATGGAGGGCCTCTGGTGTGATGCTGTGCTGCTCCATCTCATTCTGGTCTCGTGCGCGCTTGATCCAGATTGCGATCAACAGACACAACGCTGCAACACAAATGGCAGTCAGAGTCAGCCACATCCCCGTTTCTCCTTAGCACCCTGTAATACCAGATTCCGCAGGGGCTTGAGAGGATTCTTCTCGGCTTGTCAGCTGCAAGAACTCTTGTCCCCGCGTGGCGCACAAGGAAGCAATTCCACATGAACAAGACGGGGCCATGCGAACGACTAGAATGCAGGTAGCTGCGGGGGCATGTATAGTCGAAGCTTCCCCCTAGGCACCAGCCTGCTGGGTAGGGTGCAATGGTTGTGCTGCATTCTAAGATTGTGAAAATCTGGGTATTTAATACTGTGGAAGCACAAAGGTCCTCGACGTTAATTCGAGCATTCAAGAGGGCGCACAAGGACGTAATAGAGCGTCTGTCAGGCGTAGACTTTGCCGGAGCCGAAGAGGCTAGTGCAAAGTGGGAAAGAATGGAGCGGGAAATCCTGCTAGAGACTAACCGAAAGCACGATTGGGAACATCGCAAGAGTCCGTGGTTCCGTTTGTACTACCATTTTTACTGAGAAGTTGCGTCCAGGGAATAAGAGCTGCCCCGGATTCGGTAGAGCATCGGTACAGCATCTGAGTCCTGGAGGACGAAAATGAGCCTCCGCACGCCGGGGGCAGCAGAGCGCTATGGCCCGCTCAATAACCAATACTCAACTGGTTCAGCGGTCGCGACCTCGTGAATGAAACCTCGCCGTTCTTTGTCTTCTGGCGAGCCGCGGCGCCACCCACATTCTAAAATCGATTCAGGACGAATCACGACACGACGCCAACAAGTCTTGTGTTTTCACCCAATGAACCTCGGTTGTGTGAGTCAGGCAACTGACTGTCAAGTGCCCGGGCAGGCGTCTGGCTGCATCGTGGGTGCCGATTCCGTCGCGGTTTGCGCGGGTCTTCCAGGATCCTTCGGCCAAATGGGGGTAAGAGCTTGAAAGCGTCGGCCAGAACGCGCTCACCTGTTTTCAGAACTAGATCGCATACCCCAAGCCTGCCAGGACGCCTCGCATATAGGCAAAGCTGCTGATAACGCCCGGCATCGGATCGTCGGGTTGAATCTCATACTCCAGATCGACGAACCCCTTGTACTTTGTCGCGATGAGGGCCTCAAACATCTTTCGCACCGGCATCATACCGTCTCCCACCGCGACCTGGCTCTCCTTGCTCTGGAAGTTCGTGAGGTCCTTCATATGTACGTTAAACAACCTCGGGCCCGCTTTGTGGATCGCCTGAACAACGTCGGTGCCGGCACGAGCCGTATGCCCGACATCGATGCAGCACCCGATGCGCGGATCCATGTCCTTTACCGCCTTCAATACATCCAGTGGCGAATGCCACAACATATCCTCCGGCCCGTGATTGTGGATTGCGATACGGATGTCGTACTCCTTGACGAACTTCTCTATTCGCGGCAAAGTTTCTGGTGCGGGGTCGCCGGCGACAATGACGGCAATACCCGCTCGCGTGCAGTATTCGAACTTAGCCCGGATGTCCGCATCGTCATCTTTCGCGAAATAGATGGTTCCCGCAGCGTGCAGCCTCACGCCCGCCGAGGCGTAGTCCGCCAGCGCAGCCGCCTCCTCTTGCGTATCCATCGGTAGATGATCTTTGACGTCTTTCGCATTCAGCGCGAACACATTGACCTGCTTCATGAAACCGATCGTCCGCGCGCGACTAAAGTTACGGAACGTGTAGCTGGCCAGGCCCAGACGAATGGGCGATGCTTCGTCAGGCGACGGCCGTTCCTCAGCCGGCGCGAAGACGTCGCTTGAAGCAGCGAACGCCCCCGCAACGAGCGCACCGGAGCGAACGAAGTTGCGACGGGACAATGCGTTTGTCATAAGCGGCCAATCACTCGCTTCCTTCCCAAGAATGCCTGATTGTCTGGCAGATATGCCGGGCTTTTTCTTGCCTGAAATCGTCCGGAGGGCACCGGCGCACCTTATACTTGCGGCGCCCAGCCCTTCTCGTACTCGCGCCCCCACATCTTCATCGCTTCTGGGTCGCCCTGGATCCGCCCGTCTTTCGTGTCGATATGCAGGTCTCGCTTGACTTCCCATGCGATGTTGGAAAGCTGCAGCATTGTAACGGCAACGTTGCCGACAGAGACAGGTGCCTTGAGCTTCTCGCCTTTGCGGATTCCCGCGATGAAGTTCGCGAAGTGAGCATCTGTCATGGAATCGCGACCGAGGAGGTCAGAAGATGAGGTTGTACTGCCAGTCCTGAATTCACTCATCTTATTCCCTTTGAGGTCGTATATCTCGTAGCCATCGCGATCCACAACCACGGTGCCCGTGCTTCCCATGATTGTCGAACCACGATCGCGGCCGTAGAACTTCATTCCCTGGCAGCTCTTGCCCTCCCACGACACCATCCTGTCTTCGTACTCGAAGCTCGTCACCAGCGTGTCATAAAACTGCCAGTCGTCTTTAAAATGGTACCTGCCGCCTGACGAAGTGACCCGCTTCGGATAGTCGACGCCAAGCGCCCATCGGCAGACATCAACCTCGTGCGTTCCATTGTTGAGTGCTTCCCCGGTGCCATAGATTCTGAACCAGTGCCAGTTGTACGGCTGCACATTGTCCTTATAGGGACGGCGTGGCGCCGGGCCCTGCCACAGGTCCCAATCAAGCTCCGAGGGCACGGGCACTTCTTTGCCTGTGCCAATAGATTTCCTCACATTGCTGTACCAGGCTTTCGCAAAGTAGGGCCTGCCAACAATGCCTTCGTGAATCTTTTCGACAATCTCTATGGTGTGCGCTGAAGAGCGCTGCTGTGTGCCCATCTGTACAAGCTTTCGATATTTCTGCTGCGCCTGCACCAACATCTCTCCCTCAGCAGGATTGTGGCTGCATGGCTTTTCCACAAAGACGTGCTTGCCCGCCCGCAACCCGGCGATGGCCATCGGTGTATGCCAATGGTCGGGAGTGGCAATCGTGATGGCGTCCACATCCTTGTGCTCGAGAATCCTGCGAAAGTCCTTGTCCGTCACAGGGGCCTCGCCCATCTCGTGCTGCACACTGTCAGCGAACTTCTTGAGGATATTGCTGTCCACATCGCAGACATGGGAGATGCGAGCGGCGATCCGGTTCGTCTTGAGCGCCGAGAGATGAGCATAGGCGCGCCCATTGAGACCGATAACAGCAAAGTTGAGGCGATCGTTGGAACCGAGGATCTGGCTATAGCTTTTTGCCGTAGTTCCGACGGCCAGCCCCGCCGCCCCAACTGCAAGTGCATTGAGAAACTCACGTCGTCTAACCATATTCATTTCCTCATAACGGGCGGCCATTGCCGCTCTGTCGCCAGCTGACAAGATACCTTGAGATCAAGGGCAGGTTCCAGCCTTCGTCAGCGGATGTCGAAGTCATCAAGACAGGAGACTCGGTCTAACGGTGCTCTTGCCCTTGCCCATCAGCCGAGTCCGTGCCAGATGTGCCAACAGAGTTACCCCTGTTTCTCTCCGACTGCGACGCACCACTTTCACCTGCTAGAAGAATGCGTCTTACTCAGGACGCACCGTGTCTTCTTCTTATCAGGTTGTGTTGTGGAAACAAGACTAATTCTTGGTGCAGTGGTCATTTTCGTCGCATGCCCCGATCAAGTCAGATACACTCACCCCGTGCACCAGTCAGACCATGCGCCAGCGATTAACCCCGCAGGCTGGCTCGCGTCATCGCTTCTATTCGGAATACCGGGCTTGACCTTCGCCTTCCTGTTTCACTGGGCTGGCCCGAGTCTGTTGCGGCAGATGAGTTCGTGGTGGCGCATTTTCCATGTGCTGCTGATTCTGCCGCTTGCACTCATGTTGATTGCCTCGCTCGTTGGCGCAGCCATTGACGTCCGCTCCACGTCTTGGAACGCACTCACGCATCGGTTACGGCTCTCGGCTCCAAAGGCGACGGCTTGGATCTGGGCAGCTGCACTCTCGGGCTTCATGTATGGAGGTAATTGGGAAGACCTGTTTGCGGTTGCGGCATCCTGGCTTGCTCTTTGGAAAGAGAACAATCGCCAAGTCTGGGTATTCGCTGCGATTGTGATAGGCACGATCTTCAAGCGGAGCGCAGGCATCCTTCGACCAACCCTGCAATCCATTAGGTTCTTCGATGCTTCTGAGTTCTACCACGAGTTTTTCGATCGCTTCGGGCCGAAGGATTTCATGGGCATTCCTTTGCACGGGGCTTGGTGGATTCTCGTTTACTATGCCGTCGTGATCCTTGTGTGCAATATCGGCGGGGAGGAACTGTGGTGGCGCGGTTATGTGCTTCCGCGCCAAGAACTCGCGTTCGGAAGGGCCACGTGGCTCATCCACGGAATTTTCTGGTCGGTCTTCCACTTATTTATGCAGCCGACTCTCTGGGACACAGTCCGCATGGCAATCACAGGTATTGCGCTCTCCTTTGTTGCACAACGCACAAAAAGCACATGGCCGGGGATCCTCGGCCACAGCTTCGGAAACCTAGCCTTCTTCCTAAACTTGGTTAAGGGTGTGGTATCCCCTTGAGGCTTTCATTTCCTCCGACGGAGATCCTGGCCCGCCTCTGCCTGCCGAGTTTTTCCGCATCCTGCACTAGTCAGAACGGTATGTACTTCTGGGACTTGGTGACCTCCTTGGAGAGGGCTACATGAAGATTGAAGCCCATGCCGAGTTCACCCTGGAGGGTTGCGCAGCCGTTGGCGGAGATATTGGGAAGTACTCATCCGGATTGCTGCGCGGGAGTAGAACAAGGCGGGAACGGTCTCGGGCAAACCCGCGTCTTTGCCGATGGGAGTTAGCTAGTCTTACGGAACACAATCTCGCACTTCGGCGCACCCCTGTGGATGCACATTGTCTGAATAGTGGTGATGTTTTCATGAAAGTAGTTTCCCAGGCCCTTTCCGATGCCGACAGCCAAGGCGCACATCTTGCGAGGCGATGTATAGATCAAAACGACTTCATCGTGGGAGCGGCGCACCGTCTGCAACTCCGGTGGTTTCGCGCCCGGATTCTTCGTGCGCACTACGCTGTGAACCGTTCCTTCGGTGTTGTCAATGACATCGATCGTCTTCCATTCCGGGCGCAGCAGGTGTCCAAACATCTTCACCAGAGCCGGAGCAATAAATTCGCCAAAGTCTTCGAGCACCTCCGCAGTCGGCCGACCTGTCATCACGGATGCCGCCGTCACAAGTGCCACCACCTCAGTGTCTGGATATTCCCTCAAGGGAAGGTAGAGGTTATTTTCGAGACCGGCTTTGTTTAGCAGTTGGTTCCACGTTCCTTTGCCGCACTTGGTCTCGGCATAATTCTGCAGTTCGGCGAAGATTATTCCGTGCATTTCTAATACCTCGGACGCCGTCGCGCAGGGGCCGGCGGCATTGTGCATGAAATTTGATTTGTCACAGCGGTCCATCCGCTGCATTTCTGGGCGCTCGGATGTTCAAGAAAGGAACGCGCAAGAGTACTCATTCCGGGTGCCCCTCAAGTATCTCATCGGCTCTTCGATGCGAACCGTTAGCCAGGCTGCCCGATCGGGTCCTACTCGACCAATTCCCCTCTCTACATCTGTTCCATAAACCCTGCCAGCCCGCCTTCGCAAGGCCCTCTACGGGAACCGTCCCTTCAGCAGAATCGAAATGGCGGTGATTAACGGTCGTTCCTAGCCCAATACTCAGCGCTTCACGTACACGCGGGGGGCGATGCTGTCCACTGGCGCTGGATCGATGCCGCCGTCGGGGGCCACCCCGCTCCATCTTCACGGTCTTTGTTTTCCATTAGAGCGAATCCAAGTCAGGGGTTCTTCGGCTTCTCGATCGCTTGATCGGTTTGGACTGAGAACAGCATGAAATCCGTAAAGGTGTGATAGACGATTGTTCGATGGTCCTCAAAGTCGCAGTAAGCGTCAACGGTCTGCGGCAACAACATCCGTACGTTTTGGGCATGGAACTGGACCGGGGCGTAACTGATCGAGAGATACCAGTGGCGCACTTTTGTGCCTGGTATTTCTTCCATCAGACTAGTCTCCATGTGCATGACCTCGCCGGAATCTGCCGCAATCCAGGCGCGCCCCTTAAGCCTGGCGGGATACACTTTCCCCTTGCTATCACGGAATGAAAGGGTGTGACTAGGTTTGTCTTTGCGGTGGACGAAATGAACGACCTGTGTGCGCTGCCCGTTCCATTCGGCGCTGCCTTCACAGCTCATTTCGTAGTCGTCCTGAATTTCCGGAAGGAACATCAAAGCCATTTCCGGTAGTCCGATATCCTGCGTGAAGGCGGTCAGCAAACGGCTTCCACGCTTGGGTTGGCGGCTCTCCTGTACGGTCGTTCCTGCCGGCGTTTGCTGGAAGATTACGACGTAGTCAAAGTTCCCTGTACGGGCATCCTGAAGATAACCCATATGATCGGAATCCTGGTATTCAATCTTTTCCTGCGCGGAGAAGCTTTGCAGGCTGGTGTAGAGTTCACTTGCGCGCGCGCCCGCCTGTTCCAGGATGTCGGAAAGCACGCAGGGCGTTGACGAAGCGCTAGAGCGAAACGGCACGTCAACCAGAGGGGGGGTCCAGTTCAAGCCCCTGTTACTCAACTTGTTATCTGAGCCCTTTGTATCCTCCACGCTGCTCGCAGGGCTTGCGTGCTCGCTCGTGATCACACCTATGGTGACATTTGCCTTGCCTTGCTCCGGCTTGCCTTGCTCCGCCTTGTCATTCTCCGACCGGTCTTTCTCTGGCTTGGGAGCAAAATAGCCACGACGCGCCTGCACCTGCAGGCCGTCTCGATCCACTTTGACTTTCAGGCGATGATAGGTCCCGTCTGGCTTCTCGTTATCGAGTGAGAGTTCGAGTATGTATACATACTCGGGTGCCGCCGCCAGTTCTTTGAATCCCGCTTCCAGGTCGTTGCTGTTGTGAAAGTATGTGCCCCCGCTTCCGTCGGCGATTTCCGCCATGACATCCTCGTTCAGCGCCATGGACGCGCGATGAGACTGCGATTCATAGCCAGTTTGCATAGCCATGGCCGAGCCCGCTCCCCGTTCATCGGCACCCAATTCGGTCGTGTACAGCCCGCGAGCATCTAGCGCACTGATGGTCACGTTGTCCTGCGCTGCGAGATCCAGAATTCGTGTTTTCTCTGTCATTGCTTCCGCTGTAAGCGTCAGGAAACCCGGCGATATGAGGATCAGCGAACGCTGTCCCGGCAGAGTCCCCATTTTCCGCACGAATTCTCTGAGTGTGGCGAGCATTACTCGAACATCTTGATCACCAGCCATAAGAGCGTTCGTCGCGGTGGATCTCACCATGTCCTCGGCCATTTTGCGCAATGTTTGGGGATCAAGATTTGCGCAAGCCAGCGTCTGCTGTACTGCAGCCTCGAGAGCCGTGCCATTGCGCTTGTTTTCGATCAGGTCAGCTTCGTAATAGTCGATATCTGGGCATTGGCGGCTCTGATGCCGGTAGAGAACCCGCGACTTCAGGTTCATGATCGCTTCCTCCAACTTGGCGCGGTCGCGTGTCAGGCCACTGTTCGCCCCGGAGATCGAAACCACGGCAGCCATGTCTGAACTATTCAGGGATGCGGCGAGTATCTTGGTCCTCAGCTTTTGCAATCGTCCTAAATCGTCAGCGCCCAGGTGCATATCGTCGAAAAGGAACACAATGAAACGTGGCGGCGCGGTCGATGTTTGCCGAGCGGCATTTGGATCAGCCGGCGCTGGGTTACCGCTTTCTGTGTTGCTCTCGGCGACGTTGCGTTTCTCCACCGCGAATCCGGAGATGACTTTCGGTTTGTCTTTGTCAAAGACTTGAAAGTCTTCCTTCCTCAAGTTGCCCACCGCACGGCGCTGTGCATCACGGACCACAACCGGCACCAATACTTTATTCACCTTGACTTCAATCTTGAAGGGGACAACCTCAGATTCTTTGGCTTGTTGCGCTACCAGGTGCGCGCACGGTGCGAAGGCCAACCAGCACAGGACAACATCCAGAAGCGGTTTCCTGTTCACACTCATACTGATACTACGATCCTACGTCTGCCGTGCTCTAGCAGCAATATCAAGCGAACAAACGAGCGGCTGCTGGCTTAGGCAGGGGGTAGTTGTTGAGATTTCGCGTTTGCGCTCACTGCGGTCAAGGAGCGAAATTCGCCTGATTACAACAACAACAAAACACCCCTTCGAGGAGTAGAATTCCGCCAATCATTCGTCGCGAGGAGATCGACGTGCGAAGGAACCTATTGTTCGCAGGGGTTGCCGCTGGTGTCTTCCTGACAACTTTGCTGCACGCGGACTGCGCAAAGGACAATGATCATCGCTCCAATAAGAACTCGGGATTGCTGATCACCGACTTCATCATCAGTGGCACGCAAAGGTTGAGTTCGACTGAACTCAATCGGATTGAAGGCCAGCTGACAGGCTCTTGTTTTGATGAAAGCCCGGAGGAACTGGAAAAGCGTGTACGAGCCTTGTTCCAGGACCGAGGATATTTCGGTGTGGTGGTCAAGAGCTTCCGCATCAAGCCGGGTGATCCCCTGCTGCTGCCGAAGACGGTAACGTTGGAAGCCGAGGTTCTGGAAGGCACGCGCTACAGGCTGGCGGAAATCACGTTCACAGGGAACCACGCCTTCAGCGCGGCCAAGCTCCGGAGCGCGTTCCCTCTCAGCAAGGGTGATTTGTTCGGTAGAGACAAAATTGCCGGCGGCCTCGACGGTCTTCGCCGGCTCTATGCGGCCGATGGTTTTATAGACCTAATGATGATACCCGACACTGAGAACAGCTCAGACTTAACCATCAACCTTGCTGTGACGGTCATGGAGGGTCCGCAGTACCGAATGGGAAAGCTAGAAATCCTCGCCAAGAAAGAAATAGCTGACAGGCTTCAGGCGGAATGGCAGCTACCCGAAGGCGCGGTATTCGACCCTACATACGTAGACCGATACATCAGCGAAAATCGTCCCCTGCTGCCTTTGGGATTCACCAGAGACGCCGTGCAACTTGTACGCAACTGTCCAGATTCGTTGGTTGAAGTCAGACTGCCGCTGGAGGCGGACCTGACATCGCAATCACGGCCGAAGGACGTTGAGTGCGAGCCGCGCGACGGCTCGAAATAGTTCTCGTGAAGACTAGAGCACGGACAAGCGCCAGAACCCCTTACGTCCGAGACAAGCCTCTTTTCTGGAGTTTTCTGGCACTACGGTCATCCTCCCAGAAGCCGGGCCGCATTTTCAAAAGATTGCTGCTGTAACATCGCGTATCTAACCACCGGGTTGAAACCATGGTTGGGACAGTAACGAGGGCGTGAACACCAAGAGACTGCTGCCGCCATCAACCCGTCATAAAAACCGTGTATCATCGGCGCACCCAGAATTTGGGGCATTCCTGTCATTTCCCGTCCAGGATAAAGACAGTGCAGATACAGCACTCCAGTAAGGCCTTCGTGGCCGCGGCTCTGCTCCTCGCCACAATGGCGCTGCTGTCCGGCGGCGCCGCGCGGCGGGAGTCTGTCACGATTGATGAAGTAGCGCACATTGGCGCCGGGGTGAGCTATCTGCAGAAGCTGGATCTGCGGATGAACGAGGAGCACCCGCCGCTGGCGAAGGTACTGGCCGCGCTGCCGCTTGTGCTGCGTGGAGTGCGCGCCGACTACTCGCATCTTTCCTGGACGTTCAGCAACAAGAACTTCAACGAATACCTGGGAGAGTGGGTGTTCGGCCACTGGCTCATCATGCGTTGGAACGATCCCCACTCCACCGTCACTTGGGCCCGAGTGCCCATGCTGTTGCTCACGCTGCTTCTTGGCCTTGCAATATACGTGTTTGGCTCACGACTGGGAGATGTCTGGGGAGGGCTGTTGTGCCTCTGCGTCTTTGCGAGCACGCCGACATTTCTCGCATTCGGCCCGCTCGTAATCACTGATACTGCGATCACCTTGTTCTGGGTCCTCGCCGTTTGGCAACTTCCTGGGATGTGGTGCTCCCCCTCCCGCCGCGGCCTCCTCAAGTTTGGGCTTGTTCTGGCCGGCGCTTTTCTTTCGAAATTCTCTTCCGGGCTGTTGTTCTTCGTCTTTGTTGCCTTCGCACTGAGTTTGCGTTGGCGCGGTGCTCCGGAGCAGCCAACGGATAAGGCCGCGCGGCGTACTTGGCGGCGCCGTGCGTGGCGCAACCTGGCCAAAGCAACTCTCTGGGCGGCTTTGTTCGTGTACACCACCTATTTTGTCCTCTCCTGGAACCAACCGACGGATTCGTTCAGCATCATTCCGCACTTTCCCGCGTCGCCGTTCTTGCGGCGGCTGCTGATGCCGGTGTGGCTCTACTTCCGTGGTCTCATCTTGTTCGCGATTGGGGCCGCGAGCCGACCAACGTATATTCTGGGCCGCGCCTATCCTCATGGTGTCTGGTTTTATTTTCCGGTCCTGTTTGTCTTGAAATCGCCGCTGGCCTTTCTTCTTTTGCTCCTGCTTGCGGCTGTGATTGCCATCCTCTTGAAAGGCCGTTCAGGTGGACAACAATCGGCGATACCTAGCGGCATGGAACTTCACTGGCGCGCCGTATGGGTCTCGCTCGTGGTCTTTGTGGCCGCGGCTATGCTCAATCGGCTGGACATCAGCATTCGCCATTTCTCCGTCGCGCTGGCTCTGCTGATTCTTCTGCTGGCCCCGCTGCCACGCATGGTGCAGTTGCTGCACCATTCAAACCCCCGCGGGGCGCGCACGGGAAACTGGGTGACCATCGGCCTCGCGGTTGCTTGCCTTGCCACCGCCGTCTGGGCCTATCCAAATTACCTTCCATTCTTGAATGTGCTCAGCATCGGACGGCCAGGCTACATCCTGGTGAATGATTCCAACCTGGATTGGAACCAAGCTCTGCCGGAAGTCGAATCCTTCGTGCGGCAACGCCGACTGAACCAGGTCCTCCTGGATGAGTACGGATTCTCCGAGCCGACTGCGTATGCTCCCCAGGCCCAGCTCTGGAGCTGCCAGGAGCCTTCTCCTTCGGACGGCGGCCAATGGGCAGTAGTCTCCGCAGGTAACATCGCAGACGGACAAAATTGCCTTTGGCTCATGCAGTATCCGCATCAAGTCCTGGCCGGCGGCAGCATGTACGCCATCCAGCTTCCCCCAGTGCTTCCCCCGGCTGGCGCGCCCGGAGGTCCCCCCCTGCCTAAGGCCTACCGCTATTTTGGCGGCTTTCCCGGCTTCGATCTGCGGCCAATGTTTTTGCATTGCATTCGCGATCCCCAACAGCTTCAACCGACCATAGACCGGGTGCAGGCGATGATGGAAGCCGCTGCCCAGAAGAAGAAGTAGACCCCAAAGCGCAGCGTGCCTGGGACAAGTAAGGCGGGCTCCGATTAGCCCGCTTGTCGGATGGAATCCCGCTCATGTCGGACATGAGACAGGACTTTCCTTTCGGTTTGAGTTGCAGTTACGATTGCTCCCTATGATGCCCTCTCGCGCAAGCCGGATTGGCAAGCGGTGGCGTGCCGCTGCTGTAGTTTTGCTGGTCGGTGTGATCGCGTTCCTGTCGGGAATTAGGAGTTGGCCCGATCAAATTACAGGGATGCGGCCTGCGAACAAATACGAAGAGTTCTACAGATACGTGTCCCAGGAGCTTGCCGAACCGGCGCTCTGCAAGAAGATTCCGTGGTCCGTCAGGTCGCCGGGTGGATTCTTCATTTCGCCATCGTACGAACGATCGGAGTGCTACGAATTCATCGCAGGTAGGACAAAGAATCCGTGGCTTTGCTGGAAAGTCAAGCGGCTCGGCGCATTCAGTTTGTTTTCCGAGCAGACATCAACGTGGACATGTCTGAACCATGCGATTCACGGCTGGAACTCTGGCATCGGTATCTCGCGGGCAAACTTGGTCGGATTTTTCACTCAAATGGGTTACGACCCGGACACGCTTCACCTCGAAGGCATAACATCGCCAATCGTCAGCGTAAAAGACATCTACCGTCAACTCCCGGATCAACCCGACATCGTGACACGAATCGAGAAAGCGAGCGGCGCTTCCGATAAACCTTCGACCGTGACCACTGGCGACATCGAGGACGCAGCTTATCTCGCCGACATCGCCGCATTGGTCAGCCAAGACTCCCGATGGTGTTTCCGGATTCCGGAAAATCTACCGCTAGCCAGCGAGAGGGCAAGATTCCGCGACTGGTGTTTGTTCACGCTCGCCACTAATACCAAAAATGCCGAACTCTGCAGCCGCATCCCCATCCGAGCGGACGGAACCGACGTACGGATGTCACTACAAGCGCAATGCGGCTTCCAGGTCAATTCACCTCATCCGAGTAGGATCCACTACGGGCCAGAAGTGCCCGCTGATGACGATCGGACACGCATGCTGATCACCACGTTGAATTATGAAATCCCGCAAGCCAAAGACTTGCCACTCGAACGTATCTATGCCGCCTATGATCGGTTCTTAGATGAGCTGAAGCACGGTACTGATCCCCGGCACGTGACGGCTCGGCTACGCTTCATCGATCGCGTGCAGCGCGTCCCTGATAACAACTAAACTAGCGCTGTGGCACATTTTGTCGCTGCAACGCGCTCATCGGCCATCTACGTCATCGGCAACACCGATTCTGAAAACCGCCGCCAATCGTCGGCGAAGCAGGTCACTACTACGTGCAGGCCACTAGACCTCCAAAGGGAGCTCAACCGGTGGAGCTTTGCCGCCCTAGTTGAGATCTACATGATATTTCTGGATCCTGCCGCGCCATCAATGCCTGGAAAGCCGCCGCTCAGCGCAGCAAGTGCTGCCAGTTGAGGGCGAGATCCATGGAAGATGCGCTGCGCTGCCCAACCGGCCGGGTGGCGAGGATACGCTTTCCGTCTCCCATGATGGAGATCAGATCGACCTCGTGGGGAATGGTCATCATTTCTCTGGGGACCGAGAATTCTGGTTTGCTTTCACCGGTGCTGACCTCTACGGTGTAAATCTTGTCTCCCTGGCGGTAGTGCATGCGCTTACCATCGGGGGACCAATCCACAACCCGCACATAACTGTCGGTTAACTCGGAAGCCAAGCCATTGGAGATCTGGTACTTCGAACCAACGCCCGGGAACGAGGTCACATAGATTTCCCGGCCACCGTTTTCGTTGGAGGTGTAGGCCAGCCACTTGTCATCGGGAGAGAGAGAGGCGTCGGCCTCATCATACGAACTGTTCAGCACAGGCAGCACCTTTCGATCGCTGGCGAGGTCCATGGAATAAATGTCGAAGCCGGTCGTGGGATCCTGAATGGCGACAAAAGCGTACCGCCCATCGCTTGACTGGTTCGCCATGGTGAGCCAATTGCCCGACACAGTCAGCTGTTCCTCTTTACCGGAAGAAACTAACGAACGCCGCACCAGAGTGCTGTGGTAGCCGTTGGTGGCGCTGATCAGTACACTCTTTCCGTCGGCCGATACTACTCCTCTCTGATCCAGCTCTGAATCGGGAGTGAGCCGCGTAATGGTCCTGCGTTCGGTGTCCACCTGCCACAGACTGTTTCCATGCCCGCTCGGGTTGGCGCGGTACAAGACAGCCATGCGACTGGAGGGAGAAAAACTTCCACCGTCGTAAGGAGCCGGCTCTCCCCAGTGGTCCAATTCCCTACCCGTCGAGTCCAGCCACACCAACTCACGATTCTCCCGGGGGGCGCGACGATACACCAGCACGTTCTGAGCTACGGAAAAGTATCCGATGTTACGCGGGTCGTAATAATCGAGCGACTCCGCGATCGGGATGGGCTTGCCCGAGAAACGCAGTCCGTCCGCATCGAACGGCTGCCCCATCAATGTGCCGTCCTTCACGTAAAACAAGTGGCCATTGCCGTAGGCGACGTTCGATCCAACCCCCAAAATCCGCGTGGATTCACCCCCGTCAAGAGATCTGGCAAATACACTTCCCGAGTCTGTGGTCGACCGCTGTACGAAAAGAAAGTGTTTTCCATCGGGCAGAAAGTAAGGATTGCGATTGGTGAAATCCTTATCGTCCTTGTGTGCTGGAGTTGCATCCTCGGGCGTGCCACCGTCATCGGACACACGCTGCAGTGGACCGCTGATGTTCGGCGCGAAAAGGATGACGCCCTTTTCGTTCCAAGCGCCGCCTCGTCCTTCTTGGGCCTCACACAGCGCTTGCACCGGTCCGCCGGCGGCCTCGACCTTTCTCAGCTTACCCTTGGAGAAAAATCCAAGGTACTTCCCGTCTGGAGACCAGAATGGGAACATGCCGTCTTCCGTACCCGCCACTGGGTCCGCTTTCCCCGTGCTTAGCCGCTGCACAAAGATGATGCTTTTGTTCTCCTTCAACGCGACGAATGCGATTTGTTGCCCATCTGGCGATACAACCGGCGCTCCATCGAGGACAAGGGCGAAATCAAAGCCCGCGGGCCGATCCATCTGCGCCCGTACCAGTTTCTGTGCCGAGGTCAGACGGTTCGCATACAACGCCACCCCGATCACCGCGGCCACAGCCAACAACCACCCCAAGACCGTCACGGCCGCTAGAATTTTCTGCCGGCTCTTTCGGTGCGAAACCACTACTGCCGGAGCGCTAACCTGACTGCCGCCCGCCACAATCCACTGCAACTGCAATTTCAGGTCGTGCGCGCTTTGCAAACGCTGGTCCGGCTCTTTCGCCAGACAAGTCCGTACCAGATGATCGAGCGCTGGAGGCGTGAGTGGTTGCACCGCCGAGATCGGGTCCGGATCCTTCTCCAGCACGGCACTCGCCACCGACAGCTGGCTCTTGCCCTCGAATGCGCGCTTGCCGGTCAGCATCTCGTAAAGCATCGCGCCAAAAGCAAAGATGTCGCTGCGGGTATCGGCTTCCTTCCCTTGAATCTGCTCCGGACTCATGTACTGCACCGTGCCAACCATCGTCCCGGCTACGGTGATTGGGGAAGCCATACTCGGCAAAGTAGCCACCGCGGAGAACGCCGGCATGCCCGACTGGTTGCTGGCCGCAAATGCCTGCTTGGCGAGTCCAAAGTCCATCAGCTTGGCTCCGGCCTTGGTGAGCATCACATTGCCCGGCTTCAGGTCGCGATGGACGATGCCGCCGCGGTGCGCTTTGTCCAGCGCATCGGCGACTTCGACCCCCACCCGCAGAGTTTCGTCCGGAGTCATCGGCTTGCGCGCCAGACGCGCGGCGAGAGTCTCGCCCTCCAGGTATTCCATCACCAGGAAATCCACGCCATCCTGGCCGCCAACGTCATAGAGCACGCAGATGTTGGGGTGTTGGAGGCCGGAGATGGCCTTAGCTTCGCGCTCGAAACGCGCTCGCAAGTCCAGGTTCTCACTCAAGTGCGAAGGCAGCACTTTGATCGCGACCTCGCGGTCGAGCCGCGAGTCACGCGCGCGGTAAACTTCGCCCATGCCGCCAGCGCCGAGCGGGGCAACGATTTCGTAGGGGCCAAGTTTTGTGCCAGAGGTAAGAGCCATGCGTGCGCGCAACTATATCACTACGCAGCACATTGCAGCGGATGCGAGGATGCTGGATGGTTTGTCACGAAACCAGAAATTAGCCCAGCACGTTATGCGATCTGGCCCTGTACGCTCATCCTGAGTTTGCGTATCCCGTCGTGAATCTGATGTGCGTTGGCGCCCCCGTAGCCAAGAATCAAGCCGCCTCTGGTGGGTGGTTTCGAGTAGCATATGGACAACGGCATCGCGGAAACCCCCTTCTGGGCGGCCTTCCTGGAAACCGCCACATCGTTCGTGCCGGGCGGCAGTAGTGCGACCAGGTGCATCCCTGCTTCGGCACCAATCACCTCGATCATATCTGCCATCTGGGTTTGGATCGCTTTTACCAACGCCCTGCGCCGCTCCATGTAGAGCATTCGCATCCGACGTATATGGCGAGCGAAGTGTCCCTCGCGGATAAAGTCGGTCAAGACTGCCTGATAGAGAGTCGATGAAAAGATGTCGGCGGCGTCTCGAGCGGCGGAGAAGGCGGATACCAAATCCTTAGGAACAACCACGTAGCCCAGGCGCAAAGCAGGAAACATGACTTTGCTGAACGTCCCGACATAAATGACCCTCCCATCCGTGTCCAGGCCTTGAAGGGAAGCAATCGGGCGGCTTCCAAACCTGTACTCGCTGTCGTAATCGTCTTCGATGATCCAGGCACCAGTGCGCACCGCCCAATTGAGGAGAAGCATACGACGTGTGGCACTCATGGTCATGCCCAGGGGATATTGGTGCGATGGTGTGATGTAAACGGCGCGCGCGGTGTGACCACGACGGATCATCTCTGCTATGTTCATCCCCTGGTGATCCACCGGAACCGGAACCAAGTGAGCCAAGGCAGTCATGAAAGCTTGACGCGCCCCTGGATACCCCGGCTCTTCCATCCACACCGGGTCGTTGGGATCCAACAAAACCTGTGCAGAAATTTGCAAGCCCTGCTGTGACCCGGTGGTCACCAGAATCTGCGATGCCTCGCAACGAACCGCGCGAACCGCGCCCAGGTAGTCCGCGATGGCTTCGCGGAGTGACAGCTGTCCCATTGCGTTGCCATAGGCCATGATGCCCCTTGTCGGCTTTCGAGAATGCCGAGCCACTAGTTTCGACCAGACACGGATCGGAAAGTGGTCGAGGGCCGGCAGGCTTACTCGAAATGCGCCCAAGTTATCCAACCATGATTGCGTCGGCACGTGCGTCAATGCCGCCCCGCGACGTGAGATTCGGCGCGGACCCATCTTCTCAACTATTTCTTGAAGCCCTTTCCGCGCTTTGCTGGCCTGGGCACTTAGGGCGTCATCGGGGATGGATCTAGCCACACATGTGCCAGCTCCAATGAAGGTCTCCAAGTAACCTTCGGCAAGCAATTGCTCGTATGCGTTCAAGACCGGGATACGAGAAATCTTCAGCTCAGCAGCCAAGCTTCTGGTTGACGGCACTCGCTGTCCAGGCCGCATTTGGCCGTCGGTGATGACCCTCCGGAACCAGTCATACAACTGGCGATACATCGGAGTCTTCGTGTGGTAGTCAATCGCTATCGGCGGAACGAAGCTGGCAGGAACGCGTTTCATCCGGGCAACCCACGTATTGTTATGTGTTGCGCACTGTAAAGTGGTTATATCGTAACAAATCAGAGTGGCTATTGTGACAAACCACTGCTCGGGGTTAAATCTTCTAGCATGACGACCCGATTGCACACGAATTCGGTGGGGTCCAAGCGGAATGCTGCACACAAAGCTATGGGCATTCTAACGGCAGGTTTCGGGGCGGACGGCGAGGCAGCCCGCCTAAGAAGGATAGACAGACGAATTAAAAGGGGGCAGTGATGAACATCAAACACATTCAGGTTTATCTCACTCCTCCAGATCAGGGCGACCATCCCAAACCTTTTCGAGTGACCGGAAGTACCGTCAAATTCAACCCAGGTAATGGAGCCAGCTAAGGCAACCCCACCAGGAGTCATACGTCATGCGACCTCTAATGCCCCTCTTGATCGCCTCGTTGCTTTGCAGTCCCAACATATTCGTCGGTGAGCGCGACGGCATGCTGGCCCGCGGAACACCGGCGGTGCCCGGCAATACCGATATGATCCAGCACCTGGGGGCAACCGGGCCGCAGGCAAGAGTGCCGCAGAGTGCGCTGTTCGGTCGCTTCGTCGGCACCTGGGATGTGAGCTATGAAACCTACGACAAAGACGGTAGCGTGCGGCGCAATCGCGGCCAGGTGATCTTTGGCTGGATCCTGGATGGCTGGGCGCTGCAGGAGATCTGGACGTCGGACGCGCACGACAAGGAACCCAAACCCTTCGGTACGTCGATCCGCTTCTACGATAGCAAGCGCCAGCGCTGGACAGAGGTGTGGATATATCCGGCGCAAGGTATGACGACCATCATGAGCGGCGGCGAAGGGGACGGGCGCATCGTGCTAACCGGGCACGATGATGCCGGGGCGATGATGCGTTGGTCGTTCAACGACATCCAGACCGACTCCTTCGTTTGGCGCGGTGAGCTCTCCAACGATGAAGGCAAAACGTGGCGGCTGCAGGGCGAGAACCACATTCACCGGCATCGCGACTAAACGCCGAGTTACCCGGCGCGCTTTTGCCCCTGGTGCGTGAACCCATCGCACCGCCTGTGGCCAAGGGTCACGACAATGCCGCATGCTGACGCCCTTCTGATCGAGCCGCCTAAGAAGGATAGACGGACGAATTAATGACGAATTAATAAGGAGGCAGTGATGGACCTCAAATACATTCGGACTTATCTCCTGGTGTGCAGCCTGGTTGTCGTCTTGCAGCCCTTTCACGGACTCGCACAGCAGAATTCAGGCGCATCGAGAACAAGCCTTCAACACCCTCCCACAGAATGGGATGGGCAACACGATTTCGACTTTGAGATTGGTACTTGGAAAACGCACCTCAGGCGTCTGGTGCATCCGCTAACAGGTTCTACGACGTGGATCGAATATGATGGGACTACCGTCGTCCGCAAGGTCTGGAACGGCCGCGCCAATCTGGTGGAGCTCGACGCTGATGGCGCAGCAGGTCATTTCGAAGGTCTGAACCTGCGTCTATACAATCCCCAATCCCACCAGTGGAGCCTCAATTTTGCCAACAGCAACGACGGCACCCTGAGCCAACCCACGATCGGCGAGTTCAAAAATGGGCGTGGCGAGTTTTTCGACCAGGAAACGCTTAATGGCCGAGCCATCTATGTTCGGTTTGTTATCTCGGAGATCGCTCCGGATTCGTGCCGTTTTGAACAGGCGTTCTCAACTGATGGGGGCAAGACTTGGGAAGTGAACTGGATGGCGACAGACATACGGGTGAAAGATGAATCTGACAAAAGCCTTCACCACACTCGCACGGAACGGGATGGGCAACACGATTTTGACTTTGAGATGGGCACTTGGAAAATTCACTTATCGCGCCTTCTGCATCCCTTAACGGGCTCCACTACCTGGATCGAATTTGACGGTACTTCCGTCACCCGCAAGGTTTGGGATGGCCGCGCTTATCTAGAGGAGTTCGAGGCCGATAGTCCAACAGGTCACATCGAAGGTCTGACCCTCCGTCTATACAATCCCAAATCCCACCAGTGGAATCTCAACTGGGCCAACAGCAAGGATGGCACCTTAGGCCAACCCACGATCGGCGAGTTCAAGAATGGACGCGGTGAGTTTTTCGACCAAGAGCCATTTAATGGCAGAGCCATCCTTGTTCGATATGTTTGGTCGGACATCACCCCGAATTCGGCCCACTTTGAGCAGTCATTCTCGGATGATGGAGGCAAGACTTGGGAAGGCAACTGGATTACGACTCAGACACGGGTAAACGATGAATCCGACAAAGCGCACTGAACTCCACCGCATACCCAGCAGAGGATCGCGCGACTGGGAAACGATTAACGAAATTTTGGACGCAGGCTTTCTCGCTCACGTCGGATTTTGCGTAGGTGGCCAGCCATTCGTCATTCCGACGCTGTATGGTCGGGATGGGAAAAGGCTTTATTTGCACGGTTCAGCCGCCAGTCGCATGCTCGGGGAACTCGAAACTGGCATCTCGGCCTGCGTCACGGTGACGCTGGTGGATGGATTGGTCTTAGCGCGGTCTGCCTTCGACCATTCCATGAACTACCGCTCCGTCGTTGCCTTTGGAAGGGCGCGTAGGATGGCAGATCCAGGGCAGAAGATCAAATCCTTGCGCGTCATCTCCGAACATCTTATCGCCGGCCGGTGGGAAGATGTCCGTCAACCCAGCGAGAAGGAATTGAAAGCGACAATGGTGCTTGAATTCTCGATCGAGGAGGCTTCATCAAAGGTGCGAAGCGGACCGCCGCTGGACGACGAGAGCGACTATGGGTTGCCGGTATGGGCTGGGGTATTACCGCTTGAGATTAAGTCTCGGCCGCCCATACCAGACGACAAATTAATCAAAGGTGTCGCTCTTCCGGATTATGTCCGGCGCTACGACGCTCGGATCAATGGCCGTAAGGATGCGTGAGAGAGGAAGACCTGCCTCAAATAAGGAGACTCAGGTCATGCGGAGATACGTCGAGGTTGCAGCACTGATGATCGCGCGGTTATTGGTCGGAGCTGCGGGCGCAGAGGCCCAACAGGAGACCTCGCCGCCGTCTTCTGTCGTCCGCCAGTCGCTGGACGATGCCTGGTGGACCGGACCCATGCTGGCGCCCTCGGCCGCGACGTTACCGCGTGGACATTTCCTGATCGAGCCCTATTTCTACGATGTGATCGCTGCTCATTCGAACGGCTTCGGTTCGCTGACGTACGTGAACTACGGACTCGCAGACAGAGTGACGGTCGGGCTGATCCCCACGGCGGGCTTCAACAAGGTGAGCAACAGCCCGAGCAGCTCCGGCGTCGGGCTGGGCGATCTCACTTTGCAGACTCAGTACCGGCTCACGAAGTTTCATGCGGGCAGCTGGATACCGACGACCTCTGTCGCCGTACAGGAAACGTTGCCGACCGGGAGGTACGATCGGCTGGGCCATCGGCCGAGCGACGGCCTTGGCAGCGGTGCTTACACCACAACCTTGGCGCTCTACTCCCAGACGTATTTCTGGCTGCCAAATGGTCGCATTCTGCGCATGCGTTTCAACGTGTCGCAGGGTTTTTCGAACAACGTGACCGTCGAAGACGTCAGTGTCTACGGCACTGAAGCAGGATTCCGCGGGCACGCCAAGCCGGGTATCTCCTTCTTTGTCGACGCGTCTTGGGAATACAGCCTGACGCGTAGATGGGTGCTGGCGCTCGACGCCACATACCGCCACAACGGCAACACCCGCGCGGCCGGATATAACGTTCTGGATCCCAATGGCGTACAGAATCCACCCAGCATCCAGCTAGACTCCGGCTCCAGCGAGGCGCTTGGCTTCGCGCCCGCGATTGAATACAGTTGGAAGCCCAATCTAGGTGTGCTCCTCGGCGCCCGGGTGATTCCGGCCGCCCATAATACGCATGCCTCGATCACCCCGGCGGTGGCGATCAACTTCGTTCACTGATCAGCGACGACTCGAGAGCCTTACGACAAGGGTGTTCGACGGGAGGAAGTAAATAAAGCTGCCCTGTCTTGCTGTGGTGGCATCGCCGTCTTGCCATTCGTTCAACGGGACCGCATCGGTAGTTCTACATAAGAAGCCAATGCGCTCTGTCGATAGACCGTCCAAGTAACATCGCCTCCAGGCGGGTACCGCCGGAAGACACCAGCGTCCGCTCCTGCGAGGGCAACGCGAATCTGATGACCCTTTCGCAAGAGGATGGATGTTGGCCACATGCTGAACTTCAGTTCGGCGGGCTTTCCGGGGAGAAGCGGTTGGGCGTCGCGGCGGGAGTTGCCAGAGGCTGGGCCAAGCGAATGGTACGGACGCTCGTGCGCCTCCATCTGCTTGCGGTTGACTGCGCGGAGTTCTCCCTCATCCAGATAAGTGACCTGCTTGGGGGGAAGGTCATTCGTGCCAACGCTTACTTTCCCCCAAGGTAAAATGCCACTCTCCAGCTGATTTGCCTATGCTCTCCTGTGGTTCTTTCGCACCGCACACACCACTGCAGTTACTCCCCAGCGCCGCCGCAGCGGAGCGAAGCCCTGCACAGCGCAGCGCAGCGGAGGCGGCGCCACATCCAGCTTCGATCTTCTAAAGCGGGGCGCTCTTTCATAATGCATTGACCCGGGTCGTGAGTGTAAACGTATTTTGGGCGTGTCCGATGGGGGCTTTAGACCGCGCAAGGACCGATGAGCAGCACATCGCATGGGACTTTTGGTTCACCACCGGAGGAAGGATGTAGTGCTCCCGGGACGAACCATGTTTGTCACTTGAAACCTCACCTCCCCTCGCCTAGCGTGGCACTCCAACTGATGTCCAGCCAAGGTTATGTCTCTAGAACGACGCCACAGTTCCCGGTGCACCATTCGACCTGCTGGATACGCCTGGTTGGGGACCGATCACAAAGCCATCGTTCTGAACGTGGGTGAATGTGGTATTGGGATCCTGGGCTCGTCTGCCATCAAGTCTGACTCTGATGTTGAGCTGCGGATTATGTTGGACTTGAATTCGAATATTCTCAGCGCAAAAGGCAAGATCGCCTGGGCGAATGATACCGGTGGGGCCGGCATCCACCTACAGTTGCCCGAATGGCACGAATACGCGCAGCAGTGGCGTTCACTTTCAAAAAAATCGGGTTTTGCAGTTCCAGTCACGCCGCCGGCAACTTCGGCGACGCTGATCTCTGCGCCCGAGCAATTGCAAACAGTCGGCTACGCAGATGATGGACGCGTGGTAACCCAGTTGAGAGCGTGCTATTTGCGCAGCGTGGAGGCGGACCTTGAGGCAAAATTAGTTCGGAGGGCTCGAATCAAATATTTCGCCGCCATCACCTTGGCTGGCCTCTTTTTTGGGGGGACCGTCTGGTTGCTTAGGGGCAGATCGCCACTCTTCGGATCGGCGCTCACGGCTACGCGGTTACCGGCGGCATCTCCACAACCTCCACCCGCGGCAGCATCCTTACCGGTCGTCGACGCACAATCGAGGTCAGCATTCTTAGAAGTACTACCAGGGATCAGCTACGAATCCGGTCCAAGTCTTGTCAACATTCTTGTCGACCTACCGGAGCACTTCGACTTGCACGCCGTTGCTCTCCGGAATCCCGACCGCATCTACTTCGATGTTCCGACGTCTGCCGCACGGGTAAAGCGCAAATCTGTCGACATGAGCAACGACTTCTTGCGGCGCATCCGCGTATCGCCCAGGGACGGCGAGGTTACCAGGATCGTTCTGGATCTGAAATGCTCTTGCACTTATCGTTTTCAACGGTTGTCTGGCCCGCGACACCGCGTACAAATCGAGGTCTGGCCGCAGAGCACGCCCACTGCGCTTGCCCCCACCCGCGCACCCGCCCCTCGAATCGCTCCGTCCATGTCCCGCGCTTCGCTAGCCTAGCGCGCCAAGAGGTTTTACGTCGGCAAAGCAAAGTGAGTCGATGAACTCCGCGGAGTTTGCGCCATCTATCGCGTTGTGGACATCGTTGAGCTTCTCGGCTCCGGCGTCTGCGTGGGTGCGGCCATGGTAGGGATGATCTTCATGCTTCGCGGCACGCGACCATGAAGCTCGAAAATCGCCATTTCACTCAGGACCGGGTTGTGCGTGTAAACGTCCGCCTTCCGCAAGGGCCACGGAACGAAGTCCTGCGCGATCGTCTAGTATTAGTTCCCATCCGTCGGCTTGTGCTCGGCCTGCGATTGCTGTGACTCGAGCCAAATCTCCGCCTCGGTGGCGATTCGGAAAGTGCGCGTCACACGAAAGAAATCCTCTGCCAGCACTTCAAACATCCTCATCATGCCGAAAAGAGCGGTACGACTGGCAACGATCGCACACGCATCGAAGCGAACCTTGGCACGGACCCTCTTCAGTTCATCGACGACGCTCGAGATCTGGGGAGCCGCCGGTAAAGAATCCACTTCACTCAAGTCCAAGAAGACGTCGGTGCGCTCCGGGCATTGGGGATCTTGCTCCAAAGTCCGAAAATGATCGATGACCTCCTGCAGCGTCACCTGCCCGACCGCCTTGGTCCGAATCGTTCTCTTGTCGGCATCGATTTGATACGTAATGGGCAAAAGTCAATTCTACCTTTCGTTCTTCGGGGTCAGAAATATTTGCTCGGGCGCGAGGCGAATGGATAGCTTCCGAGCAGACGACAAATCGAGGGTCACCATGCCGGGCAGCCACTCCTTGTACATCTGGATTTGCCGCACGCAGTGAAAAATAGAAGCAAGGAGCCCTTGCGAAACTGGTATCCTGCGCCCATGCGCACACGCGTGGTATTGCTGGGTGCCGGCTTCGGAGGGCTTGAGCTGACGACGATCCTTTCAGACGCCTTCGGCGACGCGATCGATGGGGATAGCCCACCCGGCTACTGCAGCTTCGCGTACTCCGCCTTGGCTTCCTTCAGACGGGGGTCGCCGTCGTCAGCGCAGGAAGGCCAACCCGCCGCAGCAAGCCTTGGAAACCTTGGTTGTCGCGCAAGACGTCCATGCTCGGATCTATATGAAGATAGATAAGCCAGTGGGAATGCTCTTCGTAGCATTTCTCCAAGTATTCAATCGCGCGATCGTTCTCTCCCAAGCCGATGTAGATTCCGGCGAAGAAATAGGGCGCGACATACTTTTGCTTCGCTAATCTTGTCAGATCATCGAGCATTCGTAATGCTTCCTTTTTCCGACCAGCCGTGCCGAGAGTGTGCGCAAGTGCCGCGCGCATCAGAGGACTGCCGCCCGACAGCTTCACCCCCTTCTCACCCTCTGTGATGGCCAGTTCATAGCAACCTGTTTTCCTGAGCAACAGGCCGAGGATCCAGTAGGTGACGGGGTAGTTCGGGTCCAAATCGACAGTTCGCCGGAGTTGTTCAATAGCTTCGTCGTATCGGCGGGCAAAGTAGAGGGCCCATCCGACTGCGACGTTGATAATGAGCGACAAAGGATCTAGATCCAGACCCTTCTTCATCCTGGTCAAAGCTTCTCCGTGTCGCCCCATGGTCATCGCATACTCGGCGTACCAGTGGTTGGCAGTTGCGTAGTTGGGACCCAGTTCGAGGCTGCGATTGAATTCTGTCTGAGCCTCTTCCCACTGCCAATCGTGAAGCCATAACAGGGCCGCCAAAGGCGTGTGGGCTTCAGCGAGATCCAGATCGAGCTGCAGGGCAGTCTTTGCCGCCGCTTGGCCTTTCGGGAACGCTTCCTTCGGCGGTAGATAGCTGTTCCACCCTAGGAGCACGTAGCAATCGGCCAAACCAGCGTAGGCGAGGGAGTAGCTGGGATCGATCTCGACTGCCTGCCGAAAGTACTCGATCGCCTTATAGAAACCTTCTTCGGTCCACCGGTTCCAGTGGTGACGACCTTTTAGGTAAAGCTGGTATGCCTCTGCATTCTCCGTGGGGCGTTTTGTTAGTTGCTTCTTTTCTGCTCGGGTCAACTTTAACCGCAATTTCCCCGATATCTCGTTCGAAATTTCGTCTTGGACCGCAAAGATGTCGCCAGGCTTGCGATCGTATTGCGCGCCCCACAGTAGAGAGCCTGTGGCTACATCGACTAGTTCGGTCCCAATGCGCAAAGAGCCACCGCTTTGCATCACTCTTCCTACGAGCACGGCGCGCACATTAAGCTCGCGACCGATGGCTTGAGGGTCAATTTCCCGGCCCTTATACCTAAAAACTGCACTCTGCGCGATCACTCGCAGTTTCGGTAGCGTCACCAGAATATTGATGAGACTCCCCGTGATCCCGTCACTGAGGTATTCGTGCTCAGGATCGCCGCTCGCATTTTCGAAGGGCAAAACTGCGAGCGAGTCAATGATCTTGGAGACTCGCGGGGGGCGTGGGGCAGCTGTTTTCACGGCGGAAGTCTGTCCCGTCCGCTTGCCGATCGAGGACAAACGACTTGTGCTTGGGGTCAGAACCCATTCTGCTTGTTCTGAAGCCCTCCGGCCTGACCCCGTATCTCGCTTTAGCCGTTGCAGCTCAGCCCGCATGTCGGCAGCGTGCTGATAGCGCAGGTTTCTGTCCTTCTCCAAGGCTCTGTGGATTACGTCTTGGAGGCTCAGTGGAATGTTGGGATTGACTCGCACGGGAGCCACCGGATCGCGGTTGAGAATGGCCTCCGTGATGAGACCCGTACTGGCTCCTTGAAAGGGCAACCCCCCGGTAGCCATCTGGTAGAGAACGATACCGAAAGAGAACAGATCCGTGCGAGCGTCCAACTCTTTGGCCCGCACTTGCTCTGGAGACATGTAGGCCGCGGTTCCCACAGCTATGCCCGGGCTGGTGAGATGTTCTTCGGACTCGATGGCCACGGCTCTCATGGCGATGCTTTCAGGCTTGATAGAGATCTTTGCTAGCCCAAAATCCAAAATCTTGGCGTTCCCGCGATTGGTGACAAAAATATTGGCAGACTTGATGTCGCGGTGGATGATGCCCTCTGAGTGGGAAGCGTCCAGGGCATCGGCGATCTGGATTCCCAGATCGAGCACCGTCTCGATCTCCAGAGGCTTGCCACTGATCCGGCGCCGGAGGGTCTGCCCCTCCAGCAATTCCATGGCGATGAAGGTTCGTCCCTCGGCCTCGTCAATCTCGTGGATGGTGCAGATGTTCGGATGATTCAGTGCAGAGGCAGCCTTGGCTTCGCGCTGAAAACGGCCGAGTGCCTGCGGGTCTTTGGCTACGTTGTCGGGCAGGAACTTGAGGGCAACGAAACGACCAAGCTTCACATCCTCGAGTGCGAGATGTTCTGGCCGATCATGCGCAAGAATGCTATGGCGGAAGCGCAGGCAAGTCAATGAATGTCAGGGAGTTGACGGTATCTCACAAGGGTGGTTGGCGAAAAATCGCCATTTCACCAACAACCAATCGTGAGCTGCTCTCGATGTACACGTGCCGACCTGAAGGTGTAGGCTGTTCCGGGCGATTGGCGCACATCTCGGGAGACAAGCTCATGCGTTCCAAGAAATTCTGGCTGATTTCAGGGATTGCCACAGATCAAGCATCATGTACTGACCGGATACGTACTTGAGGTAACGCCGGAGATGAACAGGATCACCGTGCGCAATGCCGATATGCCCGGAACCATGGCCTCAATGGTCATGGACTATCAGCTTAAGGACGCAGCCGCCCTCGGCGGAGTCAAACCGGGTGATGTCATTCAGGCAACTATGGTTGTGGACGACGGCTACTGGCTGGAAGGCATTAAAGTGACTGGCAGACATTGATGTCAGAGTGTTGATGATCTCGGCAGCGCGGCGAGATTCGGGGACTTTAATCAGAATCACGGTTGAAACATCGCCATTTCACAAGTAATCGGGTTTTTGGTGTGAACGCCTGTGGCTGTTGAAAAACTCACTCCGAGAAATTTGCAGAAAATGAATCGCGTGAGGATGCCCTACGAACGATTTTCTCTGCACGCTTAGACACTTTCTATCCGCGAAATTTTCTCTGATTTCTGAAATATCGAGTTTTTCAACAGCCACGCTTGTTCACGCCAATAATCCTGGTCTGGTCTCGGAATTGTTTGTTTCCCTTTGAAACTGCACCATACTCGATGGTCAGCGCTGAATCGCTGGACTCGGCAGCAAAAACGCAAGCCTGATACAGATGTCGGATCGATGGGAAAGAAATGGAAGTGGAAAGTGAAATTCAGACGATTGTCGATTGCAGCCCCAACGGAGAATCTCCTGATTCGTTTGCTCATCCTAGGCTTGGCGGTAAGCGCGACTGGCTTTGCGCAAGAATCTGCGCCCTGGCATGATCCGTCCAAACACCAAGTGCAGTTCGTAACTGTCGATGATGGTGTGCGGTTAGAGGTTCTGGATTGGGGCGGATCGGGACGATCAGTTGTATTGCTGGCGGGACTCGGATTCACCGCGCATGTTTTCGACGGATTCGCCGAGAAACTAACCGACTCGTATCACGTCTACGGAATCACGCGACGTGGATACGGAGCCTCCAGTCAGCCCGCCTCGGGTTATACGGAGCAGCGTCTAGCCGAGGATGACTTGCGAGTTCTCGACGCGCTCAAGCTGGTTGCGCCGGTCATGGTAGGTCACTCCATCGCCGGGAACGAATTGTCGCAACTGGGCATTCATCATTATGGCCGGATCAGAGGACTCGTTTACCTGGATGCCATGAACGACGCAACGGATGACTATACCGATTACGATGCACTCTGTAGCAAGTTGCCCGAAGCGATGCAAAAGCCACCTACGCCTTCCCCCTCCGATCTGAAATCATTTCCAGCCTATCGAGCTTGGCGACTTCGGACCCAAGGAATTGCAATTCCTGAATCCGAATTGCGTAATGATTTTGTGGAAAATCTGGATGGAAGCGTCGGCAGCCATAAGACTCCAGAAAACGTTGCTCATGCGATCATGGCAGGTGGCTGGAAGCACGATTATTCCGAGATTCGCTCGCCGGTGCTTGCGTTCGTTGCCTATGATACGCCTGATGGGCCTCCCCAGGACCAGATACGAAAATATCATGTGATGGATGCAGCGGAACGCACCATCGTTGGAGCGGTGTACGGCACCTACATAGGCATGGCCAGAATTCGGATAGAAAGGATCAACCGTGCCGCAGGCGGTGCCCGTGTGGTCGAGCTATGGGGTGCGGACCATTTCGTATTCCTCTCGAATGAGGCGGACGTGCTACGCGAACTGCGACCTTTTGTGGCGACATTGCACAAATAAATTGTGGGCACGCCCACGCCATAGGCCACTCTCTGCGCTGGACCAGCCCTCTAAAAGTACGGCTTTCCGACATCTGGCAAGGGGGGGTTGACCGTCGTAACATCACGACCGGCAATTTTGCGCAAACGCACACGATCAACGCAAGGCGAGCAACGGGTTCCCGCTCACGACGTGCTCCAACCCGTATCCCGAACTGTCGAAGGTGATGCGCAACACGTTTCCTCCCGGGTCTTTAATGTCCACTTGGGTGCTCGCGCCGTGGAGATCTACAGAATACGTGAACTGATACACTCCCGCGTCGACGAGCTCTAATTGCGTGACCCTATCCGCCTTATCAAACTGAGCGCTCCACACCTGGCGCCCGTCAATTGCCATATTGGTTGGGCATCGGATTCCTTCATGACCATACTTCGTCACGTGGTGCTCGGCATCCTCGACTTCTTCCAGACAGCCCGTCGCCGTGTAACGGTACAAGATCTCATGCCCCTCATTGTCTTGCGCTTCGGTCATCCTGTAGCCGGAGTCATATTTAAAGTGGATCCACTTTCCTTCGCCCGAACTTGCGCTCATCAGGTTTCCCGTCGATTCGCGCCGCAGCCGCAACATATTTCCCGACGCATCTTGCACCCCGATCAGCGCCGCCTGTTCTGGCCGTTGGACGCCACCACCATCCGGGAAAACATACGTCCTGCCGTCCTGTCGAAACAGCCTCCAACCCGGCCAGTTCCAGGTCACGTAAGAGGAGTAAAAGTCGGTGATCGTTGCCTCTACGACATAGATGGCGTCCCAATAACTCGCACCCCAATTGCTACGCCGGTAGCGCAGCCTTCCTCCATCCTCCAGGATAAGGTCCATCCAGGTGAAAGGCCACGTGTTCCCCACCGGCCAGATATTCAGGCTGTGGTTCCCGCCAATTCCAAAGACTCGCGAGCGCGAATCCTGAGTGCGAATCACACGGCTCAACTCCAGCGGCAGCGAACCCGGCAAGTAGAAGTCGGTTCGTCGTGACAGCAACATGCCGTAGTGCAAATAAATATCCAGAACTTCGAGTTCGGCCTCTCCATGTGTGCTGCTGCAGCCGGTCAAGTAGGCTGAATCCGTCCGATGTTTCTTTGGCGAATAATAGTGACGCACCGTGAAGCACGGGTCTCCCTCTTCATGGGTTTCGTCCCTGCGAGCCCTGGCGTCGCGGACCGAATAATTCTCTCCCATCGCATCCAGTGTTTCCATGTCTTCGATATTGTCGTAGAGCACGCTCCCGTGGTCACTCGTGAGTTCGAGACCGTAGAAAGAGATGCCGATGTTTTTTGTCAGCAGCTTGCGCAATCGGGTTTCGAGCAAGGATGACGCTGGTGGCTTGCCATAGTAAACAGGATTCAAACGAGCGGTTGAGATGACCAACGCCCGCGGCGTCTCCCGGAAATTCAGGGCAAACTTCCAATCCAGCTCGCTGATGTAGATGTCTTCATCGGTCACGCCGATCAAAATGCTACCGG
>WNFF01000219.1_pt1 | contig 51359 bp, 42 predicted proteins | sample 5400441 | NCBI WGS metagenome assembly WNFF01 (sample SAMN13153345, study PRJNA577476) | soil metagenome | isolation source: 120 cm saprolite under Douglas fir tree site 2 hole 3 replicate 1 | place: USA:California | collected 2015-04-18 | reverse complement strand
CAGATAGAAAATGAACTTCATGGTTAAAGACACGCCCACCGCAATTTGATCCGGTCTGATATTTATCTAACCGCTTATACAATCAGAGCGCTTTTATACTTAATCCAGACGCATTGTCAAGACAAATAAATCCAACCTTCCTTGCAGGAATTCGTTCACATTGCTGGTGCTGGATGCGTTAAAGTTTCCGCAGAGGCACTGGGCCTTGGCCCCACAGTCTAAGCGGTTAGTCTCAAATTGTGAGCCGGGGCTGATTATGAACTCAGTTCAGCAAATGAGAAAGCATCTGCCGATGTGTTCGCCGGAGCGCGCAGATTCTTTTTGCCTGCGCTTCGCGAACCCGTTTTCGCGTCTTTGGTTTTTATCACCCTGTGATATACATGCGTGAGTTGGGGTGAATCTCAAGACGCAGGTTGTGCGCATGGCGGCAATACCGCGTGTTCCGATTCGGAGGCTTGAATGTCGAACTCAATGGACCGAAGAGATTTCCTCAAGGCAGCGGGGGGAACCGTTGCCATCGCTTCCCTGCCCGCTATGGGCGCTACCGTTCAGCGCTCGCTCGCGTCAGGTTGCAAATTCTTCACAGGACCTCAGGCAGCTCTGGTCGAGAGCATTGCTGAGCAAATGATCCCCGCGGATGACACGCCCGGAGGCAAGGCGGCGGGAGTGGTTTTTTATATCGACGGCGTTCTTGCCGGGCCTTTCGGAAAATTCTATCGGACTAGTTATGAAGAAGGCCTCGCCATGATTGACGCTACCAGCCAGAAACAATTCGGAGGCGCCTTCGCCTCGGTCGGTTCTGAACACCAGGCCGCAATTCTTGAAGCTGTTCAATCAGGACATTCACGAAGAGAATTCCGGCACGAGTTTTTCGGGCTGCTGTGGCGGCACGTCATGGAAGGCTACTATGGCGATCCGGAACATGGCGGGAATCGTGATGGAGCAAGCTGGAAAATGATCGGATTCGAGGGCTAACCGCATGGCGAATGCTAAGAAAGTAGACGTGATCGTCATTGGATCAGGGGCGGGCGGAGGCGTAGTGGCCAACGAACTCGCTCAGGCTGGGCTTTCGGTCGTTGTATTCGAACGAGGGAAGAACTACAGTCCCGCCGATTTCAATCACAGCGAGTTAGACAGCCAGTACTCGCTTCCGCCGGCTTATGGGCCGTCGGTGTTTCCGAACCCGCGGACATTTCGATATACCGATCGTGAAACTGCCCAACGCGTCTATCCCGGTGTGAGCGATGGCTACGGAAAGACAGCAGCGGCGGTTGGAGGAGGCACGGTCGCTTACGGCGCGGCCGCATGGCGATTCAAGAAGGAAGACTTTCGTATGAAGTCGACCTATGGAAGTATTCCGGGAACTTCCGTCGAAGATTGGCCAATCAGCTATGACGATCTCGAACCCTTTTATGAAAAGGCGGAGTATGAGTTGGGCGTTTCCGGACTTGCTGGCGCAGATCCCTTCGCCGAGCCACGAAAAAAACCTTATCCCCTTCCCCCACTGCCCATTAATGCACAGGGAGAACTTATTCGCGACGTGGGCCAACGCATCGGTTGGCATCCCTTCCCGCCACCTTTCGCCATTTTGACTCAGCCTTACATGGGGCGCAATCCATGTGTTCAATGCGTCTGGTGCCTCGCTCATGACTGCGAAGTCAAGGCAAAGTCCGGCACACAGGTCACGCTACTTCCCAGAGCGATGCAGACCGGAAAATGCGAACTGCGAAACAATTGTTTTGTGACGCGGATTCTCACCGATGCCAAGGGCCGTCCTAATCGAGTCGAGTACTTCGACGCCAAGCATCAGGGCCATGAACAGTATGCGGATTTGATTGTGGTGGCATGTTCAGCCACCGAGTCCGCCCGGCTGCTTCTGAATTCCGCCAGCAAACTCCACCCTAAAGGGTTGGGGAACTCATCCGGCCAAGTGGGAAGAAACCTGAACGACCATACTGGAGCGGATACATTTGGAATCTTCGATCGCGAGATTCCACATGACAAAGGACCGGGGCCGTCCATCGCCTTCAACGATTGGAATCATCCGCGCAGCCGGGAAATACCTGGTGGCGGGTACATTTATAACTACTATTGCACCCTTCCCATCGAATTTGCTGGAACCCGCCCTCCTGGCGAGGCGCAATGGGGCAAGGCTCACAAGGATTTCCAACGCAAATATTTCCGTCGATATCTCCATCTCGGCAGCAACTGCCAGGGACTGCCGCAGGAAACGAACAGCGTCGACCTCGATCCCAATATTCGGGATGCGTGGGGAATGCCCGTCGCCAGGATCACCCACTCCTGGATGAAAGTGGATTATGAAATCGCAAACTACGTGATGGACAAAGGCGAAATTCTGCTGAATGAAGCCGGTGCCATTAAAACCTGGCGTGGTGGAAACAGTAAAGGTGGCGTGGGAGATCATCAAAACGGGACTTGCCGCATGGGCGACGATCCGAAAACCGCTGTGGTAAGCCGGTATTGCCAGAGTCACGACGTCGACAATCTGTTCATCGCTGATGGAAGTGTTCTGGTGACCGACGCCGGCTTCAATCCGTCCCTCACGATCCAAGCAGTCGCGTTCTGGTCTGCGGATTACATCAAGAAGCAGTGGCAAGGAGGAGCTTGGCGAAACGGAAAACAAGGCTGACTTTTTGCTCTGACTCTATGCTGCAATTTACAGGAGAAACTGCATGATCGGTGGCAGGCCACTCATACTTGCAGCATGGCTCGGCATTTTCGTATACGGCTACCTCAACGCTATGTTGGGGATCGTATTGCCGAATTTGATGGAAAAACTCAAGCTCAACAAATCACAAGCTGGCGTTTTTTTCATGTTCAGTTCGGTCGGCCTGATTGTGGCTTCGATTCCAGCAGGTCTGACTATGGACGCCCTGGGCACGAAGTTGGTGGTCTGTCTGGGCCTATTTCTCGTTGCTATTGCTTTCTGGGGGCTCGGAATCGTTGACACTTCGAAGTCGCTCTACGCGATGGCTTTCGTTTTGGGCCTTGGTGGTTCCATGGTGGTTGCGGGAGAAAACACTGCAATTTCCCTGGTCAACTCCACGCAACGCGAGATCGCAGCCAACCTGCTTAACCTCTTTTTCGGAGTAGGCGCTTTCGTAGCTCCGTTTCTTGTGATGCCGGTGCTGAAGCGCAGGGGTTTTTCGGGAGTGCTAAAAGTTTCGAGTCTGCTGACCCTTGCAATTCTGGCTTTGCATCTGGGGCTTACCTTCCCCAAACCCTTGCTGGCCCAGGGTTTCCCACTGGCGCAAACCGGGGCATTGCTAACCCAACCCCGCTTGTGGCTCCTGATGTTTCTGATTTTTCTTTACGTGGGCACGGAGTTCTCAGTGTGGAGTTGGACTGTCACATTTTTCACTACTGAGCGCGGCTATGACCAGAAGCAGGCGTCCCGAATGATTGCTGCATTTGCCCTGGCCATGATCGCGGGACGCTGGGCCGGCCAGTGGACATTGGTCGCGTTCGGACCGGTACGAGTACTGATCATCAGCGCGGCTGGCTCCGTCCTTTGCCTGGCCGGCATGTTCACGCTGCGCAAACGGATTCTGGTTGCGATTTCCACCATGGCTGCGGGCTGGTTCATGGCTGCCATCTTTCCCACAGCTTTGGGATTGGCGGGTACGTACTTTCCAACCCTGGTGGGAACTGCCATCAGCCTCGTGATTACAGGCGGCTGGTTGGGTGCAATCGCAATTCCTCCTGCCGTCGGATTTGTAGCCAACCGTAACGGAGTGGCCCGGGGTGTTCTGGTTCCTGTCGGCGCCGCACTGTTGATGCTGATGTCGCCATTGCTTCTCGCGGTGGCGCATTAAGGTGTCTCTTCACAACGGTTCAGTCTTGGCCAGTGAGAGCGCAGGTTGACAGATGAAGAGCTCAAGACTATGTTCTAAGCGGTTATATGCTGGAAATATCGCAATCGGTTAAAAGACTCGAGCAAGGTTTGGAAGCCATCGGCTATCAGTCCGGCAATAACCTACGCTGCGTTCTTTGCAGTTCTGGGTGGAGCATGGCATGACCCACACTGATTACGTCGTCCACTCCCGCACCCTGCCAGTGGATCAACCCGGCGAACTAATCCAGCTTCCCCGAGAAAAAGCCGGATGGGAATGGATGAGCTTCTTCGTACGGCGCCTTACGCCCGGAATGGCGTGGGACTGCCTCGCGAAAGAAGAGGAAGTCGCGCTTGTTCTGCTGGGCGGACAGTGTACTGCGGATTGGGGTCAAGGTGAGCAGTTGATCGGAAAAAGAAAGAATGTCTTCGATGGTCTTCCCCATGCCCTTTATCTTCCTGCGGGGAGCCACGCCAATCTGATGGCGGAGACAATCTGCGAGATAGCTGAATGCCGGGTTCCGTCCAAAGCCCGCCTTGAACCGAAACTGATTACTCCGCAAGATGTCGCCAGCAGCTTGCGTGGCGGCGAGAACGCCTCTCGCCAGATTGTCGATATCATCCGTCCCGATTTTCCAGCCGAGCGGGTGATCGTGGTGGAGGTTTACACTCCCGGCGGAAACTGGTCGAGTTATCCGCCTCATAAACACGATGTCCACAATCCTCCCACCGAAGTAGATCTGGATGAGATTTACTACTACCGGATCACCGATCCTCGGGGTTTCGCACTACAGAACCTTTACGACCCACGAACCTCCCGGGATTTAACCTTGAAACTTCACGATGGAGATGCCGTCCTGGTGCGAGATGGATACCATCCTGTAGTGGCCGGTCCGGGGTATAACGTCTACTATTTAAACTTTCTGGCTGGGACTTCGCGGACTATGGCGGTCACGGAAGATCCGCAACACACATGGATCCGCTCCAACTGGAAGCAACCGGACACACGCCTTCCGCTCGTCTAACTGAGTAGCCGACAAGCCTGGCGCGTTAAAGTCATTTTGATCGAAACACTCTGACCGGAAGGACGAACTCTCACCTTCAAACTGTAGCGAGGCAGATTCGCCATGACGCGACGACTAACGACAGCTCAAGCCATTGTCAGTTTTTTACAAAATCAATACGTTTCGCGTGACGGTAAGGAGCACCATTTCTTCGAGGGATGCTTTGGAATTTTTGGCCACGGCAATGTGGCGGGTATGGGACAGGCTCTCGAGCAGAATCCTTCGTTTCCATACTATCTTTGCCGTAATGAGCAAGCTATGGTGCACACGGCTACTGCATTCGCCAAAGTGAGTAACCGTTTGCGGACCCTTGCGTGTACGAGTTCAATCGGGCCTGGAGCCACCAATATGATCACCGGTGCTGCGGTGGCTACAGTGAACCGGTTGCCTGTGTTGCTTTTGCCTGGTGATATTTTTGCTCGCCGCAATGTGGCTCCGGTGCTTCAGCAATTGGAATCATCGACAACCCAGGATATTTCGGTGAACGATTGTTTTAAACCGGTCTCCCGTTATTGGGACCGGATCGAGCGCCCGGAACAAATCCTTACCTCTCTGCCCGACGCGGTGCGGGTCTTGACTTCTCAGGCTGACACCGGCGCGGTCGTCGTGTCCTTGCCGCAAGACGTTCAGGCAGAGGCATTCGAATATCCTTCCCGGTTTTTCGAAAAGCGAGTGTGGACCATCCCTCGTCAACGTTGTGACCGTGACTTGCTGGTTTTGGCTGCCCAATGGATTCGTTCTTCCAAAAAGCCGCTCATCGTCGCGGGCGGCGGCGTGATTTACTCAGACGCCACCGAGCAACTGGCGCGCTTTGCCGCGCAATCCCGCATTCCGGCGGGCGAGACCCAGGCTGGAAAGGGTTCCCTGTCTTTCGATCACCCGCAAAATCTGGGCGCCATCGGTGTGACAGGAACTCCGGGAGCGAATATCTGCGCCCGGGAAGCGGACCTTGTGATCGGCCTTGGTACTCGATATAGCGATTTCACAACGGCATCCAAGACCGCGTTTCAGAATCCCAATGTGCGATTCATCAATATCAACGTCACGGAGCTCGACGCCTACAAGCACTCGGCTCTGCCTCTCGTCGGGGACGTTCGCATCGTTCTTGAAGAATTGGAAGCGGCGACCAAAGGCTATCGCGTGGAAGATTCCTATCATGCGGCGGCGTCTGGCATGCAGGCAAAATGGCAAAAAGAGGTCGACCGCATTTACAGCTTGCGACACGGTCCACCCATCAGCCAGGGATCGGTGATCGGGGTAGTGAACCGCGTTTCGGGACCGAAAGATGTAATGGTTTGCGCCGCCGGCAGCCTGCCTGGCGATCTTCACAAACTCTGGCGCACGCGCGACCCCAAGGGATACCACATGGAATATGGGTATTCCTGCATGGGCTACGAGATCGCAGGCGGATTGGGCGCGAAGATGGCCGATCCCCAGCGCGAGATTTATGTGATGGTTGGTGACGGCTCCTATCTCATGATGGCGCAGGAAATCGCCACCTCTTTACAGGAAGGGTACAAACTGAACATTGTCCTTCTTGATAACCATGGCTTCTCCAGCATTGGCGGGCTGAGCCGCGCTTGCGGCAATCAGGGGATGGGAACGGAATACCGCTATCGAAAAAATGGGAAACTATCTGGAAACAACATTGAGATTGATTTTGTCGCCAATGCCGCCAGTCTGGGGGCGTACGCGGTTCGGGTTAAAACAAGCGAGGAACTGGAACAAGCCTTGATCGAGGCGCGCAAACAGCCCCGGACCTCGGTGGTCGTGGTTGAGACTGACTACAACGAACGAGTCAGTGGCTATGAATCGTGGTGGGATGTTCCCATCGCAGAGGTTTCGGAAGTCGAGTCAGTCCGCACCAGCTACCGTGATTATTCCGAAGCGAAGAAAAAGGAGAGATATTTTCTGTAGCATCGCCTCCAGGAGTCGGTCTGGCGGGTCGCTGATGCAGGTGGCGGGATCTGGATTTATCGTCACCTGACCCTGGATTCGTGTGCGAGAATCAGAAAGCAAACACCTCTGAGGTATCGCGATTGCGCGAAGTGCATTCCCTGAGACCTTCCCTTTCTCGGCGTCACTTTCTAAAAGCTTCGGCCCTGCTCGGCCTTGAAGGCGCGGCTGTTTCGTCGGCCCTGCCGCTACTGGGCTCCGTCAGTTCTGCCCAGCCCAGACCATCGAACTCACAGCCTTTTTTCACTTTGGTTCCCCCCTCCACCAGCGGAATCACGTGGAAGCATGCCAATGGACGCTCGCCGAACTACTACCTCCCTGAAACCACAGGCGCCGGCTGTGCTTTCATCGATTACGACAATGACGGTTGGATGGATATTTATCTGGTGAACAGCGGTCGCTGCGACTTTTATGATCCAAATCCGCCGCTCCGCAACATCCTCTATCACAACAATCGCGATGGCACTTTTACCGACGTTACGGTGAAGGCGGGCGTAGCTGGCGGCGGCTACGGAATGGGCGCCGCCGTAGGCGATTACGACGGCGATGGCTTCCCCGATCTCTATCTCACCCAGTACGGGAGCAGCATTCTCTATCACAACAACGGCGACGGCACCTTTACTGATGTCTCCAAAAAGGCTGGCGTCTCGGCCCCAGGTTGGGCCTCAAGCGCCGTCTGGTTCGACTATGACAACGATGGGCGGCTTGACCTCTTCGTGTGCCGCTTTGTGGATTTCAGTAAGGAAAAAAATAAATTCTGCGGGAACCCGGCGACTGGCGAACGCTACTACTGCGTTCCGCGCGTTTACGATCCCATGCCGAGCTGGCTATTTCACAATAACGGAGACGGAACCTTTACCGACGTCAGCAAAGAATCCGGCATTGCGCAGTACATGGGGAAGGCTTGGGGCGTGGTGGCCTGCGATGTCAACAACGACGGCCACATGGATCTTTTTGTGGCAAATGACACCGTGGCAAACTTCCTTCTGCTGAATAAGGGTGATGGGCAATTCACGGACATTGGGACTGAAGCGGGAGTTGCGTACAACGCCGAAGGCAGTGCTCGATCCGGCATGGGTGTTGATGCCGCTGACTACAACGGCGACGGCTGGATGGATCTTTTCGTCGCCAATGTGGATCGCGAAATGTACTCCCTCTATCGCAACAATCGCGACAACACCTTCGATGATGACGCGCTGGCCACAGGGATCGGGAAAACTACGGCACTCATGAGTGGATGGGGCCTGAAGTTCTTCGACTTTGACAACGACGGCAATCTCGATCTGTTTCTGGCCAATGGCCACCCTGATGACAAGGTCGAAACCCGGGATCGCGAAGTCCAATATTCCGAGCCGATGCTCCTGTTTCGCAACAACGGTCCCGGTTCCCGACCAGCATTCGCAAATGTGAGTGCAGCGGCAGGGCCGGTTTTCAATCAGCGGTTCGCCGCGCGGGGTATGGCGATTGGCGACTTCGACAATGATGGCGCAGTCGACGTGCTGGTAGCTGTCAACAATGACGCGCCGGTGCTGTTGCGAAACACGGCGACCGCGGGAACACATTGGCTCGGAATTCAGTTGGTGGGAAGCAAGGCCAATCGTGACGCTATCGGCGCAAGCGTTACCTGGCAAGCCGGGGATTTCAAGCGTCACCGAGTTAAAGTTGGCGGCGGAAGCTACCTCGCATCTCACGATCCGCGAATGGTCTTGGGCATTGGTCCCCGGACGAAAGTCGATTGGGTTGAAGTGAAGTGGCCTCGGCCCAGCGGCCTGGTAGAGCGATTCTACAACCTGCCGATCGACCGCTATGTCACCATCGTAGAGGGAAAGGGCACTAAGGCAGCGGTGCGCCCACAACAACGCGGTTAAACATCATGCGTGGGAGCCGGACATACAGCCCAGGCGGCTGCGGATCAGTCCAGTGTGTTCATAATTCGGGATACATTAACACTTTCAAAGCCCGCCTCTGAGTACACAAGTCAAAAGCTGTCCGCCACTCTGAGATCGGGAGCTTGTTGGAAATAACGTCGTTCAATCTCACCCGGCCCTGGTCATAGATTTTCATCATGCGATCCCACGTTTGAGCCGTGTAGCAGACGGAGCCGGACAGCTTGAGCTGCTTATAGAAGACTTGATCCATCGGGAACTGAATTTCCTGTCCGCAAATCCCTACTTGTGTGTAATTTCCCATGGGTCGGAGGGCTTCGATGCAACCACGCACTGAATTCTCGTGGCCGGCACACTCGAAGGCAACATCCACCCCTAGGCCGTCAGTCTCGCGGATTGCATCGAGGAGGTTCCGATTGCCAACATTCACAATTGCGGCTGCACCAAAGCGACGTGCCGCATCTAGTCGAGCCTCGTCACCCGGGGCCCCGGCTACGATAGTCTTTACTCCCTCCGCCACCAGCAACTTCAAACATAGAAGTCCCATCGGGCCCGGACCGGAAACCAGGGCCGTGTCACCGATTCGAACCTCGGTCAGTTCAGTGACCGCCTGGATCGCGGCTGCAAATGGTTCGCTAATCGCCGCCTCTTCCAAGGGAAGCCCCTTAGGCACCCGATAGAGCTGGTCGGGGCGCATGACAACGTAACGCGCAAAGCCGCCGTTGACACCGTGCCCCATACCTCGCCGGTTTGAGCAGAAGATGAATTTTCCAGAGACACAATATCGGCAGTGACCGCAAGTGATGGCGGTCGCTCCCAAACACGCTACGCATTGGTCAAGCGCGACACCGGCGACGTGACTGCCTATTTCCACGACCCTACCCGCAAACTCATGCCCAAGAATGACCGGGGGGTAGTTGCGGAAAGTATCGTGCCAGACGTGGATGTCGGTCCCGCACACACCACAAAAGGCAACCTCCACTTTCACCTGGTGTGGCCCGCACAAAGGCTCCTCCACATCGAGGATGCCAACGTTTCCATCCCCCGGGGAGTGTTTTACAAGGGCTTTCATATTTTGCGAGTCCCTCCATCATGCTCAATCGGTGAAACACGCTTAAGCGGACCGAGTCCGCCACCAGCGGTCGATTTCTTCCAGCGTGCGGCCTTTGGTTTCTGGCACCAGGCGCCACACAAAAAGGAAGGCAGCGATCGAAACTGCGGCATACATAAGGAATGTTCCTGGAGCAGTAAGGGCGCTCACCAACGACAGGAATGTTAGCGTAACGAGCAGAGTCCCGCACCACAGGAAGATGGTTGCGACCGACATTGCCCGCCCTCGTATTCTAGTGGGACATATTTCCGCCATCATCACCCAAGTCCCCGTGCCCACGCCTACCGCGAAACAGGCCACGTAGGTAAGGACAAAAATCAGGACCACAATCGCCGACGCCTGGAAATGAATAGCAGCAGACACCGCGATCAGGGACAAAGCCATTCCCGCAAAAGCCGACATCAGCAGAGGCTTACGACCGGCGCCATCGATGAGAGACATTCCCAGAATCGTGGCGATGAAATTGATCGCCCCGATGATGACGTTGGCCCAAAGTGCGGTGGCAGCGGTCTGATGAGGTACGTGTTCCAGAAAGACCACTGATCCGTAGTAGATGATGGTATTGATGCCGGTGAACTGGCTGAACAGAGCAATGAGAATCGCGACCACTAGCGGTTTCCTGAAAGCGGGATCGAGGAGGTTCCCACTCTCTTCGGCGATGGCATCCCGAATGGCCTTGATTTCTTCGCCAGCGGCGTCTGAGCCGACCAGTCGTGTGAGGAAGTGTTCTGCCTCGCGGTCTCTGCCTTTCTGCACCAACCACCGTGGGCTTTCGGAAATGCAGAGCAGCGCAACCAGGAAACAGATCGATGGGATGGCGGCAGATGCAAACATCCACCGCCAGTTCGCTGGTCCCGCGCCGGTGAGCAGATAGTTGACGCTGTACGACAGCAGGATGCCGATGACAATCGCGAGCTGATTGAGGCTGACCATCAAACCGCGAGTCTTGGCCGGGGAGATCTCCGCAATATAAAGAGGCGAGAGGGTCGAAGCGATTCCGATGGCTAGACCGCCCAGAACCCGTGCGACCACGAACTCCGTGAGGTTGCGCGGAAGCGCGGACCCGAGCGACGACGCCGTGAATAACGCAGCGGCCGCGATCAGAACCCGCTTTCTGCCGAAGCGGTCGCTGGTGAAAGCTGCCAGGCTGGCTCCGACGACGCATCCCAGGAGCAGGCTGCTGGCGGCAATCTCGGTTTGCGAATCGTTTAAGCCAAACTGGCTCTTTAGAAACACAATGGCGCCGTTGATGACGGCGGTGTCAAAGCCGAACAGCAGCCCGCCGATCGCAGCGACCGCTGCGGGCAGGTACAGGTAGCGGGCGACACCTTGTGGGGCGTCAGGCATAGAAATTTGGCCAGTGAATCAGATTTTCAGCAGCCTCTGTTGCAGGAACACCAGACCGGCCGCGCCGGCCACTCCACCGTAGCCGACCAGGCCCTGAAATACGATCGGAATCTCGCGTCCCAACAAAATCCGGGTACGGTGTGCTACTGCGTCTCGAATTGGAGTGAGTAGTTGCGCGCCGGCCTCGGCGATGTTGCCGCCAATGATCAAGACTTCCGGATCGAAGATATGCAGAACGCTGACCACGGCTCCGGTCAGGTATTCGAGGGCGCGATCGAGGACGCAGCGTGCGCTTTCGTCTCCCTCAGCCGCGGCGTGAAAAATGGCTTCGGTGCTGGGCAACTCGCCAGCCTTCCCGAGAGACAACTTCGTAGGCGCGGCACGGTGAAGATGGGCAAGGTAGTCAGACTCGATGGCCCGGGACGAAAAACGCGTTTCCAGGCAGCCGCGGTTTCCGCAGATACACAATCCGCCATTGAGGTCGAGGGTCATGTGTCCTAGATGCCCTGCGGCCCCGGAAGCTCCGCGGAGAATCGCGCCATCCACCAACACCGCACCGCCGACGCCTGTGCCCAAGGTCAGCAAAACCACATTGCGCTTTCCGCGAGCGGCGCCCCAGAGCACTTCTGAAATCAGCGCCGTGCGAGCGTCGTTATCGGCATAGAGCGGCAGGCCTGCCGGGTCGATTACGTCCGCCAAAAGCCGCCCTTCGAGGAAGTGCAGGTCCCCGGGCAGGCTGGTTACCCGAGATGTTGCAGTGTCGATAATGCCCTTGCATCCAATACCAATTCCGCGCAGCTGCGTCTTGGCTTGCCGCAAGACGAGGTGTACAAAGTCATGCAGGGCTGCTGGGGTGCGCGGCGAAGGTTGGTGAAAGCTCTCGACCAGAGTTCCGCTCATGCCTACGAACGCGGCTTTGATGGCGGTGGCGCCGATGTCTACGCCAACTGCGACGGCCTGATCAGAAGAAACGTTTGTCCGGTCTGGGCTCACAATCGTTGTGCATTATACGCACTCTATGCCATTCTAGTGGGCCATCCTTGCGTTCGACGTTTCGAACGGGATTGCGGCCTTTTGCAAGGCTATCGAAAGGAACTTCGTGGATAACCCAGCGGCCAGCAGCAATGCGAACGATGCGAGTCTGACGTTCTTCGAACGTGCGATGGCAGCGTTGCAGGAGTTGAAGGCTACTCAGGCTGGAGTGATTCAGAAAGCTGGCGAGCTTTGTGCCGATCGAATTGCGCGCGGCGGTCTGGTGTTTCTTTTTGGCAGCGGCCACTCTCGGATGATGTGCGAGGAAATGACCCCACGGCAGGGTTGCTTCGTAGGCTTCGTGGCCTTGGTGGAGCTGGCGCTTTCAAATCATGCCGCGATTGTAGGCGCGAACGGACTGCGCGCTCCGCTGTATCTTGAGAATTATGAAGGTTATGCCGAGCAGATTCTGAGCGGGTTTCATTTTGGTCCCGATGACGCCTTCATCGTAGTCTCGACCAGTGGAATTCGGCCCGTGGTCGTGGAGGCGGCGATGGGCGCGCAACGTCGCGGACTGCCGGTGATTGCCATCGTCTCAAAGGCGCATTGCAACGACGCGAAAGCAGCCCACTCTTCCGGCAAAAAGCTGATCGATTGCGCCGACCTGATCATCGACAATCAATGCCCGCCGGGGGATTGCGTAGTCGAACTGGAGGGACTTGAGTGGAGAACGGGGCCGGTTTCGACCATCACCGGGGCGATGATCATCAACATGATTCGTTGCGCCACCGCGGAGGGTCTGCTGACGCGCGGAATTAAACCGGTTGTGTTGCCTAGCCACCAATTCGTTGGGAACCCGAGTGCTGCGACGCAACTAGAAGCATTCTACGAAGCCTACCGCAAGAGCCTTAAGCACCTGTTTGAATAAAAATGTTCGAATAAACATGTGGACGAAGTACTTTTAATCACGGGCTCATCCGGAATAGCGGCAGCGGTGGCGCGCATGTGGGCCGCAGAGAACTCCGTGTTCGTTTTTGGAGTGAACGAAAGGGAATGCCGGTCCCTCGCCGATGAACTGGAAGCAGGCTACTCGGCCGGCGACGTGCGGGATGAAGCCGCGGTCAAGCGTGGCGTCGCCGAGTGCCTGGATCGGTTCGGGCGAATTGACGCGCTCATGAATGTTGCCGGCATCAGCGCCCGCTCGCTGGGCGACGGTCCGCTGCACCAATGCACTGCTGAGGCGTGGGATACGGTGATGGACCTCAATGCCAAGGGCACATTTTTGATGTGTCGTGAGGTTCTCGGATTGTGGACAAACAGCCGTCAGGCGGGAGTGATTCTCAACACCGGCAGTGTCCTCGCGCGGCATCCCCAACGGCAGCACTTTGCAACCGCAGGCTATGCCGCGAGTAAGGGAGCGATTGAGGCGATGACCTTGGCGGCAGCGGCTTACTACGCGCCAGAAGGTATCCGGATCAACGTGATTGCCCCGGGACTGGTGCACACCCCCATGACTGCCCGGGCGCAGGTAAATGCTGAGATCGTGAAATATATGGTTCACAAGCAGCCGTTACGGAAGGGCATGCTGACAGCGGAGGATATCGCCAAGACTGCATTTTTCCTTTTGCGGAAAGATTCGAGCCCGATCACAGGACAGGTATTGACCGTGGACGGGGGATGGACGGTGAGCGAATGAGTCCCCCCAAAAAGAAGGCAAAGGGTCTGGCGCCAAACCGGACGACCCAGCCACGGTCGCCTTTACGCACCACCGTGGTTGGCAGCTATCCGTTCCCCGGATGGCTGGAGTTTGCGTCGTCGCACCTTGACCAATTCGGCGAGGCCGATATCGAAGAGATGAGGAACGACGCAGTTATCGTGGCCGTCCAGGATCAGGTGGCCGCCGGATTGGATGTCATTACTGACGGTGAACAGACTCGCTACGATTTCAATCTGTCGTTCTACGGGAAGCTGGAAGGCATTCGCGGCACTCCGATTTCCCCGCGCCGCTTCGGGCCGCCGGCCCATGATCAGCGGGGAAAATACGAGGTCACGGGAAAGATCAGCTCCACGCATGGCTTGGGAGCGGTGGAAGAATTCAAGCGCCTGCAGAAGATCGCGCCGCCCGGACCGATATTAAAGGCCAGCGTTCCCGGACCCTACACTTTGAGCGGTCGAATCAATCCCGGCGGGGGATATAGGAACCGCTGGGACGTCACTGAAGCGCTGATTCCAATTGTTCGTAAAGAACTTGAACAGTTGATCGAAATTGGCTGCAACGAAATCACACTCGATGAACCCTCGATGAGCTGCTATGCCTATCGGGAAGATCCTCGCCGCTTTGCCAAAATATTTATTGAGACGGTCCGGCCGGTGATCGGCCGATGCCGGCTTTCCACGCATCTTTGTTTTGGTAACTACAAGGGTCGGGCCGTGGGTTTGCGGCGGTATGCGCCGCTTTTCCCCGCATTCTTCGAGTTGCCGGTGCAGGAAATGCATCTGGAAATGGCAAGCCGCGAATTTGCTGAGATAGAAATCATCCATGAGATGGCCGAGCGAGGAATCGACGTTGCGGTCGGCATCATTGATGTAAAAAGCTATTACATCGAAACGCCCGCCGACGTTGCTGATCGTGTCCGTTTGTGCCTGAAGCACGCGCCCGCAGAGGCCCTCTCTTTTGCCCCTGATTGCGGACTGAGCCAGACCGCTCGCTGGGCGGCTCGGCAGAAGTTGGCAAACCTGGTGTGCGGAGTGGCGATTGTCCGGAAGGAACTGGGACTGCCGTGATTCGTCCCGTCGTGTCCGCCGACGCGCTGCTTGCGGATGTGCGCGCCTCCGACAAACGCGACGGCAATTTCCGTCTGTGGTGGCTTGGACAGAGCGGGTTCTTGCTGCAGTGGCAAGGCGTGCATGTGTTACTCGATCCGTATCTTTCAGATTCTCTCACAAGAAAATACAGCGAGACCGACAAGCCCCATGTCCGGATGACGGAATTGATCATTGATCCCGCCCGGCTTTCATTCGCGGACATCGCCACGTCCTCACATAATCACACCGATCACCTTGATGCCGAGACCCTCGGTCCTATCCTAGCGGGAAATCCAGGCCTGAAGCTGCTGATAGCAGAAGCAAATCGCGCCTTTGTGGCGCAGCGGTTAGGTATTGATTCCGTGATTCCCATTGGGGTGGACGACGGGACCACGGTTGAAGTCTCGGGCATTCGATTTACGGGTGTGGCTTCGGCTCACGAAACAGTGGAGCATGACGAACAGGGCCACGCGAGATTTCTCGGCTACGTGATTCAGTTCGGGGAATGGGTGGTTTACCACAGCGGCGACACGATCCGATACCCGGAAATGGCGGAAAAGTTGCGGATGTTCAGAGTGCACGTCGCGTTGCTTCCCATCAATGGCCGCGCTCCGGAAAGAAGAGTGCCGGGGAATCTTTCAGGACCCGAGGCGGCGCAGCTGGCGAAAGATATCGGCGCCAAGACGGTGATCCCCTGTCATTTCGAAATGTTCGAATTCAACACTGCTTCTCCAGATCGATTCATGCTTGAATGCCGTCGTCTGGGGCAGCGATATCAAGTACTTCGATGCGGTGAAAAGTGGCAGAGTGAAGGAGTCGGGAGCAGAGACAAGTTGTAATGTGCACCGTGATTTCTTCATGCCAGAGGATTACTGCTTGCGGTGGCAATTGACGGAATCAACCGGGAGACAGTGGGAGCCGGATTATGGCCCCGATGATGCCCATAGGCGGGATTCTGAGGATTTAGGGGCTTGGATCGTTGGGTCGGTGCCCCAACGATGTGCTTACGCTTAGCGCTCAGACAACATACGAGAAGGCGGCATTCCGCAAACTAGCGGAAGTCTAATGAGCAGTCCCAAACGGCTCCTGCTTTATTCTCCTGCCCGCCACCAGCAGACGCGTCCATGGCTGATCTTTCAATCGGCTGATTTGTACACCGGGGTGGCCATAAGTCGTGTCATGAATAAATTGGCCACGCCCAATGAACATTCCGGTATGAGTGATGTGATCGGCAGAACTGCCGAAAAACAAAAGGTCCCCGGGGCGAAGTCGTTTCCGATCGACTGAATCCGCGCCTGACCAGGCAGCCTGGAGGTCAGCATCCCGTGGCATCACGATTCCGCGGCTGCGCACCAGCATTTGGGTGAAACCCGAGCAGTCGAAACCCAGGCTTGATGTGCCGGCCCAGGTATAAGTAGTCCCGAGAAAGCGTCGTCCGAGAGCGATAGACTGGTCAATTGTCAGTTTCTGCGGCGCAAGATCCAAATCTCCTCGTTGCACCCATGCCAGACGTCCATCCACCAGGCGTACTTGCAGCCAACCGTCATCGTCCCCCTGCCCTTCGGCCGTAATTTCCAGGCGCGATTCGAACGGAATCGTCAGCCAAGGCCGATGCGCGGTAACGTCGGGCTCACGATAGAGGTTCGCCGTCAGGCCACGCACCTGCGCCGTCTTGCCTGAAGTTGCGTAAGGTGGTTCAGACGATGAGATCTGGCGCACTTCGTCTGTTCGCAACCAACCAGTGTACTGATCGGGAGTGCGCACCCTGGCCCAGCCCGGGCTTTCCTCAAGCACAACAACAGTGGTGCCGTAGATTGCTTGGGATACCACGTCGGAATCTGTGTTGCCCGCGGAGAACATGTTCACTACAGGAACGGCAACCACAGCAGAAGTGGCATTCGTTTGTGCTAGGCCTGAACAGGCGAGTAACAACGCGCCAAACAGGAGTAGCTTGCGGGCGCTGAAAACGCGGGCTGAGGATGTGGGCACGACCGTTCGCACTAAATCTTTAACCTTGCCGAGCATGAATACCGGGTCGGACGAATCCTCAAATCACGAAAACGGAGCCCCCCTCGGCGTCACGTGCTTCAAGCGGCCTGTCGATCAGAAGGTGTATCTGACCGAGACCTGCATTTTTCGTGGATCGCTAGTCAGACCGCGCCCGTCTTCGCTAACAGTCAGCGGGTCCACTACGCCGAAATCGGAGTTATTGTATCGATTGCTGCCCGGCTCGTCATAGTGAACGGAGTTGGTAACATTCTGCGCTTCCAGCCGCATCTCTACGTCCTGTCGTTCGGTAATTCGTACCTTCTTGGCAACCGACATGCTCAGATTCTTGTAACCAGCGAGCCGGAAAAAGTTCCGACCGACGTTGCTAAACTGGCCCGCGGCCGGAGTGGAGAACTTTGCGATTTGGTCGGATGTGACATAGGTGAGCAATCCTGTGCTTGCATCGCGATGGATGTGGAACATGTTGGGCGAGCAGCCATCGCAGTTGGCAACCGTACGTACGACGCTGTTGAGGGTGTAGTCGTTGCTGGTGGAATACACGGTGGTGGGACGGCCGCTTTCGATCATGCCAAAGCCGCCGATCTCCCATCCTCCCAAGACGCGGTCCACGAACCCATTCCAACTGTGCCCCCAGCGCTTGCCGTGTCCGAAGGGAAGCTGATACACCCAGATACTCTGGAAGACGTGGGTGCGGTCAAAGTCGGAAGGCGCGTAGTTCAGCCTGCGATTATCCAGATCAAACGGTGTACTGGAGGCCCCGAACGGGCTAGAGGCCGTTCCTACGGTAGTGAAAGTTGGATCAAAAGATCTGGTGTCGGTCGATTTCGACCACACATAGCTCGCCTGGAAAGTCAGTCCGTTTGAAAAAGCACGCCGGACTTGAGTTTGCAGGGAGTGGTAGGTGGAGAAATCGTGGCTATCGAGGACTGTCAAGCCAGTAGTGCCCGGACCAGTCCCGGCAAATTGGGGATAGGAATAAAAAAAAGTTGGAGCCAGACCGGCGGCTACATCGGTCTGATTCTGTGCCAGGTTGGCAGCCATTCTAGCCACGCGGCCATTCACGAGATCGCTGTTGTAAGGATTTTGCTCGAACTGGGTAGTATCGACGTTCGAGTCGGCTAACCATTGCGATCCTGTCGCATCCTGAGGCGGGCGGTTGGCGTAGCCAGCCACTTGCTGCATAAGCGTGTCGATCAACGGGCTATCGCCGCCGGCCGCTACGGTGTTGAAGGCGCTCAAGAATCCATTGCCGCGAATCTTCGCCTGATTAGCATCGTAGGCACCGAACAAGTGCACAGCCTTCCGGCCAAGGTAGTTCACCTCCAGGACCATCTTCTGCGGCAGTTCATGCTGGATACCGAAGCTCCACATGTAGGTCTGAGGCGGCTGCCAATTGGGATCGACGACAGTATTGGAGTTGTTGCTAAACGGCGCCGGCGTGCGCAATTGTGCAGGTGTGCCGAACAGCGTCAACGGATTGATTCTCTTGTCCAGTTCTGCAGGTGTGAGCTGGCTTAACCGACCGCCGCCGCTTCCGAAAGTCTCGTCCGTGACCTGGGTTGTCAGCCCTGGCATCCCCTGGAATACGGCCGAGGAAAGAGCAAACGTATTGAAACGGTCATAGGCGATCCGGAAGTTTCCGCGGACGGAGGTCTTGCCATTGTTATGCGGATCCCAGGCGAAGCCAATGGAAGGCCCGAAGTTTTTCCAGGCATCCTTGTAGAGTTCACCCGGCGCCCAGCTGAGGTTGTCACTGCTGAATCCCCATCCGATGGGGGGATTGGGACGCAACATATTGTTTGCGTTTGTTACCCGCGGCGAAAGCTTGATCTCCCAGCGCAGCCCCAGATCGACGACGAAGTTGGGCCGCATTCTCCAAGTATCCTGAACATAGGAATCGTATTCCGGCATGCGAAAATCGGCGTGGAGAAAGGTACCAGCCGGCGCCCAGGTATTGGCATCTTTGGCCACGTAGCCTTGCTGAATAAGACCGACACGGCCCAAGAGGTCGTTGATCGAACCCCGCAAGTCCGGCAAATCCGAGTTTTGATCGATGTTCAAGCCTCCATAGTTGTAAGTGGGATCGGGCGTATCCACCGCAGGATCGAAGTTGATAGCCAGGGCCGCATTCAGGTTGCCAATGCTTCCCCGCTGGTCGATGTGCCGCTGGTAGCGGAGGTTGACTCCCCACTTGAACGCATGCGCGCCATGCAGGTAGGTCATGTTGTCCGCCAGTTGGTAGGTAGTCAGGAAACGCGCATTCCCGGCGTAGTTCTGCAGCGGCACCTGCATGCAGAAAGAGTTGTTGAAATAGTCGCAAAGCGGATGGGCGAAGAAATTGATCGCGGGGTTGCTGGCGGAGTGCGGGTCCGGGTTCGCAAAATTAAAGCCGAACCGGTTCAACCCCACAACCAGCTCGTTGAGCATGTTGGGATTAACCACCCAGCGCCACGCGACGGCCAGATTCTTCGGCGTGCGGAAAGTATCCACTACGTTCGGAAATCCAGGGAAGATGGGTAGCCCAGCATTGGCGGTGTCCCCGAGCGTGTTCTGATGCCCGGCCGACCAACGCACAAACAGGCTGTGGGCCGCATTGAAGTTGTGATCCACCCGAACCGTATAGTCCAACTGCTTCTCGTGCTCGCCGCCGAGAAAAGTGAAGCCAGCAATGTTCAACCCGTCCCCAACCGTGTAATTGTTGGGAAGGGGCATCGAATTTAGTACCGATTGCACGGCGGAATCAAGCCCAAGGCCCTGAGGATCATTCGCGGCTACGTCGTACGGAACGACATTGACGTTAGGCAAAGGATTTCCACTCTTGTCGACCGTAGCGTTGCTGCTTCCCGCCGCGGCGTTGAAGCATTGTCCCTCGTAAGGCTGGTTCGCGCCACAGATAGGAGAGGACTGGTCGATGAAACGCAACAACCCGCCGCGCGCCTGCTGGGTGTAAACCGTATTGGTGTTGATGGTGGTCAGCAATGTCTGCAGCCACTGGAAATTCACAAAGAAAAAAGTCTTGTTCTTGACGATAGGACCGCCCAAGGTAAATCCTGGAATTTTTTGGATGAACTGCGGTCGGGAAAGTCCCGCTCCGATGTTGGCCGGATCGTTGGCATTGAACCCCGGGGTCTGATAAAAGAAGTATCCTGATCCATGAAACGCGTTGGAGCCAGAGCGGGTAACCATTTCCACCTGGGCGCCGCTGTTGCGGCCGTACTCTGAAGTCGGGTTGCTGGTCACTACCCGGAATTCCGACAGCATGTCAGGGTTGGTGCGGAGGGGAGAGAAGTTGGAGCCGCCCGCGCTAGTCTCGTTTATATCGATTCCATCCAAGGTGTAGTTCCAGGCTCGGTCGCGAGCGCCGTTTGCGTGCACGCCGCCGCCGGCAACGTTCGGTCCTCCCTGATTAAAACCCCCAGAATCGACCACTCCGGGCTCGAGTTCCACTAGCGAGAGAGTATTCCTTCCGCGCGCGGTGACAATGGGCAGCGTGTTCAAGGCTTCATGGTCGAGCAGGTTCCCAATGTTGCCAGAGGTCGCGGTTTGCACCAGGTCGGCCGCCCCTTGCACCTCCACCATTTCAGTGGCCGCACCCACGACCAGGGTAGCGTTGACGGCGGCAGGCTGCCCGATGGTGACCACGGTGCCGCTGGCCTCATAGGTCTTAAAGCCCTTCATTGCGATCCTCACACTGTAAGTGCCGGGCTGCACGGCGTCGAACAAGTAGGTCCCGGCCGAGGTTGTAGTGGAATTAAAGGAGACCCCGGTGGCCTCATTCATCAACCTGACTTCCGCTCCACTCACCAGCGCTCCGGAGGTATCGCGAACCAGCCCCGTCACCCGCGACGTGGTTTGCGCCATCGCCGACGTGCCAGCGAGCAAGACAAAAAGACAAACAAGACGACGCGCGAAAAGGCAGTTGCTCATGGTTGTCCACTCCTGGTCAATGGGTTTCCGGATCAGCGCTTGCTTCGGGGCGCTTTACCTCACAAAATCTGGACACCTCTATAACAACCCCTCAGGACGCCTGTCAAGCTAATTTATGAGACATCGCTACATTTGTTGCTTTTTCGCGGTATTTACGCTTTGTGGAGGGTAAACCAGTAAAACAGGCTATGCTAGAGGAAGATCCGCTGGTCGTGGCAAATAATCCTGGTGACACATGAAACGTAACATCACAAATCGCAACAAACGTATCATCTCACGAATGTGTCTTCCCGCGGGCCTCCGATCGGGCCTCTGGCGTCACCCAGGATACCAACGGAAGCCGTGCCGCTGCTCCTGATCGACCTGCTTCAGCACGTCCAGGGTTCGCGCCCGGCGGTAGTGCGCGCAAGTTGCGAAAAGAATGTTGATGAAACTGGTCGGCGCAGCATAGGAGTTGCTAAAGGGAGCTTCCACCGAGGTTAAGAAGCATTCGTTAGAGAAGCGCGCGATCGGAGACACGAAAGTGTCGGTAATTCCCACGCAGTAAGCGCCATTGGAGCGAGCCTGTTGTAAACCCTCCACGGTCTGCCGCAGGCCTCGCCTGAAGCTGATCGCGATCACCAGGTCTTTTTTGCCTATTCCGCGCACCGCATGCAACGTCTTGCCGGGGGTGGTCGCTTGGGTGACGGGCAGGCCGAGGAGCGTCAGCTTGTAGTCGAGCAAATAGATCAACGCAATGGCCATGTCGCCCCCCAGCAACAGAATCTTCTGGGCGCCATAGATTCGCTCGGTTACGGAGACCAGGCGCGACATATCGAGAGTATTTCGCAGAGTATGCAGGTTGCGGATATCTTGCTCCAGCGTCCTGCGGCCGTGAGAGGCGAGGCTCGAATCATTAGGCACGACGCTCTGCATGCCTTCCAGTGAGGTGGCGCTGGCAATCGAGAGTTCGTGAAGGTAGGCCTTAAACTCGCGGTAGCTTTCGAACCCCAAGCCTCGCGCGATCCGCAAAACCGTCGCAGGGTCGGTCTTGAGGCGCTCCGCCAGGCCGCGGATGCTCAATAAGACATACTCCTTCGGATTTTCTTGAACGGGACGAATGAGCTCCTGCCGCTTGATATGGAGCTTGCTGATGCGTTCCGTAAAGCTCAAATTGGCGGCGTTAAATGTAGGCACTGCGCGTTTTCTCACGGCAACTCCTGAACGCTGTGGATTGCGGCCGGTCGGAATGGCTTTCTGGCCGACAAATCACCGAAAGACGGAGATCGTCTGGCGTGAGCAATCGCGACAAATGTATCACTATCTCGAATGTACGAAATTAAAAATATTAATGTGCGGCGGAGAATCGCGGTTATGCGGATTAATAAATGATTAGGGCCGCGCCCGGATACTGTGACGTTTGTTGCACAACCAACACCACTCGATAATCTCCAGGATCCTCTGTGTCACCAGGGAACGGCAGCGCTGGGTTCTCCATAAATAATGCCTGTTGGGATGAGCTCAACCCGCGTGACTGCCCTGCGATCAGGTCTGGCTCTACTAGGAAAGGCCGCTTATAACGCCATTTTCGCCTCGATTTGCACACTTCCAGACCGCGCCCGGGCTCGGTCGCGAATGGGTTTCAGGAGGTGGAACGACACGAAAAATCAGACCCGCGCCGGTTTCATAACACAGCCAGCGAAACGATTGCACAGTTTCTGGTCATCACCCTGTGGAGGGGGTGTGCATGTCGTGGAAGAACAAGGCCAATGAAGTTGCGAATTTTTCGGTGGACTTCGAAAGCAAGCGGACGTAGAAAACAAGCTTCCTCGTGAAGCTCTCCGCAGGCTTGCGGAGAGCGGTACACGTTGCCAGGCTACGCGCCCGAGTTTCGGTCGGCGCAAGGAGTTTGACATGGCCACGCGGCAGAAAACTCTCCTGTGTGTCGACGACAATCAGAGCAGCCTCAAGATTTGCAAAATGATCCTGGAAGACTTCGGCTACAAGGTCTTGACCGCCAGCAGCGGCCGCGAAGGACTTGAGATCTTTGCGTCGAGTGCGATCGATGCGGTGATTCTCGACTATCAAATGCCGGAGATGAACGGCGAACTGGTTGCTGGTGAAATGAAACGGACGAATCCGCGAATTCCCATTCTCATGCTTTCCGGCTGGCCGTCCGTGCCAGAAAGCGCGCTTCAACTAGTGGACGAATTTGTCGCTAAGGGAGATCCGGTCGAATTCATGCTCCTAGCGGTTCAGCAAGTGTTAAGTCGTGGCGAAAAGCGAAAGCCTGTGAGAGTCGTTACTCGGCCTCGGGGAGCCTACCACTACTCAGAAGCCAGAATAGTTTGACAGCCGGCACCGCCCCTATGCTCTCATTGAATACGCTAGTGCGTTTTCGCGCCTCGTAGGACATAATGCGCATTTTCTTCGATAGCAGATCTTCTCCAGGAGCCCCAAAATGAGTCCTCGAGAATTGGCCAAGGCGAAATCCCGCCCCGTCCATCAGCGTCCACAACGTCAGCCGTCCAGACGGGCCTCGTTCCCGATTGTCGGTGTCGGTGCCTCGGCCGGTGGCTTGGAGGCATTCACACAATTGCTCAAGGCCTTAGGTTCGGGGACAGAGATGGCGTATGTACTGGTCCAGCATCTGGACCCGAGCCATAAAAGTGCGCTGACTGAGCTGCTTGCGAAGGCGACCGAGATGCCTGTTAGCCAAGTAACTGATGCCACGCTAGTCGAACCTAACCATGTATATGTGATTCCGCCCAACGTGGACATGAGCATCGCACAAGGAATATTGCGACTGACACCCCGTACCGAGACGCTTGGCCGTCACATGCCTATCGATCGTTTCTTGCGCTCGCTCGCAGAGGACCAGGGGAGCAATGCGATTGGGATAATTCTTTCAGGAACTGCTTCTGACGGCACCCTGGGGTTAGCAGCGATCAAAGCGGAGGGGGGCATTACCTTCACCCAGGATGAAAAATCGGCCAAATTCGATGACATGCCACGGAACGCCATTGCTGCCGGCTGCGTGGATTTCGTCCTCCCCCCGGACGCGATTGGCAGGGAGCTAGCGAGGGTTCGCGCCCACCCGTATCTGGCCTCTTCTTCGTCCTCAAGAACGGCTGAACTGGTGCCCGATGGCGATCCCCAACTAAAGAACATTCTTCATTTGCTGCAGACGGCAAACGGAGTTGATTTTTCCGATTACAAGCCTGCCACGGTCAAGCGGCGCATTCTCCGCCGCATGGCTTTGCACAAGGTAGGGGAGTTGAAACAGTACGTCCAGTTTCTTCGGCACCATCCCGCTGAAGCGGAGGCCCTATACGAAGACATGCTCATCAAGGTCACCAGCTTCTTCCGCGACCCCGATGCCTTTGAAGCGCTAAAGGCGGAGGTGTTTCCGAGCATTCTGAAGCACAGGTCACCTGAGGAACCCATCAGAGTTTGGGTGCCTGGGTGTTCAACCGGCGAAGAGACCTACTCGCAGGCAATTGCGCTGCTCGAGTTCTTGGGAAATAGAAGCGCCGATATTCCCATCCAGCTCTTTGGCACCGACCTCGGCCAGGGAGGCATTGAGAAAGCCCGCGCCGGGATCTACCCGGACAGTATTGCGGCCGATGTCTCGCCGGAACGGCTGCGACGCTTTTTCCTCAAGGTGGAAGGTGGCTATCGAATTAACAAAACCATCCGTGATATGTGTGTTTTCGCTAGACAAAACCTGCTTCAAGATCCGCCCTTTTCTCGGATCGATGTCATCAGTTGCCGTAACGTGCTGATCTACCTCGGGCCGGTATTGCAGAAAAGGATCATGCCCATCTTTCACTATGCTCTGAAGCCAAGAGGATTTGTGATGCTGGGTGGGGCGGAGGGCATCATTGGCACGGCCTCAGACCTATTTGAGTTGATGGATAGGAAGCACAAGATCTATTGCCGAAAATCTATCGCCTCTGGCCTGCACCTCGATTTTGCCGCTAGTCGATACTCGAGCGAAGCAGGAAACAATTCAGGCGGCAAGGAAGTACAGAAGCGTGAGGGTAGCGTCCGCCTCTTGGATTTACACAAAGAGGCCGATCGCATCCTCTTAACGAAATACGCTCCCGTCGCCGTGGTGATTAATGACGACATGGAAGTCCTTGAATCCCGTGGACACGTGGGCCTCTATCTTGAGCTCGCGCCCGGCAGAGCCAGCTTCAACGTATTGAAGATGGCTCGAGAAGGGTTGCTGTTCGATCTGCAAGCTGCGATCAACGAAGCAAAAAAGGAGAAGAAGGGAGCTCCGGTCCGAAAGGAAAACGTACAGATCGAACGCAACGGTGAACTCAAAGAAGTAAATCTCGAAATAAGCTCTGTCAAGGTTGCCTCCGACAGAAGACGGCATTTCTTGATCATGTTCGAAGATTCGAGACCCGCGGATAAGGCTGATGCAGCGGAAAACACACCCCGAGAGGCGAAACTTAGCAAAGGCGGGAAGGAAAAACACAGTAATCATCAAAGCAGCCGGTTAAGGCAGGAACTTGCTGCCACTAAGCGATATCTGCACTCCATTGTCGAGGACAAAGAAGCCAGCAACGAAGAACTCCAAGCCGCGAATGAGGAAATTCTGTCGAGCAACGAAGAGTTGCAGAGCGCAAACGAGGAGCTGCAAACTGCCAAAGAAGAGCTCGAGTCAACCAATGAAGAACTACACACGGTCAACGAGGAACTGCACAATCGAAATTTTGAATTGACGGAAGCCAACGCTGACTTGGTTAATCTCCTCAGCAGCGTCAATATTGCGATGGTTATGTTGGGACGAGATCTGCGAATTCGGCGCGTTACCCCCAAGGGGGGACAGCCGTTCGGTTTGATCCCGACGGACCTGGGACGACCGATCACCAACATCAGGTCAAATATTGACGTACCCGACCTGGAACAAATGATTTTAGAGGTGATCAACACGGTCAGCGTAAAAGAGCGCGAGGTTCAGGATCGGCAGGGCCATTGGTATTCGCTTCGCATCCTGCCTTATAAGACTCTGGAGGACACGATCGACGGCGCCGTCCTAACGTTGGTCGACATAAATGATCTCAAAAACAACCTGGAGGAGATTAAGCAATCCCACGATCAACTGGCGGCGGAGCGGGCGAAATTAGAGGAAGTGCTTCGGCAGATGCCCTGTGGGGTCATGATCGCCGAAGCCCCGTCGGGAACGCTAATCCTCGCCAACAAACAGGTAGAAGAGATCCTGGGTCAGCCATTCCCGCATGCCGCTAACATTGAGGAATACACCCAATATAAAGCTTTCCATCTCAATAAGCAGCCCTTCAAACCCGAAGAGTGGCCACTCGCACGTTCTCTTGCCAGAGGCGAGGTGGTCACAGATGAAGAAATTGAGTACGTGCGCGGGGACGGCACCTCGGTTTTCTTGAGTATCAGCTCTGCCCCAATTCTCGACCAGGGGGGTTGCATCATCGCGGCGGTGGTTACGCTTTTCGACCTCACGCATCGCAAAGGAACCGAAGAGGTACTGCGCTCCACAGAAAAGTTGGCCTCTTCTGGACGTCTGGCGGCTTCTTTTGGCCACGAGATCAATAATCCGCTGCAGGTGCTGGGTGGTGCGTTATACCTGCTCGGTCAAAGCACCAGCCTGGGAGAAGCGGAGCGCCGACACTTGGCGACGGCACATGCCGAGCTGGAACACGTGGCACACCTAACCACAAGTCTGTTGGGCTTCTACCGCGATTCACCTTCGCCGGCGGACCTCAAGATCGGCGAGGTACTCGATAACGTCCTGAAGTTTTACACCCCAGCCATTCGGTCTAGCAGGGTAATCATCGAGAAGCGATACGACTCGGAAGACGTGATTCATGGCTTTCCGAGCGAGATAACTCAGGTATTCTCCAATCTTGTGGTGAATGCGTTGGAAGCCTTAAGCCCGGAAGGAACGCTCAAGTTGCACGTTTTAGCCTCTCGGGACTGGAGAAACCCGACACGGCGCGGAGTCCGTGTCTTCATTGCAGACAACGGACCGGGTGTTCCTCATAAGAATCGGCGAAGAATGTTTGAACCATTCTTCACCACGAAAGGTGAGAGGGGTACTGGTCTTGGTCTGTGGGTCACAAGTGGCATTGTGGATAAGCATGGAGGCTGGATTCGAGTACGCAGCAGCACGCAGCCCGGGCGAAGCGGCACGTGTTTTGCCGTGTTTTTCCCGGATCGGAGAGTATCGACAATGGGGGATACTACTGTCGCGTTAGATAAAAGTGCGTGAGATTTCGAGATGAGCGTTGTGGGGGTTAATGTCCGGTAACAAACAGCGCACGAGGTCTGCGGGTCAGAAATCAAGCCTCAGGGAAAACATAATCTGCCGCTGCAATGCGGCGCCGTTAAATGCGGTGTTGATAATGATCCCGCCGGCTTGACAATCGACGCAGGGGATCGGATTGTCGAGATTGACCTTATTGAAAAGGTTGAAGATGTCGGTGCGGAATTGCAAAGAAACACTCTCCGCCAGGGGGATGCTCTTTGCGACGGAGAGGTCGCTCTGGAAAAAGCCAGGCCCGCGTAGCAAATTCCTCACCGCGCTTCCAAACGTGCCGAAGGCGGGTCGCTGCCACGGTCCAATAGTGTCCCCGGGCGTGCCGTTTGGTTGGAGTGGCACGCCACCTGTGGTCGTGAAGTAGCCGTTTCGACTCCCCGTGACGTGAACGGATCCGACAAGATTCGGTCGGCAGGGACCTGTGTCTCGGTCGCTAGCGCAGCTTGAATACGACGGAGAAAAAGGCACGCCGCTCTCCCAGGTCATGGTCCCACTGAGAGACCAGCCCCCGACGATGCGGTTTATGATCGGGCTGACGCCTCCGAGAAGCGCCCGGCCCTTCCCGAAAGGCAGTTCAACCAGATTGGTCAAAACAAGAACATGTTTGCGGTCCGTGTAGTCGACACCGTAGTTGAGCTTTCGATCGATCGCGTAGTAGTCGCTGTCGTAGCCCATGGCTTTCGACCAGGTGTAGTGAGCGAGAAACTGGTATCCCCTGGTGAAGCGCTTTTCCGCCACCACCTGCAGGGAGTTGTAATTGTCGGAAGCATCGCTGCCGAAATAGCTAATTGGCTGCGTCCATCCGAATTTCTTGAAGAAGGGTTTTCGCTCATTCGTGTCGAGGCTGCCGAATCCCACGATGGTCGCCTGATTGGGGTCGTAGTGGGGTGAACTGCTGGGGAAAACGTGGGTGCCTTTGTTGCCTACGTAGCCGATTGCTAGTGACAATGTCGGGGTGAGCTGGTGTTGTACGGTCAAGTTCCACGCATCTAGCGTAGGCAGTCTTAGCTTGCGTGGAAGAATGAAGGCGGCAACCTGGTCGGGAAGCCGGAACTGGCCGGAGGATGGGACCGTGATGAGATCGGGTGCGGGCGGCCCTTTCGAGAGATCAAATACGCTCGCAGTGTTCGAAGACGGATTAATTTGCTGCGCTATCAACACTGGCAGGTTCTGTGTGGCCGTGTGCCCGAAGTTCGAACCAAACACCCCAATGTCAAAACTGCGGCCATAACCCAATCGGACCACCGTCTTCGGCGTCACCTCGTAAGCAATGCCCAGGCGCGGAGCAAAGTTGGTGAAATTATTCTTCACATTTCCCTGAAGGTTGACGTTCCCGAAGCCCGCCACATTGACCAAGCCAGTGCCAAGGTCCACCCATCCGCCGGCGCCCTTCCCGGTAACCGATTGCGGAAAATAAATTTCCCAGCGCAGTCCATAGTTGAGGACCAGTTTGCGAGTGACGCGAAAGGTGTCCTGGCCGTAGAAGAACCATCGCTTCTGACGTTCTCCTGCATCGTCAATGCTGCTCACAAAGCGGCTGAACGCGCCCACGTCGCCGAGCAGGAACGTGGCCAAACCCGAGCCGCCGCCGGTCGGTCCCTGGGTACCCGAATTGAAGAAGCCAAAACTGCCCGTGCGTGAGTCGGTGCTGGCCACGCGAAGGTTCTGCGCGTAGCGAAAATCCGCGCCCCACTTGAAGATATGGTTGCCGGCAGTTTTCGTCCAGTTGGTTACCCATTGAAACTGCTGCTCGGTTTCCAGCAGCGGGCAACCGCAGAGATGGCCAAAAAAGAATTGGTCGCCTTGTTGTCCGTCAACAAAAACGAACGGCATGCCGGAGGTAAGTGGATTGCCCAGGTTCACGCCTGGGATTCCCGCATCCTTTGCAGGTGTTGTTCCTGCGTCGTTCGCTAAGACGTTCACATGGTAGCGGAAGAAACCAAATCGGAAGTCGGTCAGCAGGTTGGGTTTAAGCACATAGTCAGCGCCCACCGCAAGGCTCTGGTTCCGAGCCAGCGACTGACCTGCGAAGGTATCGGGAGATAATCCCGGGCCTCCCGCGACAGCCCCAAATGCGGCCAAAGCATGGTGCCGGAAGTCGGCGAAGCTATAGCGGCCAAAAAGGTTCAACCTTTCCGAGACGTTGTGGTCGATGCGAATATTGAAATCATCGTCGTTGAATAGCTCGGTTCCAGAGGCAATGAAGTTCTGCCTAAGTCCTGCTCCGGAGACGTTCGGTCCCGGCAACAAGGTCAAGAGGTTGACAGCCTGGGACGAGATGCGGTTCCGCGGAATCTGGTTATTGGTGAACTGATTGCCGGTTGCCGGATCAAAGAGCGACTGCGGATACTCGCTCAGATCGCAAAACGGAATGGCCGGATCAAGGCAGGTGGAGCGAACCAGGGCGGTTGGCACGTTCAGACGCGCCGACGCTCCATTGGAGCGCCTTGTTCCCTGATAGTCGCCGAAGAAGAACAGGCGGTTCTTGGCTAACGGCCCGCCCAGCGAGCCGCCAAACTGGTTCCACTTGGTGGTGGGCAACGGCCGGTCTGGTGGCTGGGTAAAAGGGTTGCGAGCCTGGCCCCAGCCGGTGCGTCGGAACTCGAAGGCACTGCCATGCCAATCGTTCGTGCCGGATTTGGTCTGGACTGTGACCACCCCCGCCAGCGCCTGCCCAAATTCTGCGTCGAAGTTCTGCGTCGTGACTTTCGCTTGAGTAACCGACTCCAGGGTGGGGTTGATCACGATAATTCCCAGGACGGGATCGCGATTGTCCGTACCATCCAGCTGGTAAGACGTGCCACTGAAATGTTGGCCGTTGACCATGATCTGAATCCCGCCCTGCGGGTTTTCGGCCGAGGTGTGCTGCCAGCCGAACTGCGACGTGCCTGGAGTGAGCAGTTCCAGGCTGGTGAAGTTTCGATTAAATAGCGGGAGACTTTCGACCTCTTGTTCGTCGAATGTGGTGGCGACGTCGGAGCGGTCGGTTTTCATCAGCGGTATATCTTCTGCCGATACCGTAAGCTTTTCTTCCGTGCCCCCGACCTGCAGTTGCACATCGACCCGGGCTGCCTGGTCGGCGTACACGGGAATGCCCCTAGAATCGATAACTTTGAACCCCGGGGCTTCCGAGCGAACGTCATACTGGTCGGGAATCAGGTGAGTCATGCTGTAGTTGCCGGCCCCGTTGCTAGTCGTCTCAAATTTGGTGTTTTTCTGAACAGAACTCACGGTCAGCTTGGCACCCATCACCGCAGCGCCGGATTGGTCTGTAATCGTGCCGAAGATGCTTCCGTAGACGGCTTGAGCGTGCGCCGGAGTAGGCAAGAGAAGTTGCACACTTAGGATGACCAGGATCGTGAATTCCAGAACTAGCGGACTTCCGGCTCTCGATGATAATAATTGACAGGGCTCTTTGTAATCAGCGCTTAGGTCCCGCAGATTGGCAGATTTTTCGTCAGAATTTCGGAAGATGGAGGGGCCGTCAGGAGCCGACGGTAACGACATCGGAGCCACCCCCCAAGCGCAACCTGACTGTACCACTCCAGCTCACCACTTTGCGACAACTTCGCTCGACGCTGTCGTTGTCCGGTAGCCGTCACTAGGTCGTACAAGTAACCATCAGAAATTCTCTATCTGCCACACGTTGTTGTAGACCATGGATTCGGCTATGGCCAGCGATCGCCCATCCGGTGATGGGATCGCGGCCAATATTTCGCTATTGCTGGAGTGAAGCAGCACTGAAGCTCTGCCGTCGAGGGTGACCCTCAGCAGTGCACTCTCTCCTTCGGGAGTCCTTCCCGCAATCAAGAGGCTCCGTCCATCCGGGGCCCAGTCGACGCTGCCTAATTCGTTCCGTCCGGTTACGGGCACATCACGCGTTTTGCCCGTGAGAGTGGAGCGGAAGCGGATATTTCCTTTAAGACTGGGACAAACCATGACACGTTGCGAACCATCGGGAGACAAGCTCCAATTGCACACGGGATCGACTTGCGGTGGGACTGAACTTTTGCCGTTCCTCACATCAAACCGGAACGTTTCCATGGCATCACCTTTGCCAACGCTGTACAAGCAAAAGGTCAAGGGCAAGCGTGCACACTGCACGTTCCAGATGCCGACGTCCTTGAGGACCAGGCGAGGAGTTCCGCCGCCTATAGGGATGGCGAAAAGAGAGGATTGAGTTTCGAGGCTGGCGGTTTTAGGCGTCGAAATATATAAGATCTCGGAACCGTCGGAGGTTACTCTGGGTTGTAACAACTTCTCAGCGCTAGTCGTCAGACTTTCAGCCAGGGGCTGATCGGTAACCTGTTTGAATATCTCTGAAGTACCGTTTCGATCGGAATTAAACAGGACTGCCTTGCTGTCTGGTGTCCAGGCAAACGGGTTGTTTTCATTCTCATCGAGCGTTAGCCTCCTGTTCGCGAGCAAATGAATGCCGTCCGGCGCCAGCGTTCCGATGTAAACACTCGACACCGAATTCTCTCTCAGGAAAGTCACAACCTTTCCGTCATCGCTTCCAGTAACCTGCGAAATCCAACCAATTCCTCGCGTGATGCGTTTCGGGGACTCGCCAGGCTTTCCAGATGGTTGGATCGACACCGTCCAGAGGCTTGCGCCATGCCGGTTGTTTTCATCTCCGAAGGTGTAGATAAGGCGGCCATCCGATAGCCAAAACAGCGCAGGACCTAAGCGATTGTCAGAGAAGAAGGTTTGGGCCCCTGCGTTCCGCCATTCGTTAACCTCCACGGCACTCACGCGCGCGTTGTACGTCTCAGCGGCTCTGATGTAGGCGATTCGATTGCCATCGGGAGACCACGTCGGACCTCCCACCCAGGAAGACTTGTCGCTCGCAACCTTAACTGGATCGGTTCCGTCGGAACGCATGACCCACTCTTCTCGACCATAGTCAGAGCGTTGGAACGCGATGTGCGCCCCATCCGGAGACACTGACCCTCCCGCAGCGTCATTTGCCAGGTGACGGGGCGAGCCTCCGAAGACCGAAACACTCCACAAGCTTAGTTTGTCGGTCGACAAGCTTTTGCCGGGCTGTTCCCGGCGGCAGACCAGTAAATGAGATCCGTCCGGAAACCAGTCCGCCACATCAGCAGAGAAATTTGGCGGCAGGGGCACGGGATGGGTTTCACCCGTGCGAATCTGCTTCAGGTAGAGACCAGTATTGTCCGCGTAGGCGAGGAACTTGCCATCCGGGGAGACTACCGCGCTGTTCACGCTATTCTCCAATGAATTTGTGGTCAGCTTACGTTCAATGACCTCCGTGCGCCGCGATGGATGCCGCCACGGTGCCCACACTAGAGCCGCAATCACGAGGGCTGAGGAGAAGGCGATGGCGAGCCCTGGACGCCAAAAAGATGATTGACCTTGTTCCGGGGCGGCCACGATTGCGGCTCCGTCTGGTCCCGCGGTATGCGTTTCAACAATCGGCTTGTCCACCGGGGCGATGAAGCGATAGCCCCGGCGAGGCAGGGTCTCCACAAACCTGGGATTGTCGGCCTCGTCTCCCAATGCGATCCGGATCTTGGTAATGGCCGTATTGAGGGCGTGGTCAAAGTCAACAAAGGTGTCTTCCGGCCAGACCTGCCGGCGCAGCTCTTCCCGAGAGACTAACTTGCCTGAGTGTTCCAGCAGGATGGCACAGACTTGAAAGGGCTGGCCTTGCAGGGGCACCTTTACCCCATTCTTGCGCAGTTCCCCGGTCTGCAAGTTCGCTTCGAAAACGCCGAAACGCACAATTTTTGCGGAACTGTTGACCTCGGCCATATGCAACACCCGCCTGTGAACTGGAACTCTAGCACCGTTGGCCCCCTTGATAGAACTCGGAGCTGTGGAGCGGATTTACCCAAGCCGCCTGCAGACAATGACTTAGCTGTGGCGGAGAAATAGCTAAACAATCCATTCAGGGTTCATTGAGGTACTTGTCGTTGTAATTGACCGTTGGCGTCACCGCGAAAGCCAAAGAGGTGAACGCCATGGACCGCCTGCTTCTCTCCAGTTGCTTGCTGGTAATCTTTGCACTGTCAAATGTCGAGCTCGGTTGGTCCCAAACGGCCATTGTTGCTGATCTTCCAGCGCCGGAAACGAAACTACCTACTCACATCCCGGTCAAAATCCCAATTCGCCTGTACTGGGGCTACCTGATCATCGTTGAAGGATCAATTGGCAATGTCCATAAGCTAAATTTCCTGGTGGACACGGGAGCCTATCCAAGCGTCGTGGACCAGACCATCGCACACGATCTTGGGCTCGCCGAACAACCCAGTAGAGTGAACCTGTCGAACAAGAGTGTCCAGACGGGACTCGTCATTCTTCCTTCCTTACTCCTGGGCTCGGTTGGCGCCGAATCCCTTCCCGTTCTGACGGAAGACCTCTCGTTTCTGCGCAAGGCTCTGGGCTGCAAGGTGGATGCAATTATCGGTCTGGATGTCCTCGGGAAAAGCAGTTTTACCATCAACTATAGAACGAAGGAAATGCTCCTTGGCCCTGTCGAACGCCTGACGTTCTCAGCTCCGTTCGATACCGATGTACCGATTGTGACGATTCGAACGAAATTCCAAAACCAGCAACTACGCCTGGTGGTCGACACGGGCGGTCCAGACCTGATGCTGTTTCAAAGTCGGATGCCAAGCTCCGCCAGCTTTCAGGAGCTTGGAACCGAAAAGACAGCCGACGTAAGTGGATCGTTCCGGCGCAGGAAGGTGCGGATTCCTGAAGTATTTCTGGGCAAAGAAACAATCGGCACACAGATCGCATCTGTGGTGGATGACCAGAAAGATGCCGGCGACAATTTCGACGGCGTCTTGGGCATGAGGGGGCCGCAGTTCTCGAAGATTGCGTTTGACTTCGAACACCGCCGGTTCTTTTGGGACCTGCCAGTGGTTGCCCCTGCGATCTCGGTTTCCATTTACGACGATGTGCAGCTTTCTCCGCGAGTGTTGGCCGAAGCCGAGGATGAGACGGCAAGGGTCTATCAAAAAGCGGGAATCACGATCTCTTGGATTGAGTGCAAGTCGTCGAAAACAGATTCCGCACCCGATTTGAGATGCCAGGATCCACCTTCGGCAATGCATCTCAACTTGCGAATCATCCCGCACGCATCGAAATCGGGCGATGGCATTTTTGGTGTTGCCTTCCTCTCTGCAGAAGGTACAGGGGCTTACAGCGACGTATCCTACAACTCGGCGGAGGAACTGGACCGGGACTGGCATGTCGGCTTGGCGCGAGTATTAGGCCATGTAATGGCGCATGAACTCGGACACCTACTGTTGGGTTCGAATGCGCACTCACGCCAAGGCATAATGTGCCCCAGCTGGCATGGGGGCGAGCTGCGTCTCGCGAGCATGGGAGCTCTATTATTCTCCCAGGAGCAGGCGCAATTCATGCGGGAAAGGTTAGCGCGCTAGTCGAGGCGCTAGACCATCTGGTGAAATATTCCCAATTGCAACGGGATGCCAGCTGTCATCGTGGTGGCACTGCCGCACCTGGCGAACTGGCGTGGTCTTCGATCTTCAGATTGCCGAAGCCAGTTCCAGCCTTCTGCTCCTGCACAAGAAGGACCGATGACCTCTGTCCGGCGGAGTCTCGTGGGCGGGTTGCGGTTTGCAACGTTTCTTCTCGTCCTGTCGCTGTCCAACATGTTCGCCCGCCCGCAAAAGGCAGGGCAAAGAAAAAGGGCGCCCGGCAAGAGCGCCCCATAACAACACCTGCAGTCACGGCAATTTCTTATTGGTTCCCTTTGCCAGGTGCAGTGATTTTGCCGAAGAGACCGTGACTCTCACCCTGAATGCCTGCGGTGAAGAAGAGCTGGTTGGTGTCTCCCGCCACAAAACCATTGCCGAAGCTCAATCCCCAAAGGCCGTCAATGGCGATGGGATCGCCCTTACGACCGCGAAGCTGACCGTGGAAAGAGTGGCCCTCGAACTTGAAGCCAGTGATGCGACCGTCGCCGAAATTGCCCACCAGCAAGTCGCCCGAAAACTTCCCGAAGTGATGCGGGGCAAGCGCCAGGCCCCAGGGCGAGTTGAGCGCGCCGCCCGTAGCAAACCGCTCGAGGAAGCTACCGTTGAGGTCGAAGACATCAATAAAGCCGCTCCCTGGCCCCTTGACGTCGTCGTGTCGCTCAGCGTTTTGCATGGCGAAGGTGACATACAGCTTGCCATTGATGTTTTGAATGCCGAAGGGAGCGAAACCAGGGTTCGCCGCGTCCGGGGTAATGGTGGGGTCGGTGAACGAATTCACGAAGCTGAATTTCCCGTCATACATTTCCACCACACCGTCGCGAAAGTTGGTGGCATAAATGAAGTTCCCCGAGCCGTCATTGCCGGTGGCAAGACCCTTGTAGACGGCGCCCAGGGCAAAACCGTCGACTCCCGCCGGCAGGGAGTTATCCACGGCCAAGAGGGCATGAGTCAGATCAACCTGAGGAGCCCAGCCGCTGATCGTGCCATCCTCGGTCGCGAACAAGAACAACCCCTGGCTGGAAGCCGTCCCGTTCGAAACCACGAAGTCGGTCGTGCCGTTGAAAACGACACCCGTGGGCGTGCCTGAACCGCTACCTCCTTTCGGCGGTGGAATCATGACTACGAGAGGCGAAGCGACCGGAAACGGATTGCCATTTCCGTCATAAAGGGTGGAGACACCCGCATTATTATCCGAAATCCAGAAAGGTCCTGTGGGAGCAAAAACAATGCCCCAAGGATTAACCAGATTGCGGTCGGTGACCGGGGCGACGCCGGGTAGGTCCGAAACCAGATTGTGCTGAGTATAGGACTGCGCCACGGCCGGAGTCGAAACCGCTAGCACAGCCACGAAGGCAAGCAGTAGCGCAAGAGCAAGCCTTTCCGGCAAGATTCTAGGCAGAATAGTCATATCGTCATCCTTTTCATCCCCGGGCGTGGGAACCTGAGTGAAAATATTGACACCAACGTTAAAAGACGTCGGTGCGTTGGGGCTGCCGGTCAACAGCGGCCCGGGGGTAACCTTCTCGAACCCTTAACGGTAAGGCGAGCGAAGCGCACAGAATGTCAAGAACTTGCAAACATTTTGTCGTTTTTTTTGCTAAGAACCTGTAACAAAACCCTCTCGCCGACTGAAGGGCCGCTAAACACTAGCGCGTCTATGGGAAGGAATCCGTTCGCGGCCTGACGAAGGCATGCACAGAGGAGCGTCAGCGCAAGCTCTAATTCGTAGCTCAATCAAGGCGGGATGCAAGAACGTCGGCACCGTGCCAACAATCCACAGTCAATAGTAAAACTTTAGCGCGAACTGGATGTTGCGCTCGCCCTGCGAAGTGTTGACCAGAGCAAGATTGAAGTTAAGGAATATGTAGGGAGAATTCAACATGGGCGTGTTGGTAACGTTGAAAAACTCAGACCGGAATTCCAGCCTCTTGGATTCGCTGAGCAGGAAGTCCTTGTGGATGCTCAGATCACCCGTGGCCAGGCCAGGGCCCCGGACTGTGCCCACGCCGCAAGTTCCAAACGTGCCCGGAACGGCCGGCCCATAGGAAGAAGGGTCGAACCACTGGAAGCTTGGTGGGATCGAGAGCCGGTTTTCGCCCAAACACGTGAGGAGGAGCAACGCAATTGGCCACGCGACCCGCGGGAATTGGTGCCGGAAGCGTCGTCGGCAACGATGGTGAGTGGAAATCCGCCACGAAGCTGGACCATAGCGCCCACTTGCCAGTCCGCAATCACTGCATTGACGAGCGGATGCAGATTCTTTCCCCATCTCCGGTTGCGGCCGATGGGAACTTCCTAAACCGCATAACCGGAGAGGACGTGCGTAACGTCGTAGTAGCAGGGCCCCCACTCGGCCCGCTGATCGTAGAGATTCTGCCAGTACGCCGAGGCCGGCGCCGCCTGGCCCCAGGAACCGAAGTAGCCGCTGGAATCAGTCATGCACTTCGAGTAGGTGTAGGCGATTTGCCCCTGTAAGCCATTGCTGAAGCGCTTTTGCAGCGTTGCCTGGAGCGAGTCGTAGCGCATGTTGCCGATGCTTGCGGTTCCAGAGATCTGCGACAACTTCGACTGCAGCGTTGGGTTTCCGGAGAGAAAAGGACTCGGAGTGATGGTACCGTCGGCGTGCAGCTGTTGCTGCACGTAGGGCATAGCGACCATCAGGTGGGTGCCATGCTGGCCGACATAGGCGACCTGAAAAGTAGTCGAATCGGTAAACTGATGCTCAACCGCTAGATTCCACTGCTGCGAAATGGCCGGCTGGATATTCGGATCCCACAAGCGAATCACCGCGTTTTGAAATGGGTCGGTGGTCGGAGGCAACAGACCTTGCCCGGTCGTGGTGGCCGGGAGATTGCCGGTGCGATAGTCGGTCCCAAGCTGGCCATACGACGAGCTACATCTCGCGAGCACGGGAGCTCTATTGTTCTCGGAGGAGTAAGGTCGATTCATGCGGTAAAGGCTAGCGCGCTAGTGTGCATTCGTCACGACCTTATCGAGGGTGATCCTGAGGAGTTGAGATCGAACGAACCCGAGAGCTGAACAATATCAACAACTACAAGTTTACCGGCAAACGCGATGCCGAAAGCAACCTAGATAACCGAAGTCGCACGGTGCTGTTATCCCCAGTTGTTTGTTCTCGTGCTCGGCAATGCAGCGGCACGGGCATCTGTGGGGCGTGTGGTCGTGGATTCCGGTAACACTGGTCTACTGGAGCACTCCTGCTGCGATATTGGGATTTGCCGGCGGCTGGACTTCCTTCCGGCGCTGGTTGCAGTCTTCGCAGAGTGCTTGGGGCTAGCCTCTTCTGTCATTCGCGACGACTGCGCTTCTCATTCCGGTGCTTTGCCTCAACTTCCGCTCGCTCAATCAACCGTGGGTCATCTCATCTTGGCTTGCCCTTGCGATTATCGATCCTTGGCTTGAAGAGGGCCATTGGCGTGGACTGCTGATGGACGCAGCAAGCCGATGGCCGGGATGGATTGCCATCGCGTACACGACAGTCTGGTTCGGCCTCAGCCATCCCTTGCTGCTTGCTGCTGGGGGTCAACGTCAAGGCACTTTCGGGTCTACCGGGCTTCTTCGGCACAGTTTTCACGGGCACGATCTGATCAGGGGTTTACTGGAAAACCCGCAGCTTGCGGTGGCCATTTTCAGCCACCGTGTGGTCGATTTGCTGAGTGTGAGCGTCCTCGTGTCCTTGAACCGTGCCGTTTTGGGAAAGTGATTGAGAGCGACCTGTGGCTTTTCCAACAACCAGCCCCTCCGCGTCTCTGTCCCAATGCGCTCGGCGCCGGCCACCAATAGAGCGTAGGCTTAAGCCATGTACAAAACGACCAGAAACATTGCAGGTGGTGCTCATATGAGATGCGAAGACTGCGGGCACGAGATCAGCATGAACAAGATTTGCGAGAGGCCGATTCAGGCGGCGACGGACATGTTGAAACATATGGCTGCCCACAACGCCTCCCGCGCCTTCGCGACAGTTGAGCCCGTCATGCGACCGAAACCGGAACCAATCCCCGCAGGAGTTGCGCCACTCCCCCCGCTCCCTGCGTTGCCGTGGATCGCTTCGAGCCCCCAATCACCAAACTGAGTCGGCTGCCGCCAGAGTGCAGACTCGGCCAGATATTATTTTCCCGAGGGGTATCACTGCAGGGCACGGAAGCGACGCGAAAATGCCAGAATACATCCAAGCTGTCGAAAGATTTTTGAGCGATAACCCGAATCTCGGGAAAGCCGCTCTCGTGGAGTTGTTGACCGCCCGGTTTCCCAAGCTGAATCAAGGCGACGCATGGATTTTAGTAACTCGCTATTGCAACGACAAGAGTCGCTGAACACCTAACGAACGATGCCGGCGAGGTCGTTTTGGCAATGAGGTCACTGTGACATCCGAATCAACAGGTGGGTCTAACGCTCCTTCGCCCCTTGAGCAAGCCATAGTAGAGCTTCAGCGGCTACATGAAGTATTGCTCTCGGGCGATCTGGACCCTCGTATTCTGGCGGACTTCCGGGATGCTTTGAATCGAGTCAGGACGGCCGCATGGGCTGCTCAACAATATATGGCCTGCAAGGAAACGGAACAAGATTCTGGTAGCGTGCTGTCTTTGTTGGTGGGGGAGCGAATTCGGGCCGCCTACCAGCTTTGCGAAGCGATCAGCGACGACTTGAGACCAACCGACATCGAATTTCAAGCAGGCAGCCTCGTTCAACTTTACGAGGTCACGAAGGCACTAACAGAGCAACTAAACGGCGTCATCAACAAACGAGGATGACGTTTGCTCAACGGCGTTCCGACCGAGCTATCTGGGCAGGCCGTGCAGTTCGATGTGGCCAAAGGCCCGAAGAAAGGATGCCCGTTATCCGGGAGGTTTTCGGGCGTTTTGTTGGCTGACATCACTTCTCGGCTAGGCGGTGACTCGTACAGACACTAGCTCCGGTCTGCACCGGGAATTTTGGAGTGATTGGACCGCATCTTCCGCCGTAAATCTCCCCATTATCAGCGCCAGCTTACGGTTGGACGTGGTTCGAATTCGAGTCAGATCGACGCGCTGCACGTATTCGGAAGCTTGAGTACCGCCCCGATCTATTTTCACAATAAATTTTGTGTTGTTCATAATGTTGTCGCTACTCCTGTCCCTCCGAGAAGCGGTTTTGTAAGCAACCAGCGGCTTATTTCTCTACAATCGGGGTCACACTCACCGCCGTAAGAGATTTGCCACACTCCAAGCAACATGCCTTTAATCGAGACGTGATCAATCCGCAAGACGGGCACATCCTTTGTGATCCGTACCCGGCGATCTTTGGTAGCTTGCGCGTCCTGAAGACCAGCGAAATCGTGAGCAACGCAAGCAGCAGACCGATAGAAATACTAATTGGGCTCATAAGTGTGCTTCCGTTCGGCAATGTTCGCATCGAGTGCTCTGCTTCCGATGCTGATGGTGCGTTCGCTTTCACTGCCTTCCATGTATTGATCGCCATTCAACCACCGCAGGAGTTCTCCCGAAGACCCAGTCTCGACGCCATTGTGGTAGTACTTGGTTTCGCGTTTGTCGGGGCTACCGTACTTCGTGGTCAAGGCAAGCACGTAGCTGCTGTAGGTGTTTCCCTGTGTGCGGCGGTCCGTGGACACGTAAATCTGGGCTACCCTCTGGTCCAACATCGTCATGTTTACGTACTCTCCAGTATCCAAGACATCAGTGCAAGTCTCGATCCGACTAATGCCATCGGAACCGCACAAGCCGGGTTTCGAAAAACGCGAGGGTACTTTCAAGGCAAGAAACTTTCGTTCGGCTTCCTTCATCCCATCACCGATCCTAATCCCGCGAAACTCGAACGCCGGATGCGAAATGAGAACAGGCGGCAGAGCGGTCAATGGAAAATCGGGGACCTTGCGACTTGAGGGAAAACCAGAGGCGTCCGGCGCAGCAGGAATCTGTGCGAACACAGACAGTGACAAACCGAGAATCAAAACGCCCCGCAGGAATGCCTGCAGGGAATAATGAACGGGTTCCATGAGTGGACCCTCATTTCTATCGGTTGCGCAGTAGACCGTCAGGAAGCTATGGCTGTTGCCACGCGGCGAGACGCATTCGCTCAGGCTGTTCCTACACGCAAACCAACTGTCGCTGCGGTTTGCAGTGCAGACTACGGTGGTTCGCCTTGGCAGTGTGGCAGAACTGGCTACAGGTAAACAATGTGATTAAAGCGATTCGATAGCTGTGAATTCCGCATTGGACTTGCCGCTGCATTGTCGAAAGGGTCCGTCATTCGCGTCGAACCAATGTCAAATCACACTTTCGTAACAATTATTTACGAACTTTTTACAGTCTCGGAAGCATTCAAGGTCGTCCAACCACTAGGATCAAGACTATGAGCCAAACGTCAACATGCGAATTGTGGGAAGAGCAACGTCTAAACAGTCAGGATAAGAAGCGGAGGTTGAGGTTGAGCCTCGAAACTCGAGTAACCGAAGGTGTAACTGTGATCTGCTGCAGAGGCAGAATCGCTTATGGCACTGAAGCTGCCGCGCTGTTCGGCGAAATTGCCGAGCTTGCGTCCGAAACCCGTCGAGTCGTGATCGACCTCAGCGGCGTGGAAATGATCGACGCCGCTGGCCTCGGAGCACTCATATCTGTTGCCTTGATCGCGGAAGCGAGCCAGTGCTCGGTCAAGTTGGCTGCTCCCGGCAATCTCATCCGCCAATTGCTCGAGCTTACCAAGTTGACCTCCGTTTTCGAAGTTCATCCCACCGTGGATGCCGCCACCGTCGCATCCCTTGGACAAGCGGCATGACGGACCGCCTCGCGTCACCACGCTACTCTCCGCTCTGAAATCCGACATCGCATCATTTGGATGGGAAATCAGTGACCGCCAGAGTAACCTGCTACATGTGCGGCACGAAGATTGCAAAAGTCATGCGCCGTGAGCAAGAGGGTGAATCCACTTTGCACTGTGATGCAGCCGACATTGCCAAAAGAAGGAGCCGAGATGAATATCGCTTTCCTGATCGGAAGGATCATTTTTGGCGGGTATTGGTTGATGGCTAGTTTTAACCACTTCAAGAACCTCAACTACATGAGTGAATACGCGAAGGCGAAGGGAACGCCGTCTCCCAAGCTGGCGGTGGCAGGAACCGGAGTCATCCTGCTGGTGGGCGGTCTCAGCATGTTGCTGGGCGTCTATCCTGTTGTCGGGATCATTCTGCTGATTATCTTCCTGCTGGGCGTGTCGTTCCAGATGCATAATTTCTGGAAGGTGAGCGACGCGCAAATGAAGCAGCTCGACATGATTAACTTCACGAAGAATATGGCGCTTGTGGGGGCACTCTTGATGTTCCTGCTGCTACCGCGTCCGTGGCCGATGAGTCTGGGGATTGGTTAGCGGCACACAGCAGGTGCGGAAGGGCGGGAGGCAGAATCGCGGATAGCAATCTAAACCCGCCTTTCCAGCCCCAGTGGAGATGCAGCCTGCCAACCTCAAAAGACAGCGTCAAAGAACGGTTAACGAGATACCGCCAGATCAAGATCAGGGTGATCGGCAGGAAGTTCGGGCGCACGATCTCGATCCCGGTTTGGTTCGTGCTAGATGGCGAGAAGCTCTACCTTCTGCCCATGCAAGGTTCGGAGAACAATGGTTCAAGAACGTACTTCAGAACCCGCAGATTCGGATTGATGTGCGAGCTGTCGAAATTTGATGTCGCGGTGGTGGTTGAACTGCGCTGATTATCTTGAGTGCCGTCAAGGAACTTGAATTTTCAGCAGCCACACCATCCAAGGCCCACGTTGCATTGCGGTACTTACAGGGCCAGATCTATCGGGAAATTCTTAGGAGCTATAATGCCGCTTACGTGATGGTGCCCGATTATGGCGCTGCCCGAGAACGACCCACTAACGACGCCCTTCACCGTTGACCCGCAGGTACGAATTGGACACGTTCACTTGAAAGTTGCTGACCTGCAAAGGGCACTCCGATTCTACTCGGGAGTACTTGGGCTTGAAGTGACTCAGCGATACGGTGATGGTGCGGTCTTCCTGTCTGCAGGCGCGTATCATCATCACATCGCACTGAACACCTGGGAAAGCCTTGGCGGTTCCCCACCACCCCCCGGCACAACGGGGCTTTACCACACCGCCATCCTCTACCCGACTCGTCCTGCGCTTGCGGCTGCCGTGCGGAGAGTGTTGGCTGCGAAGATTCCGCTGGAAGGTGCCGCAGACCATGGCGTCAGCGAATCCATCTACCTGCGTGATCCCGATCGCAACGGAGTCGAGTTGTATTGCGATAAACCAAAGGAAATGTGGCCACACACACCCGAAGGCGAGTTGGCGATGTTCACACGGCGGCTGGACTTGCATCAATTGTTGAACGAGGCCCCACGGGGAACCGAAGTTGACAGCGGCCCACCAGACTTATGATTCACAAGGTACGCCCGGCCCCTCATCTCGAACGCGAATTCCCCGACAGAACCTCCATCATTTGACCTTTGCTCAGCCGCAACCCTGGAGGACTCCTCGCCAGCTTCGATTCCAGTTGCGCAACTCCCCTTAACCCCGGCGACGATTCGATCGCCCAGGAGAAGTTTCACCAGTTTTTTCCTCAGGCTCCGCTCCCACGAGAGCGAACGCTCCCCACCCCGCCATGACCAGCCTACGGTTTGCGATACACAACCAGAACCTAGTCGGTCAACCTTCTGAAGAAAATTATCCCCGATCAGAGCCCTCTGCGATGTGAAAATGTCCCGTACGTAGCCCTGTCCGAGGCCCATATGACAGACGCTGGGAGATGTGGGCCTCGGGCCGATTTGGGATTCTCTTGGATGTCGCGCTATTTCCTAAGAAGCTTTCCTTAGAGGCACATTTACGAGACTCGGCGACAATCACTCCTCAGGATGGTCAATTTTGCTCAGTTTTCCCACAGATCGGGTGTATGCTTATTCGATCTCAAGCTTGTGGCCAGCGCGCAGAGGACAAGTCAGTAACACCTCACTTCGGCTTCTGCGTCTGCGACCAGGGTGGCACAATTCCATTCACGCGAGCGTAAGCAACTGATTGGCCATAGTGCTCATTCACATGAGCAAAGATCCGCAAGTAGACCCTCCGCACTGTGGTTTGCTCACCAAAGAAATCCGTAGGCCGATCGAGTTCGGCAGGAGTCAATTGCGAGAATCGGTTGCGGACTTCATCAAGGGAGGACGTTAGCATTCGCGTGACGGCATCCTTCTCCGTGACTGTCTTCTCCAGCTCGCCCATACGTTTGAAAACGGCTTGCGTGTGGGGCTTGCCATTGGCGTCTGTCGTCACATTGGGAAAGTATTCAGCTGGAACCTTTACACCGGTCAAGGAGAGGAGCAGGAAGTTCCCACTGGCGATGTGAACGTAGACTTCGCTCACAGAGCGCACTCCTGGCCCCGGTCGCCAGCTGTATTTGTCGGCGGGCATCGCCTGCGAAAGCTGATTTAAGTGTTTGCAGGTCACGGCAAAGTCGTCCAGGTACTCGGTCTTCAGGCCGCCGGCCTTCTGTGCTTGCCATGCTGAGAGCAAAGGTGCCAAGAATAGGACGACAACGGCGCGACGAGTCCAAGCTTTTTTCATAGCGCGACACTATACAGCATTTACCTTGCACAATCATGGCTCGTTGACGACGGTTGACGCAAACAGGCGATACACCAGCTATCGAATAAGGCCGGTTCAAAAGCGCTGGATAGGTATGCCTGTAAGCCTCCGAAGCATGGGGCCTAATTTTGTTGGTCGGGGGAAGAGGAGTTGGTCGGGCGGTCTGAGAAAAGGCCGTCCCCGGCGAAATCCAACAGTACTATCAAAAGCGAGTACAGAGACTTGACGCGGTTCATAAGGCAAGCGCCGAGCTCGCTCACCCTCACCCCGGCGTTGGCAAATGATAGACATTCCTAAACCCGCCATCTCCACACTACGGCATTCGTCCGAGATCGGCAGAAGGAAAATACGCTCGACGCTCGCCCGAAACTTGTCTGGGAGTGACCTGATTGGGGGCTACTTCGACTGAACACTGATACTTGGCGTTGGCCACCGAGGCTATTCGTACCGCAGAGCCTCAATGGGATCCAGGCGCGAGGCGCGGACGGCGGGCACCATGCCGCTGATTAGCCCCACGGCGCCGAGGATGAGCGTGGCCACGATCAGAGTACTCGGAGCAATGATCAGGCTGACGTCGCCGCCTTCGGCGTTCTTCGCCATGGCGCTGTATAGGGTGACCCTTCCGACAGAAAGCGAGACCCCATAGGCCAAAATGATTCCCAGCGCGCCGCCGATGAAAGTAATGGTGAGAGATTCGGCTAAGAACTGAAAGAGGATATGCCTCCTCCGCGCGCCCAGCGCCTTTTCCACTCCAATCTCACGGGTTCGCTGCGTTACCGAGACCAGCATGATGTTCATGAGGCCGACCCCGCCGATGCCCAGCGTAAGCGTACCGATGAAACCCAACAGAATCGTTAGGCCGAGCGTAATGAGTTCGAACTGGTGGACCTGTTCCATGAGGTTAAACACGAACATGGCGCGGCGGTCAGTCGGATTGAACCGGTGCCCGATGGCCATCACTCTGCGCACGGACTGTTCCAAGCCTTCATACGCAGGGGTCTCATAGTTGAACCAGATGGAGTCGAGGTAGTGGGTATCCTTAAGGTCGCTCATGGTGGTGAAGGGGATGTAGATCAAGCGGTTCGTATTGTCATCGCCCGCCTGCATTTTGGGGCTTACGACCCCGATGACTTCAATGCTAAGACCATCGATGCGGATTCGTTCGCCCAGCGCGTTACGCCCGGAGAAGAGCTTTTCTTTGGCCTCGGAGCCAATCACGGCGACACGGGCATGCTGCATCTCATCTTCTGGGTTGTAGAAGCGGCCCTCCGCCAGTTTGAGCGCGCGGATGGAAATGACGTTGGAATAATTGCCGGTAACGTTGAAGTTGAACGTCCGCGTCTCGTACTGGATGTTCGCCTGCTTGGATGCTTCGGGCGTGATGTGAGTGATTTGAGGAATATTGGTCGGGAGCGCGTCCACGTCCTCAAGGGTAAAGCGTATCGGCACACCGGCCTTCTGGCCGCCAGCCTGCATGGAGGTGCGGCCCGGAACCATGATCATCAGCTTGGTGCCGAAGTTGGCGAAGATGTTGGCGCAGGCCCTGCCGAAGCCGTCGCCATAAGCAAGCAGCAAGACGACCGTGGCTATACCCCAAGCCATGCCGAGCATGGTGAGGGCGGTGCGCCGACGGTTGTACTGCATGGCGCCGTAGGCTTCGCGGAGCAAATCACGGATCATCGTCTTAGTCCCAGTTTTACTCCTGTCGCAGTGCTTCCACAGGCTGCAGCATGGCGGCCTTGCGCGCGGGATATAGTCCGGCGGCCACCCCCGCCAGCGTCAAGCTGCCAATCGCCAGAATCGCGGACGAGGGCACCAGCTTGGGAGGATCAAATCCCCCCGGTCCTTGTTGCGTACCGAGCAGCGCCATCAGGGCGCCGGCGAGTCCCATGCCGATCAGTCCACTAAATAATGTAAGCAGAATTCCTTCCAAGAAAAACTGGACCAGAATACTGCGGTTGGTGGCGCCCAGGGCTTTGCGCAATCCGATCTCACGGGTGCGCTCACTGACAGCCACCAGCATAATGTTGATGACACCAATGGCGCCCAGGGTCAGGGTCACCATTCCAACCGTGCCCAGGAACATGTTCATCGCATTGAAAATCTTGCCTACCATTTCGGCCTGCTCAACGGTGTCGAGGTTTTCGAACGCGTCTTCATTGCGGAAGTCGAAACCGTGATTACGGGCGATGATCTTGTGGACGTCTTCCTTTGCCAGCAAATGCTCAGCGGGCACGCGAGGCTGATAGTTGATCAGCGAGATTGAGTTTTGGTGGTTCTCGCCCTTAAGCGGGAAGTAGGTCGCCATCACTTGGAAGGGAATGTAGCCGCGCATGTTGGTCAGGTTTTCGTCACCACGGCCGATGCGCTTCACGGTGCCGATAACCTCAAACCTGATGCCATTGAGGAGGATGGTGACGGCAACCGCGGGTCGTCCGGGAAAGAGGTTCCTGGTCAGTTCGTCGCCCAGGACGATCACGTTGCGCTTCTGAGCTTCGTCCAAGTCATTGAACCAGCGTCCCTGCTTGAGAGGAAGATACCGGATCTCATTGTACTGAGGCTCCACTCCGACAATTTGTCCGTTGGCGCTGGCGAATTCGCTGACGGCGCGCACGTCATCGCGGGAAAGGACAGGCGAAGCATTGCGGACGTGGGGAGCTTCCCCGCGGATGTCCGCATAGTCCTGGTAAGTGAGCAGATAGTTGCGGGCGGAGTTCATGCTGGCTGCGACCACGGGGGCACGACCAGGGAAGATAAACATGATGTTTTCCCCGAATTCGGCCAGCGCACGCTTGTTTCCCGAACGGAACCCTTCGCCCAGACCGACCAGCAGCAGTAACGATCCCACACCCCAGGCAACGCCGAACATGGTGAGGAACGAGCGCAGCTTGTGTGCCCACAGGGTGCGGATGATTTGCGCCAAGATGTCCAGAATCATCCGCATAATCACCAACATTGTACCTTTGACGATCTCTAGGAAGACAATTTTGGTCCAGAGATCAGACCGATGGACTTCTTGTGGGAAAAGTCGTTTGCGATTTAACCATCCGGAAGGGCGTTTTTGGCTTTTAACCCGATACGGAGAAGCGACAAACATGACTGCTCAAGTTTGGCTCAACACGAACTTGGTTCGTCTTCAAGAAGCGGCTTTTGTGTGCCAACTGCGAGGTCATTAGCGAGGTCTTAAATCGTCATTGTACGAGCTGTGGAAGTCGGTCCTTGCTCAGTCTGAGCAGAGTACTGGTGGGACGAATGAGTCGAAACTGTCGTTCGGCTTCGCTACTAGTGCGCATGCCGTCGGCAATTGTCGGCGAGGCGAAGTTCATTCACCTCTGGCAAAACGAAAGATGGAGTATGGAAGATCACTCGTGTCATCGGCTTCGACCGCCATGCCTTAACCCTTCATTGACTTGCCCTTGCATCCCGCCTACCATACCTCGACTCCATGATCGGCCAAACCGTCTCTCACTATCGCATCGTTGAGAAACTCGGCGGCGGCGGGATGGGTGTCGTTTACAAGGCCGAGGACACGTCGCTCGGCCGCTTCGTGGCGCTCAAGTTTCTTCCCGATGACGTGGCTCAAGACGCGCGGGCGTTGGAACGATTCCGGCGCGAAGCCAAGGCGGCCTCTGCTCTCAACCATCCCAATATCTGCACGATCTACGAAATCGGCGAGCACAACGGTGAGCGCTTTCTGGCCATGGAGTATCTGGACGGGCAGACGCTAAAGCATCTGATCGGCAACCGCCCGCTTGAACCGGACACGCTGTTGTCACTGGCCATCGAGATAGCGGACGCCCTCGACGCTGCTCACTCCGAAGGCATCGTTCACCGCGACATCAAGCCAGCAAACATCTTCGTGACCAAGCGTGGCCACGCCAAGATTCTGGATTTTGGGCTGGCGAAGGTGACCGCAACCGGAGTCAAGCCAGGTTCCGACGCCACCGAAACCGGTACCGGGGGCACACACCTTACGAGTCCAGGTATGGCCGTTGGTACCGTAGCTTATATGTCGCCGGAGCAGGTGCGGGCCAAAGAATTAGACGCCCGCACCGACCTGTTTTCATTCGGAGCGGTGCTCTATGAAATGGCGACTGGAGCCATGCCGTTCCGGGGGGAAAGCTCGGGAGTTATCTTTCGCGAAATTCTCGATCGTGAGCCGGTTGCCGTGGAAGACGTCATCAATAAAGGGCTCGAGAAAGACCGCGAGCTGCGTTACCAGCACGCGGCGGACATGCGGGCCGACCTAAAGCGGCTGAAACGGGAAACGGAATCGCGGCACGGCGTACCAGCTAGTTCGGGGTCAGTGGCGGTCGCAGAGGAAGCCGGCTCTCAGGTCGCCCAACAGCCGTCGCCAACGTCCGGTTCCTCCCCTGCGCTTGCTCCACCTCCGTCATCGGGCGCGGTGAAGTCTGTCGAAGCTCCCGTGGCTGGCAGGAAATTCTGGAAGGTTCTTGTTCCGACTGCGGTGGTCGCCGTCGCCGCCCTGATTGGTGGTGGTCTCTACTTCCGATCGCGTCCGGCAACGCCACTGACAGAGAAGGACACCATCGTGCTCGCCGATTTCGACAATACCACCGGGGATGCGGTCTTTGACGGTGCGCTCAAGCAGGCGTTGACGGTGGACTTGGGACAGTCCCCTTTCTTGAACGTCATGTCCGATCGCAGGGTCGGGGATACGTTACGTTTGATGGGTCGCCCCTCAAGTGACCGGGTTACGCCGGAACTGGCTCGGGAAATCTGCCTGCGGACGGGGAGCAAGGCGCTGCTGAGTAGCTCGATTTCTCGCCTGGGTAGTCAGTATCTGGTTGGCCTGGAGGCGGTGAACTGTAGCAACGGAGATCGGTTGGCGAAGGAACAAGAAGAAGCAGCCAGCAAGGAAGACGTGCTAAAGGCTCTGGGCCAGGTGGCATCCAGTATGCGAGCCAAGTTGGGGGAGTCGCTTGCCTCGGTTCAGAAATTCGACGTGCCCATTGAGGCGACAACACCGTCGCTCGAAGCACTGAAAACCTACAGCATGGGCGTTACGACCTCACGCGAGAAGGGGGACGCCGAAGCCATTCCCTTTTACAAGCGCGCCATCGAACTGGATTCAAATTTTGCGATGGCCTATTGCAACTTGGGGTTGTCTTACGCGAATCTTGGCCAACCCAGCCTGTCTGCGGAAAACCTCAGGAAGGCATATGACCTGCGCGAGCGGGTGAGCGAGAAGGAGAGACTGCGTATCTCTGCCTTCTACTACGCGTTTGCGACGGGAGAACTCGAGAAAGAAGCCCAGACGTATGAGCTGTGGAGTCAGAGCTACCCTCGTGATTCCTCTCCCCACAGCAATCTCGGTGCTAACTCCACCAGTCTCGGCCAATATGAGAAAGCTGTGGCAGAAACCCAAGAGGCGCTGCGCCTGGAGCAAAACGCCGTCGTGAACCACAGCAACCTCGGACAGAATTTTCTCGCGCTCAACCGCCCAGACGACGCTAAGGCGGCATTCGACCAGGCACTGGTACGCAAACTCGATGGTGGGGCCCTCCGTTTGTGGATGTACTACCTTGCCTTTTTTCGCGGCGATGTCGAACAGATGAAGCAGCAGATGGCTTGGGGAGCGGGAAAACCTGGAGCCGAAGACCCACTGCTTTCGGCCCAATCTGACACTGAGGCTTACTACGGCCGCCTGCCGAAAGCACAGGACTTCTCCCGCCGTGCAGTGGACTCGGCACTCCGTGCCGACTCCAAGGAGACAGCCGCGCTTTGGCAGGCGAATGCCGCCCTGCGGGAAGCGGAGTTCGGCAACGCCACCGCAGCGAAACAGGGTGTCACATCGGCGCTGGCCTTGGCCCCTGGCCGAGATGTGAAGGTATTAGCAGCTCTCACGTCGGCACGGATCGGTGAAACTGCGCGAGCGAAGACAATGATCGAAGATTTGGAGAGGAACAACCCGTCGAACACGGTGCTGAAGCTTTACTGGCTGCCGACGCTGAAGGCCGCCATTGAACTCAACGGCGGCAATTCAGCACAGGCTCTCGTGCTTCTAGAAGCCGCCGCTCCCTACGAACTGGGTGAGCCACCACCACTCCAGTTGGGCACTCTGTACCCCACCTACCTGCGCGGGCAAGCCTACCTGATGGCGCATAACGGTAGCGCCGCAGCCGCCGAGTTCCAGAAATTTCTCGACCATCGCGGCATCGCGTTGAATTTCCCGCTGGGCGCACTCGCCCATCTCGGTCTGGCACGTACCTACGCTGTCTCCGGCGATACTGCGAAAGCCAAAGCCGCCTACCAAGACTTCCTCGCACTCTGGAAAGACGCCGACCCCGACATCCCCATCCTGAAGGAAGCCAAGGCGGAGTACGCGAAGTTGCAGTAGCTGGAAAAAGTCCCGTCGGCAACCGTCCGCCTGTTCTTAGAGCGTAGAAATGACGACCTCTCTCAGGAGTTCTATCGCTGGTGGGCAAACCCGACCGGTTACGACCTGCAGCCGGGAGACGTCACCATGACCGTTCCGTTCACGCCGGATCAATGGTCGAGCGTGTATGGCAAGCTCGGAAACCAGGAGCTACAACGCTTGCCGGATTTCAGGACGCCCTTAGCAACATGTCGGGATGGAGCGCGCCTTTGGGCTAGGTTGGTCTTTGGCGACTCGGCGTCCAACTCGTTGTCCTTACAGGGGCTGAGCGAACTTAGGCAGATCTCTTTCTTGCTACCAGCGTGAACAGAGCACCGAGAGCATCGTGTAGTTGTTGACGCTCGCGAGTATCGGAATCTTCGACCTGCTCTAACCGCTGGCGAATCGACCGCCGGGCGGCTTCGATGCGGCCGTTCAGTTTAATGGGATCGGGTTCAACCAGAGCGGCTGTGTATAAGGCCTGCCTTGTGGGGTCCGGCATGACACCTCCCTGACGGACAGAAAACCGGGCAGACTAGCGGAAGAACATTATAGCCCCAAATCGCCCGTCCCGCTTCGATTTCAGCTCCTTTAGATGCCAAACTCCGGCGATAGGTTAAACATGGGTCCCAGGCCACGGATTTTGCGCGGTCGGGTCGCGGATTTTTCAGGAGATT
>WNFF01000117.1_pt1 | contig 51459 bp, 50 predicted proteins | sample 5400441 | NCBI WGS metagenome assembly WNFF01 (sample SAMN13153345, study PRJNA577476) | soil metagenome | isolation source: 120 cm saprolite under Douglas fir tree site 2 hole 3 replicate 1 | place: USA:California | collected 2015-04-18 | reverse complement strand
CGAGGAACCACGCGTAGGTCGGCGCCATCAGGAAGAGCAGGAGGGAGACCCCCGACAGGATGGTGGCCGGCACGATGATGATCTTCCGCCCGTAGCGATCGACGAGCACTCCCGCGGGATAGGCGAGGGCGAGGCCCACCACGCTGGCCAGCGCCAGGCCGAACCCGATGCGATCCGGGTCGAGCGCGAGCCGGTCCCGGGCCAGGATCGGGATGATGTTGAAGAGCGCGCCGGTGCGCGCCACCGCGTTCACGAAGGCGATCAGGCTCACCAGCAGGAAGCCCTGGTGGACGGTGAGGAGGCGGAGCTGCGCGCGGAAGGGCACCTCCGCCGCGTCGGACTCCCCGACGGCGCGTGCGGGCCTCGTCTCCGGGATCGCGAGCCACGCCACCGCGGAGGCGAGCAGCGAGGTGGCCGCGTACGCGAGGAACGGCGCCGCGAGGCCCCAGTGGGTGGCGAGCAGGCCGCCGGGGAAGGGGCCGATCCCGACCGCGAAGATGAACACGCCCTGGTAGACCGACATCATGCGGCCACGGTTGGACGGGGTGGAGATGTCCGCGAGCACGATCAGGCCGGTGGTCAGCACGAGCGCGGCGCCCGCGCCGGCCACGAAGCGGGCGCCCACGAACGCGGGGTAGGTCGGGGCGAGCGCGCAGAGCACGTTGCCGAGGCTCGACACGAGGCCGCCGATCGCCAGCGTGCTGCGACGGCCGAGGTGATCCGCGAGGCGGCCGGCGGGCACCGCGACCAGGAATCGCGCGAGGCCGTAGACCGCGATGGCGAGGCCGATGGCGGACTGCGCGACGCCGAAGGAGCGCGCGTAGAGGGCCAGCGCGGGGACGATGCTGCCGAAGCCGAGCTGGTTCACCGCGATGAGCACGCACATCCACGTCAGGATGCGCGTACGCGCGGGGGCTGGCATGACCGTTCGGGTGTATCCCGTATTGCAATGGAGCGCAAGCCCGGCGCGGCGTATGATCGGGCCCACCACACGAACAGGAGGCGGTCATGGCGGCAGACATGGCAAAGGGCTTCGCGGTCTTCGCGGGCGTGGCACCCGAGATCATCCGCGCGTCGGCGCGCGAGGCCGAGGCACGCGGCTTCAGCTCGTTCTGGGTGAACCATCCCGGCCCCGTCGACGGCCTGGGCTCGCTCGCGCAGGGGGGCGCGGAGACGCAGCGCATCGATCTGGGCGTCGGCGTCATCCCGCTGCACACGCGGGGTCCCGAGGCCATCGTCGCGGGCGTCCGGCAGCATGGCCTCGCGCCGGCGCGGCTCCTGCTCGGGATCGGCAGCCCGAATCCGCAGGCGCTCGCGCGCGTGCGCGACGGCGTGGCCGCGATCCGGAAGAGCCTGACCACGCGGGTCATCGTGGCCGCGCTCGGCCCGAAGATGTGCGAGCTGGCCGGGCAGGTCGCCGACGGCGTGCTCTTCAACTGGCTCACGCCGGAGTACGCGCGCCGCTCCGCCGAGCTGGTCCGCGCGGGGGCCAAGGCCGCCGGGCGCCCGACGCCGCGGACCTACGCCTACGTGCGGCTGGCCCTGGGCCCGGCCGCCGCGGAGCGGCTCAACGACGAGGGCGGGCGCTACGCCGCCATTCCCGCGTACGGCGCCCACTTCGCGCGCATGGGCGTGAAGCCGGTGGACACCGCCATCGCGGCCACCTCACCCGAGGGCATCAGGACCGCGCTCGCCGCCTGGCACGGCGCCGTCGACGAGGTCGTCCTTCGCGCCATCGTTGCCAACGACACCGTCGAGGACCACCTCACATTGCTCCGCGCCATCTGACGGCTGGGGTCAGGTCTTACATTCCGACATTTTCGTGAGTCGCGCCGGTCTCGGCTCGCGCGGAAAAATGTCGGAATGTTAGACCTGACCCCTAGAGCTCGCGGCGGACGAGGCGGGCGCCTTCGACGAGGGCGGCGAGCTTGAGGCGGGTGGCCCAGCGCGGGGTTTCCCAGAAGCCGCAGTCGGGATTGAGCCAGAGCTTGTCGGGGGCCACGTAGCGGAGGATCGCGCGGATCCGCTCGGCGACCTCCGCCGCGGTCTCGGCCTTGAAGGCCTTCACGTCGATGACTCCGGCGCCCAGCTCCTTGTCGGTGGGAAACTCCTTCCACAGGGGCAGATCGTCCATGCCGCGGTTGGCGTACTCGAGGACGATCTGCGACGCGGTCAGCTCGTGGAGCGCCGGGTAGACGTTCCGATAGCTGCGCACCGGCTGGAACGGGCGCCCGTAGAGGTTGCCGAAGCAGACGTGCACCGCGACCTTGGCCCGCACCCCGTCGACGGCGCGATTGACCCCGAGGGCGAACTGGGGCGCGGTGCCCGCGTACATGCCGCTGTGGGGCTCGTCGATCTGGATGAAGTCGGCGCCCGCGTCCACGAGCGCCCGGCACTCCGCGTTCACGATGGCGACCAGGTCGGCGAGCAGCGTATCGCGGTCGCGGTAGGGGCCGCCCGGGCGCAGCGGGAACATGAGCGTGTAGGGCCCGGGCACGGTGGCCTTGAGCGGCCGGGTGGTGAGCGACCGGGCGAGCTTGAACTCCTCCACGATGCCGAGCCCGGCCGGGGCCGTGACCTGCTCGACGACCTGGAACGGGGTGTTGGTGTCCCAGTGCGGCTGGCCGAGCTGGCGCGGCTCCGGGAGCGCGCGGATCCCCTTCAGGTGGTCGTAGAAACCGATGATGAAGCGCACGCGCCCCATCTCGCCGGTGCTGAGCACGTCGACGCCGGCGCGCTCCTGGTCCAGGAGTGCGACCTGGGTCGCGTCCTCCATCAGCTCCGCGAGATCGGTGGCCCCGAGGCGCCCGGCCTGGAGCGCCTCGCGCGCGAGCCAGACCCAGCCCGGCAGCCCGTGGCTGCCGATCACGGAGGTGGGCAGGAGCGGGCGCGACGCGGTCATCGCGGTCGCTTCTCCATGGCGGCGCGAATGTGGTCCATGGCCGCGCGATGCTCGGCCGAGTCGAGGCATTCGCGCAAGCCGGCCTCCATCTCGCGGCGGAATTGATCGAACTCGAGGTCGAAGGCGCGCGCCATCAACCGCTTGCTCCAGGCCACGCTGGTGGCGGGCAGCCGGAGGAAGCGCTCGACGCACTCCTCGACCGCCCGCGCGAAGTCGGGGCCGGGCACCACGCGGTGCACGAGCCCGTACTGCTCGGCGCGGGCCGCGCTGATCGGCTCGCCGGTGAGGACCAGCTCGCGCGCCCGCGCGTCCCCGATCAGCCGGGGCAGGCGGTAGAGGGCCATCGACGGGATGAGGCACTCCTTCACCGCGGGCAGCCCGATGGTGGCCTCCGCGGCGGCGAGACGATAGTCGCAGACGAGCGCGAGCTGGAGGCCGCCACCTAGGCAATGGCCGTTGATCGCGGCGATGAACGGCAGGGGCAGGCGCTCGATGGCGGTCATCGCGTCCTCCCACGCCACGAAGTGGTCGAGCGTCATCGCCCCGGCCGCGAGGGCCTTGAGGTCGACGCCGGTGCAGAAGGCGCGGCCCGCGCCCCCGATCACCGCGACGCGCAGGTCGGTCCGAGCCGCGATCACCGCGACCACGGCCCTCAGGTCGGCGACCCAGCGCGGGTCGCCCGCGTTGAGGACCTCGGGCCGGTTCAGGGTGATCCGGGCTACCGGCCCGTCGAGCGCGAGATCGACGGCGGAGGCGAGCATCGCGGGCGGAGCGTACGTGGCCCTGGACCGGGCTGTCAAGGCGCCCGCCGAGGCTGGCCCCTCCCGGCGCCCGCGTGCTACCCTTTGTGCGTTGGCACGCCGTACGCGCCCGAGGAGGATCGAGGCATGCTGAGCCGCGAGGACAACGAGCTCCTGACCCGGACCGGACCGGGCACGCCCATGGGCGATCTCGTCCGCCGCTACTGGATTCCCGTCGTGGAGTCGAAGGAGCTCGCCCCGGGCGGCCGCGTGAAGCGCGTGCAACTGCTCGGCGAACGCCTGATCGTGTTCCGCGGAAAGAGCGGCCGGGCCGGCCTGATCGCCGAGTTCTGCCCCCACCGCTCGGCGTCCCTCTTCTACGGGCGGGTGGAGGACGCGGGCATGCGCTGCGCGTACCACGGCTGGAAGTTCGGCCTCGACGGCCAGTGCCAGGAGATGCCGAGCGAGCCGCCCGAGTCGGGCTTCGCGTCGAAGGTGAAGACCAGCGCCTACCCGTGCGTCGAGGCGGGCGGCGTCGTCTTCGCCTACATGGGCCCGGAGAGCCCGCCGCCGCCCTTGCCGGAGCTGGAGTGGACCCTCTTGCCCGAGGGGCACACCTTCACGTCGCGCCGGGTCCAGGACTGCAACTGGTTCCAGGCCCTCGAGGGCGGGATCGACTCGAGCCACATCTCGTTCCTCCACGCGCCGATCGACCACCGCAACAGCGAGGTCACCCAGGACATGGACCGGGTGAGCTTCGGGGTCGGGGCGGCCGTCTCCACCGGCGACCGCGCCCCGCGCTTCGAGGTGGTCGACACCGACTACGGCGTCCTGATCGGCGCCCGCCGCGCCAACCCGGACGGCCGCTGGTACTGGCGCGTCACCCAGTTCCTCCTGCCGTTCTACACGATGCCGCCCACCGATCTCGACGAGCGCGTCGTGCAGTCGCACATCTGGGTGCCGATGGACGACACCCACGTGGTGAACTGGATGGTGACGTGGCACCCGGATCGCAAGCTCACTCCCGAGGAGATCCAGCTCCACGTCGAGGGCAAGGGCGCCCACGTCTGCGACTACGCGCCGGCCACCTCCGAGCCCTACGGCGACGTGCGCACCGCGGCCAACCGCGAGAACGACTACTTCATGGACTGGGAGGTGCACCGCACCCGGATGTACTGCGGGATCCCCGGCTTCGGGGTGCAGGACCAGGCGGTGCAGGAGAGCCAGGGCGACATCGTCGACCGCAGCCAGGAGCGCCTCGGCTCGAGCGACACCGCGATCATCCAGGTGCGCCGGCGCATGATGACGGCCGCCCGCGCCCTTCGCGAGCACGGCACGCCCGCCCCCGGCGAGAACCCGCGCTCCTTCCTGGTGCGGTCCACCTCCGTGGTGCTGGCCCCGGGCGAGAGCTGGGTGGACGGCGCCCGCGCACGGGTGCTGGTGCGGGCGGGGGACCAGCTCACGCTCGTCTGATCGGCCGGATGCCCGGGCGGATGGCCGGCCGCGTCGCGCTCGTCACCGGCGGCGGTGGCGGCATCGGCGAGGCGACCGGGCGGCTCTTCGCGGAGGAGGGCGCGGCGGTGGCCCTGCTCGACGCGGACCGGGAGGCCGTCGCGCGAGCGGCCGAGGCCATCCGGGACGCGGTGCCGGGCGCCTCGCTCCTGCCGCTCGTCGGCGACGTCACCCGCGAGGCGGAGGCCTTCCGCATCGTGGAGGAGGCCGCGGCGCGCCTCGGCGGGCTCCACACCCTCGTGAACGTGGCCGGGGTGCGGGTGTACGCGCCGCTCGCGGAGGCCGCGGCGGCGGACTGGGAGCGGATCATCGGCGTCAACGTGCTCGGCACCGCCCACTGCTGCAAGGCCTCGCTGCCGCGTCTACGGAGCACCGGGCGCGGCACCATCGTCAACGTCTCCTCGGTGTACGGGCTGATGGGCCGCGCCGGCATGGGCCAGTACGACACCACCAAGGCCGCGGTGCTCGGCTTCACCCGGGCGCTCGCGGTCGAGGAGGCCCCCCACCGCGTGCGGGTCAACGCGGTGTGCCCGGGCGGGACCATCACTCCGTACCACATCCGGCGGGCCGCGGCCCGGGGCGTATCAGAGACCGAGCTGCGCGGCGAGCGCACCCGGGACAATCTGCTGGGCCGGTGGGCGGAGCCGCGCGAGGTGGCGTACCCGATCCTGTTCCTGGCCTGCGACGAATCGTCGTTCGTGACCGGCGCCACGCTCATGGTGGACGCGGGCCGATCGATCCTGTGACCCCGCCGCCGGGAGCGCCGTCCCGGCTGCCCCGACTCGTCTCCGTGGACGTGCTCCGCGGCCTCACGGTGGCCGCGATGGTGCTGGTGAACAACCCCGGGTCGTGGACGTCCGTCTACTGGCCGCTGCGGCACGCGGAGTGGAACGGCTTCACCCCGACCGACATGATCTTCCCGTTCTTCCTCTTCATCGTCGGCGTGGCGATCCCGCTGGCGCTCGGGCCCCGGCTCGAGCAGCGCTCCGACGGGCTGGTGGGCCGGGTGCTGGGACGATCCCTCGCGATCTTCGCTCTCGGGCTGCTCCTGCACGCGCTGCCCTGGTTCCATCTCGCCACGCTCCGCATCCCGGGCGTGCTCCAGCGGATCGCGGTCTGCTACCTGCTGGCCGCCCTGCTGGTGCTCCTCACCGGCGGCGTCACGGGCTGGCGTCTCCAGGCCGTCGTGGCGGGCGCGCTCCTCGTCGGCTACTGGCTGCTCATGACCCGCGTGTCCCCTCCCGGTGGGGTCGCGGGGGACCTGAGCCCGGCCGGCAATCTGGCCGGATACATCGACCGGGTGGTGCTCGGGCCCCACATCTGGCAGGTGTCGAAGGTCTACGATCCGGAAGGCGTGCTGAGCACGCTGCCCGCGGTGGCGACCACGCTCCTCGGGGTGCTGGCCGGCCACTGGATGCGCGGGGCCGGACCGGGCCGCCGCGTGGCGGTCGGACTCGTGGTCGGCGGCCTCGCCGCGACGGTGGCCGGCTGGCTCTGGGGACAGTGGTTTCCGATCAACAAGTCGCTCTGGACCAGCTCGTATGCGCTGTTCATGGCCGGCCTCGCCGCGCTCGCGCTCGCGGCCTGCTACTGGACCATCGAGGGGCGCGGCTGGCGACGCGCCGCGGGACCGTTCGTGGTGCTGGGCGTCACCGCGCTGCCGCTCTTCTTCCTGTCGAGCCTCATGGCGCGCCTGCTCCTGTTGATCCGGGTCGGTCCCGACCGCATCCGCCTGCACGCGTGGCTCTTCGACCACCTCTTCGCGCCGTGGCTTTCTCCCTTCAACGCGTCTCTGGCCTACGGGCTGGCGTACGTCCTCCTCTGGTGGGGCCTCATGTGGGCCCTCCACCGGAGCGGCCTCCGCCTGCGCGTGTGACTCCAGCCCGAGGGCCGCTCACGAAGGGGCTGTCGCGGAGCCAGAAGCGCCACGGGCGGTCCGCCCACATCTCCGCGTAGTCGATGCCGACCCGCGGCCCCGCCGCGATGGCCCGCGCCGGCACCGGCGGGCGCGCCTCGATCCAGATCCGGTCGCCGAGCAGGTCGGCCCGGTCGAAGCGACGGTCGATGCCGAGGGCGACGCAGAGCTTGCCCGGGCCGCTGGTCAGGCCGCGGAGCGTCCCGCCGCCGCGCCGCCTGCGCATCAGGGCCAACCCCTCGACCGGTTCGAGCGCGCGCACGAGCACCGCGTGCGGGACGTCGGCCGCGCCGGTCACCACGTTGAACTGGAAGTACATGCCGTAGACGAAGTACACGTAGGCGGTGCCGCCGCGGGCGTACATGGTCTCGGTCCGGAGGGTCCGACGGCCGCCCCACGCGTGCGAGGCGCGGTCCTCGGGGCCACGGTAGGCCTCGGTCTCCACGATGATCCCGGAGACCCGGCCGGACCGGGTGGGCACCACCAGCAGCTGCCCGAGGAGTCGCCGGGCGACGGTGACGACGCTCGGGTGCGTGTAGAACTCGCGCGGGAGCTTCGGCCCCGGAAGGCTCACGGCCCGCCAGTGTGCCATGAAAGCCACCGCGCGGGAGAAACACCGCGGGCGCGGCCGAGAAGGGACCGCGCCCGCGGTTCGCACCGGATGGAGCGCCTGGGCGCCCGGCTCCGGTGACGGCGATGCCGGAGGCTCGCGCTAGCGCCGCGCCCCGGCCACGAGCAGGACGACGCCGCCGGCCAGAGCCAGACCGCCGAGGATCGGCGGCAGCGGGATCGTCCGTTCCTTTTCCTTGGTCGCCTTGATGGGGCCGACCTCGAGCACTTTCTCCCGGGTGGTGTAGGTGATGCCCTGGTACGCGAGCGAGACCACGCCGATGGCGATGAGGACGATGGCGATGAACAGGAGTCCGCTCTTCATAGGCCCTCTCCTCTGCCGGTCGTCTAGATCGGTCGTCGCCCCTGGATGATGCGGATCAGGACCACCGCGATGGCGACCAGGAGCAGCAGATGGATGAAGCCGCCAAGGGTGTACGAGCTGACCATTCCCAGCGCCCACAGCACCAGCAGGATAACGAAGATCGTCCACAGCATGAGGTCACCCTCCTCGGGTACCGAGCCGCGAGTATGGAGATCGTGCGTTCGCCGGCTGTATACGCACGTGACATGCCAGCGAGCGGCGCGCGGGCAACTGCCGGCAACCGCGGCAGATGCCGCCGGATCCCGCGTCACCGGACGGGCGGTCGATCGCGATCAGGTCAGGACTACTCGGTAGAAGCGTCTCGATCCCTGCCTCGAAGACCGAATACCCTCGATACGAAGCGGCGAGGCCGCTGGCACGCGCCTTGCGGTCCCGCCGGCGCATGATCGGTCGAAGCGAGGATCTGCTGTGGGAATGTCGGGCCGCCGATAGCGGCTTGGCCGCGATGGTGGAGTCCGTCCTGCGCGAGGAAGGTCCCTACAAGGTCGTGCCCGCGGCGGGCGTCGAGGCCTGGCGGGAGCGGGAGCCGAATCTCTGGCGGAAAGTAGCGGAGTGGCTGGACGAGCGCGGCGTCACCCTCGTGCCGGTGTGAGCAGGATCCGGCGAATGCCGGCGAGCGGGATGGCCACCCAGTCCGGCCGGTTGTCGCGCTCGTAGCGCAGCTCGTAGCAGGCCTTCTCGAGCTCGAAGGCGGCGCAGGCCTCGATCAGGGCGTCCTCCGACAGAGGGATCAGGGCGGCCGGGCTCGCGCCGGCGGTGCTCCGGTAGCCCTCGAGGAAGGCGCGCCGGGCCCGGGCTTCCCATGCGGTGAGCGCGGTCAGGACCGCCGCGCGCTCGGCCACGGGCACCTCGAAGGCCACCGCGTGCGCCGCGTAGTCGAGCGAGCGCAGCATCCCGGCCACGTCGCGCAGGGCCGACTGCCTGGCGCGGCGCTCGGCCAGGGGGCGCGCGGGCTCACCCTCGAAGTCGATCACCGCGAAGCCGTCCTCGGTCTTGAGCACCTGTCCCAGGTGATAGTCGCCGTGGCTCCGGATCTTCACGGTGCCGACCAGCGCTTCGAGCGAGCGCAGCGTCCGCGCGACGCCATCCCGGCTCGCGTCGGCGGGCGCGAGGGCATTGGCCGCCTCCACGTCGCGGCGGATGTCCGCGGCCCAGCGCGCGACATCCTCGCGGCTGATCGGCTCCGGCGCGAAGTCCGGGTCGGCCCCGTCCGAGGCGAGCGCGGCGTGCAGGCCGCCGGTGATCGCCCCGAGACGCCGCACGTCCTCGACCAGCGGATCCGAAGCGAGGAGATCGGGCGCGGCCCCGAGCCGCGCGCGGAGCGTCGTCACCACGTGCTTCCACCCGTCGCCCCGGTTCGCCACGAATTCCTGGAGCACCGCCAGGGTGGCGAGCCCGTCGGAGCCCTCGTACTCGACCCAGCCGGCCAGGCGCGGGACGTGACGGAACGGGGTGCGGGTGGTGAGGAAGCGCGTGATCTCCAGATCCGGGTTGAGGCCGGGCTGCGGCCGGCGCAGCGTCTTGAGCACGAGCCCGCCGCCCAGGATCACCGAGGTATTGCTCTGCTCGCCGGAGTGACGACGCGCCGGGAGCGCGTCGAGATCGGACGGGAAGACCCAGGCCGGAGTGGGGTGGAACGCGAAGCGTCCGATCCGGCCGTCCAGGCGGAGGCCGCCCGCGATCGCGGAGAGTATCCGCCGGCCGAAGCGCGGGTCGTCGTGGGCGTCCACCACCGCCGCGCCGTCGAGCCGCGCCATCACGGACGGCGGCGCGGCCGCCGGGGCCACGGTCACCGGGACCTGATAGCGGTCGCCGTCGACGTCGAGGAGCAGCAGGACGAGCGGGATGCCCTCGTCGAGCGCGGCCCAGTCCCGGACCGCGAGCGCATCGATCCCGCGGGTCTTGGCCGCGAACCAGCGCTGGCGAACCAGGTACTGGGCCAGATCGGAGCGGCCGGGGCCCGAGAGCAGGGCGACGATCGAGCCCGGGTCAGAGCGGGGAGGCCTCGATGCCATAGAGGGGCTCGGCGGAGAGGGGCGGCTGCAGGCGGAACCAGTAGTAGCCGTAGGGAGCCAGGCTGATGAAGTAGGGGAGATCGCCGATGGTGGGGAAGCGCGTGTCGCCCAGCATCTCGATCGGGGTGTAGCCGCGCCACGCGCGCAGGTCGAGCTCCACCGGCTGGGCCGATCCGGCCAGGTTGTGCACCGCGACCAGGATCTCGCCCTCGTGCTCGCGCACGTGCGCGAGCACACTCTCGTTGGCCGGACGGAGGAAGTGCAGCGTGCCGCGGCCGAACACGGGCGTCTTCTTGCGTACCGCGATCAGGCGCTTCATCCAGTTGAGGAGCGAGGACGGGGTGCGCTGCTGGGCCTCCACGTTGATGGACTGGTAGCCGTAGACCGCGTCCACGATCAGGGGGAGGTAGAGGCGCGCGGTGTCGGCGCGGGAGAAGCCCGCGTTGCGGTCGCCCGTCCACTGCATCGGGGTCCGCACGCCGTTGCGGTCGCCCAGGTAGATGTTGTCGCCCATCCCGAGCTCGTCGCCGTAGTAGAGGATGGGGCTGCCGGGCAGGGTGAAGAGCAGGCTCGTCAGCAGCTCGATCTTCCGCCGGTCGTTCTCCAGCAGGGGAGCGAGGCGACGCCTTATGCCGAGGTTCAGGCGCATCCGCGGGTCGGAGCCGTAGGCGTAGTAGAGGTGATGTCGCTCCTCGTCGCTGACCATCTCGAGGGTGAGCTCGTCGTGGTTGCGGAGGAAGAGGCACCACTGGGCGGTGGGCGGGATCTCCGGGGTGTGCACGAAGATGTCGGTGATCGGCCGGCGGTCGCCGTGGCGGACGGCGAGGAAGATGCGCGGCATGAGCGGGAAGTGGAAGGCCATGTGGAACTCGTCGCCGTCGCCGAAGTAGGGGCGGACGTCGGCGGGCCACTGGTTGGCCTCGGCCAGGAGGATCCGTCCCTGGTACTGGGCGTCGATGGTGCGGCGGATCTCGCGGAGGAACTCGTGGGTCTCCGGGAGGTTCTCGCAGTTGGTGCCCTCGCGCTCGAAGAGGTAGGGCACCGCGTCGCAGCGGAAGCCGTCGAGCCCCTTGTCGAGCCAGAAGCGCATGACGTCGAGCAGCTCGCGGCGCACCTGCGGGTTGTCGAAGTTGAGGTCGGGCTGGTGGTGGAAGAAGCGGTGCCAGTAGTACGCCTTGGCCACCGGGTCCCACGTCCAGTTGGACTGCTCGGTGTCGAGGAAGATGATGCGGGCGTCACGGTAGCGCTCGTCGGTGTCGCTCCAGACGTAGTAGTCGCGATAGGGGGAGCCGGGGTCCCGCCGGGCCGCCTGGAACCACGGGTGCTGGTCCGAGGTGTGATTGACCACCAGATCGGAGATGACCCGCATGCCGTGGCCGTGGGCCGCCTCGAGGAAGCGGTCGAAGTCGGCGATGGTGCCGTAGTCGGGGTGAATGGCCCGGTAGTCGGCCACGTCGTAGCCGTCGTCGCGCAGCGGCGAGCGGAAGAACGGCAGCAGCCACAGGCAGTCCACCCCCAGCTCCTTCAGGTGCCCGAGCTGGTTGGTCAGCCCGATGAAGTCGCCGATGCCGTCGTCGTTGCCGTCCTTGAACGCGCGGACGTGCAGCTCGTAGAACACCGCGTCCTTGTACCAGAGCAGCTCGCGATCGCTCACGGTCGCCTCAGGCCCAGGCAGGGACTTCGGTCCGTCCGCCCAACCACGAGTGTCCGGGGCAGTGGCTTGGCGAGGTGCAGCCGAAGGCGAGCCGAGCGGATATGTAAAGCTTCTAAGCTTTTCACGCGTAGTAATCGAAGTCGCGCTCGCGCCGGCGCCAGCGGCCGACGCGGTAGACGTGGGCGGAGGCGACCCGCGGATCGAGGCTCACGGTGTGGCGGGCGCCGCGGATCAGGCGCCGCTGGTCGGCGAGCAGCTCGTGGAGCTCGTAGGTCTCGTCGGCCGCGATGCCGATCTCCTCGAGCGGGAGCTCGAGAGTCGTCTCGTGGGTGGCGAACGGGTCGAGGTTCACCGCGACCAGGATCACGTTGTCGCGCGCGGGGGTCATCTTGCCGTAGAAGAGCACGTGGGGGCTGCTGGAGGCGTAGAAGCGGAGCCCGCGCATGGAGTGGAGCGCCCGGTTCTCCCGACGGATGGAGTTGAGCCGGGCGATGTGGTCCTTGAGGTTTCCGGGGGCGTCCCAGTCGCGCACGCGGATCTCGTACTTCTCCGAGGCCTGGTACTCCTCGGTGCCGGGCAGGGCGGCGGCCTCCCCGAGCTCGAAGCCGCTGTAGACGCCCCATACCGAGGACAGGGTGGCGGCCAGCGTCGCCCGCATGCGGAAGGCGGGCGGGCCGCCGCGCTGGAGCACCTCGGGGAGGATGTCCGGGGTGTTGACGAAGAAGTTGCCGCGGAAGTACTCGACCATCTCCGATCGGGTCAGCTCCTCCAGGTACTCGGTCAGCTCCTCCTTGAAGTTGCGCCAGGTGAAGTAGGTATAGGACTGGGTGAAGCCGGCCTTGCCGAGCGCCCGCATGACCTTGGGACGGGTGAAGGCCTCGGAGAGGAAGATCACGTCCGGATCGCGCTCCTGCACCTGCCGGATGAGCCACGCCCAGAAGTCGAGCGGCTTGGTGTGGGGGTTGTCGACCCGGAACGTCCGCACCCCCTGCTCGATCCAGAAGCGGACCGCCCCGAGCAGCGCGTCCCAGAGGGAGGCCCACGCCTCCGTCGCGAAGTTGATCGGGTAGATGTCCTGGTACTTCTTGGGCGGGTTCTCCGCGTACTTGATCGTCCCGTCCGGCCGCTGGTAGAACCACTCGGGGTGCTCGCGCACCCACGGGTGGTCGGGCGAGCACTGGATGGCGAAGTCGAGGGCGATCTCGAGGCCCGCGCCCTGCGCGCTCTTCACGAGACGACGAAAGCCGTCCAGGGTGCCGAGCTCGGGGTGCACCGCGGTGTGGCCGCCCTCCGCCGAGCCGATGGCCCACGGGCTGCCCGGATCGCCGGGCCCGGCCGCGAGCGCGTTGTCCGGGCCCTTGCGCGCGGTGTGACCGATCGGATGGATGGGCGGCAGGTAGACGACGTCGAATCCCATCCGGCGGATGTCCGGGAGCCGCTCGATGCAATCGTCGAAGGTGCCGTGACGCCCGGGTACCCGGCCCTGCGAGCGCGGGAACATCTCGTACCACGCCGCGAAGGCGGCCTCGGGACGGTCCACCACCACCTCGAGCTCGCGGTCGTGACGGGTGAGGTCGGGTCGCGGCGCGACGCGGGCCATGACCTGACGCAGGTCGGCGTCCAGCAGGACGTCGAGGCGAGTGTCCTGGGAGGGCGCGCCCGCGAGCCGCTCGAGCGCGCGGCCGAGCGCGGCCCCGTCGGGCCCGGCGAAGGCCTGCGCGCGGCGGACCATCGCGGCGCCCTCCAGCAGCTCGCTCGCGAGGTCGGACTGGCCGCCCGCGATGCGCCGGCGCATCTCCTCCACCCACGAGCCGAAGGTGTCGGTCCAGGCCTCGACGGTGTAGCGGTAGCGGGTGTTGGCCTCGAGGCGGAACACGCCGCCCCAGCCGTCGTTGTCGACCGGCTGCAGGGGCGCCTCCCGCCAGGCCGACTCGTCGTGGGTGCGGTAGCGGATCCGCGCGGCCAGCAGATCGTGGCCCTCCCTGAAGATGTCCGCGGAGACCGCGAGGACGTCGCCCACGACGCGCTTGGCCGGGTACCGGCCGTCGTCCACCGCGGGACGCACGTGCTCGATGACGATGGGGCGCCGCTCGGGCTTCATCGCCAGCGGTCCACGAGGTAGGGCTTCTCCTCCTCGAACATGCCGCCCAGGCGCGCCGCGGCCTGCAGCATGGCGAGCGGGGGCCGACCCTGCGTTTCCAGGATGACCGACGCGGCGCGGCCGAGATAGAGCGGGGCCAGCGACTGCGCGGCGTGGCTCCGGTAGACGACGCGGGTGCGGTGGGCCAGGACGAAGTCGTAGACCACCCGGGTCCACAGCCGGTCCGAGAAGCGGAAGCGCTCGAGGGGCCGATCGCTCAGCTCGAGCACCTCGCCCAGGTTCTCGGGGGCGAGGATCCGCTCCCACACCGGGAGCAGGTCGCGCACGCCCTGCACGAAGCCCACCTGCATCAGCGAGGGATCCACCGGGGGGCCGCCGGGCAAGGGCTCGGGGGGCACGCCGAAGCTCACCACCGGCTCCGAGCCGCGGACGTCGAGCCAGAAGCTCTCGGTGCGGTCGGCCAGCGCGAAGAGCGCGCCGGCCACGCGGCCCACCGTCCGGCCGAGAGGCGCGGGGGGATGGGCGGCCGCGGCCACCGTGCGGGGCCCCAGCACCGACTGGCCCACCGTCAGCCCCTGCTCGATGGCCGCCGCGGGCAGCCAGAACTCGAGACCCTGTCGCCCCAGCTCGGTGTCCCAGATCGGCTGCTGGAGGAAGAAGTCGGCCGCCGCGCCGGAGCAGGCGAACTCCTCGGCGAGCGGGTGCGCGAGCTGGCGGCCGAACAGGCTCCGCATCAGGGGAACCACGAGGGCCTGGGTGAGCGTGCCGTCGTAGCGATAGCGCCGGTAGAGCGGCAGCATGAGGCCGTAGTCGTCCTTGAGCACCGGCAGGGCCAGCCCGCGCAGCCACTCGCTGGTCATGCTGCTCAGGTCGGCGTTGAGCATCACGATCGTGCGCGCCTCGAGCCGCCGGGCCACCGTGAGCACCGCCCGCACCGCGGCGGACCAGTCGAGCCCGTCGTCGCCGTGGCCACCCGGAGCCGGCACCGACACCACCCGGAGGTCGCCGAGGGCCGCGGTCACCGCGGCGACGGTCGCCTCGGACGGCGTCTGGTCGACGTGGACCACCGCGGCGGCCTGGCCCGCGCAGTGCGCGTCGAGCCCGGTGCGCACCGCGGCCGCGACCGCGGCCAGCGCCGGGATCGGGCCGGAGGTGGCGAGGCCCACCACCACGTCGGCGCCGCCGAGCCCCTCGACTACCGCCTGGACCTCGTCGGGCAGGGTCGCGGTGTCCATCACCGAGTGAGATGGGCGAGCAGGGCCAGGTAGTCGCTCAGGTGGCGGGTCACCAGGAAATTCCGACGCACGTGCTCGCGCCCCGCCGCGCCCATGCGGCCGATGAGCTCGGGGTTGGACAGCAGCTGGCGGATGCGGAACGCGGCGCCCTCCACGGTTTCCACGGTATACCCGGTGACGTTGACGACCATCTGAAATGGAATGCCGCCCGCGATGGTGCCGATCACCGGCTTGCCCTTCCACATCGCGCTCGCCACCTCCAGGGTGAAATCGGCCTTGAGCGGCTTCTGGATGGCGATGGTGGCGGCCCGCTCGAGCGCGTTCAGCTCGGTCTGGGGATCCGGAGGGAGCAGGATCACCGCGATGTCGGGGTCGTGCGAGGCGGCCTCCTGCACGTCGCCGAGCGCGTCGCCCCCCGGCGCGGGCGGCGGCCCGGCCAGGACCAGGCGGACGTCGTGGTGCCGCTTCACGAGCCGGTAGGCGTTGATCACTCCGATCGGATCGTGCTGGCGCTCGAACGGGCCCACCTGGAGCAGGATCGGCTTGTCGCGCGGCACGTGCAGCCGGTCCATCTGGAGCGCCTGCTCGCTGCGCGTCATCTCGCGGTTGCGCTCCGAGAGCGGGTCGATCGCGGGGTACACGATGAAGCGCGGGATGGACAGCGGCGCCGCGAAGCGGGCGAGGGAGAAGACCGCCGCGTCGTAGCGCTGCACCATCGGTCGCAGCGCGTTCCAGAGCTGGGGCTGGGCCGCGGAGAGGTCATGATGGCAGCGCCACACCCAGCGGGCCGCGTCCCCGCGCTGCTCGACCAGTCCCACCGGCGCCGCGTCGTGGACCATCACGAGGTCGGCGTCGAGCCGGAGGCGGCGGGCGTTGTCGACCCCGGTCTCCCGCAGCCGGCCGAGCATGGCCTCGGTGATGACCTGCTCGGTGCCCGCGAGGGCCTTGGCCACTGCGCGGCTCACCTGGTCGAAGTCCGCGGTGCCGATGGTGATCTCCCAGGTGGTCTCGACGCCGAGGTCGTTCAGGATGGCCACCACCCGGTTCAGGCCCTCCGCGAGCGCGCCGTAGCGCGAGGCGCTCACGTGGACGAGCCGTTTGCCGCGGAGGCGCTCGCCGATGCGCATGAGGAAGTCCACCGTGCCCCGGGGTGCCACCTGGCGGTAGTCGTCGAGCTTGAGCAGCGCGCTCGCGGCCATCAGGACATCTCCCCGGAGATGGCGTCGCTGAGGACGCTCAGGTGGCGGTCGCGGATGCGCTCGAGGCTGCCCGCGTGGGGATCGATGTGGGCCAGGCGATCGGCCAGGTCGGCCCGGCCGAGGACGCCGCCGACCCACTCCGCGAAGTCGCCCCGGCCCCGGCCCGCCCGATAGCGCGCCTCGATGGTGTGATAGAAGAGAGCGCTCACGTCCACCTCGGCGAGGGCATCGCGGAACTCGCCCAGGGTGCGGGCCTGGTGGCCGGTGGGCACCGGCACCAGGTGGACCTGGAAGAAGCGGAAGCGCTTGCCCTGGGTGCGGGGCGGGGCCGTCCCCAGGTGCTGGAGGTGATCGGAGATCGTGGCGATCAGCTCCTCGCGCACCCGCTCCATCGACCCCGCGTGGAAGGGGTCGACCGCGGCCAGCCGCTCGGCGAGCCGCACGTCGCGCACCTCGGTGCCCACCCAGAGCGAGAAGTCGTTGGGATACGCCTCGGCCAGCACCGGGCGATGGAGGAGGGCCGCCGAGGTGTGGCAGAAGACCGACTCCACCGGCACCTTCTCGAGCTGCTCCAGCAGCTCGCGGGCGTCGTGGGCCTCGTGGGGCAGGAGCTCGTTCAGGTCGAGGCAGCCGAGGAAGACGAAGGGCTGGGTCTCGCTCATGCGGTAAGCTCTCCGGAAGGACGACGTCGATGAGAATCCTGCTCCTGAGCCGGGAGTACCCGCCGCACGTCTACGGCGGCGCCGGCGTGGTGGTGGACCACCTGAGCCGCGCGCTGGCCCGCCGCGCCACCGTCGAGGTGCGCTGCTTCGGCGACCAGGCCCTGGCCGCGCCGGGCCTGAGCGTGCGGGGCTACGCTCCGTGGGAGCGGCTGGCCGGCGGCCCGGAGACGGCCTACGCTCCCGCGCTCGAGGCGCTCTCGGTCGGTCTCGCCATGGCCCGCGATCCGGTCGCGGCCGACGTGGTCCACACCCACACCTGGTACGTGGGATTCGGCGGCATGCTGGTGCAGTCGATCCACGACGTGCCGCTCGTGGTCACGCTGCACAGCATGGAGCCGCTGCGACCGTGGAAGGCCGATCAGCTCGGCACCGGCTACGCGGTGTCGAGCTGGGCCGAGCGGCTGGCCGTCGAGCGCGCGGAGCGCGTCATCGCGGTGTCGGCCCAGATGCGCGGCGACATCCTGACCCACTTCCGGGTGGACCCGGAGCGCGTGGCGGTGATCCACAACGGCGTCGACGCGGAGGCCTTCCGGCGCACCGAGCAGCGGGAGGCCCTCGCGCGCCACGGGGTGCGCGAGCCCTACGTGCTCTTCGTCGGTCGCATCAGCGAGCAGAAGGGGATCTTCCCGCTGCTGGAGGCGGCCCGGGCCCTGCCCGAGGAGGTCACGCTCGTGCTCTGCGCGAGCAGCCCGGACACCCCGGAGCTGGCCGCCCGGCTCGAGGCCGCGGTGGCCGGCCACTCCCGGGTGCGCTGGATCAACGCGATGCTGCCGGTCGCGGAGGTCGTGCAGCTCTACAGCCACGCCGCGGTGTTCGTGTGTCCCTCGATCTACGAGCCCTTCGGCCTCATCAACCTGGAGGCGATGGCGTGCGGCACGCCGGTGGTGGCGAGCCGGGTCGGCGGCATCCCGGAGGTGGTCGTCGACGGCGAGACCGGCTGGCTCGTCCCGCCGGGCGATCCCGCCGCGCTCGCCGAGGCCCTCCGCGGCGCTCTCGCCGATCCGGCGCGCGCGCGGCAGATGGGCGAGGCCGGCCGCCGGCGCGTCGAGGCGCACTTCTCCTGGGATCGCATCGCGGACCGCACGCTCGCGGTCTACCGGGACGCGATCGCGGCCAAGCAGGCCGCCCGCGAGGCCGCCGAGGGCGGTCACCGCGCCGCCTCCGCGAGGTAGAACGCCACGCTCCACGGCGGCAGCTCCCGCCAGCCGGCCTCGGGCAGGAGGAGCGCGTAGAGCCGCCGGCCCCAGTCGGGGCCGGGGCCCGGATGCGCCACCGGGACCGTACCGAGGTTGGCCGCCAGGCGCAGCGTCCCGGCCGGGAACACCCAGGTGACCTCGAGGCCGTTGTCGCCCAGGGCCTTCCACGAGGCGGCCGGCACCGGCTCCCCCGCGAGCAGCGGCACGATGGCCTCCGCGCGCAGGTGGAGGAGCGTCCGGTGGAGCGCGAGCCACGCCTGGTGCGCGGGCTCGGCGAGCCGGCTCCAGTCGAGCACGGAGCGCGCGCGCGTCGTCTCCGCCTGCGGATCGGGGATGCGTTCGCGCACCGCGGGATTCGCGAACTCCGGGAATCGGGCGAATTCGCGCCGGCGGCCTTCCGCCACCGACGGGCCCAGGTCGGGGCCCAGATCGCTGAAGAAGAGGAAGGGCTCGTCCGCGCCCCACTCCTGGCCCATGAACAGCAGCGGCAGGGCGGGGGAGAGCAGCAGCACCGCGGTGGCCGCGCGCACCGCCTCGGGGGCGGCGAGGGCGGCGATGCGCTCCCCCAGCGCGCGGTTGCCGACCTGGTCGTGGTTCTGGAGGAAGCTCACGAAGGCGGTCGGCGGCAGGTGCCCACTCGGCTCCCCGCGCAGGTCCCCGCGATACCGGGAGCGCTCGCCCTGGAACGCGAAGCCCTCCGTGAGGCAGCGCCCGAGGTGGGGCAGCGGCGGCTGGTAGTCCTCGTAGTAGCCGCCGGTCTCCCCGGTCAGCAGAATGTGCAGCGCGTGGTGCACGTCGTCGTTCCACTGGGCCTGGTAGAGGGGGCGCCGCCCCGCCTTGCGGTCGAGATACCGAGCCTCGTTGGCGCCGTTTTCCAGGATGAGGTGCACCGGGCGCTCGCGGCCGGGCCCTTCGGCCACCGCGCGGCCGAGCTCCACGAGCAGATGCGCCGACGAGTCGTCCACGATCGCGTTGACCGCGTCGAGGCGGAGGCCGTCCAGGTGGAACTCCTCGAGCCAGTAGAGCACGTTGTGGATCATGAAGGAGCGGACGATCTCGGCCCCCGGCCCGTCGTAGTTGATGCCGTCGCCCCAGAGCGAGCGGTGGTGCGGGCTGAAGAAGGCGGGGGCGTAACGGTGGAGGTAGTTGCCCTCCGGGCCGAAGTGGTTGTAGACGACGTCGAGGAAGACCGCGAGGCCGCGGGCGTGACAGGCGTCCACCAGGGCCTTGAGATCCTCCGGCCGGCCGTAGCCCGATTCGGGCGCGAACAGCAGGACCCCGTCGTAGCCCCAGCCGCGGCGGCCCGGGAAATCGGCGAGCGGCATCACCTCGACCGCGGTGACCCCGAGCGACGCGAGGTGGTCGACCTTGCCCGCGGCCGCGGCGTAGGTGCCCTCGGGCGTGAACGTGCCCACGTGCAGCTCGTAGAAGACCAGGCGCTCGGGCGGCAGGCCGGCCCACGCCCCGTCGTGCCAGGCGTAGGCGAGCGGATCGACGACCTCGCTCGCCCCGTGCACGTCCCCGGGCTGGTAGCGGGCGGCCGGGTCGGGCACGAGCAGCTCCCCGTCGATGCGGTAGCGATAGCGGGTGCCGGCGGGCGCCTCGCGGCTCACGTACTCGGCCCAGCCGCCCGCGTCGCGCGGCATGGGCACCGCGCGCTTCGGCTCCTCGAGCCACAGCTCGACCCGGTCCGCGCCCGGGGACCAGAGGCGGAACCGGGTGCTCCCGTCGGCGACCGGCGAGGCCCCGAAGGGCATCCGGTGCGCGCGTCGGACCGTGGGCCGGACGCTCATCGGGTCACGTCGGGCGCGGGGGCGGTGCGCTCCAGGAGCGCGACCGGGAAGTGGGCGAAGAGTGCTCCCGCGGGCAGGATCGCGCCCCCGTCGCGCGGCTCGCTCGTCACGGTGAGGCCGGTGAAGCGGTCGCGGTAGACGCCCGCGAGATCCTCCGCGAGCACCACCGCGGTGTGCTCCCACGCGGGGGGACCGAGCAGGATCTGGCCGGTGAGGCCGCCGAGCCGCGCGGTGAGGCGCGGCACCGCCGCGACCACCGCGTCCGTCCCGTCGGTGCGCGCGAGCGCGAGCAGATGGTCCGCGCGCGGGCCGTCCGTCTCGAGGGCCCGATAGCCCCCCACCGCGAAGAGCGGCGCGCGCTGCTGCCGGAGCGTCAGCGCGCGGTGGGTGAGGTAGAGCTTCACGCGGCCGTCCGGCCAGTGGGCCAGCAGCTCGGCGCAGAGTGCGGTGGCGTCGGCCCCCGCCGCCTCGTCGGCCGCGATGCGGGCGCGCAGCGCCTCCAGCAGCGCCTGCCGTCGCGGGAAATCGACCGGGCGGCGGTTGTCCGGATCGACCAGCGCCAGGTCCCACAGCTCGGTGCCCTGGTAGAAGTCGGGGACGCCGGGGACGGTGAGCTTCAGCAGCGTCTGGGCGAGGGAGTTGACCGCCCCGTGGGCGGCCACCAGCCGCTGAAAGGGCCGGAACGCAGGGAGGAAGGGGCCGTCCGGGGCGAGGAGGCCACGGATGAACTCGCGCACCGCGCCGTCGTAGGGCTGGCTCGGGTTGACCCAGCTCGTACGCCGCTTGGCCTCCTTGGTGGCCTTCTCCATGTAGGCGACGAGCCGGCGAGTGACCGTCTCGAGCGGCTCGTCCTCGTCCCGCGCGGGCCATGCGCCCACCAGGGTCTGGTACAGCAGGTACTCGTCGTTGTGGTCGGGCGCCGCGTGACCGTCGATCTGCCGCTTGAAGCGCCGGGCGATCCCGCGCCACCGGCGGACCTCGGCCGCCCACTCGGTCGGCGCCTCGGACAGCACGTTGATGCGCGCACGCACGTCCTCGCCGCGCTTGGTGTCGTGGGTGGACGTGGACAGCATCGACTCCGGCCACCGCTCGAGCCGCCGCTCGTTGCGCGCGTGGAAGACGGAGACCGGCTCGCCGTAGCGCGCGGGGTCGCCGCCCACCTCGTTGAGCGAGACCAGGCGGTTGTAGAGGTAGAAGGCGGTGTCCTCCACCCCCTTGGCGGTGACCGGTCCGGTGGTCTGCTGGAAGCGCATCGCGAAGTGGCGCCGCGCGGCGCGCTCGTCGGGGCCGCTGCGGTCCGGATGGCGCAGCAGGAGCACGTCGCGGACGAAGTCGAAGATCGACACGTTCACGGTGGGGTTGCGGCGCTTGGCCTCCGCGACCGCGGACTCGATGTAGCCGCGGTCGCGGGGGCCGGGGGTGTCGCTGCCGTCGTCGCCCACGTAGGTGCGGTAGACCGCGAAGGCGGCCACCACCTCGCGGATCGCGCGGCCGAGGCTCGGCAGGGTGAAGTCGCGGGCGAGCCGGTCGCGCTCGGACATGCGGTCGAGGTGATAGCCGAGCTGGTTGATCTCGCTCGCCATCGAGACCTGCATGATGAGCCGCTTCGCTCCGTAGGTGAGATCGGCCATCCGGGCGCCGTCGCCCGCCACCCGCGAGTAGAGCGCGGTCATTTGCCGGGAGGTCCCCCGGTCGACGAAGAGGCCGTTGACCGCGGCGAGGAAGTCGTAGCCGGTGGTGCCCGCCACCGCCCACCACTCGGGCAGGGGCTCGTCCGGACCCAGGATCTTCTCGGCCGCGATCCAGAGCGGCCGCGCCTCCAGCGTGGCGGCCTGGTCCGCGGCGCGGGTCCGGTAGAGCGCGGCGAGCGCCTCGGCCTCGGGGGGGCCCAGCTCGGGAAGCAGCCGCCGCGCCGTCGCGATCAGGGCGCCCTCCTGCAGCCGGTGAAAGTACTCGCCGGGAGCGTAGAGACCGTCCGGGTGATCGATGCGCAGCCCGGTGACCTTGCCCTCGCCGACCAGGCGCAGGATCAGCTGGTGGGTCGCGTCGAATACCGAGCGCCGCTCCATGCGGATCGCGGCCAGGTGGCTCACGTCGAAGAACCGGCGGTAGTTCACCTCGTCGCCCGCCACCCGCCAGTCGGCCAGGCGATAGGTCTGCGCGGAGAGGATGCGATCGAGGGCGTCGAAGGAGGCGGGCTCGCCCGGGACCCCGTTGAAGCGCCGCACCGTCTCCTCGATGTGCTCGCGGATGTCGGCGGACTCCTTGGCGAGCGCCATCAGACGCCGCTTCACGATCTCCTTCTCGCGCATCCGCTCCTCGACCCGGCGGGGATCGGTCTCGGTGCGCCCGGGCAGGTGCTCGATCGCGGTCAGGATGCTGCGCAGCTCCTGGAGCCCCGCGTCCTCCGGGCCCAGGCGCTGGGCGACGGGCTCGAGCCCGTCGGTCAGGATCTGCGGGTAAGTCCGGGGGGTGATGGGCAGGCGCGCGCCGGCGTACCGCAGGTGGAAGGCGCCGTCCACGAACTCGAGCGCGAGCTGCTGCGACTCGAGCACCCGGCCGTACTGGTCGGGGAGGATCGGCAGGAGCACCCGGTTGCGCAGCTCGGCCTTGGCGGGTGCCCAGTCGATGTCGAAGATTTCGGCCCGCGGCGAGGCCGGGCCGTTCTCGAGCACGTCGAGCCACCAGGGGTTGGCGTCGCCCGCGATTCCCATGTGGTTCGGCACCACGTCCAGGATGAGCCCGAGCCCGCGCGCGGCCAGCGCGGCGGCCATCCGGTCGAAGGTGGCCGCGCTGCCCAGCTCGGGATTGAACGCGTTGTGATCGGTGACGTCGTAACCGTGAGAGCTGCCGGGGCCGCAGCGGAAGCAGGGGGAGAGATAGACCTCGCTGATCCCGAGCGCCTCGAGATACGGGCCGAGAGCCGCCACCCCGTCGAAGCCGAGCGCGCTCCCGAGCTGCAGGCGGTAGCTCGCGCGGCGCTCGTGGCGCAGCGCCGCCGCCGCCTGCTGGAAGAGCACGCCGGCGTCGATCATGCGGCCTACAGGTGGGTCAGGGTCTCGCGCGGATGCGGCTCGCGACTGCGGAGGTGGCGCTCGAGGATCTGGCGGGCCAGCCCGCGTCCGCCGAGGCCGAAGGCCAGCGCGAGGGCGAAGATCAGCCCGCCGAAGGTGATCCCGAACGCGACCAGCACCATCTCCTTGCCGATGCCCAGGTGGGTGATGGCGGTGGCGCTCGCGAAGAGGAGCACGCCCCACCGGATGGCCCGGGCCAGGAGCCGCGCCTCCGGGAGGCGGGCGTTGACCGCCGCGATGAGGACCCCCTCACCGAGGAAGTTCGCCACGAGCCATCCCACGAGCAGGATCAACGCGGCGCCCATGACGCGCGGGACCCACGAGAAGACGAACTCGGTGAGGCGTCCGGTGCCGGGGATGGCGAGCGCGTCGATGGCCACCGGCAGGAAGAGCACGAGCACGCTCCAGAAGACGACGAGCCCCAGCACCTGCGAGGGCGGCTTGCGCACGCCCGCGCGATTGAGGGCGGCCACGATGCCCCACGCTTCCGCGCGCCGGTCGAAGGCCACCGCCTGCGCCAGCCGGCGGGCGACGCGGGCGCTGACCCACGCTCCGGCTAGCCCGACCGCGGCGAGCGTCAGCATCGCCAGGATTCCCGGGAGCACGAGCATCAGCCTCGTCTTGAGATCGGCGAGAGCGGCCCACACGAGATCGCCCCACATGTCGGTCATGATCCGCGCCTCCAGGAACGCAAGGTCGACGCCAACGGCTCGCTCACACGGTACCACGTGGGCCACGCGCCAGAAAGGCACGACGGATGGGTCGGCGTTACCGGGTTTCTCCGGTAACGTTTACCGGCGTCCCGCGCGGTCCCGGCGAATGCGCCGGTGCTGAGCCGACCCTGGTGCGTCCGTTTTCGAGCGCTTAGCGGCGCGATTGCGGTGCTCCGTTTGCTGGCACAGCGATTGCCGAGAAGCGACTTGGAGGCAACACCCGCACATGCCCCGCGTGCTGATCGTGGTCCTGCTCGTGCTGGCGCTCGGCGCGGTGCCGGCGTGGCCGTACAGCCGGGACTGGGGATACTACCCGAGCAGCGCGCTGACGGTGGCGGGTCTCATCCTGCTGGCCCTCGTGCTCACCGGGCGCCTGTGAGCCGGGTCGTCCCGCCATGAGCCGCGCCAGCCAGAGCGCGTCCGCGCGGGAGCGCATCGCCCAGGGGTTCACGAAGATCGAGGACGTGCTCTACGTGGGGCTCGGCGTCGTGCTCGCGGCGGGCGGCGTGGCCCTGCTCGTGAACGCGGTGATCCACTTCGTCCGGAGCCTCCTGGGCGGCGCGATCGGGCCGAGCGTGGTGACGGTCCTCGACCAGCTGCTGCTGATCCTGATGATCATCGAGATCCTCTATACCGTGCAGGTCTCGTTCCGCGAGCACGTGCTGGTGCCCGAGCCGTTCGTGCTGGTGGCCCTGATCGCGGGGGTACGGCGCATCCTGATCATCACCGCGGAGTTCGGCACCCTCACCAACCAGGGCGAGTCGCCGTTCTGCTACGCCATGATCGAGCTGGGGCTGCTCACCGCGATGACCGGCGTGCTGGTGACCTGCCTGGTGGGCCTGCGGAAGCGGGAAAAGGAAGCGGTAGCCGAGCGGGCCTGATGGGAGGGGCATCGTGAAGATCCGGCAGCTTGACGACGCGGGCGGGCGCCGCACCTTCGTGCTCGTCTGCGACCGCGGCGACAATCCGGTGGAGGCCCTGACCGCCGCGGCCAAGCGCTACGACCTCCGGGCCGCCTCTCTGACCCGGCATCGGCGCCTTCGCGGCGGTGACCCAGAGGTTCTTCGACCACGCCCGGCGCGACTACCGCCGCCGGGTCATCCGCGAGCAGGTCGAGGTGGTCTCGCTCCTCGGCAATATCGCGCTGGATCGGGGGGAGCCGCGGGTGCACGCCCATGTCGTGGTGGGTCGGGCGGATGGCGGAGCCCTGGGCGGCCACCTTCTCGGAGGCAGCGTGGAGCCGACCCTCGAAGTCACCCTGGTGGAGGCTCCGGCCACGCTCCAGCGAAAGACCGACCCGGCGACCGGGCTCGCCCTGATCGATCTGGCATGGGGGGATTCGCCCGGCGCCGGGTGGTAGTTACACGGTAAAATGTTCCCTCTCTCTGGGGCCGCCCTTGAAGGCAGCAGTGAGATGGTCGTTGAGGTAACTCGATGGAACTATTTGTCTGAATTGGACATACCGTCTGACACCCGGTAGCTCTTTCCACCCGGAATTTCCGAGGCACATCGATTGCAACCGGGTCGCGCAGTCTGAACCAAAGGACTCCATCGACCGACACCAATTCACCCGAGAGGGAACGACCAATGAAGCATCGCATTCTGATCGCTGACGACGACGAGTCGGGCCGCAGCGGGTTGGCCGCGCTCCTGACGCTGTGGGGCTACGAGGTGCAGGAGGCCGTGGACGGCAAGGATGCGCTCGAGCGGGCGCCGGCGTTCCGCCCCTCGGTCGTGATCGCGGACATGATCATGCCGGTCATCGACGGCATCGGGCTCCTGAAGCCCCTGGCGGTGACGGTGCCCGAGGCGGCGGTGATCTTGCTGACGGCTCACGGCTCGATCGAGACCGCGGTGTCCGCCATGCGGGAGGGCGCCTACGACTACATGACCAAGCCGGTGGACCCGCGCCGCTTGCGGGTGCTGGTCGAGAAGGCGGTCGAGAAGGTCCAGGTGAACCGGGAGGTCACGGTGCTGCGCCGGCAGCTCAAGGACAGCCGCGGGCTCGGGCCGCTCCTCGGGGTGAGCCCGGCGATGCAGGAAGTCTATCGCCTGATCGAGATGGCCGCCCCGAGCCCGGCTCCGGTGCTGATCGTGGGAGAGACCGGCACCGGCAAGGAGCTGGTGGCCCGGACCATCCACCAGATGTCCCAGCGGGCGAAGGGGCCGTTCGTCGCGGTGAACTGCTCGGCCATTCCGGAGACTCTGCTCGAGAGCGAGCTGTTCGGTCACGAGAAGGGCGCCTTCACCGGAGCGATGTCCCGCCGGCCCGGCTACTTCGAGCTGGCCGACGGCGGCACGATCTTCCTGGACGAGATCGCGGAGATGAGCTCGAACCTGCAGGCGAAGTATCTTCGCGTCCTCCAGGACAGTCAGGTGCGGCGCGTGGGCGGCCACGACGAGATCGGGGTCGACGTGCGCGTGGTGGCCGCCACCAACAAGGACGTGGTGAAGGCGGTGCAGGAGGGCACGTTCCGCGAAGACCTCTACTACCGGGTCAACGTGCTGACGATCCCGCTGCCTCCGCTGCGGCGGCGGCCCGAGGACATCGCGCTCCTCGCGGACGCGTTCATTGCCGAGTTCAACGAGAAGTACGGCCGGCAGGTGCGGAGCGTGGACGGGGGGTCGCTCAAGCTCCTGAACGACCACACCTGGCCGGGCAACGTCCGCGAGCTTCGGAACGTCATCGAGCGCGCGGTGGTCTCCTGCGAGGACGGGCTCATCACGCCCGAGTGCCTGCCGCTGTCGCCGCTCGGCGCGCCGCCGGCGGAGCGGGCAAACGTGGTGGTGCTGCCGCTGGGAACCACGCTGGACGACGGCGAGCGGGCGCTCATCCTGAGGACGCTACAGTCGGTGAACAACAACAAGACCCGCGCCGCGGAGATCCTCGGCACCACCCCGAAGACCCTCCACAACAAGGCCCGCCGCTGGCGGGAGCTTCAGCTGGATCGCGAGCCGGAGAAGCGAGCCTAGACCGCGCCGCCTAGCGGCGGCGCGAGCCGCCGCTAGGCTGGGCGCCGATCCACACCACCCACGGCCGCGACGAGGAGGCGTCCTGTCGGACCTCGACGGGATAGCCCTGCTTCTCGATGCTGCTCGCGAGACGACTCGCGGCGGCGCGATCCGTGAAGGCGGCCGCCGGGGTCCACTCGCGCGGCTCGCGGGGAGCCCGGCGTGGCTCGGCGGCCGCGCGCGGCTCGGGGGCGGGGGGCGGTACAGAGGCACTCCGGGAGGCCTCCGGGACGCGGGGCTCCGGAGCGACGGGCGGCGCGGCCGGGGCCGGCCGCGCGGGCGGCAGTGACGGCACCGGCTCGGGCGCCGCCGCGGTCGCTCGCTCCTCGATCTTGGGCTCGTCGGGCACCGGGGAAGTCGTCCGGAACGGGTCGCTCAAGGTGCGGGCCCCCGGGCCGCCCCGCGAATCGCCCAGGCCACTTCGCGTGTCACCGCGGGCCGCCTCCGACGACGAGGAGAAGGCCTTCGGCTCGAGCTCCGGCGCGCGGGAGGCGACCGACGCACTCGGCGTCCGGCTCGGGACCGCCGAGCCGACGAGATACGGTAGGCCGAAGAAGATCAGCAAGAATGTGGGGGTGAAGGCCGCCGCCGCGATGGCGAACCCGCGGAGCGGGAGGGTCCGCCCGGGTCGCCCGGAGTCGTACTCCAGGTATCCGGCCCCGTCCGACTCGTCGACGGGGAAGACATCCTTGCCGGTGAGCTCGTCCGTCTCCTCGACGTCAACCAGCCGGGGCCGGCCCTCGTCTTCTCGCAGGGTGTCGTCCTCGCGTTCCCCTTTGAGCCTGAGCATGATGACGAGTGTACGCAAGCCATGTGCCACCGTCGCCTTCGGTCGGATCGTGGCTTTGAAGGGTGGGTGGGGGAGGACCGGGCGGCCGTGGACTCGTGCACGCCTCAGAGGGTGGGAAGAACTTCTCGACGGCACTGGAATTTTCTTCACGCGCGGCTCGCTCCATGCCCGGGGCGGGTGCGCGATCCATTGGCACGGGGGTTGCGACAGGGCGACGCCTCAGGAGGTGACCATGCGAGTGATCGGTAGGGTGTGGGGAAGTGGTTCGCCGCGATGGCGGGTGGCCGTGCTCGACGGCGACATCGCGTCGCGCGCGTCGCTCCGGGCCGCTGTCGAGGACGCGGGCGGAGCGGTGGCGCTGGAGGCGCCGCTGCGACTGGATGCGGTGGCCCTGATGCAGCAGACGCGGCCGGACGTCCTGATCATCGCGCCCAGCATCTCCGGGCGGCGCGAGCCGGCCCTCATGCCGCGTATCACCGCGGCGTGCGACTGTCCCGCGGTGCTCTTCACGCGCGATACGGGGTCGGTGGTGGTGAAGCAGGCCAATCGCGCCGGGGTCTTGGGCTTCATGCTCAAGCCGCTGCGCGCGGCGGAGGTGGCCCCGACCCTCGACCTGGCGCTCGCGCGCTTCCGCGACATCCGACGGATGCAGCAGGCGCGAGCCGAGCGGCCGATCGTGGATCAGGCCAAGGGCAAGCTGATGACCGACCGTCACCTGAGCGAGGCCGAGGCCTTCCGGTGGCTACGAAAGCAGGCGATGGACTCGCGACAGCGCCTCGGAGACGTGGCGCGGGCGGTGCTGGCGGAAGAGTGGAGCTGGGATCCGCTCCCGCAGGGGGCGCGTTGACGCATCGCGTACGGAGAAAGCTTTACACGATCGCCCTAGAAATTCCTACTCGGTCGGGACGGTTCGTCCAGTTGTGGCGGCCGACGGCTTACGCAGTGGTAACTTGGAGCCAGGGGTTGGTCGTCGTCCGTGGCATGCCCGATGCAGTTTCCGCCGCCAAGGGAGGAGACCACCCATGGAAATCATCGTCGTCGCAGCGATGCTGTCCCTGGTCGTATTGCTGGGGATCGCGGTGAAGCTCTACGATCTCAAGCGCAAGCGCGAGGAGGAAGCGGTGGCGGCCCAGGCGAGAGTCTCCGACGCGCTACTGATGGACGCCGCGCTGTCGGGTCTGCCGCTGACGCCGACCGCGCACCTGCCGCTCTGGAAGGGCACGCCGCTCGTGGTGGAGATCACCGGCGCGGTGCCCCGGCAGGAGTTCCGCAGCGCCGCGGTGGATGTGGCCACGCGGGAGATCTCCCGGAGCCGGTCCGACTTCCGGATCGAGGATCGGATCAAGGTGGATCGGGCCGCCTGAGGATGCGCCTCACTCGGGTCGCGCACATCGTGTTGGTCGCGGTCGCGGGACTCGTGGCCTTCGCCCCGGCGTCCGCGGGCGCCGGGGCGCCGACCGATCAGCTCAAGGCTTCCGTCGAGCAGATCCTCAAGGTCCTGGAGGATCCCGCGCTCAAGGCGGAGGCCCGCGCGAAGGATCGTCGGGCCGCCATCCGCAAGGAGGCGGAGGGCGTCTTCGACTTCACCGAGACCGCGAAGCGGGCGCTCGGGCGTCACTGGCAGAGCCTCTCCGAGAAGGATCGCGAGGAGTTCACGGGGCTCTTCACCGACCTGATCGAGCGCGCCTACATCTCGAAGATCGAGCGCTACAGTGGTGAGCGCATCGCCTACGCGGGCGAGGCCATCGACGGCGGGCTCGCCACGGTGCGCACCCGGTTCGTCACCAAGCAGGGGACCGAGGTGCCGATTGACTACCGCATGCAGCAGCGGGGCGATCGGTGGCTCGTGTACGATGTATCCGTCGAGGGCGTGAGCTTGATCAACAACTACCGGACCCAGTTCGACAAGATCATCCAGACCTCCTCGTACGCCGAGCTGGTCCGGAAGATGAAGGCGGCGGAGCTGGGGGCTCCCGCCTCGCCCCGATCGTGAGACGCTCCGTGCGGGAGCTCGCGAGGTCCGGGCGCGCCCTGGTCGCGCTGGTGGTGAGCCTGATCGCCCTGGCGGTGGCGCCCGCCGCGGTGCCCGCGGGGGAGCGACACGCGGGCACGGTACTGGCGGTGGACCCCCAGGCCCGCACCCTCACCGTCGACGAGTTCGGAGTTGGCGGTGAGCGGCGCGCCCTCCGGATCCAGGTGCCGCGCGACGCGCTCGTCGTCTGGTCGCAGCGGAACCAGACGGGGCGCGATCTGAAGGACGCGTTCCGGGACAGCACGATCACGCTCGGCGACGTTCGCATCGGCGACTTCGTGGTGGTCGAGCTGTCGGACGATCCGGAGGTCGCCCGGCTGGTGATGGTCACCCTGCGGAGGGGCGCCGGCTCCTGAGCCTCTCACCTCTCCCCCATCGCGTGGGCGCGGACGGCTGATGGTCGCGTTGTGGGAGAGCCGCTTCCGGGTCCTGCGTCGCCTCACGCTGTTCGCGGGGGCGCTGCTCGGCATCCTGATCGTGGTGGGCGGCGGTCTCGCCATCTACTCGCTGCGCGCCCTCTCCAAGTTCGAGCGGGTCGAGGCGCGCCGCTCCACCCTCCTCTACGCGGCTCCTCCGATGCTGCGGTCGGGCGTCTCGGTCGGCGCGCTCGACCTGGCCGGCATCCTGGGCCGGCTCGGCTATCGCGAGGCCCGGACCGCGGCGGGGCCGGGACAGTTCTCTCGATCGGACAGCGCCTGGGACATCGACGTGGGTTCCGGGGCCGGCGGCGCGGGCCGGATCAATCTCACCGTGTCGGGCGGGCGCATCACCCGGCTGCGTCAGAACGGGACCGACGTGCAGAGCGTGGCGCTCCCGCCCGAGCTGCTCGCGAGCGCCGGCGCCGGCATGGGAGAGAGCATCCGCCCGGTGCGCCTGCCCGACGTGCCTGCGGTGCTGCGCACCGCCATCCTGGCCATCGAGGACGAGCGCTTCTACGAGCACGGCGGGCTCGATCCGCGCGGGGTGCTCCGGGCGCTCTGGGCGAACGTCCGCAAGGGGCGGGTCGTCGAGGGCGGCAGCACGATCACCCAGCAGCTCGTGAAGAGCCGGCTCCTCACCCCGGAGCGGACGTATTCGCGCAAGCTCAACGAGGCCCTGCTCTCCACCGCGCTCGAGTGGCGGTACTCGAAGGACCAGATCCTCGAGGCGTATTTGAACGAGATCTACCTGGGACAGGCGGGTGGCTCCGCGGTGCGGGGGGTCGGCGCCGCCTCCCGCGCCTACTTCGGCAAGGAGGTTCACCAGCTGACCCTCCCGGAGGCGGCGCTCCTGGCCGGGATGATTCGTGGCCCGAACAACTACTCGCCGGCCGCCAATCCCGATCGGGCGCGGGAGCGGCGCGACGTGGTGCTGACGCGCCTGCGCGATCTGGGCAAGATCTCGGAGGCGGACTACCGGCGCGCGCGCCGCGAGCCGGTGAAGGCCCGCATCGCGCCCGGCAATGGGCTGGTGGCGCCCTACTTCGTCGACTACGTCCGGGCGGACCTCGAGCGCTCCACCGAGATGGACCTGGCCCAGCAGCACGGGGTGCGGGTCTATACCACGCTCGACCCGGTGCTGCAGCGGCTCGCCGAGGCCGCGGTGGTCAAGGGCATCGATCGGCTCGAGACCTCGCGGCCGCGCCTGCGCCGCCAGAGTCCCGAGGAGCGTCTGCAGGCCGCGCTCATCGTGCTCGATACCACCACCGGGCAGGTACGTGCGCTGGTGGGTGGTCGGGACTACCGGCTCAGCCAGTTCAACCGCGCGGTCCTCGCGCGCCGCCAGCCGGGCTCGGCCTTCAAGCCCTTCGTGTTCCTCGCCGCGCTGACCCCGCGGCCGGACGGGCCGCGCTTCACCGCCGCGTCGCTGATCGAGGACGCGCCGATCACGGTGATGGTGGACGGCAAGCCGTGGAGCCCCAAGAACTACGACGATCGCTACCAGGGCCAGGTCACGGTGCGGCGCGCGCTCGAAGGCTCGCTCAATAGCGCCACGGTGCGGCTCGCCCAGGCGGTGGGCCTGGACACCGTGGTCGGAACCGCGCGGACCCTGGGGGTGGAAGGCGATCTCAAGCCGGTGCCCGCGCTGGCCCTCGGCGTGTTCGAGACCACGCCGCTCGATCTCGCGCGCGCCTACCTGCCGCTCGCGAACGGTGGGATCGCCCCCGGCGGGGGCGTGGTCGATACGGTCACCGACGACGGGGGCCGCGCGATCTGGAGCGCGAGCCGGGAGACGCGGCCGGTGATCGGCGCGCCCGAAGCGTTCCTGGTCACCTCGCTACTCGAGGGCGTGATCAACTCGGGGACCGGCGCCTCGGCGCGGGCGCTGGGCGTGGCCGGCGCGGTGGCGGGCAAGACCGGCACCACCAACGACGGGCGCGATGCCTGGTTCGTGGGCTACTCGTCGAACCTGCTGGCCCTGGTCTGGGTGGGCTTCGATGACGGCGCGCCGGCCGGGCTATCCGGGGCGGAGGGCGCGCTGCCGATCTGGTCGGAGTTCATGCGCCAGGCCCTCGACATCTATCCGGGTGGCGCGTTCCCGGAGCCGCCGGGTATCACCTACGCGAAGATCGACGCGACCAACGGGCGCAAGGCGACCGCGTACTGCCCGGTCGTGGTCACCGAGGTCTTCCTGACCGGAACGGAGCCACCGCCGTGCGAGGAGCACGGGGGTGTGTCGGAGCAGATCGGCCGCTGGTGGGACAAGGTCTGGGACTGGTTCAAGAAGTAGCGGCCGGACGGGCGGGCTCAGCTGGCGAGCAGGCGGCCGGAGCGACGCAGGCGGTCCTGGATGTCGCCCATGAAGAGGAACGCGAGCCCGTCGGAATCGGTGCGCCAGACCAGGGCCGGCACATTGAACGGGGTTCCGTCCGGCGGCCGGAAGCGGAGCTGGGCCGGCGTGCCGATGTCGAGCCGCTCCCGCGGCCTGACTTTCGCGCCGCGGGCCGAGATGTCGACCGTCTGGAGGAGGAAGCGGCGCTTCCCGGCCTCCACCACGACGAGCCAGGAGACGTCCGAGCGGGGATGGCGGCGGCGATCGCTCTGTCGGGTCATCATGGGCGCGCTTGGAGCAACCCACGTGCCTGAGCACGGAAGGCAGGATTTGCAGCCACTTGGCCTATGGTGAGGGAGGTATCGGAGCGTCACCATACCGTCGCGACGCTGACAGTGTCCACCACGTGGCGGCCGTTTCCTCGCCCGCCCAAAGCGTGTAGAGTCGTCCCGCCATGAGCGTCCCGACGGCGGAGGTCGTGATCTGCGGGGCCGGCATCGCCGGCGTCGCGGCGGCCTATCACCTCGCGGTACGGCGGGGCATCCACTCGGTGATCCTCGTCGACGAGCGCCCGCCGCTCTCGCTCACGAGCGACAAGTCGGCGGAGTCCTACCGCAACTGGTGGCCGGGGCCCGGCGACGACATGGCCGCCCTGATGAATCGCAGCATCGACCTCATGGAGGACCTGGCGCGCGAGAGCGACAACGTGTTCCTCATGAATCGGCGGGGCTACCTCTTCGCGACGGCCCAGCCCGGGCAGATCGAGAGCTACGTGAAGGCCGCGGAGGACGCCGCCGCACGGGGCGTCGGCCCGCTGCGCCGGCACCGATCGTCGGGCGGCGACTACCAGCCGTCGCCGGCGACGGGTTACGAAGGGCAGCTCACCGGCACGGACGTCGTCACCGATCGGAGCCTGATCCGCCGCCACTTTCCCTACCTCGCGGAGGAGACGGTCGCGCTGCTGCACGCCCGCCGCTGCGGCTGGTTCAGCGGTCAGCAGCTCGGCATGTACATGCTCGAGCGCGCGCGCGAAGCGGGAGTGCGCCTGACCGAGGGGCGGGTGGACGCGGTGGAAACCGCGGGGGGGCGCGTCACCGGCGTGCGGGTGAGTGGCGGAGGAGGCCGCCGCACCATCGGCACGCCACGCTTTGTGAACGCGGCGGGTCCGCACGTCAAGGCGGTCGGGCGGCTCCTGGACGTCGAGATCCCGGTGTTCTGTGAGCGGCACGCCAAGGTCGCGTTCCACGATACGCAGGGCGTGGTACCGCGCCACGCGCCGATGATGATCTGGACGGATCCGGTGAGGCTGCCGTGGTCCGACGACGAGCGGGAGGAGCTCGGGCAGGCCGAGGGGATGCGGCACCTGCTGGAAGAGATGCCCGCGGGCGTCCACGGCCGACCCGAGGGCGGGGGGGACAGCCCGGTGATGCTCGGGGTGTGGACCTACGACGTGGAGCCGATGGAGCCGCGCTTCCCGGTGGAGTTCGACCCGGCGTACGCCGAGATCGTGATCCGCGGGATGACGCGATTGATTCCCGGCCTGCGGGCGTACGTCCCGCGCCTCCCGAAGCACTTCGTAGACGGCGGTTACTACACCAAGACCGAGGAGAACCGGCTGCTGTCGGGACCGCTACCGGTCGAGGGCGGTTATGTCCTGGGGGGCCTCTCCGGCTACGGGATGATGTCCTCGAACGGCGCCGCGGATCTCCTGGCCGACTACATCGCGGAGCGACCGCTCCCCCGGTACGCGCCCGCGTTCCGCCTCGACCGTTACCAGGATCCCGCCTACCGGACCTTGCTCGCCGAGTGGGGGGACTCCGGGCAGCTCTAGGTCTAGCCCCAGTACTGCATCGCGTCGTGCAGGATCAGCTCGAGCTCCGGCCGACCCACCGGCCGCGGCGCCCCCGACAGCAGGCGTGGCTGCCGCAACGTGCCCTCGATCAGGGCGGGCACATCGCGCTCGGTGTAGCCGATGGCGGTGAGACCGTTGGGAATGCCGATATCCCGCATGATCGAGAGCAGCGCGCGCGGCAGCGCCTCGCGCCGCTCCGCCTCGCTGAGATCGGCCACCGGGACCCCGAGCAGCTCGGCGGCGCGGAGGTGGCGCTCCGGCGATGTCGCGTAGGTGAAGCGGAACGCGGCGGGGGCGGTGAGGATCACCGACATGCCGTGCGGCACCATCGGGTGGCGCGTGCGGTAGCCGCTCGGGACGTAGTCGCGCACGAGGCCCGCGATCGGATAGGCCACCGCGTGGGGGATGTGGACCCCCGCGTTGCCGAAGCCGATCCCGGCGTAGTTGGCGGCCAGGGCCAGGTGCAGGCGCGCTTCCACGTCGAGGCCGTTCAGCACCGCGCGGCGGAGGTAGCGCGCCGCGTACTCCATCGCCTTCTCGCACCAGATGTCGCTGGCCGGGTTCGCGCCGATGTAGGCGGGCCGATCCGGCGGGTGATGCTTCGCGCGGGCGTTGTAGGGCCGGGTGGTGTAGGACTCGATGGCGTGGGTGAGGATGTCGGCCCCGGCCGCCGCGGTCACCTCGGGCGGCGCGCTCAGGGTGTTGAGGGGATCGACCACTCCGAGCGCGGGCCGCAGGAGCCGATGGGAGACTCCGGCCTTCACGTTCTGATCGATGACGTGCGTCACCGCCACCGCGGTGGTCTCGCTGCCGGTTCCCGCGGTGGTCGGCACCGCGATCAGCGGGCGCATCGGGCCCGGCACCGGCACGCCCCGTCCCACCGGCTTGTTGATGTAGTCGAGCAGCGGAGCCGGGTAGCAGGTGAGCAGGTTCGCCGCCTTGCAGGTGTCGATGGTGCTCCCGCCGCCGACCGCGATGAGGCCGTCGAACTCCTTGGAGCGCGCGTACTCACCCGCCTCTTCCATCGACCGGTCGGTGGGCTCCACCTCGACCCCGTCCCACACGTCGGCCTTCACGCCCTGCTCCTCGAGCAGGGCGCGCACCCGCTCCGACAGGCCCAGCTCCGCTACGTGGCGATCGGTGAAGATCAGGGCCTTCCTGATGCCGAGCCGGCCGGCGTCGAAGCCGATCTCGTCCATCGCTCCCAGCCCGAACTTGATCGGCGAGTTCTCCATCACGAAGACGGTCTCGGTCGGCAGGGTCACGCCCTTCATACGGCCTCCAGTGGGTGACGAGGGATCGAGCGACCGGCCCCGCGGCCGGCGTAGCGGTCATTATAGCGTCGGCATGGTATCGGGGCGGGTTGCGTGTTGCCCGGGAGCGGCGGCCTGCGCTATGTTCGGCCCGCCCAAGGGAGGGAAGACCAATGACGCTCTTCGCCTGGATGGTGCTGTCGCTGCTCCTCCTCACCGCTCCGGTGGCCGCCCAGCCCACCCAGATCACCATCGTCCAGCCCGCCGAGGCGACCACGATGGACCCGGGACGGAGCACCCAGGTCCTCACCGTGAACTACTTCTAACAACCTGTATGACTCGCTCACCCGGTGGGACGCCGCGCTGCAGCTCCAGCCCGGTCTGGCCACCTCCTGGAGGGCGGTGAACGACACCACCTGGGAGTTCACCCTGCGGCCGGGCGTGAAATTCCACGACGGCTCTCCGCTCACCGCGGAAGACGTGCGGGCCACGATCGAGCGCAACCTGGTGCCGGGAAAGACGGTGGTGACGGCGGGCTTCACCACGATCGAGTCGGTGCAGGCGGCGACTCCCACGCTGGTGCGGGTCGTCACCCGGAAGCCGGATCCGCTCCTGCCGGTGCGCCTGGCGCAGATGGGCTCGCAGATCCTGCCCGCCCGCCTCACCACCGACGAGGGCGCGAAGGAGCTGGCGCGCCGCCCGATCGGCAGCGGAGCGTATCGCTTCGTGGAATGGGTGAAGGACGAGCGGCTCATCATGGAAGCCAACCGCGACTGGTGGGGCTGGGAGGGCCGGGCCCCCGCGATCGCCCGCGTGCTGTGGAGGGCGATCCCCGACGATTTCCCACGCCTGGTCGCGCTCGAGAAGGGCGACGCGGACATCGTCACCAGCGTCCCACCCGACCGCATCAAGTCGATCGCGGAGGGCCGGAACACCCGGGTGGTGAGCGTTCCGTCCACCCGCACCGTCGAGTTCAACATCAACTCGACGCAGCCGCCGCTGTCCGACAAGCGGGTCCGGCAGGCGCTCCACTACGCGCTCGACGTGCCCGCGATCATCCGGAGCCTCTTCGCGGGACTCGGCCGGCCGCTCGCGGGCGGGCTCGCCGATACCGACTTCGGCTACAACCCCGCGCTCAAGCCGTATCCCCACGACCCCGCCCGGGCGCGGGCGCTCCTGACCGAGGCGGGTAGCCCCGGCGGGATCGACGTGACGCTGCACGCGGGGATGGGCACCATGGTCAACGACAAGCAGCTGCTCGAGGTGATCGCCGACATGTGGGCGAAGGTGGGTATCCGCGCCCACGTGGTCATGATGGAGATGGGAGCGCGGCAAAGGATGGTCAACGAGCGCGCGCTGCCCGCCGGGGGCTTGCTCCTGATCAACGTGCAGTCGACCCTGCTCGACGCGGACGGGAGCCTCTGGCGCATCCTGCACCCGACGGGGCTGGGCGGCCGCTACTGGGTGGGAAGCCAGCCCGGCCACCGCTTCCATGAACTGATGGAGCAGGCGCGCTACACCCTCGACCCCAGGAAGCGGAAGGCGCTCTACGCCGAGGCGACCCAGCTCTTCGACGACGAGAAGCCGTGGCTCGAGCTGTTCCAGGAGGTCATCGTCTACGGCACCTCGAAGCGCGTCACCTTCCGCCCCCGCCCCGACTTCCGCCTCATCGTCTCCGAGATGACCCTCGCCCCGCGCTAGCCTCCTTTGCCGGGACGCCAGGCGGCGCGCGTCACTCGTGCTGGGCCCGCCGGAGTCGGGCGCGGATCGCGGCTAGACCACCGCGGACCGGCGTGGGGAGGTACGAGGCGGCGGCCCGGATGAGCGGCCAGGTCCCGCCGCCGAGCCACCAGGCGCGGAGGTAGTGACTGCGGGCCTCTCGGACGAGGCCGTCCGCTTCTGCGAGCCGACCGACGGGGAGCGACGGGCGCCCGCGCCGCGCGGCATAGAGCGCCACCGCCTCGGGTGGATACTCGGTCGGATGGGTTGCCATCAGTTGCCAGAGGCGGACCGCGTCCAGCGCCTCCTCATATGGCCACCGGCGCCGGTCCGGATCGGGGGCGTCCTCGTCGAGGCGGCCCCGCATGAGCGGCTCCTCGAGCACTACGAATCGGGCGACCGTCAGGAGCCGTAGCCAGCAGTCGCGGTCTTCCAGGTGGACGAGCTCCCGGTCGAAGAGGCCGACGCGCACGAGCACGTCCCGGCGCGCCAGGAGCGTGGAGCGTGAGAGGAAGTTGCCCATCAGGAACTGGCGCACCAGGCTGCGGGGCTCGCACTCCTTCACCCCGGGCGCGATCTCGCGGCGCTCCATGGCCCAGTAGTGGGCTTTCTGCTCGAGGAAGGGCCGGGTGATCCGTCGCGCTTCGCTGACTTCCCACGAGTTGGCGAAGACGACGTCGAGGCCCGGGCAGGGCTGGACGGCCCGCCACTGCGTCTCGAGCTTGTGGGGCGCCCACGTGTCCTCGCTGTCCAGGAAGCCACGTTGCGGCCCACATTGGGCCCGAGGGGATGGCGCAGCCTCGCCACGCCGGCCGCCTCGGTGATGCGCACCACGTCGGCATCGCGCGACGTGTCGTCGACCACGACCGTCTCGGTCGGGATCGCGGTCTGATCGCGAATGCTCGCTAGCGCCTGCTCGAGGTGTCGAGCCGGACCGTGGGCGGTGATGATCACCGCGATGGGCAGCGTCGGCCGACTCGATGATTGGCTGGGGGTGGCGGTGAGCTGGGGAGTGTGGCTCATCGGGTCGTCCTCCTCCGGAGCGCGGCCTCAGGGCGCTCTCGACAGTAGGCCATCGGACGGGATGGGCGAGTTACGTGTTGGTTGCGCGTGGTCGCGCGAGTCTCGGCGACCCGGATGTCCATTAGGTATCGCCGAGCCGGCCCGCGTACAAGGAGAGACAACGCGTCGCGTCGCCAGCCCTGGGGTGGCGGGGCGACGCGTCCGGCGGGAGGCTACGAGGGCAGCGCGACGCGAGCGAGAAGCTTGACGTCGTCCAGCAACGCCCCCGCCCCACGCACCACGCAGGTGAGCGGGTCGTCGCTCACGCGGATCGGCAGGCCGGTCTGGTCGTGGAGCAGGGGGCCGAGGCCGCGCAGCAGCGCGCCGCCGCCGGACACCACGATGCCCTTGTCCACGATGTCGGCCGCCAGCTCGGGCGGGATCTGCTCGAGGCAGGTGTGCACCGCGCTCACGATGGCCATGATCGGCTCGCGGAGCGCCTCGCGGATCTCCTCGCCGGTGACCAGGATGGTCTTGGGGATCCCGACGATGAGATCGCGCCCCTTGACCTCCATGGTGAGATGCTCGCCCGGGATCGGGTAGGCCGAGCCGAGCTTGAGCTTGATCTCCTCGGCGTGTCGCTCGCCCACGAGCAGGCTGTAGCTCTTGCGGATGTGCTGGATGACCGAGGCGTTCATCTCGTCGCCCGCGATCCGGACCGACTTGCAGTAGACGATGCCGGACAGCGACATGACCGCCACCTCGGTGGTGCCGCCGCCGATGTCGACGATCATGTTGGCTCCCGGCTCGGCCACCGGCAGCCCGGCGCCCAGCGCCGCCGCGATCGGCTCCTCGATGAGGAAGGCCTCCCGGGCGCCCGCCTGACGCGCCGACTGGCGCACCGCGCGTTTCTCGACCTGGGTGATGCCGGACGGGACGGTGACCACCACGCGAGGATGCACGATGCTGCGCCGCTGTCGGGTCTTGGCGATGAAGTAGTGGAGCATCTTCTCGGTGCTGTCGAAGTCGGCGATGACGCCGTGTCGAAGTGGGCGCACCACCGAGATCGTGCCCGGCGCACGGCCCAGCATGGCCTTGGCCTCATGCCCCGCCGCCAGCACCGCGCCGTCCTTCATGGCCACGATCGAGGGCTCGTTCAGGACGATGCCTTGCCCCCGGACGTACACGAGGGTGTTGGCGGTGCCCAGGTCAACCGCGAGGTCGTCGGCGAGGAAGCCCATGAGAGATGTCAGCCGCATGCCCCACTCCTTTCGCGGGGGACAGAACGCAACGGATGTGCCAGAGGAGTGGCCCGTTCTGACGACGTGGAATGGTTGCCCGGGAGTGTTCTTCCACAATAGGCGGGGGTGACGGGTTCGTCCGCGCCGCCGAAAGTGTCAGGTCGTGTAGGTTTTACATGACACTCGTGTAAAAACTCCTCCGAACTGGCTCTTCCAAGGGCCTTGTCAGGCCGGGGAACGCGTCGTAGTCTTGGGGCCGCGCGTCGGGCGGCGTGGGAGAAGGGAAAGGACAGGACACCGGATGGAGGTCACGCGCAAGCCACTGGCGAAGATCGAAGGACGGAAGCGGATGCAGGTCAGCGGCCTGACCGTCGCATGGCACGGCACCCGCAGCCTGAAGGACTGGGTGGCGTACGTGGAGGACGGCGACGAGCACGGCCACCTCGTGCTCGCCCACCAGGTCTCCGAGCGAACGGTGAAGGGTCTTCTCGCCCGCATCCAGAATCTCTCCCGGGACGAGCTACACGCGATGGGTCGGCCGGTCGAAGCCGTCGCCCAGCAGGGTGGCGGCCCACCGATACGGAGGCCTCCGGTAAATGGCCAGGCCACTCCAGGCTCCGAGATCGCGGTGCCGCCGACCGGGCGGCAGCTCGCCCTGACCGGCGACGGCGTCGGGGAGTCCGGTCTGCCCGAGCGCTCGCGCCGGCGCCGGCTCGCCACCGCCGCAGTGGAGACCGCGGCTCCGGATAGTCGACGCGCGGCCCGCGCCGGAGCGCCCCGGGACCTGGCCGGTACCGTGCGGCAGCTCCGCTCCCGGCTGGAGACCCTCGAGGAGGAGCAGGAGCAGCTACGCGCCGAACTGGCGGTGCTCCGGGGGGAGGCGGAGGTCTACGACGGGCCGCCCAGCATCTTCGTGACCGGCTGGTTTCGCGCCACCCTCGTACTGATCGTCCTGGCGATCGTGGTGGTGGTCACGGTGCCGTGGCTGATGGATCTCTTCGAGGGAGGGACGCGCGAGCCGCGTCCACCCGTCCGCACCGACGCGCCGGCGGGCACTCCGACCCCGCCCGGGCGCTGAGAGGGGTTACTGCTCGGCGCAGCGCAGATCAGCGCGCGCGTACTCGAGGCCTCTGGGGTAGTAGTGAATCGTCCCCGAGTCCCCGTCGCGCGTGAATTCCTCCGCCGACCAGCTGTCGTTGATGGCCTTCAGCGTGACGATGTGCCGCTCGAGCGCGTCCTTGCACTCCTCTGCGGTCGGGTAGCTGCCGGCGACGATTCGATCGGTCTGCAGGCGGGGCACGCGGGCCAGCCAGCGCAGCACGATGGTGTCGAGCGGGTTGTCCTTGGCGATGATGGACAGGTCAGACCAGAGCAGCCACACCAGGCTGAGGGCACCGATCCATTTCCTCATGTGCCGACGACTTTAGGACTCGTGCGCGAGCCTGTCAAGGCGGCGAGGATCGCCGCGGAACCCCCGGGCCCGGCCGCAAGTTGAACACGGCGCGTGCGGGAAAGCGGGCTCCGGGGAGGTAGAATAGCCACGCATGGAGACGATCCTGGTGGTGGACGACGAGATCCAGGTGAGGACCCTGGCCCGTGACATCCTGCTGGGCGCCGGCTATCGGGTCCTGGAGGCCGAGGATGGGGAGACCGCGCTCCAGGTCGCCGAGGAGCACCAGGGGGCGATCCACCTGCTTCTCACCGACATCATGATGCCCGGGATCAACGGCAAGGAGCTGGCCGACCGGATCGCCGCCGCGCGACCGGACACCAGGATGATCTTCATGTCCGGACGGGCCGCCGAGGTGATCAGCGACGCCGGGGTGCTCATCCCGGTCGACGCCTTCGTCGCGAAGCCGTTCACGGTCGAGCGGCTGCTCAACAAGGTCCGCGAGCGGCTCGAGTACCGCTCGCCCTTCTCCCGGCCCCGCTAGCCGGCGCCTCACCCGGCGCCGGGTCCCGCCTCCCGCATGGCGAGCCATGACGCCGATCCCATCGAGGCGCTGTTCGCCCGCGGGGTGACCGACGGGCTGCCCGCGGTGCCGCCCACCGCGGAGCGGGTGGCCGCCGCCGTCGCGGCGAGCGGGCGCCGAGCCGACGATCTGGTGGCGGAGATGCCCCCGCGCTTCGGCCGCGCCACCGTGCAGAAGATCGCGATCAACGCGGTGATGGCCGGCTGCCGGCCGGAGTACCTGCCGGTGGTCCTGGCCGCGGTGGAGGCGATGTGCGACGAGCGCTTCTGCCTCCTGGGGGTCTCCGGCACCACCGACGCGGTGGCTCCGCTGGTGATCGTGAACGGCCCGATCCGCGCCGCGCTCGACATCAACTCGGGAGCCGGGGTCTTCGGCCCCGGCTGGCGGGCCAATGCGACCATCGGGCGCGCGGTGCGCCTCTGCTGGGTGAACATCGGCGGGGCCCAGCCGGGGGTCATCAGCATGTCGACCTTCGGGGGACCGGGGCGGTACACGTACTGCATCGGGGAGAACGAGGAGGCGAGCCCGTGGGAGCCGCTCCACGTTGAGCACGGTTTTGCCCCCGGCGACAGCACGGTGGGCGTGATGGCGGCCGAGGCCCCCCAGATCGTCGCCGACACCCGGAGCCGCTCCGCGCCGGATCTGCTCGCCACCGTGGTGCGGAGCGTCGAGGTGGTGGCTCACCACAAGGCCACGGGCCTCGGCGACACCGCCCTGGTGTTCTCACCCGAGCACGCGAAGACGCTGGCCGCCGACGGCTGGTCGAAGAGCCGGGTGCGGGAGTTCCTGTGGGCACGCCTGCAGAAGCCGGTGCATGAGCTGGTGCCGGGACGCGACGGTGGCGAGGGGCTCTCCGACGAGGCGCTCGCCGCGTTTCCCGAAGGCGCGCAGAGCGCCGCGCTGGTCCCGAAGTTCCAGTCGCCGGAATGCCTGAAGCTCCTCGTGGCCGGCGGGGCCGCGGGCCGCTTCACCGCGATCGTCCCGGGATGGCCCTTCCGGAACGCGCCCTCCCGGCTCGTGTTCCGGAAGCTGCCCTAGCCGCTGTCCATCTGCGCCGGCCGGTTCACCCGGTCGCCCGGCCGGAGGTTCAGGATGGCCTCCGGGAAGACCCGCGCCAGCCAGCCCACCACGTCGTTGACCGTGACGATGCCGATCGGGCGGCGCTGAGCGTCCACGAGCGGAACGGTGCGATAACCCGCCGCGTGCATGCGGTTGATCGCGAAGCAGATCCGGTCGTGGGGCGCCAGCGCCTCGGGGTCGGGCGTCATCACGTCGCCGATCCGCGTCGCGGCCAGCTCGCGCCCGAGGCTGACGACGCGGGTCAGCAAGTCGCGCTCGGTGAAGATGCCCACGAGCCGTCCGGTCGCGTCCACGATGACGACCGCGGCCCGCCGGTTATCCACCATGCGGGCCACCGCATCGGCGACCGTGACTTCCGGGGAGACACGGACCGGCTCGCTGGGGGCGAGCAGACGCACCTCGTCGCTCAGCAGGGCGTCTTCGAGCTTGCGGAACTCACCGTCGAGGGCTTCGGAGTACTCGTCGTGGAACTCGCTCATCGCCGCCACCTCGGGGGGTGGCAGTCATGCTAGGACCAGCCCTCGGTGCTGTCAAGCTGTGCGCTTGGCGGGATGGGAAGGTGCTTACCTACTCAGGGTGGTTCAGCGGCCAAGCACGGTCCGGCTCTTCCCACCCGATTCTGCGCAGTCCACCGCGCGCACGGCACGTCACCGCCACGAGCCCAGGATCGTACCTAAGGTTCTCTGTCCATGAGCGGGATCTAAACAGCTGCGGGGGCAGGTGTAATGGAATCGCTGCCCAGAGGAGCCAGCGGCACTCCGCGAGATGCTTCTGATGCCCACGGCCGCGACGTCGAGTGGTCCGGCGTGGCACCGAGTTTGCCCGGTATCGAGCGCCTTGAAAGTCATTTGCCCGAGATGTCGACAGGAGGGGAAGCCTTGCCTCCTGGTCACGATCGATATCCCCGGCGACGACCGTGAAGTGCACGGCCTCTGCTGGACCCACCGACTGCGGCTGCTCGCCAGGGGCGAGGATGATCCCTCGGCGACCGATCCCGGGCCGCGCTGAGCCATGCTCCTGACCGGCCGATTCCGACGCATCTCGCTGTGGCTCTGGAGCACCCCGACGAGCGGCCCACTCCAGGTGTTCGTGCGGCCCGACCGGCCCGCGCTGGTGGAGCGGATGCAGCGGCTTTTCGCGGAGGACTCCGGCGAGGTCGAGGTGATGCTGGACCGGCGACGCCGCGAGCGACGGAGCGCGACGATGTCGCACCAGCCGGAGCGCCGGCGCGCAGATCGGCGCCGGCCGCGCGTCCCCCGGCGGGTCCCGACCGCGGCGGTGGCGATCGGCCACCCGTCGCGGCCCGGGCTGGACTACACTCCACTCAATCGTACGAAAGGAGCGGATCGGATGATGAGCGTCGAGTCCAAGCAGGTGCGCGATGGCGACGAAGTGCGGCGCTGGCTCGAGGCCGGGCAAACGCAGCTGGCCTCGTTGCTGGAATTGCTGCACGAGCATGAGCGCCTTCGCGAGCGGGTGGAGGCCTCCGAGCGCGAGAACGAGCGGTTGCGCGGCGTGACCTACGAGAACGAGCAGCTGCGCAACCGGCTCGAGACGTCTGAGCGCCAGGCCGAGCACCTGCGCCAGAGCATGAGCGAGCTGCGGGGTGAGAACGAGCGGCACCAGAAGGAGCGGGAAGACGCGGCGGAGCGGCTCAACCACCTGGTCAACGAGATCGCGCAACGGCTGCGCCCGGGCGGCGGGGCGCCGCGTTCCTGAGCCGGCGACCGGGGCCGTCGTCGGTCGACGTCTCCCTCTGGTGAGGATCGCAACGCCAATTTTTGTCCGCTCTCTGGCGCGCGGTGCGCGTCAGAGAGCGGGCATGCGCGAGAGTTCGGCGGTTTTGTGGGCAAGTTCGCCCTGGCACTGGCGTTGCACTCTTCACCAGCCTGACTGCCCCGCGCAGAACTTTCCCTATGAACGAACCCGTGCTCGAGACCGAAGAGAAGCCTCGCGTGCTCCTGGTGGACGACGAGGAGGGAGTGCGCATGAGCTTGCGTGCGTTGCTCGATCGCGAGTACCGGATCTCGAGCGTGGCGAGCGGCGAAGCGGCGGTCGAGGAACTGCCGCGCTTCCGGCCCGACCTGGTGCTCCTCGACGTGAAGCTCCTGCCCAGCATGAGCGGGCTCGACACGCTCCAGCACATCAAGAGCTTCGACGAGCGGATCGAGGTCGTGATGATCACCGCCTTCGCCTCCCTCGTCACCCTCAACGAGGCCTTGCGCCGCGGGGCGTTCGGCTACCTGATCAAGCCGTTCCCGCGGCGAGACCTGGCCCTGATGGTGCGCGATGCGCTGGCCCGCCGCAACGGCCGGGTCGACGGGGCGTGACCGAATATATCCGGTCGTTGACAGAAGCGCGCGGGGCGGTGAGAATTTCCCGGTACGTGCCCGGGCCGGGACCGAGGGCCGCCGGGATCCGAGCGTGGTGTCTCTCACCGGGAGGACGTCATCCATGAGTCTCACGAGTCAAGTCGAGAAGTGGGTGGATGAGGTCGCCGCGCTGACCGGCCCCGCGAGGATCACCTGGGCCGACGGGTCGAAGGCGGAGTACGACCGCCTCGTCGACGACATGCTGCGCGACGGCACCCTGCTCCCGCTGAACTCGCGGACCTATCCGAACTGCTACCTGCATCGCAGCCATCCCTCCGACGTGGCGCGCACCGAGCAGCTGACCTTCATCTGCACGCCCACGCGCGAGGAGGCCGGGCCGACCAACAACTGGATGGCCCCCGCGGAGGGCAAGGAGCGGCTCAAGGGGCTCTTCCGCGGCAGCATGCACGGCCGCCCGATGTGGGTGATCCCGTACCTCATGGGTCCCGCCGGCTCCGCGATGAGCCGGGTCGGGGTGATGGTCACCGACAGCGCCTACGTGGTGGCGAGCATGCACATCATGACCCGCGTGGGCGCGGTGGCCCTCGAGCACATGCGCGACGGCGACGACTTCATCCGCGGCCTGCACTCCCTCGGCGATCTCTCGCCGGACCGGCGTTTCATCATGCACTTCCCGGAGGAGCGGCTGATCTGGAGCGTGGGCTCGGGCTACGGGGGCAACGCGCTGCTCGGCAAGAAGTGCCACGCCCTCCGCATCGCGTCCCACCAGGCACGGACGGAAGGCTGGATGGCCGAGCACATGCTGATCCTCGGCCTCGAGGATCCCGAGGGCCGGATCACCTATCTCGCGGCCGCGATGCCGAGTGCCTCCGGCAAGACCAACCTGGCGATGGTGGTGTCGAGCCTCCCAGGCTACCGGGTGTGGACGGTCGGCGACGACATCGCCTGGATCCACGTGGACAAGCACGGCCAGCTGCGCGCCACGAATCCGGAGCGCGGCTTCTTCGGGGTGGCGCCCAACACGAGCGCCAAGACGAATCCGAACGGGGCGGCCATGGTGCGCTCGAACACCATCTTCACCAACGTGGCCCTCACTCCGTCCAACGAGCCATGGTGGGAGGGGATGGGGCCGGAGCCGCCCGCCGGCTTGCTCGACTGGCAGGGTAAGCCGTGGACCCCGGGATCGGGCCCGGCCGCGCATCCCAACTCGCGCTTCACGGTACCCGCGCAGCAGTGCCCCTCCATCGCACCCAACTGGGAGGATCCCGAGGGCGTGCCGCTCTCCGGGTTCATCTTCGGCTCGCGCCGCGCGCGGGTGGTGCCGCTGGTCTTCGAGGCGTTCGACTGGGATCACGGCGTCTTCCTGGGTTCCGCGATGGGCACCGAGACGACCGCGGCCATCACCGGCCAGGTTGGCGTGGTGCGACGCGATCCGATGGCCATGATCCCGTTCTGCGGCTACAACATGGCCGACTACTTCGCGCACTGGCTGTCCTTCGGTCCGAAGCTCAAGAATCCGCCCAAGATCTTCCGGGTGAACTGGTTCCGCCGCGGCGGTGACGGCCGGTTCCTGTGGCCCGGCTACGGCGAGAACGTGCGGATCCTGAAGTGGATCGTCGAGCGGATCCGGGGCGGCGGGAGGGCGGTCGAGACGCCGATCGGCCACGTGCCGGCGCCGGGAAGTCTCGACGAGGCGGGGCTGTCGCTGGCTCCGGGCGCGCTGGACGCCGCGCTGCACGTCGACCGGGAGGAGTGGCGCGAGGCGCTCGGCGAGCTGCGCGAGTTCTACGAGCAGTTCGGCGAGCGCATGCCGCCGGCGATCTGGAAGGCGCACGCCGAGACGGCGCGGCGCTTCGGACTCTGAGCCGGACGTGGCGAGCCATATGAGTCGAGCCGGAGCGCGGCGGGCCCTCGCCGGGCTCGGACTCATGGCGGCCGGACTCTCCGGGTGTGCGAGCAGCGATGCCGACTTCCCGCCTCCGCAGCCGCCCGCCGCGGCGCAGCACTTCAAGGCGACCGCGCCCGGCCAGTTTCCGATCGACGTGTACTTCACGGCCTGGGGTGAGGGCTACGTGATCTACGCGCCGGGTCAGGCGCCGATCTACCTCATCTCCGACAAGCAGGGCGGGTTCATCATCCAGCGTCCCGGCGAGTCCGCCGCCTTCGTCACGCGACGGAAGGACGACAGCGGGTGGAACATCCTGAGGGCCGATGCGCCGGCCACCATGTTCCTGAAGAACCCGGCCGGCGACGGGTGGATCCTCCAGCCCCCCGGTGAGCTCCCGACCCTGATCGTGCCCCTGCCTCAGTAGCGCACTGTTCCCCAGCTGACACCGTTCGTCCCGCCAACGTATCGCGCTGGTTCCCTGTCCCTGGCTCACCTTGAATACATCCTTACTTTCGATATGTTGACCCGCACTTCCCGGTGGCAGGGTGATTGCTCTCGTGTGGATCGCTTTCCACAACGCCAGCAGCCACCAGGAGGCCGCGATGTTCGGATGCAAAGGTGCCACGGGCCACCTCGCCCGGCCTCCGAGGACCGAGGCCCCCCGCCTCGGGGCGCAGGCGTAGCGGTCCCATGTGGCCCCGGAGTCGCCACGCCGCCGTCGCCAGCCGCAAGAAGCTCACCGCCTTCCTCGACGAGGGCTCCGACATCGAGGGCAAGTACACGTTCACCGGCACCGTCCTCCTCAACGGGAAGTTCCAGGGCGAGATCGCGTCGCCCGACACCCTGATCATCGGGGAGCGCGGCGTGGTAAACGCGAGCGTTCGGGCCGGTACGCTCGTGGTCAACGGGGAGCTGGTCGGCAACATCTACGCGAGCGAGCGCGTGGAGCTCACCAGCAAGGCCCGCGTCCACGGTGACATCGAGGCCCCGGTCCTCGTGCTCGAGGAAGGCGGCACGTTCGAGGGCCACTGCCGCATGCCCAAGCCGGACGCCGCGGTGATGCCGCCCAAGCGCTCATGAGCCAGCCGCGCGGCGGCTTCACCCTGGTCCTGGTGCACGGCGGCGGGAGCCGCATGCTCCACGTGGGGTGCCCGCGCTGGCTCCTCTGGGGGACGTTCTGGGCAGTGACCGCGTTCGTGGCCCTGCTCACCGGAACGTGGTGGGACTACTTCGCGCTGAAGCGGGCCCAGATCCAGGCGGCCGGCGTCGAGCGCCGGGTGGAGGAGCAGCGGGTGATGCTCGACTCGGTCGAGCAGCGGGTGGCCGACCTCAACCGCGAGGTGGGGGGCTGGCAGGCCGCGCACCTGCGGGTGTGGAGCACCTTCGGACCGGCCCCCGGGAGCAGCGCCAAGGGAACGGGCATGGGCGGTGCGATGGCGGTGCTTCCGCTCGTCTTCGCCAGCGAGACGCCGGCCCTGCCGCAGGCCCTGGCGCTCCTGTCGAGCAGCGTGGGCGAGAGCGGGCAGAGCCTCCGCGCCCTCGGACGCTTCATGGAGAGCACTCGCCCCATGCTCCTGTCGTTGCCCCTGCGCTGGCCGGTCCGCGGTCCGCTCAACTCCCGGTTCGGCATGCGCACGTCCCCCTGGACCGGCGAGCAGGAGTTCCACCACGGCCTCGACATCAGCGCGAACCGGGGGACCGCGGTCCTGGCCCCGGCGTCCGGCGCCGTGTACTTCGCGGGTAACAGTGGGGAGTACGGGAACACCGTCATTCTCGACCACGGCCATGATCTGCGCTCGCTCTACGGGCACCTCCAGGAGATCCGCGTAAAGCACGGCGAGCGCATCGAGCGCGGCCAAGTCATCGCGCTCACCGGGAACACCGGCCGCACCTCCGGCCCGCACCTCCACTACGAGATCCAGATCCACGGTCAGGCGGTGGATCCCCGCCAGTTTCTCTGGGACTAGCCTAGCCGCTCCCGCCCCGGGGCCTCGCCCCGGCCCCGCAGTTGTGTTGTGATCCTCCTCACCGGGCGTCACTCGAATTACCGAGGAGGACTCGCATGCCGTCGCTCTCCGCGAAGGAGCTCACGACCGATCTGCTGATCCGCTACGGCTTCCAGATCCTGGGCGCGCTCGTCGTCCTGGGGGCGGGACTGCTCCTGGCCCGCTACGTGGGAGACCTGACCGGGCGCTGGCTCGAGCGGCGCTCGCTCGAGCCGCCGGTGCGCAGCCTCATGGTGAAGACGGTGCGGGTGGTGGTGCTGATCTTCACCCTCGTGGTTGCCCTCGACAAGTTCGGCTTCCAGGTGGCCCCCCTGGTCGCGGGCATCGGGGTGGCCGGCCTCGGCGTCGGCATCGCCCTGCAGGGCGTGCTGGGCAATCTGGTGGCGGGGCTCAGCATCATCCTCACCAAGCCCTTCCGGGTGGGCGAGTGGATCTCGATCGTGGGGGTCTACGGGCAGGTGAGCAGCATCGAGCTGTTCGCGACGACGCTGCTGCACCCGGACCAGTCGCGCGTGATCATCCCCAACCGGAAGATCGTCGGTGAGATCCTCCACAACCACGGGACGATCAGACAGCTCGAGCTGACGGTCGGCGTGAGCTACGCGACCGATCTGCCGAAGGCCCTGGCCGCGGCCCGCGAGACGCTCCTGGCGAACTCGCGGGTGCTCAAGACGCCTGCACCGATGGTAGGTATCGCGAGCCTGGGAGATTCGGCCATCAACCTGGGGCTGGGGCCCTGGGTCGCGGTGCCGGACTACGCCGCCGCGCAGGGCGAGCTGTACCAGTCGGTCGTCGAGCGCTTCCGGGCCGCGGGGATCGAGATGCCGTTCCCCCAGCGAGAGGTCCGCCTGCTCGGCGCCGCCTGATCGTCGGGCGCGCGAACCCGGAGGTCGGTCGCCCGTGTCAAAGGTGCAGACGCGGGCAAGTCGATCGCTCGGGGGAGGGCGCGCATGGCAGACCAGCCGTTGAGGGGACAGAGGGCGCTCGTGACCGGCGCCAGCTCCGGGATCGGGCTCGGGGTGGCCCAGGCCCTGGGAGCCGCGGGGGCCGACGTGGTGGTCAACTACGTCTCGGCACCCGACGCGGCGGCGGAGGTGGCGGAGGAGATCCGGGCCGGCGGCAGCCGGGCGCTCGCCATCCGGGCCGACGTCTCGCGCGAGGACCAGGTGCAGGCCATGTTCCGGGAGATGCTCGCCGCCTGGGGCACCATCGACATCCTGGTCAACAACGCGGGGCTGCAGAAGGACGCGGCGTTCGGTGAGATGACGCTCGAGCAGTGGAACACCGTGATCGGGGTGAACCTGACCGGGATGTTCCTCTGCGCGCGGGAGGCGGTACGCGAGATGACGCGTCGCGGGCCGTGCCCCGAGGTCTCCCGCGCCGTCGGCAAGATCATCTGCATCTCGTCGGTGCACGAGGTGATCCCGTGGGCCGGCCACGCCAACTACGCGGCCTCGAAGGGTGGCGTGAAGCTCTTCATGCAGACCCTCGCCCAGGAGCTCGCTCCGGCGCGCATCCGGGTGAACTCGATCGCGCCGGGGGCCATCCAGACCCCGATCAACCGGGACGCGTGGGAGACTCCGCAGGCCCTCAAGTCGCTCCTGAACCTCATCCCGTACGGGCGGATCGGTCAGCCGGAGGACGTCGGCCGGGTGGCGGTGTTCCTCGCCTCCGACGACGCCGACTACATCAACGGCCAGACCATCTTCGTGGACGGCGGGATGACCCTCTATCCCGAGTTCGCGCGCGGCGGATAGAGCCATGCACTACGACATCGCGATCATCGGAACCGGCGCGGGGGGCGGCACCCTGCTGCACGCCCTGGCCGGCCGCGGCAAGCGCATCCTGGTGCTGGAACGCGGCGACTACGTGCCGCGCGAAAAGGCGAACTGGAATACCCGCGCGGTGAACGTCGAGGGGCGCTATCAGACCAAGGAGACGTGGCGCGACCGCGGGGGCCGGCCGCTCCACCCCCACACAACTACTACGTGGGCGGCAACACCAAGTTCTACGGGGCCGCGCTCTTCCGCCTCCGCCGCGAGGACTTCGGCGAGATCAAGCACTGGGGCGGGATATCGCCCGCGTGGCCGATCGAATACGAGGACCTCGAGCCCTACTACACCGCGGCGGAACGGCTCTATCACGTGCACGGCGAGCGGGGAGTGGACCCGACGGACCCGCCCGCGAGCGCGCCGTACCCGCACCCGCCGGTGAGCCACGAGCCGCGCATCCAGCGGCTGCACGATGACTGGGCCCGGCTCGGCCTTCGCCCCTTCCACGTGCCGCTCGGGATCATGCTCGACGAGGCCGACCCGCGGGGCAGCCGCTGCATCCGCTGCGAGACCTGCGACGGCCACCCGTGTCTGGTCGGGGCCAAGTCGGACGCCCAGGTGGTCTGCGTCGACCCCGCGCTCCGGGATCCGAACCCGACCCTGCTCACCAACGCCCACGTCACGAAGCTCGAGACCGGCGCGTCCGGGCGGGAGGTGACCCGCCTGGTCGTGAAGCGAGGGGACGCGACCGAGACGTACTCGGCGGACGTGGTGGTGGTCTCGGCGGGGGCCATCAACTTGGCGGCGCTGCTGCTACGCTCGGCGAGCGACCGGCATGGTCGCTCGACCTGATGGCCAAGCACTCGATGGACTTCTGGCTGACGTCCGAGGACCTGCCGGACCCGGACAACCGGGTGACGCTCGATCGCGACGGCAACATCGTGCTGGCCTACCGGCCGAACAACGAGACCGCGCACGAGCGCCTGACCG
>WNFF01000409.1_pt1 | contig 51897 bp, 52 predicted proteins | sample 5400441 | NCBI WGS metagenome assembly WNFF01 (sample SAMN13153345, study PRJNA577476) | soil metagenome | isolation source: 120 cm saprolite under Douglas fir tree site 2 hole 3 replicate 1 | place: USA:California | collected 2015-04-18 | reverse complement strand
AGCTACATGCCCTACTACAACGGCGTACGGTTGCACTCTGGGATCGGCTACTCTTCACCCGTCGCCTATGAGGCGCGGACGAGGTGACCGAACCCGTGTGTCTACAAAACCGAGGGAAGATCCCTCGCCCTTCATTTCGTCCGCGGGCATCCATAGAGCAGAACGCGGCAGGCTCAGGTCTGACGGCACTGCCTGCTGCCGACCCATCAAACCGAACGGTTTCGCACAACGTCCAGACCGTAGAGCGGTTGCGAGTATGGGAAGGATTTCCGTCCGTTGCGATCTACTTGGGACGGGTTCGCCAGGGTTTTGCTGTTCTGCAATGCCTATCCGCGTATCAGCACGGGCAACATCGCTCCCGCAGCGACTAATCCCCAATCAGATCCGCCGAGTGGGGCAGTCTTGAGGAGACGCTGGAAGGGTCTTATCGTGACTGCCGCCACGCCGAGCCCCAAGGTCGCGGCGATCGCCCCGAGCATGGACGGACTCTCGGAGAGGCTACTCCACCCCGCCCGCGCATCCGATCGGCAAGTGATCGCGTGCAGAAGCTGCGCTGCGGTGAGGGTGGAGAAGGCAACGGTCGAGCTGCGACTTCCGATGCCATGCCGGCCGAGCGCCGCGACGTAGCTTGCCAATGTTCCCGCGGACAAGACGGCCCCGTCGGCAGCGATGCGGCGCAGGGCGGCTAGAGAGAGGACCGAACGTTGGCGCCCGGTGTCCTCGTCCATCACGGCCGCCTCGGGCGGCTCACCGGCTAGCGCCAAAGCCGGGAGGACATCGGACAAGAGATTCATCCACAAAAACTGGATGGGACTGAGTGGACGAGCGATCCCACCCGTCAAGGCCGCGAGCGTGACCAGGATCTCACTCAGATTTGTCGAGAGCAGGAAGCGGACGGCTTTTCTCGTGTTGGCGTGCGTCGTTCGCCCTTCGGCGATAGCACCCAGAAGCGAGGCGAAATCATCGTCGGCGAGCACGATGTCGGCAACATCACGTGCGACGGCGGTGCCGGTGGCGCCGATTGCGATGCCGATGTCGGCCGCACGCAGCGCCGGCGCGTCATTAATACCATCGCCAGCCATCGCCACAACGTCGCCACCCTGTTGGAGCGCGCGAACGATATGGTGTTTTTGGGTCGGCGACGCACGGGCGAACACATCGACACGCTGCAGGACGCTTCTCAGGCGGCCCGGATCCAGTCCTCGCAGTCGCGAGGCGTCCAGTATGCCGGGCGACCCGGTCGGACCGAGCTGTGCTTCTCGTGCGACGCTCGCCGCCGTCAGCGGCTGATCTCCGGTCAACATTACGACTCGGATTCCGGCCCGCCGGCAGGCGGTGAGCGCCTCGGTGACTCCCGCACGGATGGGATCGGCGAGCCCCACCAGGCCGATCCACGCCAACCGCCCACTTCCGGCACTCTCGGCCTCGGACTTCCAGGCGAGGCCGAGTACCCGCATTCCTGCTGCCGCCATGCGCGCATTGTTTCGGGCGATCTCCCGCCGCGCCCTCTCCGTCAGTCGGACGGACCAACCACCCGCATCGAGCGTCGTCGACAGACGCAGCACTTCTTCCGGCGCCCCCTTGACGGCGACAAAGCGCCCGCCGTCCTTACCTTCGTGCACCGTGGCCATCCAGTTGCGACGCTCGCCACGCGGCTCGATCCAGAGCAGCGGGTACCGCGCTCGGACAACCCGATACGCGAGACCGGCTTCCTGCGCGGCCCTCAGGAGCGCGAGTTCAGTGGGGCTACCGGACGGTACCGGATCGAGAATGGCTTCATTGCATAGAACGGAGATTTCGAGAGCCCGCCACCGCAAGATCTCGCCTGACGCGCCGGCCGGCACCTCCTCGAGGCCGGTCCGTCTCTGGGCTGACACAGCGCGCGGTCGGTTCCGCGTCTTCCACCCGAGCCGCCATTCATGCACGTGCATCCGGCCGTTGGTAATCGTGCCCGTCTTGTCCACGCATACGACCGTCACCGTTCCGAGCCTCTGGACGCTGTCGAGCTGCCGTACGAAGACGCCGCCCCGACGGAGGCGCTGCATTCCGAAAGTGCAGGCGGCGGTGGTGACGGTCGGAAGCCCCTCCGGCACCGTAGCTACGGCGAGCGCGATGGCTGTCCGTAGCATCTCGAGGGAGCCGACGCCGCGCAGCAGGCCCAGGGCGAGCGCCAGTGCGGAAAGGCTCAGGGACAGCGCGACCAGGCGTCCGCCGATCCGGTCGAGATCGCGGGCGAGCGCGGATCCCCGGTAGGCCGGTCGGTCGACCAGCGTCCGGATCTTTCCCAGTTCGGTCCTGCTTCCGGTAGCCGTCACGAGGGCGGTGCCGTGGCCGTGACTCACCACCGTGCCCGCATAGACCATGTTTATCCGATCGCCGATCGGGGCGGTCGCCGGGCGCGTCCCTTCGCCAGCCTTCTCCACGGGCAGGCTTTCTCCCGTCAGCATCGATTCGTTCACGATGAGCCGATCTGCGGCCAGGACTCTGGCATCGGCGCTGACCTGCGATCCCGCGGTCAAGATCAGCAGGTCTCCGGGCACGAGCTCGGCCACGTCGATCGTCATATCGTGGCCGTCACGCCGCACGATGGCGTGTGGCGTCACGAGCGATCCCAGCGACGCGATCGAACGCTGCGCCCGGGCTTCCATGAAGGTCCCGATTGCCGAATTGAGCGCCACGACGGTCAGGATGACTCCCGCTTCGAGCAGCCCCCCCGTCGCCAATGACAGGCCGGCGGCCACCGTCAGCATGAGGGCCGGCAACGAGAGCAGGTGGTCCACGACCATCCGCCATATTGGCCGGCCGTGCGGCGCGGCCATCCGATTGGGCCCGATGCGGGCGATCCGACTGGACGCCTGGTGCGACGACAAGCCGGAGGGAGACGTGTCAAGAAGCTGCACGGCCGATGCGATCTCCATCGCGTGGTACGGTCGTCGCTCGGCCCAGGACGGAGCGATCCCGGATGGCATCAGGTCGAGATATCGCCTCCGGCCGAGGTTGCGGAGGCGGCCGGCGAGTTCACGGAGACTTAGGCGCCGTTCGTCAAAGATTACCAATACGGTGCCGGTAAGGGGATTGGCGCGCACCGACCGGACGGGCGGAGAGGCGAGCATCCGTTCTTGAATGAAATCGCCCAGCTCGCGCTGTCCGCGCAGCCCTTCGACATAGAACCGCGCGCGGCCAGGAACGGCAATTGATCGAGGGACGATGCCGAGTGCGCGGGCGGTATCCTGGCCCGTTTCCCGGCCGGGACGTCGTTCGACTCCGTCCGCCGGGCGCTGGCGTCGTCTCTACGTCTCCTTGACGGTCTTGCGCTTCCGGGAGCGACGCGGGCGCACGTTGGGTTTGACCGACGCTGCTCCCGTGCTGGCCGCGCCGTCCCCCGGCATCATCCGTCTCATGGCCCGACTGGCAGCCGCCGAGATTCTTGCGACACTGTCGAGGCCGCCCTCGATTGCCGAGCGCGTCACGGCGACCAGGTCACCGCCGATCCTCTCCACCGCGCCGATGGAGCCTTGCACGGCGGAAGTTGCGGTCGACCCCACTTCGAGGGCAATGTCGCCGATGCCCTGGACGGCACCCGCCAAGATGTTGGTGACCCGACCTGCGTCGTCTGACCGCGACGACGCTCTCGATGACGGTGTCCGGCGGGTTGACTTGGGCATCGTGATTCCCCTAGCTGTCGCCTTGGGATGCGTCAGCGTCATGTCGGAACAGTTCGTAGGCATACCAGAATGCCGTGGACCACTCCAACGGCTTCGCGCGGCCTCGAACGATTTGGCCGATGCTCCAGCCGGCGAGCGACAGCGCTACGATCATCCGGACGTTCAGCTGGCGCGCTGTTCGGTCCGAGATCCGAAGATTGAGCGACGAGACCGCCCCCTTGACGATCTTGGACAGCGGGGTGGCCGGCACGATGTCGGCGGACTCTTCGGGATCCGCCTCGACCCCGGTGATAGATCGTATCTGATTCAGGAGCTGCTCGAGCGACACTTCACCCGGCCGGTACTGAATCAGAAGGCTTCGGGTGCGCGGGTCATAGCGGCACGACGTCACGCCATCGTGTGCACGTAAGTGCTTCTCGAGGTCGCGGGGCTCCGAGTCGGCGGGAAGGCGAACCCGCAGACGCCCGGTAATATTGTGCACCACAGCAAGACGCGCCATTACCGAGCTCGCGGTTTACGCATTCGGAACCTCGCGGGCCGACTTCACCGGTTCCGGACGCTTGCGACGCTTCCGCTGAGGGTCGCTACCATTGCCCCCAGCTCGTGACGACGCGATGGCCGCGAGCCGCTGCATCCGAGCTTCAGCCAGGATGTCGTCCATCGCTTCCATGCGCTCTGCAAATAGGCGCTGTGCTTGCTCGATGGCGTCGAGCGCCGTTGCCGTGGCTTGGACAGCGAGGGGGCGCGCGGTCCTGGCCACCAAAGGCAAAACTCCCGCGATCGCCAGTCCCGCCAGGAACGAGGTGGTAGAAAACCGCATGTCCATCCTCCAGCCTTCACTTCGAGTGTCGGGCCTATCAACGGTGGACTTCCGAAGCAAGTACTCCGCGAAGCAAACTACTTGCCACTGGAGACCGGTGAAACGAGAAACTGGGCCCGATCCTCGCGTAGCTTGGGGAGGCGGAAATTCAGCTCGGCCATCCTCTCGGATTCGTATGCTCTCTTCATCTTCCGTCCAGAGTGCCAGCGGCGAGGGGCCCAGGCTCGTCGAGCCCCAGGCTCGCCATGCTGCCCATCATCCCTTCCAGGCGGAAATGGCTACCCGGTAGCCCTGGGACGGCGGCAACATGGCGAGCCATCCCGGCTACAGCATGTCCTTCCGCGCTTGCTTGGCCCGAGCTGCCCCTATCGCGGTCTTGACTTCCTTCTCTTCCTCGGGCGGCGGGAGCACGGCCGGCAGCCCGAGCGAGGCGATCCAGAGCTCGCGGCACCAACCGGTCGTGTGATAGAGGTGCTCGTCCTCCTGCTCCTCGACCCGCTCGTAGGCGTCCTTGAGGGCCTGCGCTTCCTCCCCCTTGAGCGCTTTGCTCGCCACCTGGATCAGCTCCCAGTTAAGATGATCCTTGGTCTCAGCTTCCACAACGCACTCGCACGCGACCAGCTCGGCGGCTTCGGGTGGACCGGCTTGGAGGGCCATTTCCATCGCTTTGACCAGCGATTCGCCGATATGCCGGACGATTGCCCGGCCCGGGGTCATCGCCCCCGGATCGAGCCCGACGGTCTCAAACAGCCCGCGCATGATCTCGATGTGGGTCTTGGTCTGCTCCAGGTATTCCTCCCACTCTTCCTTCAGTTCGTCATTCTGCACGCAGCGAAGGGCGGTCTCGTAGACCTGGCTGCCGCCCAGCTCGGTCTCGAGGCCCTGGTACAGCAGCTCCGTCAATTGCTCGCGCTTCATACTGGTAGCTCCTTCCCCTTGGGAGTTGTCGATCGGCCCTCGCGGTGTGAGGGGCGCTGGCCTAAGGAGCAAGGACTATGCCGGGGGCGAGTCACTCGGCACGGGGCTTGCCTCTCCCGCTATCCGATGACGACCTCCACTCCGGACGACGACCAGAAGGCCCTGCGCCAGAAGGTGCGTGCGGCCCTTGCCGCCGGCTCGCTTCCGTTGGGCCGGCTTGCGGCAGTCGTGAGGCGCGGCACGGGGCGACGGTGCTTGATCTGCGGCCGACTGACTGCACCCAGTGAGCTAGAGCATGAAGTCCAGGTCGACGACCGAGGCGGCGCGGTCATCGTCCATGAGCCGTGTCATCGACTCTGGCGAGTCGAGACGGCCGCCGTGACCGCCAAGGTCAACCCGCAGAAGCCCGGATAGGATGAAGATCACAACCGTCGTCCGGCGCGATCTGGTCGCCCGGATCATCGTGGTGGAATGTCCCAACTGCGGCGGGCCGCTCGCGCTCCGGCCCTCCGTCATCACCAACCTGGAAGACGGAATCGACTGTATTGGCCGATGCGAGTACTGCGCCAGGACCTTGGAGATGACGGTGGCCGCCTTGGGCGGGCAGGTCTGGCCCGACCCGGCGTGAGTGGAGGGGTTCCCAGCATGAAGGCTGGACGTGGCCGATGATGTGATCGAGAGTGAAGTGCGGCAGCGGCTTCGAGATCATCAGGGCCGGGCCTTCTGCGCGCGTTGTGTGGCGCGGGAACTCCCAGCCGACGCGCCGCTCATCCGGGCGGCACTAGAGGTGCTGGCGACGCGGCAGATCTGCTCCCGTGGCCCGTCCGCCTGCGGGACTGTCGGCCTCAGCTATGGATGGTCGGTTGGTCGTCTAGACGAGCCGGCATGATCTTGGTGATCCATGGGAACGATGCCACGGAGGAGGGAAACAATGGCTGACGTCACATGCCCGTTGACTCGTGAAGATCTCGCAGCCTTACTCGCCGATGGGGCGCTGCCGGCCGAGCTTCGCGTCGCCCTTCAAGATCCAGCCCGAACCATCGAACTCGGGCACGGCTACGAGATGGAGCTGCTGGAAACAGAGGCAAGGTCGCTGCTGGCTCACGCGGCGAGTCACGACTTACGAGTCGCGGCAGCCCTCCAAGAGGAGCTGGCCGGCTACGAGCAGCGCAAGCGGGAAGGCGGGCGCTCGGCGTAGGCTCGCCCATGGTCCGCCCTCGCTGGCCCGGTGAGCCTACGCACGACTGCCCCGCTGTGGCCGGATCGTCGGGCCGCTCCACATGCGCACCGAGAATTTGAGACATGGGGGCTAGGAGTCTTACCAGGTGGTCAGCTACGTGAACTGGTGCGGCCACGCGCAGGCGGATGGGGGCTGCCAGTTCGCGCCGGTGCTGGGGGAGGCGAGGTAGCCGGGTGGACGATCTCGCCCGCAGCCGGCTGGCCCGAGACGACCGACCAAGATAGGCTGACCGACTATCTTCGTCTCATCGTTCTGGCCCTATCGTCGAATGCCCAATAATTCAGCGTCGTCAATTCAGCGTCGTCGACGAGCGGCACGCCGATTGCTCAGGCCTTCGAGTATGGGCGTGATGATCGGTCCTCTGCTGGAGCGTGGGACACGCCCGGTGCTGGGTCGGAATCACGAGCGTCTATCTGCCCCAGGGCATGACGTACGACTTAGCGATCGGCACGCTTGTCCGAGTCGTGTATAGGGAGCGCGATGGGCGGCGGATGGTCGAGACCATCCGGCCCTTGCCCGAGGAGCGTCTGGTTTGGCCCCGCTCGCCCTAGGAGGCGCCGACCGCGTAGAAGCGACCCGAGAGCGCCGGCCGCGCTTGTGAGCGATGCTCCTCCGCTACCTCAAGCGGGCCCGGTCGCGGTCGCTGATCTGGCCGCCCTCGTGGGGCCCGCACGGTCCGCCAGATATGCCCGAGCTACGACGAGAGGGCATCTTGACGGGCGTCCGCTCGATCGGTAACCGCCTAGCGGTGACCGTCCGATTCAAGGGCCACGACTACGTGACCTTGCTGGAAGAGTGGAAGCCCCCGCCGACGGTCGAGCAAGTCCTTGCCGCCCCTGACAGCTGCCGTCGGCCAGTCACTCCGGCCGTCGCAGGCGTCGACGTGGGCAGTCATCTGCCCCTGGTGGCTTAGCCCGATTCCGGCGACGACCCCGTCCCCACACAGCCGGCCCACATCATCGGCATACTGGACGCGGTCGAGGAGGGCCACCTAGTCGTCGCCAGTCTGCGGGTGGCCTTGGGCCCTGGAGTATCGGTTTCCGAGGACGGGGTCTGGGTGGTGCCTTGCGCCTCTTCGGCTCACTCCTGAAGGACCGGGGGGCACAGAGCCCGGACGGTGAGGCTTCGTCAAACAGCCGCCCTTGACGCAGGAGACCCTCGCCTTGGCCCCCAGAGGTCTAGGGTGCACGCATTCGGCTCAGGCTTCCGGTCAGCCGCGGTCAGGGTGAGCCGGTAGGAATTGGACCGATCGTGTTGGTGATCGCGCCGATCGCCTAGCTGTTTGTCGTCACCATTGTTTGAGCTTTTGCAACGCCACGCCCCACTGAGCGTTGCAGACCCAAATACTTAGTGTTTTCATCCCAGTTGAAGTGGCGACAAATCCAGAATCGCGATCCGCTTGCTGGCTCGGCGAGCAGTTGCCTGCCGACCGACCCGATCGTCCCCTCTCTGCTCGTCCGTTAGTTAGAATGGACTCAGGAGGCAGCACTGGACGCGTGCCCATTTCCCTCCCTCTTCGTCTCCATTGTGGTCACCGCCCTCAACATGTCTGCCGGGACGACCGGTTTAACGAGGTGCACGTCAAATCCCGCGTCACGTACCCGGCGATGATCCTCGGGTTGACCGTAGCCGGTTAACGCCACCAACCGAATACGGTCGCCCAAAGCCTCACGAAGGCGCCGGCCCACTTCATAGCCGTCCAGACCGGGTAGGCCGATATCCACGATGACGGCATCTGGATGATCCGCCAGGGCCATCTGGATGCCCGTCTCGCCATTCGACGCCGCGGAGACAGTTTGCCCGAGAAGCTCGAGGCCGAGACGGGCCATGTCCCGCGAGTCCGGATTGTCCTCGATGACCAGAACCCGCAATGATACCGCGCTTCTAGGCGCCTGCGTCTTCGCCTCCTCGTAGACTGCCGCCTTCGTCAACGGCAGGCGGACGATAAACTCGCTACCGCAACCCGCCCCTTCGCTGACTGCTTCAACGGTGCCACCGTGCAGATTCACGAGGCGGCGTACCAGCGTCAGGCCAATACCCAGGCCGCCGGCGGAGCGACCCGGTGACGACTGGACCTGCCAGAATAGATCAAAGATGCGCTCCCGTATCTGAGGTTCGAGACCGATCCCAGTGTCCCGCACGCGCATCTCTGCGACCTGTCCAACCTGCTGAAGGCTAACGGAGATGTGACCGCCCGCGGCCGTCCACTTTCTGGCGTTGTCAAGGAGGTTGCCGATCGTTTGCACGAGTCGCGTGCGATCGCCCTCCACCGCGATGATCTCTCGGGGGAGCGACACGGTGAGCGATATCCCCGCACGTTCGATCCTAGATCGATGATCCTCGGACGCCGTGGACACGACGTCGGCAAGGTCGAGGGGTCGCTGCTGAAGGTCGATCTTCCCCTGCCCCACGCGCGCCAGATCAAGCAGGTCTTCGAGAAGTTTGCCGAGATGGTGCGCCTGGCGGCGAATGGTCTCCCGTATCTTTATTGGCCCCGGCTCCGAGGAGCCGGTCTGATCCAGCACATCGACCCCGTTGAGGATCACGCCGAGCGGATTGCGGAGTTCGTGCGCGAGCATACTCAGGAACTGATCCTTCGCGCGGTTGGCCGCCTCCGCTTCGGCACGCGCGGCCTCCTCCCTGGCAAACATGGCCTCTCGTGTCGCCTTGCGCTTCTGTTCGGTCAGGTCCGTTACTATCAGACAGATGTGGGAAGGAGTCCCGCCAAACTCGCTGGCGGTAATATGGGCCGGTACCTCTGTCCCATCGGATGCTCGCAGCACGGCCTCGAGGCTTCCCGCGCCCTCCGCTAGCAGCTTTCCAAGACCCGGTTCGTCGGGGGCGGCGACGAACGCAGCCATCGGATGTCCGATGATCCCTTCCAGTGGCACCCGGACCATGTCCTCAAAACCGCGATTACAGTAGAAGATGCCGCCGTGTGGCGTGAGCACGACCGCGCCCTGTTGCATCTCCTCAACGATCGTCCGATACGGCTGGTCGGCATTAGTGACGGTATAAACCTGTGGGCCGACGGGTCCCTCGACGACAATCGCGTCCACGTCACCGCGAACATCGTCCAGTGCCTGTTGAGCGGCGCGCAGGCGGGGGCGTAACTCCTCGGCCTCATTGCGCCACTGGCCTCGCCCTTCAATTGCACTCATCCTTACCCTCCCAGCGCGACTCGCTCAGTGTCCAACGTGTTCGCGCCATTCGACATGTTTGACCGCATCTTGACGAGCGTCAGTATCTTGGTCGTTTCTGGGGAGAGCCGGGTCTTGATAGATGTCACCATTTCGAGATTGTACTGGCCGCCCAAGTACGCCTCGCACACCTTGTGGGTTCGGGGCGATTGCCTGCGCAGCCTGTCATGCAAAGGCGGCGGCTGAACCGGTCGTAACTCGGTTCGCATCATTGCGGCCCTTCGTGAGCGGCGCCTTCCCGTTCCGATCTGACTCCACCAGGCACCCTCCCTACCTTTTGGGGACGAGGTCCAGGCCGACGAGTACGCGTTCCGTATTTGAGAGATCACCGATGATTTTCTTCATTGGCGGAGGCAGCCGCCGTACCAGGGTCGGAATGGCCAGGATTTGATCCCCACTCGCCAGCTGAGGCTTCTTGAGAAGATCGATGACTTCGATGCTGTAGTTCCCGCCGAGGTGCTCTTCACACAGCTTCTTGAGATTCGCGAAGGCCGTGATGCTCTTAGGGGTCTGACCCGCTACGTACAAACGCAGGTTCCAGCGCTCAGCTCCCTTCCGCGCGGCCTGTGTCATCGGATCGTCCTCTTCACGGTGCGGTGTTGAGGAGACCGGCCAACGAGCTGCACTCCATGATCGGTAATTGTATAATGGGTAACTTCGTTGGAGTGCGGCATGCCGCGCGATTTGAGCACGTAGAGGCCGCGATGCCGTTGACCCTTCTCCTCGACGGCCCGCAACAGGATCCAGGTGTCCATGAGCGACGAGATGCCCATATCGGTCGTCTGCTCGTGCGCATCGCCGGCCGTAAGGCTCGAGAAAACCGCCGTGACATGGCTCGTCTTGAGATAGTCAATCAGTCGCAGCAGTGTGGCCTTCACAGCGTTCGTCGTGCCAACCGACATAAGGTCATTGATGGAATCCACGACGACCACCGCGGGTCTGACCTCTTCGATCGCGCCATGCATGGCCACGAGATGCTGCTCGAGGCCGAGGAGCGCGGGACGGGCCGCATGGAAATGGAGGAGGCCACTCTTCGTCCATGCCTCGAGATCGATCCCGATGGACCGCATATTGCGAATATATTGGCTGGGCGATTCTTCGAAGAGGAAGTACACGCAACGCTCGCCGCGACGACAGGCTGCGTCGACGAAGTGCGCAGCGAGACTGGACTTGCCCGTCCCGGCGCCCCCAGAGAGGAGAATGCTGCTTCCGCGATAGAAGCCCTGACTCCCGAGCATGGCATCGAGCGCATCCAGGCCGGTGGAGACTCGATCAAGCGGGGCCTCGTGCTGGAGGCCCAACGCCGTGATCGGGAGCACGCTGAGACCGCTCCGGCCGATCAAAAACGGGTACTCGTTGGTCCCATGGCTGGAGCCGCGGTACTTGACAATCCGGAGCCGCCGCGTGGAGACCTGGTCGTCTACTCGATGGTCCAACACAATGACGGCGTCGGACACGTACTCTTCGAGGCCGTGACGGGTGAGGGTTCCCTCGCCCTGCTCGCCGGTAATGACCGCGGTCACGCCCTGATCCTTCAGCCACCTGAAGAGGCGCGCCAGCTCCATGCGCAGGATGCCGGGATTGGAGAATCCCGTGAACAGCGCGTCGATGGTATCCAGGACAACCCGCTTGGCCCTGATCGACTTGATCGCGTGATCCAGCCGGATGAAGAGCCCCTCGAGATCGTATTCACCCGTCTCCTCGATCTCATGCCGATTGACGCGGACATAGTCGATAACGATCTTGCGTTGCGCGATGAGCGCCGCCAGATCGAAGCCGAGCGAGGCCACATCGGCGGTCAGGTCCTCGACGCTTTCCTCGAAGGTCATGAACACGCCGCGCTCACCAAACTCGGTGGCGCCGCGGACGAGGAACTCCGTGGCCAGGAGCGTCTTCCCGGACCCAGCAGCGCCGCAGACCAAGGTGGGCCGCCCTCTCGGCAGCCCTCCTCCCGTGATCTCATCGAGTCCCGTGATGCCTGTTGCGGCTTTCGCCAATACAGCATGACGTCCGCGAGTCACCAGTGGCTGTAACGCGGGGGCTTGCCGGCGTGCGGATTTTGGCTGCCGCAATGGTTTGTCCAAGAGGGTCAACTATCCTTCTGGCGTCGTCTCAATTTCAAGTCCTTATTAGTCTTATCGGCCAGGAAGTGGGGGGCCCGGTCACCACGTCGCCCACCATCATTCAGAGCGCCCCTGAGATTCCCCGGACTGATCATCGAGTCGTCACCCGGTAAATTGTTCTTGGTCGAGCGCCATTCTCCCGGCTCTATAGCGTTCGTCGACGGGCCTCTACAACGCCATGGTGTGACGGGTGTCGTTGAGGCCCTCCGTCAGCGTGCCGGTGAACTTGGCCCGCGGCGTCAACGGGTTCGCGACGTGACAAACGACATCCCAGTGCGGAGTCGATAGGGCATATCGATAGGGCACAAATGAAAACACATGCATTGTTCTAGGCCTGCCGCCCGGCACCGTGGACCCGCGCGGGCTGAACGGGACGTGAAGGCGGCGCACCGGCGGTTACGTTGGTCGTGTTCGAGCTACTGTTGGCGGGATAGCGGACTACCAGCCAGGGAAAACGCGGCCTCGGGGCGCTGTACGAACTCCCGAGTCAGGAAACGAACATTTTCATCGTGTCAGGCCGGCTGTCTCGTCTTCAAGCATCAACGGGAGCTCGCGGTATGGTGCACTTGGCGATGTCGGGCTATGGCGTTCGACTGCTGTCTGCCGACGGCGCTGATCTTTGCGCTTGTGAACTCCGAGCGCGCCGGGGGCGCTGGGCGGATTAGGGTCAGAAGCTGGTCTGCCTGCGGAAGCTTTCGGACGCCGGGCGGAAAGCTGGCAGGAGGTGCAGGGGCGCAGCTACGAGGGCTTTCGTCGCCAAGGACCAGGCGTCACCCTACTCGGGGCGGGCGCACGTTTCCTGCCTAAAAGTGGAGCCGTCCGGGTACCGCGTGCAGGAGCGGGGCTGGCCGACCACGAGTTAAGACTTTGAACCACGGACACCTTCCTACCGGGTCACCCGGTTCTCATCCGTTGAGACGGCAGCTCGCAACACGCGATACCCCAAGGGATCTGGTTCTGGCATGACCTCTGCCACAGCCCAACGCAGCTGCAGGCAGGCCGTCGTCGGGCATCGAGATATCGGTCACCAAGACGTGGGGCCGCAAAGTCCCGAGGATCTGCAAGGCCTCTTCGACCGACGCGGCAGTCATTACCAGCGCCCCGCAGTACTCCAGAGCGACGCGCAGCATGTCGCGCGAGTCGTCGGTGTCCTCCACGACCAGGACGTGAACGCCGTCAGAGGGCCATGGCTCAGGCGTGAGTCGGGGAGGGGCTGTCGGAGAACTTCGTGAGGGTCTTCTCTGCTGTTGTGCACATGCGTTGCCCCCTTGGGTCCAGCGCTCGGACCTCTTCAACCTAGCACTGGGCGGGCATTGCTTCAAGCACACGCAGCCGCGTGGAACCCCGCGTAGCACCCACCAGTAGCGGGAAGTATTGGACCTTGTGGGGTACCAACCGCCACACTCGGCCTTCGCCCAGAGAGGAACGCTTAACAAATCGCAGTCCATATGCTAGCCGCTCTGGTGTAAGTTCCTCGGGATGGACCGACGAACGTTTCTCGGGACCCTGGCCGCGAGGTGATCGAGTGATGGCTAGGCCGGCGAGCTGGCTCGTGGTCTGCTCGTGTGGTTGGACCCGGGGAAGCGTCGTCCGCTTGGGCGGCGAAGGCGATAAGCCGACTGCACGAGCGCATAGGACTCCCGGAAGTGAAGCATGCCGCCAGGGTTGAATCGCTTGACGGTCCCGAGCGTGGGTCGCAGCTCCCGCTACTCTAGTACGCTACACTGAGCGCACCGGGTACTACGGCCGCGCACGGCATCACGCCCGAAGGGGATGAGCCGCCCTCGAGAGGCTGCCCCTTCGGGTTCTTTGACCTTGCATAGCTTCTCCCACGCTGGTTTATCTCCCCTCCCTGGTCGGCCCCGCTCCGCCCAGACTGAGGTCCCGCCATGAGTACAGCGACCGTATTTTTCGGGGGCCTCGGAGCTTTCGTGGCGTTTGTCGACGACCACAAGCGATGTGGGGATCTGGACGGCGGCCTCGACAATGGTCACGTGTGGCTTGAGTGCTCGCGTGGTGCTCAGCTCAGTCACCCGGCCCGTAGTACTGGTGCGGAGTCGGACATAGCAGCACGTGGCTGAGCTGAAGGCGTGTCGGCTCACACCACGAGCGCCGAGAAGGACTCGACGCCCGTGTGCGTATTAGTCGGGTTGGGTTTACTTCTTGAGGCTACCTCCCCTGCGCCTCCGCCAAGCTAATCCCATCCCCGTCAACGTGCTGCCGAGCAGCAATAGCGTGGCGGGCTCTGGGGTAGGAGCAATGTCCACGCTGTTGCTGAAGTCGCTGATAAAGCCACCGACGCCGACGTCGATGTCTTTATGTAGGAACATGAAATCCACGGGGCTGGCGAAGAACGCGTTCAGAGTCTGCCCTGTGCCGGCGGTCAGCGCGGCCAGCCGATCGGCGGGCGCACAGGTGCCCGTTGGGGAGAACATCACGCGGCACGCCACTTCTCCGATCACGACCGGGCCCATGATGGCGTCATTCATGAGATCGATGCCCGTCAGCTTGATTCCGACGGGGGCCGTCACCGCGTAGCTCAACAGGACATCGCCCGGCCCCACGCCCGGGGTTGAGGACAACTGGTAGATCAGGTTGACGTTGGTAGGCGTGGCGGTTGAAGAGGAACCCAGGCCCACCGTAGCGGCGGTGAAGCCAGCGCTGCCGCTCACATTGAAGTTGGAGAACGTGAGCCCGCCGAAATCGCAGCCGGCCGTTGGCAGGACGGCGACATTGGTGACATTGAGGCAGCTGATTGCCTCGACCCCGGGCGGGGCAGTAGCCCAGCCGACTATCAGGAAAGCCAGCGAGAGAAGAAGAACCCTCTTACCCATAGAAACCTCCTGGTACCGCTAATCGACCGCTGGGCTCTAGGGCAATGCACATGCCAGGAAGCAAACCTGTTGGGCATTTCGAGAACCGGCAACCAGCCTAGGCGAATGGGAATCTTTGCCAGGTAGCGGGCCAGAGAGGTAGGCGTTTCTACTCGGTTGGATTCGGAGGCGTTACCTTTTACTTCCCGGCCATCTGCTGCCAGCAGTCCGCGAGGTCAGCGTCCAGCGCCGCCCTTTTGAAGTGGCGCGGGGATTCACGGCAGGTTCTCCTCTCTGCTAGACTCCCGGAATCGTCACATGCCTACCCCCTGGCCGCTCTTGGCACCTTCCTGTGAAAGGCATCCGACAGGAGAGAGTGAAGAAAGGCAGGAGAATCATCTATGAGCGGAGCCGAAGACCCGCGGCAAGCGATCCGTCAGAAGATACTCGCCGGCGATCTCCCGAAGGAGAACTGCCACATGACGTGGTATGGCCCGGGCACCGGCGGGGTCTGCGTGGCATGCCAGCGGCCTATCGAGGCCAACGAAGTCGAGGTCGAGTGCGACCTGCCGGGCGGCGGGACGATCCGGCTCCACCGTAGGTGTTACGACGTGTGGTCCGCGGAGTGGCCAACGTGCGATGCGTGAGCGCTCCTTGCCGCCCCGGCGGGCGTAGATTGTTCCCGTCGGGCGGATACTAACCTACCGAAGCATACCAGCTGGACCTTGCCGGCCCATAGCCAAGCCCCCGTTCTTTCAGCAACCCGACTGCTGGCACATGCGATGCATCATCCCGCGCCATCCTGCGGCGCTAGGAGCCGGGCCATCCCGTTGACCATCGTGGTCGCCGACGACACACCCGACTACCGGCAGATCGTCCGCGCGATTCTCGCATCCGTATCCGACACGATGAGCATTGTGGGCGAAGCTGAAAATGGCGACGAAGCGCTCGCCGTCGTGCGCCGCGAGCGCCCCGACATCGTGATCACTGACTTGATGATGCCCCTCCTCAATGGAATCGAGCTGACGAGACGCATCAGGCAAGAACTGCCGGAGACCAGGGTCGTCCTCATGAGCAACTACACCGAAGACGCCTACCGGCTTATGGCTTCCGACAGCGGCGCGGACGCCTTCGTGAGCAAGCAGGTAATCAACGACATGCTGCTCCCCGCGATCCGCGACGTCATCCGACGACGGCTTTCCGGGGGTAGCGGTCCGTTGCTACCGGGTAGGGGTGCATCGTTCGAAGATCTTCAAGGCGGAGGTTAGACATAGACCTCGCGGCCGCGAATGCTCTCGGCGGATCAGGTGATCGAATGATCGCTCGGCCCAGCTAGTTGGTGGTCTGTTCGTGCGGTTGGACGCGGGAAGTGAGGGAAAAGCCGAAGTGGCTAGATACCAAGCGCGTCTGTCTGTGCTCGCGTCAGCGGACCCGCGGGACCGAGTAGATCCGAGGCTTCGCCAGATTCTGCCAGGCGCGTTCGATCTCGGGAAATGGGTACGCGGGCTTGCCGAAGGAAATCGGTGAGCGCGTCAAGGCCTTGGCACGGGCATGCCTGTTCCGAAGCGGCCGCCCAGTGGTGCGAAGGCGATCCGGTATTCGGGCATCGACCGGATCGATCGGGCCCAGGTCTCGGGTGATGTGTAGAAATCCTACGGCCGGCTTTTCCATGGCACCCGGTCATCGGGGCGCCAATGACGGGACCCTGATGGAGACTTCGCGAATCGCAGGCGCAGATTCTCCATCCGGAAGCCTTTAGCCGCGAGGCGACCTCGAGTCCACAGCGCGGACAGGGGTGGGTCGGGATTCGGCGGCCCTGTTCGTCCGGCCAGTGGGGTGCGACCATGGAGCAGGGCGTCCCGGACGAAGCGCTCCTTCAATGCGCCGAATGCGCGAATTGGCATGGCCGAGGAGGCGCTCGCGGAGGACGCCTACCGTCGAGTTCGGTCCGTCGCCCTCTAGGGCGAGTGCCGCGAGAAGCCGGGCCCGATGCTCCCGCAGCTTGACAAGGCGAAGTTTCAGCCTCTCGTATGCCGCCCTCCTCATTTCACTATGTCCACTGAGGCCTCGCTAGGGATGGGCTACGACAGTAACGGCAGCTCGCCTGCGCCCGCGGCTTGCCAGCCTATCGCTCTTCTTCACTCATATTTGTTCTATGTAGAATCTTGTATGCGACATGCTGAGTAGCAGCTTGTTCAGCTTCAACTCGGGTCAGAAAACGCTCCCGATAGGGACAGGAATCGCAGGTGACGAGCCAGGCCTTCATCGTTGGTAGAGGCCTCTAGCATCGGCGTCTGTATCCTCACTCACCCCGGACGCAGAGCTATCGAGGCATGAGCATGTGGCCCGAGTCTGATGGCCGTCAGTGAGTAACCTTCGAAGCGCCTCCGCCGTTTGACGTGTTTGCGCTAGCTCGCGTCTCAGCGCGGCGTTCTCTCTGGCGAGGTCGAGCAGCTGGCGCAGCATACGTCTACGGCTTGCCTTTCGGGTCGGCGCTAGGGGCCGGCGGTTCGCACGGATACCCCGCCTTGTCCAAACCTCCCTCACGCGGGCACGGTACGTTTCGTCCCGGTACTGACGGGTGAACGGACTGAGCTGTCTCTGAATTCGGGGAACTGGTCCCTCGCAGCTCTTGCTCTGAAGCAGGCCGCTTGCAGGCCGACGCACCGACGAGGCAGATGCCCGCGAGTCCGACAACGATCCCTTCCTTAAACAATGGAGGTCGCCTCCCATGAGGGAAAATCTAGGAAGGTGATAAGAGCAAAGGATGTGCCGGTGGGCGACAGTCAGTATTCGGACCCCCCAGCCGCGATAGCCGTGTCGGACCGAGGAGGGCGGCCAGAGTTGCCGAGTATCAGCGACCGAGAGGGCAGGAAGGGCAGGTCCTTCAGGCGGCGAGATGTGACTTCCCGCCCCATGCCTGACATGCTCAGCGCCTTGCTGGCCGCGCTTCTCGAGGTATCGAGGTCAAAGGGCTTCGCCATGAGGCGCGGCCAGATGGCGCCATCTCCGCGGTGTGGTATCCGGACATCAGGAGGAGACCTTACTGGCTCTGCGGACGATATGGCTACACTTCCGGATGGTCCGAGGCCGCGCCGCTACGAGCTCGTCGCTGCGTGCCGGGTTACCGGGACAGCAACTTCCGACTGCGACGGTCTGACGCCATGCGTGAGAGCGGCCGTCGCTACCCGGCTGCTCGATCCTTCCGTCCCGCCCGGCGGGCCATGGTCTTCAGGTCCAGCGCCGTTGACGGGCTCGTATCGGCCTGGAGTGCCCGGCGCATCTGGGCAAGCGCCCTGGGGCGGTCGTTCGGCGTGCGGGCGGCGACGCAGTCCGCCGGCACGACGAGATCGTAGCCGCGCATGTAGGCGTCCTGGGCGGTAAAAAGGATGCAACTGTCGGCGAGGAGCCCGGTGAGGATCAGCGTTCGGGCCCGGAAGTGCTCAAGCAGCAACTCGAGGGCGGTCGAATAGAACGCCGAGTGCTTCGGCTTCAGCACGAAGTAATCGAGTCGGTCCGGCCGCAGCAGCCTGGTCACCGCGCGGCCCCGAGACGCGGCACGCAGGCAGTGGGCGATCAGAGCCCGGAAATCTGACCGCCTCCGCCCGAAATTGTCGTTCACGTACACGGTCGGGATTCGGGCACGCCGGACCCACTCCTTCAGCCGGCCGATCCGTTCGGCTACCGGGGACATATCCGCCAGCACCTGCCGGCCTCCCTCGAACGTGAACTCATTGATGGTGTCGATCACGAGCAGGACTAACGGGGACGAATCGGGAGCACTGCCATGCAGATCGCTGGCGCCCGAGCGCACCCTCATCCCACGAACGGCCGACCGCGCCGTGGATCGCGGATCCGTGGCAGCAGGAACCAGAGCCCGAGAAAGATCGCGAACAGCCCGCCCGCCAAGACCGGCGCTACCGCACTGTGAAGGATCACCCGGCTGACGAGATAGAAGTCCAAACAGACACCGACGGCGAGCGGCCACATGCTCCAGAGTAGCAATCGCGTCGACAGCCACACGAAGGTCTCGGTCACCTCGCGGGGGCCGGCCTGCCGATGATAGGCGGCGGGGGCCATAATGATCGCCACCGCCACCGCGATCAGGAAGGTCGCGGCCAGATGCAGTTGCTGCTCTCCTGCGGACAGCCGCTCGCCGAAGGTCGCGCTGAACACCGCGATCAGCTGGAATCCGAAGAGCGCCTGGATGCCGGGCAGGACCATTCGGCTTTCCTCCAGAAGATAGCGGGCCGCCGCGGAGAGCGAAAGCGCTTCGTGTTGCTCCGGTGGTGGGGAGGGTCGCCTCGTCATGCTGTATCACTATTCCGACTGCGCTGACGGTTCTTGGTCTCCACATCCAGGACTCCTATACGCGAACACAGCGGCCTTGTTGACGCGTCGTCCATGCGCCCCCTTCACCGCCACCCTGCCTGACGGACAACCACATGGCTTAGGTTGCGGCGTATTCTTCCCATTCGCGCGCCATCGTCTTCGCCATTGCCTTTGCAGCCGCACGCAGCCACTTCACCTTCCGGCCGCGCACATCACGCAACACAGTCCGCTCGCACGACCCCCGCCGTGATCAGCTGTTCGTAATAGCCAGGACGCCGCCCGGTGTTCCTCGTTAGCCAGACGGACGCGGACGGCCGACACGCTTTGGCTTCGCGTGCGATGCAGCCGCCCTTCCAGTTCGCGATCCCGACAAATCGTGGTTGTCCCAGGCTCCCGAATTCGGCTCGCCGGCGCACCAGTTTATATGGGATGGCTGAATCTGGCAGAGTCTCCTGAATCGCCGCTCGCGCCCCCTTTGGGCAGTGCCCCTTCCGCACGGCCGGACGGCGCCGCAGCGCGTGCCAAAAACCAGAGGCCGCCTTTAAGGACTGAACGCCCAGCTGCTCCAGGTCGGTTTCATCCTCCGCGAGCACAATGGGGCGGCCGCCGTCCTTCAGTGTCTGGACATATGCCCTTGACACTGGCCGCCAGGCGAACCATTGGTATACGGCAACGGATAGGCCTCGTCGAAATCGTCGACCCCCCAGCAGAGCCGTCCCTCCCCATCTCGCCACGTCCCGAAGCTTCCCACGTGCAGATCGCCCACCGCCACAATCTGGGGCGCTCGCGCCACCTCTTGCCCAGCGATAGTACGCCGCGGAAAAATAAGAATGCGTCCTCCCTCATCTGTTGGTGCTTGGCCGTGAGCTCTGACTCCACCACCGGCAGCCACATCGAGGCGCGGACCCATTGCTCATAGCTCCGCGTGGCCTCCTGAATGTTTCCAAGTTCTGGCGGCATAGCGGATCCGACTCCGATCTGTGGCGAGCCATGTCGTCTTCGTGGCATACTCGAACTGCTAGCGTCAATGTGGTGCGGACGAATCCTGCCCGATCGGCTGGGCATCGCGGGTGTCCGCCAGCCGAACCCCCGCTTCTCTGTCGGTCGTCGATTCGCTTAACTTCTCTGCCGCGCTGCCAGCAGCGGCGATTACGGCAAGGAGGCGAGCCCGCTCGGCTTACATCCTGGCCTTTGCAGCGCGCATGAAGTGGACGACCATAGAAACTAGGGCGATGACCAGGAGTAGATGAATAAGACCACTCGCCGCATGAAATGCAAACAACCCGAGTCCCCACAACACAGCGAGAACAACGGCCACAATGAGGAACATAAGATCCCCTTTCCCCTTCTCCCGCGCCGCCGGCCCATCGCCGGGAGGGCAGAGCCGCGGCTATCTAGATCCAGACTTCGGACCGTTGTCCTTCAGCGCCAAATCCACGGCGATGGTGTCACCCTTCTTGACGTCCTGAAGGGCTTCCGGGGGAAAGTGCACGATCATCGTTCCCTCGGAGGTCTTGAGATGAATCCAACCCTTCTTGGCGTCTACGCTCGTCACCTCACCCTGCATGGAATGCCGACCCATCATTGGATCCGATCCACTTGACTGTGCGAGCCCTGCGCTCGTCGCGCACAGGACGAGGCTCGCCGCCACAGCCACCGTTCTCCATTTGGACATCGGGCTCCTCCCCTGGGTTCTCTCCGTTAGCAGGCTGCTGACAAACCGATTTTGAGGTGATCAGCGGCGTGCCGTCGGAGAGAAGAAACTGCGAAAACACAGGGTTTTTCGCATGTCCTCGATCACGCCGACCAACTTTTGAGGCTCCCGAAAGCACTTTGTCAGCACCCTGTTAGCGGATCGTTCGCGTGGGCCCTGGGGTTGCCCGGTAAATCTGTTCACCCTGGGCCCCGGTCCACTCACGCTCAAAATACTCAGCATCCTCGTCCGTCCGTGGTGTCACGCCGACCACAATGCCCCCGCTCTTGATCCCTTCGTCGTAGAGGCGTGCCCGCTCCTCGGGAATGCCTGAGCCCACCAAGGCGCCGATGATTGCGCCTACCGTCCCGCCGCTGCCGGCCCCGACCAGCGCGGCCGCCAACGGTCCCATTGCGATAATCGGGAGACCCGGGACCGCAACGCCAGTCGCGGCGAGGCCCAGCAGCAGAGCGCCTAAGGCCCCGCCGGTGACGCCGCCTACGCCGGCCCCCTCGGCGGCCTTCGTCCCCAGTTCAGTCTTCTCAACGGCGTCGCGCGGAAAGCAGCGAGCCCGGGTGTCCTCGGACATCAACAGGCTCACATCATCCTTGCCGTACCCCCGCGCCGTTACCGAGCCGTACGCTCGCTCGGCCGCCTCGCGGTCCCGAAACATTCCCGTCATGAGTCCCCTCGATCGATCCGCCATGGTCAATATCCCCCTATTCGTCTGGTTACCGTTTCATGCCCATCTCAATCGACACGCGATCGCCGACCTTCACACTCTGGAGGGCCGCCGGCGGGAAATGCAGTTTCATCCGGCCCTCCGGCGTCTTGACATCGATCCAGCCCTTCTTCGCGTCGACCTTCGTGACTTCACCGTCCATCGTGTGGCGCCCGGTCATGTCCGAGGACATCGGGGCCGGGGCGGGCGCCGGGCTTTGAGTCGGGGCTGGCGTAGTCTGTGCGGTCACAGGAGCGACGATCAGTAGCCAGCACGCGGTGCCCATGCAGAACCCGATGGATCCTCTCCTACTCCTCATGGCGTTCTCCTCTCTCGCTCTCGTATCCGGATCCTTCTCTCGTCCACGGAGCAATGCCTGTGCCACGCGGATGCTTTGTACGGTCAAAGGCCCTCGGGGCGGTCCAGACCGTGGAGCCTGAGTCCGAATGTGGATGCGCGTGGGCCTCAGACAAGCGGCTAGTACTGAGCGAGCAGGCTCCGCTCCGAGCCTACCCCACGGCCGGCGGGCTAGCGGCAGGCCAAGGGTCTGGGAGTCGCCGAGAGAGAGTTCACCACTTCATCAGCTCGTCCTGGGACGGGAAGGCGGGTCGAAATTACCGCGTAGTTAATAGGGCCCCAACCCCCCAGACGCACAGACGCGCTCTTAGAAGAGCGCGCGAGTGTGGCCGCGACGGCGGCGATAAGAACAGGCTTCCGGCGCTCTCGGGACCGTCGAGCTGTTCTGCCTCTGCTGAAATCGGCGCAGAGGCGTGACACCTCCTCCGACTCTCTGACAGGGCGGCAGAGCACATCAGGCTAAGGGTCGGGCAGTCCAGGGCGCCTGGCTCGAACGCGACGGCCACCGAGCCGGCTACGCTACGATCCGCTGAGTCGCCGTCGGCTCGCCCGCAACGCGCTCAGGCCGGTCGACCATGTGGCCGGCCGCATCCCGCAGGCGCCTGCCGCGAGCCAGGCGCCAGATGCCGAGGGCGACCGAGCCAGCGGCGGCGGCCCTGCGTTCGCATCCGTGCACGCACCCCCTCTGCTAAGGCTGACTCACATTGTCGGATTGACCGAGCCCGGATTACCGAACGCTCGGCGGCCGATCGGCCATATCGAAGTCACAAGCTCAGCATTGGCGGCCGGAGCGGGCGGCACGTCGCTTGCTCGCTATTGAACGCATGAAGGTCGGAGATGGGGCCGGCTGGCGCGTCTTCCGGATCCGGGTCCGGTTATGGGAGCGGATGCGCCGCCTCCACACGCTATCGGGCGACGGGCCCCAGACTGGGGATGCGGCTGGCCGGCCCCGACGGGCCCCCGTTAGCACCCGCTACCGGGTCATCAGGCTTGCTCCCCTTGTCCTCGCTCTGAGCGTCGAGATGTCGGCCGCCGACTTCGCCACGCTCCAACGCCTCCCGGAGGAGGGCCGACGCGACCGGCTCGGGATGCCGGCCACCTGTGCGCCCGGCCTCACCGCCCTCAAGACCGACCGGGCGGGCGCGGATCGGCTGATGGTGCTAGTGGACTGCAAGGGCGTTCGGCGGGTCGAAGTTCCCGCCAAGCTGCTGCCGCCACGGTAGGTCGGAGCGAGGGGCACGAGGGAAGGGCCGCGTTGTGAGCCCCGCGAACCAACGGGAGGGCGACATGGCTGAGGTGAGGACCACCGTGGTCCCTGTCAGTTGGCCGGTGAACTGGTCGGCAATCTGGATCGGGGCTTTGGCGGCCCTCGCTGCTGGAGCGCTCTTCGGCCTCCTCGGGAGCGCCGTCGGGGCGCAAACGGAGACCCGCGTGGTCAACTGGCACAAGGTGCGACTCGGGGCCTTGGTCATGAGCGTGTTCGGGTCGTTCTTGGCGTACGTGATCGGCGGATGGGTGGCTGGGAAGGTGCGCGGTCCCGGGCGGGCCGAGGACAGCATGCTCCACGGGGCGGTGGCGTGGCTCGTCACGATCCCGATCTTGCTGATGCTGGCGGCGGTCGGCGCCATGAACGCGTACGGGGTTTGGTACGGCGGGCTCGCCGGGACGCCGGCGTGGGCGCCGCCCGTCATATCAGGTGATCCTCACACGGCGATCATTGCCCGCAATGGCGCGATGGCCGCATTCGCGGCCCTGCTGCTCGGCCTGATCGGCAGCGTGATCGGGGGCTGGATGGCGTCTGGCGAGCGCATGACCTTCACGCACTATCGAACTCGGACGACAACTCACTTTTAGGGAGATCCGTTATGCCGTTAATTCTCCTCTGGCTGCTCGGCGTGCCCTTGAGTCTGATCGTGATCCTGTTCCTGTTGGGTGTGGGCCACTAGGCGGTGGGCGAGTTCTTCCGGAGCTTCGCCCGCCGGAGCTCCGTCTTCCTAGGGTCCCCTGCGGCCTTCGTGGGAGCCATCGCCATCGTCGTCGGCTGGGCAATCCTCGGTCCCGTGTACCACTATTCCGATACCTGGCAGCTCGTCATCAACACCGGCACGACCATCGTGACGTTCCTGATGGTCTTCCTCATGCAAAATACTCAGAACCGCGACTCGAAGGCCATCCAGCTCAAACTCGATGAACTCCTGCGCGGGGTCAAGGGCGCCCGCACGGGCCTGGTGAAATTGGAGACCCTGACCGAGGAAGAGCTCGTCGGGCTGGAGAGCGAGTTTGAGGCGCTCCAGCGGTCGCGCCAGTCGGGTCCGGCGGGGCCGCCAGGGAAGGCGTCAGCGTAGAATGAAATCGCGCCTGGGCCCCAGGCGGGCCGAGCTGGAGGCCCGTCTCGTGATGCTCCGCAGCCACCGCACGAGGCTCCTCGCGGAGCTCGGCGCTCGGGAAGCGGCAGGTGGGCACGGGGCGGCGGCAGAGATCAGGACACACCGCCTCCCGAAGATCCGAAGCCGGATCGCTCGCATCGAGACCGCGCTGAGGGCTGGGCGCTCCCAGTAGTCTGGCGGCTTGCCCAGCTCAATAAACTGGGAACATGCCACTCCCGACGGTCACCCCTCACCCACGCCACGCACGTCGCCCGGCCCTTCCACCGGGAGGGCTGGGTCTATGAGGAGAAGCTAGACGGCAACCGCATGCTCGCTCACGGCGACACTAGAGACAATCAGCAACTAGATAACCGAGCCATGGCCGAGCGTGGCGCGCGGCGAACGAACATCCCCATGAGCGCGGTGCGCCGTTTCATCGCTTTGTACGCGCTCATGTACGCGGCGTTCGGGGTCTCATCGCCATTCATGCCGGCGTTCTTCGAGGCGCGAGGGCTTATACCAGAACAGATCGGGCTTCTGTTCGCAATCGGCACGACTCTTCGGTTGATCTCCGGACCGTTTTGCGGACGGCTTGCCGACCTCACACAGGCGCTCCGGGCCGTCCTCGCCGTGTGCACGGCTCTTGCCGCGATCGTTGCTCTTGGGCTCTTGCCGGCGGCTGGTTTCTGGACGCTGTTGATGATCAGTGCCCTTCACGCGGCTGCGCTCGCGCCGATTACGACGCTCGCCGATGCCCTCGCACTGGCCGCCGCCGGGCCGGTCGCTGGAACGACGACATTCGAGTACGGCTGGGCACGCGGAACAGGCTCGGCGGCCTTCATCGCCGGCACGCTGGTCAGTGGGCAAGTGGTGAGCGCGTGGGGACTGCCATCGATTGTTGTGTCGCATGCGGTGCTGCTCTCCGCCGCGGCTTGTGCCGCAATGCTGGTGCCCGAACACGCACGGCCCGAACGTGTCCCTCCATTCGCGGGGCCCGCTCCTGCGGGGGGCGTGCTCGAACTGCTGCGTATCCGGTTGTTCCTGCGCGTCATACTAGTTTCCGCCCTCGTGCTCGGCAGCCATTCGATGCATGACGCGTTCGCAGTCATCCGCTGGAGTGCGGGGGGCATCACTCCGGCCATGGCAAGCGTGCTCTGGTCGGAGTCAGTTGCCGCCGAAGTGATCATCTTTTTCCTGATCGGCCCCCCGCTCGTGAAGCGGCTGAGTCCGGCCGGCGTCATGGCGTTTGCCGCCCTTGTTGGCGCGCTGCGCTGGGTAGCCATGGCACTGACCACCAACGTGATAGCTCTGGCCATGGTGCAGCCCCTGCACGGGCTTACCTTCGCGGCGCTCCACCTTGCCTGCATGCGCGTCATTGCGGCGATCGTCCCGCAGCATTTGGCCGCCACGGCGCAAGCGATGTACGCGCTTGGTGCGGCCGCGACCACAGCGCTGCTGACCCTGGCGTCGGGCAGGCTATATGCGCGGCTCGGCGCTGACGGGTTTCTGGTGATGGCGCTGCTCTGCGCGGCGGCCACGCCGCTCACGTTGGGACTGCGCGGCATCTACGCGAAACTGGCCGGCGCCGGCCCTGATCACGTCGCGCGGAGGATCATGCGGGGTCGGTAGCCCTTACCGGTAAGGTCTTCCTGATACTGCCACCCGGCGCGCCGCATCGCCGCTCAAACGACGATTTCGTGTCGGCACTCCTGGTGGCAATCTGCTTGCACTCGCGTTGGGCATGCGAGTCGCTCATATCGCTCCGCTCTACGAGCGCGTGCCTCCCACGCTTTACGGAGGTACCGAGCGGGTCGTCTCCTATCTGGTCGAGGAACAGGTCAGGCGGGGCCACACGGTCACTCTCTTCGCGAGCGGCGACTCGCGCACCGCGGCCACCATCGTGGCGCCGGTTCCCCGCGCCCTGCGGCTGGACGGTGGGCGCGGCGATCCGCTCGCGCCCCACGTGGTGGAACTCGCGCAGGTCTTCGAGCAGGCGGACGACTTCGACCTGATCCACAGTCACCTGGACTACCTCGCGTTCCCGTTCTCGCGGCTGGTGGCGACGCCCACCGTCCACACGCTCCACGGCCGCCTCGATCTCCCGCATCTCCGGCCGCTGATGCGCCACTTCGGCGACGTTCCACTCGTCTCGATCAGCAATGCGCAGCGCCGGCCCCTCGAGGGGCTGGAGCTCAACTGGTCGGCGACGGTGTACCACGGGTTGCCGCTCGAGTCCTATACTCCGGGGCCCGGCGACGGAGGCTATGTCGCGTTCCTGGGTCGGATCGCAGCGGAGAAGAGACCCGACCTCGCCATCGCCGCGGCCAAGGCGGCCGGGGTGCGGCTCAAGATCGCGGCCAAGGTGGATCCGGTGGATCGAGTGTACTTCGAGTCGGAGATTGAACCGCTCCTGGCCAACCCTTTGATCGAGTACGTGGGCGAGATCGGCGAGGCCGACAAACCGCGCTTCCTGGGCGAAGCGATGGCGCTACTCTTTCCGATCGACTGGCCAGAGCCGTTCGGACTCGTGATGATCGAGGCTCTCGCGTGCGGAACCCCGGTAGTCGCACGGCCGTGCGGCTCGGTGCCCGAGATCATCACGCCGGGTCGCACCGGCTTCCTCGCGGACACGCTCGACGAGATCGTGGAGGCGCTGTGGCGCCTGGACTGTCTTGATCGGGTGCAGTGCCGGCGCGAAGCCGAAACGCGCTTCAGCGTCGAACGGATGGTCGACGACTACGACGCTGTCTACGAGAGCCTCGCCACCGGCGCGCCGCTCACCTGACGCGAACGGATCCCAATGATCGAGTCAGACGACGAGGCCGCAGACCGCGATCCATACTACATCCGCTCGTCCGCGACCAACGCGGACATTCCCCACCTGGTCGTGAAATCTGACGACGCCTTCGTTGTCGCGGACGATCACGGCGACTTCCCGGAGCTGCCCGAGAGTGAGTTCGGCTTCTACGTGGGTGGGACCCGCTACCTGCGGCGTCTCGAGCTGGCGGTGCACGGTCAGCGGCCGATCCTCCTGAGCGCGGCGGTGTCCGACGATGGCCGTCAGCTGGCCGCGGACCTCACAAATCCGGATCTCTATCACGGCGAGATCGTGGGGCTGAAGGGCCGGACGTTACGCCTGGCGCACCGCCTCGCGCTCGGACCGTCTGAGCTGACCGAGGTGCTCAGCGCGGAGAGCTTTGGCTCCGCCCCGCACGAGCTGCTGCTGAGCTGGCGCTACTTCGCGGACTTCGCCGACGTCTTTGAGGTGCGGGGGATGGTGCGCGGGCGGCGCGGCGAGCTCCTCCCGCCGGTCATCGAGGCCGGGTCGGTGCGGCTGTCGTACCGCGGACTCGACAATATCCTCCGGAGCACAACGCTTCGGTTCGATCCGCCGCCCGAGAAGGTGAGCGCCGGCTTCGCCCAGCACCGGCTCATCATCCCGCCCGGCGGCGCCGCCCAGATCCGCCTGACGATCACCGCCGTCGAGGGCGACGCGGCGCCGGCCTGGACGCACGGCGGGGCGCGGGCGGAAGACCGCGGGCCCGACACTTCCACACGGGTCGTCACCGCGAGCGCCGCCCTGGACGCGTGGATCTCGCGGGCCTGGGCCGACCTGCACATGCTCACGACCGAGACCCCCCACGGGCGGATCGCCTATGCGGGTATCCCCTGGTTCGTCGCCCCGTTCGGCCGCGACAGCATCATCACCGCGCTGCAGCATCTACCGTTCGATCCGGGGCTGGCCCGCGGAACACTCAGGTTCATGGCCGCCTATCAGGGTCGAGAGGAAGACCCGTTCACCGACCAGAGCCCGGGGAAGATCCTGCACGAGTATCGGCGGGGGGAGATGGCGAACTGCCGCGAGATCGTCTTCGTGCCCTACTACGGGTCGGTGGACGCCACGCCGCTCTTCCTGATGCTCGCCGCCGAGTACCTACGCTGGACCGACGACCGCGAGCTGCTGGCGGAGCTCCGGCCGGCCATCGACGCGGCCCTCGGCTGGCTCGAGCGATCGGACTACGTCTCGTACGCCTCCCGCTCCGCCCGGGGCCTCGTCAACCAGGGCTGGAAAGATTCCCACGACGCGATCATGCACGCAGACGGCGAGGACGCACGGGGCCCGATCGCGCTCGCCGAGGTGCAGGGCTACAAGTACGCGGCCCTGCGCGCGGGGGCCGAGATCGCGGACGCGGAGGACCGCCGGGATCCCGCCCGGGCGCTCCGCGTGTCCGCCGCACGGCTACGCGAGCAGTTCATGCGTGACTACTGGATGGAGCCGGAGCGCTTCTGCGCGCTCGCCCTCGACGGCGACGGGGCCCCGTGCCGGGTGATCTCCTCGAATCCCGCGCACTGCCTGTGGACCGGGCTGATCCCGGCCGAGCCAGCGGCCCACATCGCCCGGCGCCTGCTGGACCAGGAACTGTTCTCCGGCTGGGGCGTGCGCACCCTGGGCCTTCACGAGCGACGCTACAATCCGATGAGCTACCACAACGGCTCCGTCTGGCCGCACGACACCGCCATCGCCGCGGCCGGCCTCCAGCGTTACGGCTTCACCCAAGGGTTCCTCGCCCTCGTCACCGGGCTCTTCGACGCCGCCCGGCACTGCGACGGTCATCGCCTTCCGGAGCTGTTCTGCGGCTTTCCGCGCAGCCCGGGATACGGGCCGACCCGGTATCCGAGCGCCTGCTCACCCCAGGCCTGGGCGGCCGGCGTCGTTTCGCAGGTCCTGGGAGAAATGCTCGGGCTCGCTCCCGAGGCGCGTGCGAATCGACTGACCTTCGTGCGCCCCGTGCTGCCGGACTGGCTGCCGTCTCTCGAGGTCCGGGGCCTGCAGCTCGGGCGCTCCCAGCTCGACGTGATGGTAACCGGGGGCCGAGGAGGGGCCGTGGTCGAGGTGCTCGAGCGCCACGGCGATGCCGAGGTCGTGGTGAGGCGCTGAGCGATGGGTGCCATGCGGCGCCGGCCCGGAACGCGGCGCCCGAGGCCTATGTGCTCAAGCGCGCCCCTTGCGGCCGCAATGAGCATGTAAGGGCGCCAGAAAGTTGGCATTCGTGCGGGGTTCTCTTTAGCAAGGTCCAATAGCTGCAGCCGCATATGTACTACGGCTGCCTTTCGGGTTGGCGCCCGGGGCGGGCGGTTCCCACGAACATGCTCCAATGACCAGCGACGGACCCAAGGATCAGATTGCAGCAATGCCCGCCGCTCGCTTCAGCACTTCACGAGTTGGCTCAGCGTCTTCGCGCGCTTTCAGTACCACGTGACTACCCGGCATTCCGCGAACGTGGAACCACCAGTCTTCCGGGTCCGCGATTCTGAGACTCAGCGCCTCGTTGTCTGCGTCAGTGCGGCCGACCAGAACGCGCCAGCCATCGGGCAACTGGTATTCCAGCAGCCTCGCCTTCAGTTCACGTTCTCCCGACCGCCGTCTCGTCATCTGCTTTCGTGATCAGCCATCGGCGACCAATCGGCTGGTTTCGCAATCTCCTCTAGCGACCATACGTGACACGACATAGATTCTCCCCGCGGAAGCCCCGGAACCGCGAGGCTACCTCGAGCCCGCAGCGCGGTACACGGGTACGTCGGGAACGGCGGCTTTGCTCATCAACCCCGGTCCGGGATATCGGGAAGTGGAGCGGCAGCTGCATAGCAGAACAGCCAGCAGAGCAGCATCGGCATAGCGGAGACGATCAGGATCGCCACCAGCAGCAGCCAGGCCACCCGGGTGCGCGGGTGCGGCCCGCCTTCTATCCAGAGCACGACGCCGACGATCGCGAGAACAAGCGACAGCATGGCGCTGTACTTCGCGGCGCTTGGCATGTCCGGTCAAGTTCGCTGGCGGGTATCGTGTGGACCGTTCCAAGGATGACACCGGATTGATACGACGTGACGAGGTTCTCTCGGCGGCAATGGTAGTCATCCCGAGCAAAATCCTCTCGCGTGTAGTTCACGTTTGGTTTGTACCACTGGCGGTTAAGTACACGCTCGCGGGCGCAGGCGGAGATCGCTAGGACTAGCAGTAAAGCGAAGAGCCGTGGCGGGGTTGACACTCTAGCCCTTCTTAGCCTTCCTCTTCGCTTCCCGAGCCGCTACCGCCCTCTTGGCGTGTGCCGATCGCTCGGCGGCCGAGACGCCCTCCCAGCGCCGCTTACCCCCGATCTTGCCTCCCTGGCGGCCCAGCTCTTGGATCGCTCGCCGGACGGCATCGGGCAGAGCAGCCTTCTTGGTCATGACGCCGTGAGTCTACCATAGCGGTCACGGCTATCAATAGGCCTCTTGATAGGCTGGTGGCAAGGAGGAAACACACCATGGCCACGAAGACACGGTTTGATGCAGCCCTTGAAGGCGCCCAGGTTGACGTCTCGACTGCTGACGCGCTCCACGTCGTCCGTCACAAGCTCGAGGGCCTCCGGCTGGCGCTCGGGGAACTCGCTCACGGCCCGGATGAACCGGCGCCAGAGTCTTTCGATGCGGTCGAATTCATGCTGAACGACGTCACGTGCGCCGTGACGGCACTCATCGAGGCGCCGCGGCTGCCACAGGTCGCCGCGTGACCAACGCGCCGACGCGGCGAGAGTGGCTCGTGGCCTGGCTCGACGGGCTAGAGCGCTCGTGTTTCACGGGCACCGTATCGCTGACGCTGAATCTCGCTCATGGCGGAATCACACGACTCGTCGTCCAGGAAGAGAGGAAGCCAATCACATGACAACCACGCACCCGCTGCTCCGGCAGATCACCGAATCACTGAAGCGTACCAATGAACTGCGAGGGGAATTGGCTAGGGTTTGTCGGCCGTTGGAGTGTCCCGGCATTATTCTAGGGGGTTTGTCGGAGTCCAGCAGTCCTCCGTCCTCGCCGTCGGCTCGCGGGCCTGGTCGACGACTCGACGCTAGCAGCCGTGAACATCCCCGAGGTGCGGGCGGGCGCTGCCCGGGCATGGCAGGAGGCCTCCTGATGGATCCGCATAAGCAGCGGCTGGCCTAGATCGTGTCGACGCGGGCCGTCGCGCCGCCTCGAAGTTGATGATGGTGCTGGACGATGGGTCCAGCCCTCGGGGCAGTGCTGGCCGGTCGCGGTCGGCCCGTTGAGAGGCCCCTTGCACTTGCGGCGGTCGAAGCTCGCGAGATGGCCACTCGCAAGCGGGGCCCAGACGACGCCGTTGCGGTCGATATCCATGCCGCGCGGCGAATACCCCGGCGTCGGTGGCTCGTAGATCTCGGCCAGCGCGGTTGCGGGCGGGTTCGTGCCGGGATTCAGCCGGACGATGGCGCCGGGGAAGCCGAGCACCGATCCCCAGACCGTGCCGTCGATCGGGCTCGGGGCGACGCCGTAGAATGCCGCCGCGATCCGCGTGTCCCTGGTGGGATCGACCGGCTGGTTGGGCTCCACGTAGTCGTCCCGCTTGCCGTTGCCGTTGGTGTCGAGGATGAGCGCCGTCCAGCCCTGTGACTTTGCCTCGTCGCCGGTCGCCTCGAACATCTTCCGGTCGAGCCATCCCACGACGCCGCTGCCCGGGCCCGCCAGCGCTGGTCCATAGGGTCTGGTTGGCGTCGAAACCGAACTACAGGTGGTGGGTCGGGAAGCACGTCCGGATCATCGTGAATGTCCCTCGTCTCGGATCGTAGACGGACAGGTGACGGTTCGACTGCCCCAGCGGGAACAACCGAGCCGACGGATGATTGGAGCCTTCCCGGCAGAAGGCGGGATTCTCCGCCGGCCCAACTCTCGCGGTGAACCAGATCCGTCCCCTCTCGTCGAACATCGGGTTGTGCATGCTGGCTTGACTGTCCCAGATAACCTCCTCTCCCCAGTAGGGAGATGGTGTCATCGGGTTCTCTTTGGAGGACGGGGTCTTGAGATCGCGGACCGGCATCTTGTCCCACCGTCAACGCCAACGGGCTGATCTATGGCTCCCCCGAGGAGAGCACGGATTTCTTCCCGATCCTGGACCCGATGCGCTACCGGGTGCGCGCGCTCATCGTGCAGATAGGCCTTCGGCGTGGCCCAGTCCCACCGGCTGATGACCACGTTGCGCTCAACGCCCTGAGGCCGCGCGGGCTGGGAGGCGGGTAGCTCGCCGGCCGCGATCCGATCGGTCCACTCGGCGAACAGGGCCAGCGCGCGCGGCGCCCCGAGCCGGCCCAGATTGTTCGCCGTCTGGGTCATGGCCTGTCCGGAGACGATGCGCCGTGCCCACGCCTCCATCGAGGAATTGAACTGGCCCAGCTCCTTGGGAATCGCGCGCGTCGCCTTGTTGCCGAGCTGGTGGCACGTGTAGCAGCCGTCCGTCTTGACGATGTCGAGCCACTGGGCCTGGCTCTTCACGGCCGCCGAAATGCCGTTGCCGTCGAGCCCCGTGCCGGCAAATTCGCTTGGGTCCGGGACCTTGAGCATCGAGTACCAGTAGATCGCGGGATAGTATTCCGCGGCCGCCGCCGGGTCCGGGGCCGTCACCGCGATCAGGTTGATGACCTTTCCGGGTACCGTCTGGACTTTCGGCGAGTCGACGAGCCCGTAGCCGCGCACCCATACCTGGTAGCTAGCCTTCGGAAGTTCGGGCAGGACATAGCGCCCGTGATCGTCGGTGACCGCGACCTTGGCGAACTTGGTCAGGTCGCTGGTCTCCGCGATCACCCAGACACCGGCTCCCAACCCTCGAAAGCGCCGGGAGGCGGATCCTCGCACGCGGCGGCTCGAGCACGCTTGATGCCGAGCCCGACGCTGTCGGGGCTCTGATCGCGCTTCGTTCGCGGCTCCGCCGTCGGACGCGTCGAGCGCGGCCAGCAACGCGGTCAAACATGTTCCTGCTCGTCTGCTCCAGCGGACGAATCCGGCCGGTTGTTTCTACGTGGGTCACTTAGTGACCGGCGTGTTAGCGGCTGGGCTGGCCCTCCTCGTCGTGCTGAACTACCCGGTCGTCGATATGATTGGTCGAGTCGCGAGGGCCTGGCCGGAGTCGGCCCCGCGTCGGACCAGGGAGCAGGGCCGGCACCCGACGCCAACGAGGAATCCACCACGGTCCGGCGAGCCCCCCAGCCGGGCTGGACAAGGGCTGAGCATTGACTCGCGGATTCCGCGTGCGCTCGATTGTGTCGCGCACTTGCGCGGAGGCAGATAAGAAGAACAGCCGCGCGAGAGACCCTCGGAGGACCGAGGGCTAGACGGCGCCGACGCGAGCCCAGGAGCTTGGCCTCCGCGTCGATGATCTGCCGCGCAGCGAAGGCATCGTCGAGCGCACCCAGGCCGCACGCGAGGGGGACTCGGTCGGCCGCGGTAAGTACTTCCTTACGCCGCTTCCGCGAAAGGTTCCCGAAGCGGCACCGTCGTCACGATGACTGCTCTGAGGACAGACTCACCCTTCAGCACGGACGTCGCCACCAGTTAGATCAACTCGCGCACCTTGTCAGCGAGGACAGTCAAGGCAATCCGCTCGCGATTGGGCTCGCCGCGCAGGAGCGACTCCGCGAAGTGGGTCATCTGCTTGAGGGTGACCTTGGCGGGCATGGGCGGCTCCAGGGGATCCACCACCCCCTGCACCACGACCGGCCCCGGCATGGCGAGGGCGGCATCCAGCACGGCCCCGCACTCGGCCGGATCCTCGATGGTGACCCCGGTCCCGCCGCACGCCTCCGCGAACAGGCTGAAGTCAATCGGATGCAGATCGCAGCCGTACTCGGGGTTGCCGAGGAACACCATCTGCTCCCACTTGATCTGGCCCAGGGTGTTGTTCTTCACGACCACCACCTTCACCGGGAGGCGGTACTTCACGCAGGTGGCGAACTCGGCCATCAGCATCGAGAAGCCACCGTCTCCCACAAAGGCCACCACCTGCCGGTCCGGGTAGGCGATCTGCGCCGCGATGGCGTAGGGGAGCCCGCACGCCATGGTGGCGAGGTTGCCCGAGACCGCGTGCATCTGTCCACGCCGCGCCGGGATGTCGCGCGCCCACCACGTGGTGATGGTCCCGCTGTCGCAGGCCACAATGGCGTCGCGCGACAGCCGGAGCCCGAGCTCGCGGGCCAGGAACTGGGGCTTCATGGGCTTGTCACGCCGGCTCCCGCGCTCGTCCATGAGCCGGCGCCAGTCGCCCATGCGCTCCTGCGCGCTCTCGAGGAAGCCGCGATCGGTCTGCGGCCGGAGGAGCGGCAGCAGGGCCGCGAGGGTGGCGCGGCTGTCGCCCACCAGGCCGACCTCCACCGGGTAGCGGAGGCCGATGCGCATCGGGTCGAGCTCGATCTGGGCCGCCCGCGCCTGTCCCGGCTTGGGCAGGAACTCGATGTACGGAAACGACGTGCCGACCATCAGGAGGGTGTCGCACCCCTCCATCGCCTCCTGCGACGGGCGCGTGCCGAGCAGGCCGATGCCGCCGGTCGTGTACGGGCTGTCGTCGGGCACCGCGGCCTTGCCGAGCAGGGCCTTCACGATCGGCGCGGCGAGGCGGTCGGCGACCGCCTCGAGCTCGTCCCCCGCGTGCAGCGCGCCCCGCCCGGCGAGGATGGCGACCCGGCGCCCCGCGTTCAGCAGCTCCGCGGCCCGGCGGAGCCGGCCCTCGTCGGGCAGGCCGGCGCTGCGGCCCAGGGTGTCCGACGTGTGGTGCTCCACGTTGCGCGGCGAGCGCGGTGCGCCCGCCTTCATCTCCTGGATATCCACCGGGAACGTGAGGTGGGCCACCCCGCGATAGGCGAGCGCGGACCGGCAGGCCAGGTCGGTGACGTTCTCGACGTGGGCCGGGCCCATGATGCGCTCGTTGAACTTGGCCACGTCCATGAAGAGGCGGTCGAGGGCCACGTCCTGCTGGGTGTGGGTGCCGATGAGATCGTGATAGGTCATGCCGGTGATGGCAAGCACCGGCTGACCGTCGAGCGCGGCGTCGTAGAGCCCGTTCAGGAGGTGGATGCCCCCGGGGCCGGACGTGGCGAGGCACACCCCGAGGCGCCCGGTGAACTTCGCGTAGCCGCACGCCATGAACGCGGCTGCTTCCTCGTGGCGCACCTGCACGAACCGGATCCGGTCCTGCCGGGTGCGCAGCGCCTCCATGATCCCGTTGATGCCGTCGCCGGGCAAGCCGAAGACGACGTCCACACCCCAGCCGAGCAATGTCTCGATCAGGACATCCGCCGCGGTCATCGCCATCGTCGCCCTCCGCGGCCGGAAAGTAGCATCCGGCGTGCCAGCCCGCCGACGTCCCCGAAGCGAGCCATCCCGGCGCGCTTCCGGCCAGGGCCCGAGACACTCCGGCGATGCCGCCCGGTAGATCGCACCCGGTTGCGCGAGCGAGCAGCCCCGCGGCCGACGCGGCCCTGGCTCAGCGTCGCGCCCGCACCCAGATAGGGGTACGGGCCACCTGCCGGGCCGCGACGCGTCGGCCGCGCCTCAGGCGTCCCCGTCGGGATGGGTCCGCGCCTCAACCTTTGAAGGAGCGAGCCGGTACCTGCCCGGCCCGCGCGACCTCCAGGCTCTCTTGGCAGCGGACGCACGTAGTGGCCTCGGGAATCGCGTGCAGCCGCCTGGGAGCGATCTCCTCGCCGCAGACCGCGCAGGTGCCGTAGGAGCCGTCGTCGAGCCGTTCCATGGCCTCGACGATGCGGTCCAGGCGGTCGGTCAGCCGCTCGCGGGCGTCGAGGCTCCGCTCGCGGCTCTCGGTCCGCTCGATGCGATCGAACGGGTCGCCCGCTATGCCCTCCGCGGTTGCAGTCTCCGCCGCGGCCGCAGGATCGAGGGGCCACCCTTGGTCGTGCAGACGCCCCTTCGTGACACGAAGCTCCTGCTCCAGTCGCCGACGGAACTCGTTGGTCTTCATGGCGTGCCGACGGCTGCATCGGATGTGCCACCAATGGAGCGGCCCCGAATCGGCGCGCCGCACCGCTTTTCACCCAGCACGACCGTCGCGCGGCGCGACCCTCTTACCGTGTCATGACGACCGACCGCTCCTCCCTCGCACCGCCCGGCACGACACGTTCGGGCTGCATCGGACTGCTCCTGCTGACGGTCGCGAGCGTCCTCGCGGCGGAGAGCCACTCCCTGCTGCTGGGCGAGCGGGCGCCGGCCTGGGTCGAGCGGGCGATCCGCGCGGAGGTCAGCGCGGATCCCGCCGTCCTGGGTCTGGTGGATCTACACGATGAGCCTGGGGCCGCGTGCGGTGTTGGCGGTGCTGGGCGTGACCTTCGCGCGCGACCTGTCCGGCTCCGAGGTCTCGGCCGCCGTCGAGCGGCTCCAGCAGCGCGTCATCGAGCGGCTGGACGGCCTCACCGATCGGCGTCTCGTCGTGATCGAGCCGGCCCCGGCGCCGGCGGGATGGACGAAGCGCTCACTCGCGGCCCCAACGTCCGGCCGGTGACCGAGGACGTCCTGGGGTATACGGACGCTCGGCCGCTGGTCGGCTGAAAGTCTTCCCGACGGCACCCTCGGCGAGGGGCCGGTCCATCGCCGGCTCACGCTCACGACTGCGACGGGCTTACAGGGGTAGGTTTTCCCACGGCGGGCCTTCCGAATGAACGGATGCGGCGCGGCTCACGCGCAGACCGCGATGCGGCGCCACTTGCGAGCGTCCGTCCCCTTGGCACAGGCGATGCTAACTCCCGTGAAGGTCATCGTCCCCCGCAAGGAGCCTTCGCCATGAAACGACGAGCCCTATTGAGCGATCCGAAGGCCTGGGCCGCAACCGGCGCGGTGACGGTACTGGCCGTCGCCGCCGGCGCGGCCTGGGTGATGGCGACCCGCAACACGCGGTGGCATCCGCTCAACGGCAAGCACCGGCGCGACATGCCGACGCTGGCCGGCGGACGGGGCGCGCGGGCGGAGCGCACCGTAACCATCATGCGCCCGCCGGAGGAGCTCTACGCGCGCTGGCGAGACCTGGCCCGCCTGCCCGAGCTGATGGCGCACCTCGAGTCGGTGACCCCGATCGACGGGCGCCGCTCCCGCTGGGTGGCGCGCGGGCCCGCCGGGACCCGCATCGAGTGGGAAGCCGAGATCACCGCCGACGAGCCCGGCCGCCTCATCGCCTGGCGCTCGGTGGAGGCATCCGACATCGAGAACGCGGGCTCGGTGCGCTTCACCCCCGCCCCGGGCGGGCGTGGGACCGAGGTGAAGGTGCTCCTGAGCTACGAGCTGTCCGCCGGGAGGCTCGGCGAGACGGCGGCCACCCTCATCGGAGAGAGCGGCGACCAGGACGTGAACGAAGATCTCCGCCGGTTCAAGCAGCTGATGGAGACCGGCGAGGTCGCCGCCGCCGCGATGCGGCGCCAGGACCCGCGGCATCAGGAGACCCGGTGATGCGCGCGGTGTGCTGGCATGGGGCGCGGGACGTGCGGGTCGACACGGTGCCCGAGCCGGAGGTAGTGAACCCGCGCGACGCGGTGGTGCGCGTGACCTCGACCGCGATCTGCGGCTCGGATCTGCATCTCTATAACGGAATCATCCCCACCATGGAGTCGGGCGACGTCCTCGGCCACGAGTTCATGGGCGAGATCGTCGACGTGGGCCCCGGCTGCCCGGGCCTCTCACCGGGCGATCGGGTCGTGGTGCCGTTCGCCATTGCGTGCGGCGGCTGCTACTTCTGCCGCGAGATGCTCACGTCGCTCTGCGACAACAGCAACCCCAACGCCAGCATGGCCGAGGCGCTGTACGGCTTCTCGGGCGCCGGGCTCTTCGGGTACTCCCACCTCTACGGCGGCTACGCGGGCGGGCAGGCGGAGTACGTGCGCGTGCCGTTCGCCGACGTGGGGGCGTTCAAGGTCCCCGCGTCCCTGCGCGACGAGCAGGTGCTCTTCCTCTCCGACATCCTTCCCACCGGGTACATGGCGGCGGAAAACTGCAACATCCGTCGCGGAGACGTCGTCGCGGTGTGGGGCGCGGGGCCGGTGGGGCTACTGGCGATCGAGAGCGCGTACCTGCTGGGGGCGGACCGCGTCATCGCGATCGATCGGTGGCCGGCGCGCCTGCGCCTGGCGGAGTCGCACGGCAAGGCGGAGACCTTGAACTACGAGGAGCTTCCCGACGTGGTCGAGGAGCTGAAGCAGCGGACGGGCGGGCGAGGGCCCGACGCGTGCATCGACGCGGTCGGCACCGAGGCGCATGGCACGAGCGTCGATGCCTTCTACGACCGCGCGAAGCACGCGGTCGGGCTCGGGACCGACCGGGCGCACGTGCTGCGCCAGGCGATCCAGGCCTGCCGGAAGGGTGGCACCGTGTCCATCCCGGGGGTGTACGGGGGGCTGCTCGACAAGATCCCGTTCGGCGCCGCCTTCGCCAAGGCCCTGACCCTCAGGATGGGCCAGACCCACGTGCACCGGTACATGGCGCCGCTGCTCGCCCACATCGAGGCGGGGCGGCTGGACCCGAGCTTCGTCATCAGCCACGATCGCTGGCCGCTGTCGGCGGCCCCCGAGGCCTACCGGATGTTCCGTGACAAGACCGACGACTGCGTGAAGGTCGTGCTGGACCCGGCCCGATGAGGCCGCGGAGGCTCGGCGCGTGGGCGGCGCCGGCGGCGGCCCTGGGCCTGCTCGCGGCCCGGCGGCTGTGGCGCCGGCGGCGCCGGTGGGAGCTCCGCGGCCGCACCGTGCTGGTTACCGGCGGCTCGCGCGGCCTGGGCTACTGATCGCCAGGGAGTTGGTCGGACAGGGGGCCCGGGTCGCGATCGGCGCGCGCGACGAGGAGACGCTCGACCGCGCACGGCAGGATCTCCTGGCCCGGGGCGGGCCGGTGGCGGCGATCCAGTGCGACGTCACCGACCGCGATTCGGTCGAGCGGCTGGTGCGCGCCACCACCGACCGGCTCGGGCCCATCGACGCGCTGGTGAACTGCGCAGGCGCGATCACGGTCGGCCCGGTCCAGGACATGCGCCTGGAGGACTTCCGCCAGGCCATGGACACCAACTTCTGGGGCGCGCTGCACGCAATCCTCGCGGTGCTGCCCGCGATGCGGGCGCGCCGCGGTCGCCGGATCGTGAACGTGGCGTCGATTGGCGGCCGCCTCAGCGTGCCCCACCTCGTGCCCTACAGCGCGAGCAAGTTCGCCCTGGTCGGCCTGTCGGAAGGGCTGCGCGCCGAGCTCACGGGCGACGGAATCGACGTGACCACCGTCTGCCCGGGCCTGATGCGCACCGGCAGTCCACAGCACGCCTACTTCAAGGGCCAGTACCGCGCGGAGTACGCCTGGTTCAGCATCGCGGACGCGCTACCGCTGGTGTCGATGGACGCCGACCGCGCCGCGCGGCAGGTCGTCGACGCGCTCCGCCATGGCGACGGAGATCGCACCCTGTCCTTGCCCGCCGTCGCAGCCGCCAAGCTCCACGGCTTGTTCCCCGGCGCGACGGCCGCCCTGATGCGCCTGGTCAGCCGGACGCTGCCCGGTCCGGACGGAGCGGCGGGCGGGGCCGTCGAGGGCGCGGCGAGCGCGTCCGGGCTCTCACCCTCGGTGCTCACCTCGCTGGGTGAGCGCGCGGCGGTACGGAACAACCAGACCGGTTGACGGCCGACCGGTCGACCGTGTCAGGAGCGCGCCGTCAGCTGCCCCAGCAGCCGGTCGAGACGGTTCGCAAGCCGCTTCCACGTTTCTGCTAGGTGTCGCCGCCCATCCTGGGCCGGCGGCAGGTAGAAGCCGTGCGAGCCGAAGTAGCTGACCAACACGCCCGCGCCGAACGCGAATGTCGCGCCCACCGCCATCGCGATCCATGCCGGCGAGTCGATCACCTGGACGCGGTCATCCCTGGCCGGCCACCTGGACTCGCGCCCGTCGCACGATGGGGTCGATAGTTCCCGCCGGACGAGGCCCTCGAGCAGCTGGGGCCGTCCGTCGAGGGCCCGGCCCAGCTGCAGCGCCTTCCGGTAGAGGATCTGCCAGTCATCGTAGTCCACGGGCAGTGTTGCGATGGCGCCGGTGATTTCCCGCAGCGCTCCGCGGCCGGCCGGGTCGCTCGGGCGAGCCCCGCCCGCGCGAATCTCCGACCACGCGTGCACGATCCGCCGCTCCAGCGCCTGCGCGCGCGAATCGGAAGTCTGCCAGACCTCGAGGTCGCTGACGCCCTCGACGATCAGGCCCTGCGCGACCGCAAGCGCGGCCGGCCGGCCGCGGATGAGAAGACCGCTGGGGTACAGAGCGAGGACGAGGTCGGCGCCCTCGAAGTACGCGAGACCACTCGGGATGCGGCTCCGGAACGCCTCCGGGTCGGCGGCGGTCAGCACGCGAAGAGGAGCGGTCAGCCACCAGGGAGGCGTCACTCGCCGCACCGGTCGGCCGTGCTCGCCCTGCAATGTGACGATCCGCTCGGCGACCTGTCGGTAGGTTGTGGAGTTGGTGATCAGCGGGACCTGGACGTCCTTGCGACGCCGCGCCGCCGACACCAGACGCAGCAACGGCACGGTGACCATCGCGATGAACAACGCCGCCGACAGACCGATGGTGATGGGGAAGCCTCGCAGGAGCCTGGCTGGCCAGGACCGTTTCGGCTGATCGGCGGGCTGCCGCGCGGCCATGGAGACTCCGACCGTGAGCGGCACCACGAGGCTGAGCCCGACCCACATGCCGCGCACGACCCCCGCCGGCACCCAGGTCGGAATGGGCACGAAAGCCAGCACAAACGCGGCAAACCGAGGAGCCGCGATTCCGATGAGCAACAGCGGCCAGGCGCCCGCGGCCGCGAGCAGCCCCGAAAGAAAGATTTTCTGATTCCCGCTCGCATACCCGAAGATCGCGACCACCGCCCAGTCGAACAACGAGCTGAGGATTCGTCCGAAGGAGCGTCCGATGAACGCGATCAGGGCTTGCAGGATGGCCATGACGCGTCGAGGAACGTGGTCTAGGCGGCCGAGGCCGTGCGGAGGCGGGGCATGACCTCGCTCGCGTAGAACTGCATGAATCCCTCCTGGTCCGGCCCCACCTGGTGGATGCAAACGTGATCGTAGCCCGCCTCCGCGAACTTCCCGATCGCCTCCAGGTGCTTCTTTGGGTCGGGCCCGCAGGTGATCGACTCCGCCACCGCGTCCTCCGTCACGAGTTCTGCCACCGCCTCGAAGTGGGCGGGCAGCGGCAGCTCCCAGGAGAGGCTCGATTCCATCGCCGCGGTGGGCCAGATCTCCCGCGCGAGCTTTCGCGCGGCGGCCTCGCTCTCGTGCCAGCAGACTGTCATCTCTCCGTAGCGCGGCCCCTTGCCCGCTTTCTGGTAGCGATCGAGCAACTCGCGCTCCGAGCTGGTGCCGATCATGCCGTCGGCTACGCGAGCGGCCAGGTCCGCGCCCTTCGGTCCACCCACCGCGAGGAGAAGTCGCGGCGGCGTCTGCGGCAGTGAGTAGATGCGAGCGTTCTCGACCCGGAAATGCCGGCCGCGGTGACTCTGGTTGCCGCCCTGCCACAGCAGCCGGATCACCTCTACCGCCTCCTCGAGACGCTCCTGCCGCACCTCGGTCTCGGGCCACTTCTCGCCCGTGACGTGCTCGTTGAGGTTCTCGCCGGTGCCCAGGCCGAGGAAGAACCGGCCCTCCATTAGGAGCGCGCAGGTGGCCGCGGCCTGCGCCACCAGGGCGGGGTGGATGCGCATGCTGGGGCAGGTCACCGCGGTGCCGAGCTCGAGCCGCTCGGTGGCGGCGGCGATGGCCCCGATCACGCTCCATACGAACGGGCTCTGTCCCTGCCGATCAATCCAGGGGTGGAAGTGGTCGGAGATGAGGCCGAACGAGAAGCCGTTCTCTTCGGCGAGCCGCGCGTAGCGCACGAGCTCGCGCGGGCCCCGCTCTTCGCTGGAGAGCTTGTAGCCCAGCCGCACGCCGCCGTCCTTCGATCCATTCCGCGCGGACGATCCCTTTCGCTTGCTCATGGGCGTCTCCTCGGCTCCGGTAGTCAGGTGGTGACCCGGCCGTCGAGCGTCCGCCGGATCAGCTCGGCGGCCTGGGCGCACGAGGTCGAGCGCTCGTAGTCGCCGCGTACCTCGAGGGCTGCGGCGGCCCGGTCGAAGTATTCGAGGAGGTCGCGCGCCTGATTCTCGGTGCAATGGACACAGCGGCGGTCGACGGTGTCCGCGTCGCTCTCCGCATTCTCGATGGCAGCCTTCGTCTCCGGCCGGAGCGTTCCTCCCGCCGGATCGTCGGCGTCGACCGCCACCTGGCAGGCGACCTCCTCGATGGAAAGGACGGTCACTGACGCGCCACCTGCGACTCGATCCGCTTGATCGACTTGAGATGGTCCTCGAGGGTAGGCACGGCCTTGGTCACCCACGCCTTGAGGTCCGGATCCTGCGCCTGCTGGCTCTCGCGCTTGAACGAGGCCACGTCCTTCTCGTGGTCCTGCACCATCATCTTCACGTACTCGCGGTCGAACGCCGACCCGGAGGCCTTGGACAGCCGGTCCTTCTCCATCTGCGTCTTGCGGGAGGGCTGCTTCGATAGCTCCACGCCCTTGCTCGCGGCGAGCTGGGCCAGCTCCTGTCCCACCTTGGCGTGGTCGGCGGCCATCCGCTGGCCGAACTGCTTCACCGCGTCGCTACTCGCCTTCTGCTGGGCCAACTGCCCCAGTTCCACCTCCATCTGCCCGCCTTCGGCCGCCTCCATCACGAACTGGCTGTCCGTGTCGGTGAGGACCCCGCGCGGAGACTGGGCCAGGGCGAGCCCCGTGCCCGCGATCGCGCTCGCGACAGCCATCGCCGCCACCGTCATCAACACGCGCTTGAACACGCGCTCACTCATTGGTCGAACCCTCCTGCCGGCGGAGCAGCATCGACCGTGCCACAGCCCGACGATCGCGGAAGCCGCGCCGGCCCGCGTCCCGCGAGGATGCGCGACGGCGCGATGGCACTTCCCTACCGGGTCGAATGGCCCCTGCGGGTAAGTCAGGAGTTCGGCGGCGCGGCCGAGATATCGGCCAGCGCGGTGCGTGAATCCCGCTCCACCGCGATGTCGCCGATCGTGAGCACGCCGACGACACGGCCGTCCTCGGTCACCGGGATACGCCGGATGGCCTTCTCCCGCATGAGGCGCACCGCGCCGCCCACGCTGTCACCCGGCTCGATCATGACGAGGTCGCGACTGCAGACCTCGGCCACCCGCGTCTCGGCCGGATCGCGCCCCTCGGCCAGCGCGCGCACCACAATGTCCCGGTCCGTCACGATGCCCAGCAGCCGGTCGCCCTCCTCACAAACGAGCACGTCTCCGATGTCCTCGCGGCGCATGACGAGCGCGGCGTCCACCAGCGTCGCGTCCGGCGCGAGGATCCGCGGACACGGGCTCATCACGTCGCGGACGATGTCGCTCACCCGGTGCTCCTGCGTGAGGCCGGCGCGGAACGCGCCGCTGGTCTCCCCCGATCCTTCCGATCCGCTCCTTCTGTCATGAGTGCTCCTCCTTGCCGAAGCAGATTCAGCAAGGAGCGTGCCCGGCCCACGCCCGACCCGCGACGACCGTGTCGACACGCTTGGCACATCGGTTGCTCTCCTTCGGAGCACCGGCAGCGAACCTCACACGGAGGAAACCTCACTCATGCGGCGCCTCGGCATCCTGGTCATCGCCATCCCGATTACCGCGGTCGGTGTCCTCATCGGTCTCTGGAGCGCGCCCACGGTCGGGCAGACTCCCGGCTCCCGGCCACCCGCCGACGCAGTCCAGGGCGCCCAGCAGGCGACCCCGATCCCCGAGAGCCGCCCGGAACAGCGCAAGACGGAGCACGATCGCTCGCGCACGTTCGACCCGTCGGCGGCCCCACCCGCCTCCAACGCCCTGCCCGGCCAGCCGGACGGCGGCCAGGGGCTGGGCTTCGACTTCGCGCGTGACCCCTTCAACGCGCAGAAGCCGATGCAGACCTTCGAGGAGATCATGAAGGCCGACGTCGACGCCAAGCCGGGCGTGACCGCCGCGCAGCGCAAGCTGCTGGAGAGCCGCTACGACCTGCAGCCCAAGCTCGACCCGAGCGCGAAGATGTCGCGCGGCAAGCCGCTCGCGGTCGGCCCCACCGCCCGCCTCGCCGACGGCCTGAGCTGGGACCGCCTGGCCGCGATGAGCCCGGACGACGTCCGCGCCAAGAAGGCCTTCCCCTACCCGGCCCTGCCGCATCCCAAGCATGCGACGGGCGGCATGGTCTTCCCCTCGATCCAGATCCAGATGTTCCCGCGCTTGCAGCGCTTCGACGTAGAGTTCGACATCCCCGACGCCTTCCTGCCCGAGTTCCCGCCCGCCATCTACCTCCAGAGCCGGCCCGAGCTGGGCGACGTCTCGCGGGGCGAGGTGGTCTCCATCAACAACTTCCACCGGCTCTTCAAGGACGTCGTGACGCCGGTGCAGCTCGACGGATTGCGTCTCCTGGTGACGCCGTTTCCCCAGGAAGAGTTCAACGCCACCGACGACCGCAAGAGCGCCGACCCCAGCCTAGGCGTCACGTGCCTCGACTGCCACGTCAATGGCCACACCACCGGCCAGTTCCACCTGAACCCGGACAACCGACCCCAGGCCCGCCGGCTCCGGCTCGACACGGTGAGCCTGCGCGGGCTCTACAACCAGCAGATTCACGGCAGCAAGCGCAGCCTGCGCTCGGTGGAAGACTTCACCGAATTCGAGCAGCGCACCGCCTACTTCAACGGCGACCAGATCCGCGCCGCCAAGAAGGGCATGAACGTCCTGGACCGCATCCAGGTGAGCCACATGGCCCAGATGCAGAACATGTTCGACTTCCCGCCCGCCCCCAAGCTCGACGTTCAGGGCCGGCTCGACAAGACCAAGGCCACCGAGGCCGAGCGTCGCGGCGAGGCTCTCTTCTTCGGCAAGGGCACGTGCGGTAGCTGCCATCCGGCGCCGACCTACCTCGATCAGCAGATGCACGATCTGAAGGTCGAGCGGTTCGTGGACGAGGCGCCGGCCGGTCCGATCAAGACCTTCACCTTGCGGGGCATCAAGGACAGCCCGCCCTACCTTCACGACGGGCGGCTCCTGACCCTGGAGGACACAGTGGAGTTCTTCAACTTGGTCCTGGGGCTCAAGCTCACCCGGCAGGAGAAGGCCGATCTGGTTGCGTTCATGCGCGTGCTCTAGCCGCGATCCGGTAGATCCTTCCCCCGGGCTGCCTCCCGCGCGGCGGCTCGGCGGCGGCGAACCGATCGCCGGCTGCAGGTGTCAGCGATCGGGGGACGGGCATCAGATCGCGTTGCATTAGGTCGGCTGGGAACGCTGCCCTGGGGGCAGCGTTTAAGCCGATGGGACGGCCGGGGAGTAGGGTGATCCCAAGAGGGCCTGTCGGGGATGACGCGCGACGACCAATTCCAGTGCGACGGCAATCCGAAGTGCCCGAACGCTCCGACCCATGTCCATCTGGGCTCCCGAGCCCTCCTCCAGCTCGACACGTACTATTGTGACCGATGTTGCCCGCTCGCAACCTGCCCGGATGCCCAGGCGCACCGGCTCTAGCTCATGCCCTCACGTGAGCAGGCCGCCACAGTCAATGTCCTGGCCGCGATGCGAGACATCTCGGTCGAATTCGAGCTGAAGGACTTGGCTCGGACGATCGACGGCTACTCGGCCACCTTCCAGACGGGCATGGTCACGCATGTTGAGTCTGACATCGACGACGCGCTCGTCGAGGAGAGCCCCCGACGCCGACCCTCGATGCGCTGAGCCGGAAGGTCCAAGCGGTCTTTGCCGGGATGACATAACCTCGTTCCTGTTGAGCGCCGAGCGAGGGAACCGGTGCCGGCAGACCTGCCGGTGCAGCAGCCGGTTCGAGCTCGTTATCAACCTCACCCTCGGCCTTACGATCCCGCCATCGGCCGAATCAGGTAATCGAGTGATTGCGGTTAGAACCGCGAGCATCGTTCGAGTGGGCGGCGATGTCGCTGCCGGCGGGTCGCAGGTTCCCTTGATCTGGGCGCGCGGGCCTCGCGACGTCAAAACCGCAAGCTTATTGCGGGCAGCGCCGCCTTGCGTCCGCGCCGGCGCTAGCTATCGCCTGGACGACCGGGCCCCTAGCAGCCGGCGGGAGACGAGGACCTCAGGCGGGTTTCTTGAGTTGAAGACCACATTCTGAGCAATCGCGATACTGCACGGTCTCTGACCCCTATGGGACCATCGGGCTTAAGCATATGGGGCCGCGTTTTCCCACTTAGCCTGCCGCAAGGAGCGCGACCGCGGCCATCGCCATCAGGATGGCCGTCGCCCACCCGGCGACGTTGCTCCAGCGCCCGTTCACCCGCTTGCCCATCACACGCGGATTGTTCCCTACGAGCATCACGACAACCAGGATAGGCGGGGCGATGACCCCGTTGATCACGGCGCTCCAGAAGAGGGCACTGATGGGATTGATCCCGACAAAGTTAATGCACATCCCGATGAGGGTGGGCACGACAATCATGGCGTAGAACAGCTTCGCCCGGCGGGGCTGTTCGTTCAGCCCGTGTTTCCACCCGAGCGCCTCGGCCATCGCGTAGGCGCTGGACCCGGTGAGTACCGGCACCCCCAGGAAGCCGGCCCCGATGAGGCCCACTGCGAGCAACGCGGCGGCCGCGTTGCCGGCCAGGGGGCGCAGAGCTTGAGCCGCCTCGGTGGCGGACCCGATCTCCGTCTTTCCTGCCTGAAACAGCGTCGCAGCGGTGGCCAAGATGATGAAGTACATGACGAGGTTCGAGAAGAACATGCCGACCGTGACGTCGATACCGGCGTATTGGAGTTCACCGTCGGTCGCCCCTCGCCGACTCACGAGGGTCCGGCGCCCCATGCTGATCTCTTCCTCGACCTCCTGGCTCGCTTGCCAAAAGAATAGGTAGGGACTGAGGGTCGTGCCCAGGAGCGCGACGAAGGTCGAGATGAAGTGCGCGTTGAAGTGGATCGTTGGGACGAAGGTGCCACGAAGCACCGCGCCGACATCCGGACGCGCATAGAGTGCCGACCCAATATAGGCCAGGAGCGCTAGGGACAGCCACTTGAAGACCCGCGAGATGAACTGGTATGACCCCCATATCTGCAAACCCAGGATCGCCAGCGCGATCGGCACGATCAGCATGATCGGCGGGATTGGGACGAGGAGGTTCACCGCCTCGGCCACCGCGCCAATGTCCGCCCCGGCGTTGATCGTGTTAGCGATCACCAATGCCGCCACGACCGGATACAGCAGCGCCTTCGGATAGTGCTGACGCAGCACCCGCGCGAGGCCCATCCCGGTAACCATGCCAATTTTCGCGCACATGAACTGCACCGCGGTCATCATGGGGAACGTGAGCAGCGCGGTCCAGCGCGTCGCGTACCCGAGTGAAGCGCCGGCCACCGCGTAGGTCCCGATGCCGGACGGATCGTCGTCTGACGCGCCGGTAATCAGCCCCGGACCGAGGATGGCGAGGAATCGACGGATCGGGTTACGCGTCCGGACGGACGGGCCCTTTCCGGCGGTTCCCGCGACCCCGTGCGGGATCGTCGGTGCCGCGTGCCGCGAGGCGCGTTGGCGCTTGCTGCCCCTCATGGCTTTGTCACTCCGAAGGCCGGTCCGGTGAAGCCGATGCCGAAGCCGGCGTGGATGAACAAGGCGGCGCGCGAGGCGGGCCCAGCTACCTCCGTGCCGACGGCGGCATGCACGGCCAGGATGGGGGAGACGCGATAGCGAGCGCCGAGCTCAAGGCCCACCGTGTCGGCCGCACGGCGGGAGACCGACTGATCGACATAGACGTCGGCGACGATTGTCGTCGCAGCCTGCCAGGGCAGCGTGAAGCTCGGTCCGACGGCAACGTGGTAGCGCAGGAGCCGCTCGTCGGCGCCCTGGCCATGCGCCCGGGCTTCGAGCGAGGTGTTCAGATGCAGGAAGAGCGGCACCAAGCCAAGCGTCAGGCTCTTGGTCGCGTATCCCTTCAGCTCGACATCCACGGCGCGAGATCCGTCGCCGGTCGGGACGTTCACTCCGAGTTGGGCCGCGAGCTGCGGGATATAGAGCGAGTCGGCATTGAGGCTGAGCCGCCCCGCCACCGCCAAGTCGCCAGAGGCCGGGTCTTTCAGCTCGGACGGGTCCGATGAGAGGATCGTCCCGAGGCTGAGCTGGGTCCCCGGCAACAGACCATATTGCAGGTCGAGAACCAGGAGGCCGTGCCGATCACCCCGGTTCGGCAACACGAGGCCCCCCGTCGCGAGCATCGATCCCTCCCCCGCGGGCACATAGAAGGCGTCCTCGAGCCGGACGGGGTGGCCAGCAGCCAGCTCCTTCTCTTGAGCGAAGGCCGGCGACCCGAGGACCCAGCTCAGAATGCCGAGAAGCGTGAGCAGTTCCACCGAGCCCAAGCGGTTGACGGTGTGGCGGGTGCACGTTCGAGCAAAGCACATGCCTAATCGCCACGGGCGAAATAGCGCCCATCGAGCGTTCGACCGGTCGAATGCGTCGGACCGAGACTGTAGAGATTCCCGAGTGGGCTTTACCGGGCACCTCCTTCTACCGGATTCAAGGATGGTAATAGTTGCGATTTCGGAGATACGGCTGGCTAAATTGCAAGAACACGGCCGTCCAACTGTGAGCCGTGCGAGCCGGGAGGAGGAGGGAAGCGGAGGCGCCGGCAGAACGCGTGGCGCGTCCTGAATCTCGCCGACATTCACATCGCCAGAATCCAGGCCGGGTCGGGCCGAACGCCCGTCTCGCTCCGGCGCGATGTGCCCACGGGGAGGGCATCCCGGAGCCTGTGCGGTGCGGTCTAAGCGCGAGGCCTCAGCAGGAAAGATGGGTGAGGAGGGAGGGGACGGGGCGGTCAGCGGATCGAACTTACACGAGTTGAGGCATTCCGGTGAAACTACGATCTGCCGCCCGGCTCGCTCGCTGGGTGCGACGGAGTGATCGCGACGGGGGCTCGTCGAGTCAGCCACGCGATGCCTTGGCGATATCCCCGCGCAGTCCCCGCAGTCACCGCACCGGCGCCTAGGAACAGCAGCGTCTCCCTCGGGTACGCGACGAATGCGAAGAGGGCGCCGCCGACCGCAACCAGGACGAGTCCACAGAGACCCAGGACGGTGCGCCCCTTGGTGGGCAATGGGAGCAGAGCCGCCATGAGGATGGCAGCCCCGATCACAAGGAGGAGTTCGCTCAGGACTTCCATCACCATCGCAATAGCAACGCCAGCATCATGAACCCTTTCGTGTTTACCTCGGTCTCCGGCCAGGGCGCCCTGACTCTCTCCAGCATGGACCATGGTCGATTTTTTGAGCAAGGCGCCTCCGCGGATTGATCAGCGCTGCGGCAGTCCAGCAGGTTGATCCGGCCGCTGGCGGTGCCACCCACTCCGTGGGGGTCGGGTAAAACACCATTGACGAGCGTCCACCTCGGCGCTCGGGGCAATCTTCGGGGACCTGGTTCCAGACCACAGGCCTTTCGTGCGCACTACCATCGTTCGGTCAGGCACAAGCCGGTGGACGTCCCGGTCACGGCATGGAGAGAATAGGGGCGAGCCACACACAGCATTCAACTGAAAGGTCTCCGATCATGAAACGAGCGGCACGTGTCCCGGCCCGGCTTCGAACGTCCCGAGGCGGTCGGCCGTGTAAGCCAGCCAAGATACTGCCGGCGATTCGACGGAAGGATCTCCCGGTCGTTCACCTCCCGCGGCAAACGCGATCACAGGGCGGCAAGACCAAGCTGACGAATCACCGAGCAGCCATCATCTTGCACGCCATCAGTTGCGGCTGCTATCGAGAGACGGCGGCCGAACTGGCCAACATCAAGGCCGAGACCCTCTCGCACTGGATGGGCTGGAGCGGTGAACCGTACGAGACCTTTCAGCGCCTCGTGCGGAAAGCCGAAGCTGGCCTAGAATCGCGGATGGTCAATATCCTCACCGGACAGGCCGAAGTCCGACCCGAGCTGGCGCTGGCCATCCTCGAGCGGAAGTTCCCCCAACGATGGGCCAAGGTCACAGTGGTGGCGGCACCGCCTCAACATCTCAGCTTCAACGTGGCCGACATCCTTCAGAAAGTTCAAGAGCGGATCGCTCAAGGCCGCACTCAAGGTCAGCTTCCCCGTGCCACCATCGTCCAATGCACCCGTGAAGACCGCCAAGCCACACGATCCACGTCCGCCCAGGCTTGCCGTCGTATCGACCCCGGCCGAGGACACCGAGTCCAAGCCGACAGACGACCCTGGGCTCCAGGCGCTGAGAGGTCGCCTGCTGAAGCCGCTGAACCCAGGTTGAAGACTGGATGTAGACCCCTAGGAGACCCCATTCCTTCAATCCGGCTTCAACGTGGGCTCTTCTGGTCAGCCCTCGGGCCTCCCGTGTCACAAATGGCTGTCACACACGGGCTCTTCGAGCCAAACAAGTGAGCCGTGGCAGGTAGTTGGACCACACCAGGCTCAGGATAGCTAGTCCTGGTGCCGGTCAGAAGCGACGAGGATAACTAGTCCTGGGCCAGCCGCAGGCCGGCGCCCCTCGAAGCCCTCCCATCCGCGTCGGTCGCGCGCTGGCACCTTTCGAAAACGCTCCGCTCGATCCCCCGACGGACGCACTCGGCTCCCCGCCCGTCCCCCGCTCAGCCCACTCGCGCCCCGGCGCGCCCCGCGACTCGACGGGACCCGGGGAAAGAAAACATTTGAACGGGGACCATATAGGTACGCCGAAGGGGCGCGGAACAAACACTGTCTGAGTCTCGCGTCTGAGGTCCTCGAAGCCGCCGGTACGGTGGCGTAGACTCCCGGCATGATGTCGCGACTGGTAGCTCTCTCGCTCCTCGTCCTGTGCGCAGCGCTCGTACGGCCCTGGCCGGCGGCGGGTCAGAACAACTTCGAGATCCAGGTCTATGGCTCGGACACAGTGGCTCCCGGAACAACCATGGTGGAGCTCCACAGCAATGTCGCCGCCGAGGGCAGCCGGCGCACCCTCGACCACGTCCTTCGCACCCAGGGCGCCTTCCACGAGACGCTCGAGATCACCCAGGGCATCACCTCGTGGTTCGAGACAGGCTTCTACATCTTCACCAGCATCCAGCCAGACACGACGTGGGAGTGGGTCGGTAATCACATCCGGCCGCGCGTGCGAGCGCCCGAGAGCTGGCATCTACCCGTCGGCCTGAGCCTCTCATCGGAGCTGGGCTATCAGCGGCACGCCTTCTCCGTCGATACGTGGACCCTTGAACTGCGGCCCATCATCGACAAGCAGTGGGGGCCCTGGTACGTCTCGATCAATCCGGTGCTGGACCGGGCCATCCAGGGCGAGAGCGTGAAGAAGGGCTTCGAGTTCTCCCCCGCCGCCAAGGTCAGCTACAACGTGACGCCCACGGTGGCCATCGGACTCGAGTATTACGGTGCACTAGGACCGGTGACGCACTTTGATCGGGCGCATGAGCAGCAGCACCAGCTCTTCCCGGTGATCGACCTCGACCTTGGCCCCAAGTGGGAGTTCAACGCCGGGATCGGGTTCGGTCTGACGCCCAGCACCGATCGGCTGATCTTCAAGATGATTCTCGGCTATCGCTTTGATTGGGGCGGTGACGGGCACAAGTAGGGGGCGGTCCCAGGGTGACCCAGGTGACCGAGGATTGCCTATCTCTTGGAGAGCCCTGTGAATTCGCGAGAATATCCGAAACGCTGGCACCTCGGTCACCCACCCGCGGCACCACCACCCCGCTCCTTGACCCTCCCGGTCCGCCGGCATAAGCTCTCGCCACCTGTCCGACCGGTCCCGGCTCTGATCCGCTGAGAGGGCGCAGCATGCAGTGTCCCCGGT